>ERZ1292640.165-Hain-H43-02um-R1-165-length-53629-cov-7_pt1 | contig 53629 bp, 36 predicted proteins | sample MGYA00564404_ERZ1292640 | MGnify/ENA primary metagenome ERZ1292640 (study PRJEB36523, sample SAMEA6512636) | groundwater metagenome | collected 2019-01-08 | study: AquaDiva: Metagenomics assemblies of 32 groundwater samples | reverse complement strand
GCCTGACTCCCACGACTGGGCGCTGCATCTCACGGTGCGGACAAAGTGACCCGTTGCACGGGCAGACCGAAGAAACCGCAACCCGAATGCGTCAAAGAAGCCATCGTCCTGAAAAGTTATGCGAAACCCAATCGCCAACGAGTGCGGCGCCTATTCGACCGAGTGGCAGGAGCACTTCATCCGCTTCATCCACGACTACGAGCAAAGCGTGCTACAGGAGGGTTCGAATGCGCAATGGGATCCCGTGCGCCGCACGATGAGCGTGATCCGCCGTCTGGCGGAACGGGTGAACCTGGCCACCTTGGTCCCGCACGCTGAGTTGGCCTCGACACGCTATTGCCTAGCCGATCCAGGACAGGAGTATCTCGTTTTCGTGCCCGACGGCGGCGAGGTCACAGTGGACCTTTCTGCAACGCCAGGGCCGCTCGCAGTCGAGTGGATTCACGCCGCTGATGGAACCAACCGGCCGGCAGACGAAGCCGCGGGCGGTGGCCAGCGCTCGTTCAAAGCGCCGTTCTCAGACGACGCAGTGCTTTACCCAGGGAAAGGGCATGGAAAGGATCCCGCGCGATGAAGAGCAACTGGTTGAGTTCTCTTGGTTTGTTCTCCCGATTGGGCCAATGTTGATTTGTCAACGGTGCGATTATGAGAAAAATATCAGCGGTCTTCTGTTTGCTCTGGGTGTGTGCTGGCTCCGCCGCCGCACAACCAAAATCAGGGCAGGCTGACGTGGCAAAAGTCCCCACACCGCAGCCGCATTATCAACCCGAGTACGCTTTTGATCTCCGCACGGAACCTGGCGCCTGGAGCAAACAGAAACCAGGCTTGCATGCGGCATTCGGATCCACCGATGAACTGTACTTGCGATCCGAGGCGCCCTCTTTGGAGCAGAACGGACAGGGCTGGGAAGCGACCGGGTGGAGAGGAGAACGCCTGAATGTGCAAGCGCTGGTGTGGTCACCCGACACCCTTGAACAGGTGCGTTTCCGGGTTGGGGGCAACAGCAGTATCCAGTTCGAAAAACTGCGGGAGGGTATTGTGGACTACGAGAAGATTCGCATTTTGAGAAAATTGGCCGCCGAATCCTCCCAGGGAAATGCCCGGGACCTGATGAAGGAGTTTGAAACCCATCTCTGCGGATTCATGAGTGACCGCGACCATGCTAAACGGGATTACGATGCGGCGAAAATGACCGAGGCCGTACAGAAGGGAAGGGCCATGATCGAAACCCTCAGCAACGCACTCGGAAAATGAACATTGGGTTTTGTTGCGGTCAGATCCGGACTTGGCGCAGCGCCGCAAGGGAGACGCTGGCAAGATCATCACTGAACAGAAACTGAACAGAAACCGAGAGGATGACTTCATGAGAAAGACACGGTTAATACTGGCAGTCCCGGCCCTCGCGGCGCTGGCGTTCATTGGTCCCGCCACCGCCCAACCTGAGTTGACGCTGCGCGCCGACTTCAACCAGACCCTCCACGTCCTGCGCGGCGGCATCGGCGCGTCGTGGCACGCCATGGAAACGCCCATTCCTGTGGTCGGCGACCGTTCGCATGGCGGCAGCGGTTGGGGTGGGTATCCGCCGGCCGGGGACGACGCAGCCTGGCGCCAGATTTACCGCCATGCCGATTGGCTGGGGCTGGACTTCTGCCGCGTCGAGATCGAGCAGCGGATCTATGAGCCGGAGCGGAACCAGTTCACCTGGGACTCGCCCGAGATGAAAATCCTTTCCCGCATCCTCGACTGGTGCGAGCGCCGGCACGTGGACGTCTTTTTGCAGCAGATGTGGGGCAACGTGGATTGGAACGCCTTTCCCGAGTTCCGCGGCGATCCGATCAAGCGCGTGCACAGCGGCCCGCATTCCATGAATGACTTTGCTGATGGCCTCGCTGCGCTGGTGAAACACTTGGTGAAGACCAGGCGCTATACCTGCATCAAGTGGATCTGCATCAACAACGAGCCGCGCTACGACTGGTCCTGGTGGCAACGGCCGCCCAATGAACCGATGTCGCTCCGGGCCGGTCTGGAAGCCGTGCGCCAGGCATTCGATCGCGAGGGTATCGTCATCCCGCTCAGCGGACCGGATTGGACCGACCTGCCGGAACTCAAACCGCAGGAGATCGACTTCGACCCGTTCATCGGCGCCTACGACCTGCATTCGTATGTCGCGCGCTTCGACTGGAGCACGGGCAAAGGCTATCCGCTGGCGCAGGCGGAGCAGCGGTTGCGCGCCTGGAAAAGCTGGGCGGGCGAACGCGGCAAGCCGCTGTTTCTCTCCGAGCTGGGCAGCATGGTGTTTGGATGGAACGGCAGCGATCCCGGGCCCAGCACGTTCGACGCGGCGATCAAGGACGCGGAGTTGGTCGTACGCGCGCTGAACGTGGGCGTGGAAGGTTTCAACCGCTGGAGCTTCATTAACCGCGGCGACCTCGACGGCCACTGGCAGATGATTGACACTTGGGACCCGGCGACGAAGACATTGCTCAAGTCGTTTCCGCCGAAGCCGAACGCCTACTTCGTTTACGGCCTGATCTCGCGCCTGACGGCCAAACACTCCACGCTGGTGGCCACGGAAGTCGGGGGCGGCCGGATCGACGAGACAAACCGCGTGTTTGCCGCGGCGCTCCGCAGCCCGAAAGCCCAATGTACCTGGATCATCGTCAATGACGCGCCGCGCGCCTGGCCAGCCCGTCTGCGGGTTTCGGGCGCGAACCGTTCGCGCCTCCATCAGTACCAGGTCACGTTCCAGCAAAAGGACAATCTCAGTCTGAAGATCGCGCCTGCGTTCAAAGCACGGCTGAAGGCCGGCGAAGCTGTCTTCAGCGACGAGTTGCCCGCCATGAGCCTCACGATCTATTCTACCTACGATCTCGGCGCCCGGGACAAGGGCATCATCGCGGAATGACGAATGCGCAAGAACCAACCAGGAATAGGTTCCATCGTTCGAGGAGCGGAACGAGAGGGAGGATCCGGCCCGCCAGAGCTTTTTCCAGACGTGACACAACCTCCAGACGTCAGGGCATGGTGGTGGTTCAATTCAGGTTGTCGCCGCCGTGGATTTCCCGTTGACGCACAAAGAGAGGGGACATCAAGCTCCCGGCATGAACTTGGTCCGAGCCGATTCTCGATGGCTGCAGGCGTGCCGCAAACACGGGCACATTGCTCTATTTCTTCCCGGAAGCCTGCTCGTTGGCGCCAGCGTAATCAGCCAAGCTCAAGGACAGGCTTTAGGCTGGCTTCGTTCCGCCGGACTGGCTGGCCGCCACCGCCGTGCCTTTCCAGGATGACGAATTGGCCGCAACGAACCGATTTGGCCTGACGATCTGGAGCAAGTTGGCCGCGTTCGAGGCAGGCTGAGCCGGCGAAGTTCCAGCAAGCTGTGGCGACGGTCCACCGCGTTTTGAAGCTGAACAGCCGGCCTGCCTTCCAGGCCTCCTGCATGCAGTCGCTGCTTTACGATTACGAGGGCATGTTCGAGGATTATGTGCGCGCCTTCCATGGGTTGTGGGTGGCAGAACCGAGCAAGAGACGACCGCCATGGCGATGGCGGCCAGGCCGACAGCCGGAAGTCCTCTCAAGCGAAGTGTTCCACGTGCATGAACCATGTCGGCATTCAACTGATAGCAAGAAATTGCTTTTAAAGGCTGACGCCGGTTAATGAGAATTGCTCTTGCACCGCATTCATTTTAGAGGAAAATAGGTTTGCGCGGGTGGGAGGCAAGCTCATTGTGTCATATCAATCAAAGACCCCTCGCCGTAAAACTGGCAAAGCCGAAATTCGTGTTGGAACCAATGCCCCGCCCCCATCGGCATGGAGAAACAATCCGATTCCGGGATTGCCCGTCTTGTAGGTGTCATCCGTGACGCGGGCTTTCTCGACGCCGTTGATGGAAACGGTGATCACGTTGCCGACGATGGACGCCTTCAGGATGTCCCCAGGCCTCCTGGTCCGACGGAAACCCAGAGAGATGAGCATAGTTTTCGGCCAATGGTTGTCGGTGGAAATCCGGGCTGGACCTTAGGCAAGAGTGATCAGTCAACAGTGATCAGTAATCAGTTTGAGATCAGCGTTTGGCGAGACATCTCATTCCTTGCCAGGCGTACTTTCGAGTGGACACGGTCGTCTTGCTGCCACTGATCACTGTTGACTGATCACTGATTACTCGCTTGTTTTGGGGCTAGACGATGGGAGGGACTTTAACGACCATGATCGCAATGAAGCAGATGATTCTGGCTCTGGGCCTGATTCCGGTGTTCGCGGTTTGGGCAGTGTGTGGAACCGGCCAGGCGCGTGCAGCGACCTATGTGGTGGACCAAGCAGCGCCGGGGGCGGCGGACACCAACACGGGAACGGAGGAGAAGCCCTTCAAGTCCGTCCGGCAGGCCGCCGACGTGATCAAGGCGGGCGACACCGTCCTGGTCATGGCGGGCAAGTACGATGAGCGGGTCAAGGTCAGAACCAGCGGCACGGAGGGCCTGCCGATCACGCTGCGGGCGATGCCTCGGCGGTCGGCTATCGTGGGCGGATTCGACCTTCAGGCCAGTTACATCCGCGTCGAGGGCTTCGAGATCACGGCCGAGAAGCCGGCTGTGGCGGTGCAATTGGGCGGAAGCCACTGCGAAGTGCTGGACAACTATGTCCACGACATGATGGTGGGGGTTGCCGGAACGGTCGGAAAGCCGAGTCCCGACGGCACAACGCGGGACTACACCGCGGTGGCGCACAACCGGATCGCTTACAATAAAGTCTATCACAGCCAATACGGCTTCATGTTGGGCGGGGAGGATTGGCTGGTGGAGAACAACGAGGTGAACCGGCTATTCATGTACACTCCGGGCAATAGGTACGACGATTGCGATTATTCGCGGTTTTTCGGCAAGGGTTGCGTGGAACGGTACAACTACTTTCACGGCAGCACCTCCTCGGAGATTCGGGTCGCCCACGTTGATTGCCTCCAGACGTTCACGGTCAACGGCGAAATCGCGCAGGGCTTGGTGTTCGAACACAACACCTGCTTCGACTTCCACCAGATGTGCATGGTGGAAAGCGCCCCGCACATCGGCAGCGTGCGGGGCTGGACGTTCCGGGGCAACATCGTGTCGGCCAATTCCCCGACGATGAGCGGCGGCTGGGGCCCGGACATCATCCAGACGCCGGACGTGACCATCGCCCACAACACCATCTCGACGGTGCGCTGGGCCGCCATCGGCCTTCGGGGCCAGGAATCCACCAACGGGCAGATTCGCAACAACCTCCTCTGCAACGCGGAGCGGGCCGTGGTGGATGGCGACAAGGATTTCTCTTTCGCCAGACCGGTAATCGAGCACAACCTGACGTTTAAGACTTCGCCGGCCTCCGGCGAGAAGAATATCAACGGCAAGGACCCGCTCTTCGTGAATGCGGCCCAGCGTAATTTCCGTCTGCGAAAAGGCAGCCCGGCGATAGGCGCGGGCCCGGGTGGAGTGACGGTTGGGGCTCTCGAATATCCCAACGTCTATTACGTCGATCCGCGTCATCCGGCGGCGGCCGACGACCCCGCGTGGGGCTATCCGGCCGTCCCCCTGGCGAGCTTGGCCAAGGCGTGCGCGGTGGCGGAACCGGGTGAGACGATCGTGCTGCGCGGCGGCGTATATCGCGAGACGCTGCGGCCCAAGAGCGACGGCGTGACGGTCCGCGCCATGAAGGGCGAGATGGTCACGATCAGCGGGGCGGACCTGATCGAGGGCTGGAAGCGCCAGGCCGATGGAAGCTGGTCGGCGTCCCTGCCAGCTCAGCCGAAGAAGGTTCTCCGCGACGGCCAGCCGTGGGGCGAGTTCACTTATGACCGGGCCGCCGGGCGGATCGTGGTGAAGAGCGGCGACCCAAGGCTGCACGTCTTTGAAACGGTCGTGCGGGAGCAAAGGATCGACTTGAGCGGCAAGAAGGACGTGAAGGTCGAGAGCATTACGGTGACGAACACGTTGAAAAGCAGAGTTGGTCTGGATGACGCCGCCCAAGGCGTTCTAAGAAGACACGCGCGGGTGGGACTGCCGTAAACCACGGACACCAGCCAAATGAAAATCACGCAGATCAAATGTGCGGGGCTGCGCGGAGCCACCCCCGAAGGGGGCTGGAGCAACGAGTTGCGGCCGGAAGATTGCGTTCAAACCTTGGTGGCTGTCCACACCGACGAGGGATTGATCGGGCTGGGCAGCACCTTTACGAACGACGAGTTGGTGCGGGCCGCCCTGGCGGTGCTGGCGCCGCTCTATGTGCGCGAGAATGCGCTGGAGCCGGAGCGGGTGAGCGAGAAGCTGCATCAGAACACGTTCTGGCTGGGGCGGGGCGGCTCGCTCACCCACGCAATCAGCGGCATTGACATCGCGCTGTGGGACTTGCTGGGCCAGGTGACGAAACAGCCGGTCGGACGATTGCTGGGGGGACGGTACCGCGAGCGCGTGCGTCCTTATGCGTCGCTGCTGATGGAAGAGCCCGCGGCGCTGGCGGAGCATTTGCGGACGGTCAAGGCGCAGGGCTTCCGCGCGTTCAAGATCGGCTGGGGGCCCTTTGGCCGGAAGAACCAGGCGCTGGATGAGGCGATGGTGCGCGCCGCCCGCGAGGCGGTGGGCGCCGACTCGTTGCTGATGGTGGATGCCGGCGGTAGCGACGCCTTCTGGCCACAGGGCTACAAATGGGCGGTGCGCACGGCGGAAATGCTCGCGGATTACGACGTGGCGTGGTTCGAAGAAGCGCTGCCGCCCGATGCGCTCGAGGATTACGTGCAACTGCGCCGGCGCGCCCCGCTGCCCATCGCCGGGGGCGAAGTGCTCACGCGCCGGCAGAGTTTCCAGCCCTGGCTCCAGCAGGGTGCCTTCGACATCGTGCAGCCCGATGTGACGAAGGTGGGCGGCATCAGCGAAGAGCGGCGGATTGCCTGGATGGCCAAGGAGAACGGCGTGCGGTTTATCCCGCATGGTTGGAACACGGCCATTGGCTTGGCGGCAGATTTGCAGCTCGCGTCGGCTTTCCCCGACACCGACTTGGTGGAGTATCTGACCGGCTCGCATTTCATTGACGACATCGTGGCCGGCGGCTGGCACCTGGACACGGACGGCCTGTTGCCCATTCCAGACCAGCCAGGCTTGGGCGTGTCACTGAACCGGGAGGCGCTGGCGAAATACACGCGCGGCGAGAAGTTGCTGGAGTAGTGGATGGCTGGGGGTTGCTTGGATCACTTAGGCGTCAGAAATGGACGGCTGGCATCCACACGCAACCAAGCCAGCGCGCCGAGGAAGTAGGAGACGGCAAAAACCACGAACACCGCATTCCAATTCCAGAGGATGGCGACCTTGGCGGCGACCAGCGGACTGAGCATGGCGCCGATGGCACCGACCGAGTTCATGCAGCCGCCCACCGTCCCGGCGCAACGTCCGCCAATGTCCACCGAGGCGGACCACATGGCCGGCAGGGCCAGGTCCTGAAAAGCCGAAGCGATGCAGATGATGAGAATAACCGCCCAAGCGGAATCGGTGCGCGAGACAGCCAGCGCGCAAGCCGCCGCCACGGCCAAGCCGACGGCGCCCTGGAGACTGCGCCCCCACCGCTTGCTGCCCGTCGCGCGGATCAACACGTCGGAGAGCCGCCCGCCGGCCAGGCAGGCGAGTCCGCCGACCAGCAGCGGCAAGCCGGTCATGATTTCCGAATGCGAGTAGTCCACCTGGAATTGCTCCTTCAAGTATTTGGGCAGGAAGGTGACGTAGAAGAACCAACTGAAAGCAGCGGTGAATGAAGCCACATATAGCCAGAGCAGGTTCGACGAGAAAAACAGCCGCGCCCACGGCACCCGGATCGGAGCCTCGTCCTGGTAAATGGACTCCTGCTCTGCGGCTCCGGCGCGGATCAGCTCGCATTCGGCTTGGTTGGCTGAGGCCTTCTCCTCGGGCCGATCCCGGAACCAAAGAAAGAAGAGCACCGCCCACAATATGCCCGTTGCGCCCAGAATCCAGAACGCGCGCTGCCAGCCTCCAGCCACCACCACGAGGCTGCCGATGACGGTCGGCGCAATGGCCCCGCCGAACCGGCTGGAGAGCCAAATTGCGCCCTGCGCCGCGCCGCGCTCCCGGAAGGGGAACCAGCGGCCCAGCGCCCGCGCGATATTCGGATACGCTCCCGCCTCGCCCAAGCCAAAGAGAAAGCGGATCAGCACCATCGTGGCAAGAAACACCCAGGGCTCGGGGCGGCGATAAGCCAGGCCCACCAACGCCTTCACCCCGCCGGTCAGCGCCGTAAACAAGGACCACCAGAGCACGATCAGAAGGATGATGGCCCGTGGGCGGAACCGGTCTGCCAGCCAGCCGCCCGGGAGACCGAACAAAACATACCCAAGCACAAAAGCGGAGAAAACCCAGCTCATCCTTTCGGTGGCGCGGTCCTGGGCCAGTTTGGCCCGGGCGTCAATGTCATTGGCGAGACCCTTGGCCGCCAAAGTCTGCTCGTCGCGGGCGGAGAGCCGGTCCAACTGGAGGTCGCGTTCAATGTCGCCCTGCACGCGCATGATGCAAATGCGGTCGAGGTAGGTCAGGCAGGCGAGGGAGCAAAGGAGCATCAGCACCAAGTAGCGCACCCGGGTCGGCCGCACGCCGGTAGCACTGGCCATCCGGTTTTCAGTATTCGGGTGGACCTTAGCCATTCCCAGTTGTCAGATGGACTTTTGTCCCCACGGCATGGGCATCGTCGGCGGCTTGCGATGGTGGTCGCGGCGGACATCCACCGGGCGGTTCTTGAAGTAATGGATGAAGCGCAAGAGCTGCTTGACCGCTTCTTCATAGGCCTGCCGGCCCTTCTCGGCGGAAGCCAGTTCGGCCGAACCCAGAGTGCCGGTTGCCGAGTAGCTGCTGGTCCAGGAAACCAAGGTGGCGGGTCCCGCCGCGAACAGGTCCATCCAATTGAAGGGACTCTCTTCGTCGTTGATGCTGATCGCGCCGTTGCGGACTTGGTCTTTGCGCACGTTGTCCCCATCCAGGTAGAGGTAGAGCGAGGTTTCCAGCTCGCAGGCGTGGGAACAGCCGCCGGGGAATTTGCTCTCACGCCAGCGCGGGAGGAAGGTTTTGTCCACGGTGAGAAAGCTCCACCAGGCGGCGGCGATGCACTCGGCGTCGGTTTCGAGGTTGGTGCGGCGGGCTGCCAGGTCGAGATTGGGCCTGTTCGAGCCGTGGCCGTTGAGGAGCAGAATTTTTTTGAAACCGTGGTAAGCGAGGGACTTGGTGATGTCCAGCACGTGGTGGATAAAATGCTCGAAATGGCTGTTGATGGTGCCGGGAAAATCGAGCACGTGCCCCGTGTAGCCGTAGCAAACCGGCGGCAGGACCAGGAGCCACTCGGGTGCTTGCCGGCCGGCGCCCCGGGCGATTTCCACCGGACAGACGACATCCACGTCCAATGGCAAATGCGGTCCGTGTTGCTCGATGGCACCGCAGGGCATGATGCATACTTTGCCCAGCTCGATGGCGTCATTGATCTCAGGCCAGGTAAGCTTTTCGTAACGGTATTCGGTGGCCGCGCGTGTTGTCATGGGGCTGACGTTACGTAGAAGACCAAACTGGCGCAACCTCCTTGAATACCGGTTCATCGCCGGCATCCCGAACACCGACCTGTCTGTATTCTCCACTCTGCGGAAATCCATTCGCCAAACTTGACGCGGCAGTTTGTCTTGGCGCCGTCACAGCATGAAAGCGCCTATTGTCCTCTTCGCCAGCATCTCGGTAATCGCCGCCGCCGCCGCCGTGCGTGCGGACGAAGTTGAAGTTCTTTTTGACGGCACCCATGTGGAGGTGTGGGATGTCGCACGGGACGCGGAACGCCTCAAGCACGAGTTCTCCCTCAGCGAAGTCAAGGCGGCCACGAATCCCGCAGTGTCAAAACGCTCATGCGGCCTCACGGGAGTAGAATTTCAGCAGCCCGCCGAGACGTTGGCGAGTGATGATCTTGCCGGAGGATTGGCCGATTCGATCGGCCGGTTCAGGAAACAGGATCACGTTCCCCTTCCCTGGAGGGTGGCGTTCGGTGTGAAAGTGAGAAACGTAATGCGACCGCACTGGCCGCAGTGAGGCCTCGCCGAACCAGATCCTTTTCGAGAGGCCCTCCTCTTTCACGGAGCGATTCCCCCTCGCCAAAGGTACGTTCCAATTCGGACTCCACGGCGGCCACGTCACCGCTTTGAGGCCGACCGCCTCCCAGATTCCGTCGAACGCGGCGTAGCGCCAGATTTTCCAGCCGGAGTTGGTCGCGAGACTGCAATCCAGAGAACAGGACCCGTTGGATGGCGAATTGGCGTTCAAGCGGCGATCGGTAAGGCGCGGCAACTACGGCTCCGGCGTGCCCACATTCCCGAGCTTCTGGTCATCGAAACGTATCCTTTCGAGCGACAGCCCAAACTCAATAAGAAGAAACTCTTCGCCCTCTGCGACTCGCTGGGCTACGTGAAACAGAACCAGAACATCCTCTGGCTGGGAGGCACCGGATGCGGCAAGGCTGGCTTGGCCACCAGTTTCCTCATTCAGGCCATCGATCAGGGCTACAGCGGCGGCTACGTCCTTTTTGCCGAACTGGTCAACGAACTCTACCAGTCGGTGGCCGATCACACCAAAGCTCAGGTGCTCAAAAAGTACCTCTCCTGGGAAATTTTATTGATCGATGAGATCGGCTACGTCGAGGTCGAACCGGTCCAGGTCGGACTTTTCTTCATCAGGCGGCAGCGCGGGATTAAACCGCCCCAACGCGGCGCGCAAGCTGGGTCCGCAAGGCGAAAGTCACAAGAACAACGGCGACGTGAAGGGAATGAGATTTGTTTTCGCAGTCATCCCGTAGCGGGATGACTGTGTTTTGAAATTGATATGGAGTCCGTTGGTTGCGGCATTCCTACTTTGGCGCAATAATGGCCGTAAAGCCCCCACCCGGGGCCATGGAAATTGGCAGTGCTGTGCCGGGCTTGACGGTTTTCACCTCCACCCGGATGGCATTGGGTTCAGCTTCGTTCGTGGAACCATCAACGTAAAGTCGGGCCTCGTAGCGACCCGGTGCGAGAAAGTGAAGCGGAACGGACAACTTGCGGAAAGTCCAGTCCGTCATCCCGCCGACGTACCAGGTGGCGCCGTTACGGCGGGCCATGACGATGTAGTCGCCCGCCACCCCGGTTACGAAACGCGACTCATCCCATGTCGTCGGAACCTTGACGATGAAATCGAACCCTTTCTGGCCCTTGTATGCCTCGGGCGTGTCGGTGACCATGGGCATCGGGTTCTCGTACACCACGTACATCGCCAGGTGATGACACCGCGTGCCGAGCACGTAGGGATTCTCGTTGCGCGGGACGAACGCCCTGGGCGAAATCGAGTTGAATCCCCCCGTGTGATAATCGAGCGGCCCCGCCAATTGCCGCACGTAGGCCGCCTCAACATTGTGCGGCGGCGTACAGCGCTTGCTCCACTTGAGGTACTCCAGGTTCAGCACGCCTTCGCGATTGAAAAGGTTCGGGTAGGTGCGCTGTTCGCCGCTGGGTTTGTACGAGCCGTGAAACTGGAGGTGGAGCTTGTGCCGGGCGGCGGACTCGAGCGCGCGTTCGCAGAAGTTGACCACTTCCTGATCGTCGCGGTCGAGGAAATCCACCATCAAGCCGCTGATCCCCCAGTCTTCATATTGTTGGAAAGCTTCCTCCAACCGCGGGGCCAGCGCTTTCCAGTGCAGCCACAAACGAATCCCGACCCCTCGTTGCCGCGCGTACTTCAGTATCTCGGGCAACTGCAACTCGGGGCGCGGCGTAACAATGTCGGTATCCTGCTTCGGCGAGAAGCCTTCGGCCGACTGCACGTGCCACGGCCGGGTGTCCGAAACAACTGCATGATAGGCGATCCCGTTGCTCGCGCAAAAATCAATATATCGTTTGTGCGTTTCCACGTTCATGCCCGGGACAAAAGACGGGCCTCGCTCGAGCGTGCCATTCCACCAATGCCACGTGGTCTTGCCCGGCTTCGCCCAACTGAAATCACCCGCGGGCGGGTCATTGAGGCAGAGGAGCAGGTTGCTTTCCAGAAGCCGGCCGGCGCTGTCGCCCAGCAGCACGACGCGCCACGGGCTGGCGTGGGGCGTCCGGCCAATGACACACGCGTTGGTTTTTCCCGGAGGAGACGACAAGCGCAGATGAAACACCTCTGAATCCGGGTCGGCGTTTGGTTCCAGGTAGAGGCTCGAAAAATCGCGGATGCGCGCCTCCGTCAAGCCCGCGGCCAGCCCGTCCGGCCAGACGGCCAACAACGGCAAATCCACCAGCGGTCCCCTGACACCCGTCAGCGGATCCCGGTGGAACTCGGATTCGTGGTCGTTCGTGAAGCGGTCCCAAGCGGCATAATGCAACGTCGGCACACCCGCGAACCGGACGTCGCCCAACTCGCCGGTCAAGGTGAATTGTTTCCCTTCCTCCGGCAGCCGATAGCGGAAGGCGACGCCATCGTCGTACGCGACCAGGTCTATGTCCCATTTGATGCCCAGACGGTCGGTCAAGTGCGCGGTCGCGCGTTCACACCGGTTCATTACCGCCTTCGTTTTTCCCCACGGCAGCGGGAATTCTTTGTCGCTCTTGCTACGCTCAATGTTTTCCAGCGTTGCCACACCGGATAATTCGCCACCCTCCGCCAGACGAACCGTGAACGACGTAATGTCAATGATCGGGCGGCTACCGCGGGAGATTTTGAACCCCAACCCATTGGTTTGCGCGCCGAGGCCAGTCAGTTCAATCGAGTTCTTTCCATCAGGAGAGCGCACCTGGAGGGGTAATACCTCGGCGTCGCACGATGCCCGCAGTATCGCTATGCATACGGCCGCCAGTAATAGACAAGGCTTTCTGAGATTGTTGCTCACGACTCTTGCAGACAGTCGCCTGGACCGGATGTTGCCGGCGGGCTTGGTTTCTTTCCCGGTTTTCATGGCGTCAATTCGAGCATCAGGGTACGTGCTGACTCAATCACAAACGGCGGCTCCGCCACCAAGTTGAAACCTTTGGGCTCTCTGAACTGCGTTAGATGTTCCGCAAACACGGCGCTTGACGCGGTGCTGGCTGCGAAGTCCGCTCCAAAAGCCAACAAACCGCCGCCCACCAGGGCAAGCAACAAAACACTGAACCGAAATGCCTGAACCGCCGCTTGCCAAACCGTTGGGCAACTGCTATTCATATCTCGGCTTTGGAATGGGACTACCCGTTCGGCGCTGGGCCTCTGGCAATGCCGGAGGCCCTTCGCATTTCAGTCCCCAACCCTTCGTTTCGCCCGCCGAATCCGCTGCAACAAACGGATTTCATTCTTGCGGGCAAGTTCATGCTCCCAAATTCGCAATACCCGCCAGCCTCTCTTCCGCAAAGCGCGAGACACGGAACGGTCACGGGCTTTGTTCCGAATCATTTTGGCCCGCCAGTAGTTTTGATTGCTGCGTGGTGGTTTTGAATGTTTCAAGCAGCCGTGCCAGAAACAGCCGTCCACAAAAATCGCAAGCCGCGCCTGCCTGAAAACAAAATCTGGTTTGCCAAACGCTGATTGATTGCGTCGCCAGCCGGCGACTCGATTTCGCCGCAGCAATCTCGCCAGCGCCAATTCAGTGTCTTTGTTGCCGCGCGAACGAATGCACGACATAACCTCCGAACGTTTCCGTTTTGAAAAAACATCTGCCACAACCGCTAGCCTTGCGCAACGGGCTCGCCCGCGTCCACCCACTGAATGTATTTCTCCCGATCAAAGCCGGCTGAAGCCAGAAGGTCCGCAGCCTCATCACGCAGCGCGGCTTTCATTCCGGCATCCGCTGCGAGCTTCCCATCCACATCGGCGATATTCGCGACGGATTCGGCCAGCTTCACCGCGCTCTCCATTTCACTCGGAAAAATTTTCGCCGCGACTTCGAGCTTCGACATTCCAGTGGCGTCTACTGGTGGAGCAAAATTTGGCGTCATCTCGAAGGCCAGCGAAAGCATCACCGCGCCTTTGTCTTCGTTGATTGAGTATCGAAAGCTGCGGCGCATTCCGACGGTCCATTTCGGACTTGGGGATTGGCCCAGACGCAACAGCCACTTGCCCAGAGCCACGCCGAAGAGACGAATCAGTTCGCCCTCAGAGAGACCACCGAGATTTACGCACATCGCTTCGCCTTCCAAAGTAGCGCGCGGCAACAAACCTTCCATCTTTGCCGCAAAATCCGGATAAGCGTCGAAGTTTTCTCGCGTCGGCTTGCACAACTTTTGCATCAAGTCCTCATCGACGATAGCGGGTTTGACCAAGGAGGTGATGAACAGCAGCCAGTTCGTCTTCTGAGCGGCGAACTGGTATTTAAGAAGGCTTCCAATCGCTTCGTAATACGGCTGAACACTCTGATCGGTGTTGGGGAACATCGAGCCGCAGAGGTCAAGGTTCACAATATGGTAAGGGCCGTAATTCTTAAGGCGGGCGTAAGCTATGGAGTTTGCTCCAGATATCGCCTCGAACCGGTCCTTCAAGACTTGTGAATCGGGCAGCACGCCCGGCAGTGAGGTGACTGCGTTGTTCGCCACATGCACCTTCGTTCCGATTTCGTCGGAACCGTGTCTCTCATTGAATCCGAGATAGTGGATGAAGCAATCCAGAGGGCTGATTTCACTCCACAAAGAGCGTATATCGAGCAAGTCATCTCCTGGAATTACCAAGCAGCGGAGCGGGCGCGACACATGCATTGCGCTCTGTGCTTGACCTGCTGTGGCCGAGAGCTTCTGAAGGTCGGGGCGCCAACTGTCATTCACATTGCGTTTCGCGAGTTCGTTCCATTGGTGCCGCCGGATAAATTGTTTCCGCACTTTGTGCCACGGCAGGAATTCAGTGGTGCGCGGGGGCGCAATGTGCTCCAGACGCTTCTCCGGGATGATTCCGTCAGCAATGTCAGACCCCGGTGAACTCATGCTCAGTTTTCCAGCAGGACGATTTCGAGAATGTCCCGGATGAGTTTCTCCTGCTCCGTGTAGGACAATGCGTCCAACAAGCCCATGCCATGAAGAAGTTGCGCGATGCCGACGGCCTTCTTTTCGGCAAGCTTCAGCCGATTGGTTTCGACTTCGGTGTGGCGGGCTTGAGTCGAAGGAGGAATCACCGCTTCCCGGTGCAGAACGATTTTCCCGTCTCGACGCAGTTTCGCGGCCTCGGCTTTGCGGGCTGGTTCCAACAGTTCAACCTCGGGCACATCCTCGATGCCGCGTGATTTCAACGCCGCCCGCACTTTCACCGCGACCTTCTCCCGAGTCTGTGCTGCTTCGTGTCGCCGCTCCGTCGTTCGTATTTGCTTGGAGAGTTCCTTGCTCCGATTGCTCAACTGGCGAAATGCCGAGTGCAGCCATTTCGTGAGAAACTGGTAGTGCGTGTGGGCGTAGTTAAACGATTCGCGGTCCAGGTTGATTGCATCGTCCAAACCTTCACTCACGAAGATTTCCGCGGTGACCTGGGATTTGCGGGTTATCTCTGAAGTTTCATATCCCATGAACTCGTTGTCGAACAGCGCCCCCGACGCGTTGCCGACCCGCAGGATCACGCCCTGATGTTGCTTGGGGACAATCTTTGGCGCCCAGAACAAGTAAGCCTCGAATTCCAACGGGCCGCCACTGAGTTCGCGCGGTTTCCCGGCAAACTCTTCACGCTGCCGCCCGACGAAAAGTAGCGGAGTCTTTACCGCGTTCTCGGTTCGGGGCAAATCACGGCAAAGAACGGGTCGCAAGAGTTGAACGCCGTCCATGAATACCTCGAAGTGTCCGGCAGTGGCGCCGTCGGGCGATTTCAGCTTCAGCACCTTGCGCGGAGACTTGCCCTTCGGAACTTCAATCGGGTGAGATTGCCCTTTCAGGCGGTTCTCGACCTCGAAGAAAAGCACCTCACCATCATTTGGGAGGTCAAACGGATGGCCTTCGAGGTAGGCCAACGGTGCGGACAGTGCGAGCGTCCACAACGACCAAAGGTAGTTGTCGCAGACTTTCCGCAAGTCCACAGACTCCCGGTCGCTCGTGAGGGAACGAAGCTTTTGCACCAGCTTCTCGAATCGCTCTCTTGGTCCATCGACTTCAGTCCACGGCAGGGCTGGCTGTTTGGAGAGGAGGCCGGTCTTCTTTTCCATTCGACCGATATGCACTTCGGGCGGTTCCGTTTTCTCGACCTCCGGGTCGTCTCTTTGGTAATCCTGCCTTGCCCAAACATCATCGCTCGCGAGTTCGTCACGGGTGCGCGGGAGCAAATCGAGCAGCTTGATCTCTGTCCCCTGCGCTTTCTTGTCCGTAGTCGGCTCGCGCCAAATCCGAAAGTGGCCCGTCTCGTATTTACGCTCGCCCTGCCTCTCAAGCGGCAGGACAACTTGCTGTTCATCCCTCTTGCCAAGCGTGATGTCCGCTACCGTGCGGAATCCATCGCCCGCAGTCTTCGTGATGATGAGAAAATGTCGGGTGAATTGCGCAACGGAGAAAAGACCGATGCCGAGTTTGCCAATGAGCTGACGCCCGCCCTCGCTACGGTTGACGTTGGCGCGTGAAGTCACCCCCAGTTCTTTGCCCTTCTCGCTCCGCTTCGCGCTTACACCGATGTGCTTGACCAACTGAGTGAGCACTTCCGGGCTGAGGCCGCGGCCATTGTCGCGCACCGTGATTTGCCCAAATCGCGGTGCGTCCGTGAGAATCACCACCTCTGTCGCATCAGCATCGTAAGCGTTGGAGACGAGTTCACGCAGGGCGGATGCGGGCTGGCGGTAAATGCCTTCGGTGATGCGAGCGAGAACCAACTCGTCCGTTTCCAGTTTTCCGTCCACCGGAGACTCCGGTCTAGCCGCGAGGATCCGTCGGGAAAGAGCTTTGTCGTCCTGCTCAGGCATTGGAGTGAATTGGCAAACCAGAGGTTTCAGCGAGCACCTGCAAAACTGCGCGAGCGAGGGGAGGTGGAACGGCGTTGGTCATTTGTTCCATCTGGTTGGCGAAAGACCCGTAAACTCGGAATGTGTCTGGAAATCCCTGAAGTCTGGCAGCTTCCCGCACAGTAATACTGCGCGGTTCTTTGAAGTGCGCTGGCGGCGCTCGGTGGCCGGAGAAAAGCGTGTTCGACAGTCGAGACGGATGCAGGCGGCGATACGACATTGGGCCAGTGCCCGGCTCAATGGCTGCGATCTTCTTCATCACTTGCTCAGAGTGCCGCATGGCGACATGATTGTGAACGCCGCCGTAATCCACGTCATCGTCGTAGTCGTCGGGGCGAACTTTGGGGTTGGACAATCCATTCAGCGCTTCCCTTGCGCCAACGGGATCGGTCTTGAATTTCTTCAGTCGCTCCAACACGACTTGCGCGTCCACGGGCTGCTTGGTTACCAAAAAGAACGCTCGTCTCCGTTTCTGTGACACTCCAAATTCCGATGCGTCGAGAACAATGTGCGCGACGTGAAATCCGCCTTGCCGAATTGTTCGCTCAAATTTCCGAATTCGATCACTGTGCTTGTTTGCCAGGAGCATCGAAACATTTTCGATTAGGGCGCAGTCAGGCTGTAGCTTTGAAACAGCGCGCGCCACGGCAACCAGCACCTGATTGCGCGGGTCTGAGGGATCGCGCGAGCCGGCAGCGGAGAAACCCTGGCATGGCGGTCCTGAGAGAATTATCGTTGGCTGGTTTGCAGCCTTGAATGGTTCAAGCAGCTTAGCGCAAGCCGTCAGAATTGTTTTGGAACGAACGCTTCCCTCCAAAGCTCTGGCGGCAGGGAAGTTTTTGGAGAACGTTTTCAAAGCGCTCGAATTGACGTCCACGCCGGCGACGATTTGCAGACCTAGTTTCTTGGCGGCCAGAGACAGCCCTCCCAAACCGCAGCACAAATCAACCGCACCCGGCGCAGTGGGTGCGGTGCATTGGACGGCGAGGCTCTGTTCCGCACGGTTGGACCGTCGGTTCGTGCCATTGGCTGCCTGTTCGGTCGTCGAAATCACTTGGTTGCCTGTCAGATTGTTACATGCGAGCCGGATTCATTGCCATCATTTTAAGATGCGCGAAACTCTGCGGCGTTGAGTTTATCACGTTCACGTTCGTAGTTTGCGGCTTTTTCAGAAACCCACTGTCCGCCAGCCATTCCGCGAAGCGTTCGATCCATTTGCCGGCGGGTTTTGGTTCGTTCGCCCGCAAGCCAAAGCCGTGGCCCGTCCCGGCGTAGATGTGCAGTTCGGCGGGCACGCCAACAAGCTGCTGGCCGGGAACGGCTTCAACAAGCTCGAAATCAGTGCTTGCACGCAACGCCATCTGTGGCGATATATGTCGTGCGACCAGCGGTGTCCGTCCCTTTCGGCGGGCCTTCCTCTTCGAGGACTGGTCGTTCCACTTTTTCATGGCCAGCGTTGCACTTTCACCTGGCCGCCGGCCTTGATGCTTTCCCAGAGGCGGCGCAATTCCTTCTCGTGAAACTTGTCGGCGTCGGACGCGGCGCGACCTTCGCACCGGCTGGCCATGTAGAGCATCACATCGGCGGCTTGCAGGAAACGGCTGTGATGCGAGTGGGTGAAATAAATCGTGTCCAGGAGACGGCCCAAGGGCCGCCCGAAATACATGCTGGTCTTGCCGGCGAGTTTGAACTGGGAGAAGTCGAGAACGGCGCGCGTGATTTCGTCCTTCTCGTAGTCGCCAAAGACGAGGCCGAGGTCGTTTGCTTCATCGAGGAAATCGCAGAAGCGTTCGACGATGAGCATGAGGCCAAGCTGGTATTCGGGCTGCGCGAAGCGGTATTTCTTCCGGTGTGTCGGCACGTCAATCTGAACGATTCTCACCGGCAGTTGCGCGGTCGTGATGAAGGTGGCGAGGTCGGCAAGCAGCTTGAGCCGGTCCGCGAGCTTGCGACCCTTGAAGTGCGCTTTGCCGTGGAAAATTTCCCGGCCGTGCATCTCGGTCTGTTGCGTGAGAATGCTCGTGCCGAAAAAGTTTTGCTGGATTTGCGAGAGCGTGGCTTCGTGAGGCTGGAGCTCTTTGTCACGCAAGACGAGTCCGCCGATGAAGAAGTACGGGCTTTCCTGTTCGTCGAATTTTGTTTCGTCGAAATAGAAGAAGTACATGGCGGAATCAATTTCGCGGATTCACGTTTTTTTCAAAAACCCACTGGCCGCCAGCCATTCCTCGAAGCGTTGGATCCATTTGCCGGCGGGTTGGGCGTCGTTCGCCCGCAAGCCAAAGCCGTGGCCGCTCCCGGCGTAGATGTGCAGTTCGGCGGGCACTTTGAGTTGTTTGAACTCGAGATCGTCGCCGGCCAGGCCTTCCGAGATGTCGGGCCGGTCGTTGCAGCCGGAGAACACCGGCGGCGAATTCGTGGCGGGTTCAATCCGTTGCGCGCGGCCCGGGGGAGATGAGGGGAAATCCGGCCGGGAACTCTGGCGCGCGACGGCGTCGGTGGCGTCGGCTGCGCCGGGGTCAAAGCGCATGGCGGAGAGGAAGGCCACTTCGCCGCCGATTTCGTTGTTTGTGTGGTCGGGCATCCTGGCGCGCTTCATTGGTTCACCAGCGGGTTGCGCGTCTTGAGTTGCGGAAACGCGGAGAAATCCCGATCCGCCGTCCAGAGTTCGCGCACGCCGTGGTGCAGGCACAGCGCGGCGATGCGCGCATCGTGAATGCGCGGGCCGAAGAGTTTGGCAGCCAGGGCAAGGTCGCGCAATTTGTCAAAATAGCCGGGGCTTTCCGAAAGCAGGTGCAAACTGGGTGCAGGGATCAAAGAGTCAACAAAGTCCAGCACACTTGCCATTGGTGATGCCGGTTTGAAGATTTTCGGATTAGTGACGACACTGATGAATTCATGGACGCAGGGCCACGGCAAAGCCCAGGGCGCAGAACCTTCAATTACTGGACGCAACTCTTCCGTGATGAGCGAGTGAAATTCCGAATCCTCCCGATAGGCATAGACGAGGACATTGGTGTCGAGCGCGATCATGAGCCACGTCCGCGGTAGATTTCGTCGCGAATTTTGTCCCAGCCGGCGTTCTTGAATTCGTCGGTCATGCCTCCGCCACGAAAAGTCACAGGCTGCCACTTCCACTTCTTGGCTTTAGCTTGTTTGTCTTTCAGCACCAGTCGCAGTCCCTGCTCGGTCAGCGAGCGGAAAGTCGTATTCTCCTTCCGGGCGACGCGTTGCGCCCGCTCAAAAAGATCGTCGGCAATTTCGATTGTGGTCTTCATAATATGGCTGCCCATATTCTCACGGATGGCCACCCATATCAAGCAGTGTTTCCGGTCAAGTCACGGCCTTTTCAGAAACCCACCGTCCGCCAGCCATTCCGCGAAGCGTTCGATCCATTTGCCGGCGGGTTGGGCGTCGTTCGCTTGCAAGCCAAAGCGGTGGCCGCCGCGGGTAGCGTTTAAACAGGTCATCCGGCAGCAAATCACCGATGCGCTGTCTCAAAACGCCTTGCCGCTTCCCGTTGGAGGGCAGTTCACACCTCCAAGGCCGCATCTAATGAAATCAGCCCCGCTCCTCCTCGTCGCCGCTTTCCTGTTGTCCGCCCCGGTCTCCCCGGTCTTCGCTGCCGACGCAACTGTTTCACTGAGGCCGATCCGCGGGGACGTCATCATCAACCGCACGAACTCGGCGTGGGAATCGCAGCAGGTGCAGGAGCTGTGCATTCTGCCCAACCCGAAGGATCCGGCGCGCCTCGTGATGTTTTACTCCGGCGTGCCCGCGACGAACCGGAACACCTGCTTCATCGGCAGGGCGTGGGCGCTCAAGTCGGACCCGTTCACGTGGCATCAGGACGAACACAACCCCGTGTTCAGCCCCGGCAAACAGGGCTGGGATTCCGGCAGCATCCGGCTCGACGCCGTGCTCTACCTCGCGGAGGAGGATGCCTACTACATCTACTATTCCGGCACCACCGCCGCGATTCTCAGGACCGCATCGGGCTGGCCATCTGCCCGGCCGGGGCCGATGGATATTCCGGCGTCACGCCCGCATCCATCCAGCGCGTCGGCGCGCAACCGGTGCTCGCGCCCGAGCCGGCCGCGCCGTATTTCGAGCAGATGGCCTCGCAAGCGGCGGCGTTGCGCGAGTGGGACGCGAAAGAACGGCGGTGGAACTGGTTCATGTATTACTCCTACCGTGGCAAGGACGGCATCCTCCCCGGCCTCCGGCTGGCGACGTCGCGCGACGGGAAAACCTGGAGGCGTCACTACAACGGAAAGGACCCGCCCGGCATGGGCCAGATTTTCGAGTCCACGCCCGGCGCGTACTACGAGTGGCACCAAGTCTCCAAAATGGCAGCACTGGCTCGCCCAGTGGAAGGAAGGAGTGACAGGGGAAGCTTATCGCGAGTTCGTTGTCGGCGTCGCCAACTTGCTGGTCTCGAATGCGGCAGGTCATATCGAACGATGGGAGGGGTTGGCCGAGCACATCGACGAGCTTCCGGAGCCAGCCTTGGATAGGGTGTTGGCTGGCATTTGCGAATTGGCTGCCACTTCCAGCCCTAGTTCGGAACAAACGCGCCTGTGGAATCTGCTCCGTGCCGAAGCCAGCAAGCACCGTCGGGCGCAAGGTCTCGAATGGGCGTTGCCAGAGAGCATCGTCGAGAAGCTTAAGGCGGCAGCCGCGAGCCTTGCTCCCGCCGATGCGGTCGCCCGAAATGGCTGGTTGTTCGATTCGGGCGTTGCTTTCCACGTGGGGCACCACGGGCAGAAGTATGAGGAAACCAAAAAGCTTTTGCTCGACAGGCGGCTTGTTGCTGTCCGGGAAATCTGGGAATCGGCAGGGCTAGAAGGGGTCCTGCAAATTGCCAAGCAAGCAGGTATGCCGTGGGAAGTCGGCATCGTGGCAGAAAGGGCGCAGTTGCCGCTCGATGTTGAAAGCGTGCTGCCCCTGCTGCTTGCTGCTGACGAAGTGTCGGTGAGGCAGTTCGCTGGCGCCTTCTTGGGTAGTCGCTTTGACTCGCGCCGCTGGCCCTGGCTCGAATCATTGAAGCTTGAAACCTGGCCCGTGGAGCAGGCAGTGGCTCTGCTGGTCATCATCCCTTTCCAACCGAGACTGTGGGGATTTGCTGAGGCACTCGGCCTTGAGATTGAAGATGCGTTTTGGAAACGGACCTGCGTCCACGCAGCACGCTTGAGCGAGGAGCAAGTGATGTTCGTCGTGTCGAAATTGCGGGCCTGTCGGCGTCCGTTTTCAGTTTTGGATTTTGTGGACGGAGCACGGCATGACGGCATGAAGTTCTCGGAAGATTTCCTGTTGAGCGTGCTAGAGGGAGAACTCTTCGGAACCGACCCCCTCGACGAAAAACCGGGCGACGTCCAGATGCTTCAGTATCACGTCACCGAGTTGTTCCAATGCCTTCAGCAAAGCCCGCAAGCGAATGAGTCCCGTCTCGGCCGTCTCGAATGGGCGTGTCTAAAGCTGCTGGATGGTTTCCGGCGTTCTCCTGTTGCCTTGCACCGCTTGCTGTCGCGTGACCCGAAGTTCTTTGCGGAAGTAATGTCGCATCTGTATCGCGCCAAATCCGAGCGCGGCAAACCAAGAGGCGAAGTGGACGAAACGACTCAGAATCTCGCTGAGGGAGCGTAGGCCTTGCTGAAAAGCTGGTGCAGATTGCCGGGCACTTCTGCCGATGGAACCATCGACAAGGCCGTCCTGGTGGATTGGCTCACGAAGGCACGAGAAGAATGCGCGAAGCTCGACCGCCAAGAGGTTGCCGATGTGGAGATCGGAGAAATGCTCTCGAACGCCCCGGCTGACGCGGACAGCACATGGCCATGTCTCGCCGTCCGCGATGCTATGGAAGACATCAACTCAGAAGAAATCCTTCGCGGCTTTGCGAGGGGGGTCTTCAGTCAACGTGGCTCTCACTGGAAATCGCTTACCGAAGGCGGAGCGCAGGAGCGTCAGTTGGCAGACAAGTATCAGAAGCAGGCGGAAAGCATTCGTGCGGGTTGGCCGCTCGTGGCAGCCGTCCTGCAGCGGCTCGCCGACGGTTACGCTAGCGATGCGAAGCGCGAAGATGAACGCTTGCATGACCGGTGATTTCTGTCGCCCCTACAGGGCTTGTTCTCTTCGTTGGTTCGTTACCCAGGGCGGCGCTCGTTTCACTTCGCTTGCCGGGCTATTATCTTTCGGGCCTTCGGCCCTGCGGACAGGGTTTGGAACTTCTGTGCATCTCGATGCCCTCGTATTGAAAGGAGAGATGGCTCGCGACCTTCACTCCCACTCAAGGCTTTTGCAGGTTCTCCAGAGATCCGCGTGCCTCTTCCCGTCATGGCCATTTCGTGCGCGCGGTCCCCACGACCTCGAGCAAATGTGGATGTCCTCATCTCGATCCCAGTAGCGGCCTTGTTGCGGACAAGATTTCGACACTTCACCCTAACCTTCTCCCCGGTCGAGGCGGAGAGGGCCTCGATGTCCCACATCGCCTGCTTGCAACTCATGGCCACCGAGCTTCGCGTCGAGAACGACCTGCTAACGAAACTTCAGTCCGCCGAGATTTTCCAACGAATCCAGCGCGGGTTCCCGCGTCCGGGAGGCAGCAGTTCTTCCTGTTCGTTGGAAATGATGTCGGCTTTCCCATCTCGCAATCGCGTGGCGAATCTGCCAGGCTCTGGACGTTGGCCTTGACCATGAATTGCCGAAGTGTTTTTCAGACGACTGCACTTGGCTGGTCGTTGTTACTGCCCATCGCGGTACAGGCCGGGGATTGGCCGCAGTGGCGGGGGCCGAACCGCGACGGCGCTTGGAACGAAACCGGCATCATGGAATCGTTCCCGCCCGGCGGGTTGAAGATTTCCTGGCGTGCTCCGGTGGGACGGGGCTGGTCCAGTCCCGTCGTGGCACAAGGCCGAGTTTACATCACCGACGTCGAACTGGTAGGTCCCACAGCCAGGGAGCGCGTGCTCTGTTTTGCAGAAGCGACCGGCAAGCTGCTCTGGAGCCACCGGTATGCCGTGGACTATCCCGACTGGGCTTTTGACCCGAATGCGGGCGGTCCCCGGGCCACACCGATCATCCGGGACGGCAAGTTGTTTACGCTGGGAGCTCTGGATCACCTCTTCTGTCTCGACGCCGTCAGGGGTGAGGTGGTGTGGCAAAAAAACCTGGCGAAAGAATACCAGGTCAAAGAATTCACGGGCATCACAGCGTCGCCTTTGATCGAAGACGAGCTGCTGATTCTTCAGATCTGCGCGAAGCCAGCCGCGTGTGTCGTGGCCTTCGATAAGAACTCCGGCAAAGAAGCATGGAAGGCGCTTGATGATTCTTTTTTGAGCAACACTTCGACCGCCCTCTTGCGGGGCGAGCACGCGTTCTCGGCCAAAACTTCCGGCGAACTGGTCTGCCTGGAGGCCGGCACCGGCAAAGAGGTTTGGCAGACGAACACCGTGACGTCTCTGAAGAACGGCTCCAGCATCCACCTGACTCCCAACGGCGATTCTGTCCTGCTCTTCACCGATCAGGGAAACCTGATCCGTGCCCGGCTGAGTTCGGCGGGTTATCGGGAACTCAGCCGCGTTCATCTGCTGGATCCCACCTATCCTTTCAACGGCCGAAACGTCGTGTGGCCTCCCCCTGCCTACGCCCATCGTCATGTCTTTGCCCGCAACGACAAAGAGCTGATCTGTGCCTTGCTGGCGGCCGAGCCGTGACCGAGGAGCAACAACGTCACGTCCGCGGCACCTGACAAAAGAGGAATTATTCAACGGCGAAGGTGGACGCTGCTGATCGTGGAGCAGCGGCCATGCTGAATTCGCGGGAGCGCGCGGGCGTCCTTTTTTCATGATCCGCACGAAGGTGATGCAACGTCAGTCGAATGGACAGGGTGTTTCTTGGCCGATCGTTCTATTCGCCTCCGTAGCCATGACCCAGGCCGCGGTAGGCGCGGAACTTTCGGCCGTGCCACCGTTGCTGCGCACGGTGGACCTGAACCCGCAGCGAGTCGCAAGAGGTCGAGCTGGTTGCTTGGCACGCCACGGCGCAGCGGCCCACAGGCGTTCCCGCAGGTTTGCGCAAAGTGGGTCCCATCGCGGGCGGCTGGGTGCTGGCCAATGGCGGCTCCTGCGTCAGCGGGGCGATCACATCGAATTCAGGAAAAGGATGGACGGGCTGCCCCGGTAGGGCGAAACTGTAACGAAAACCCGAGCAAAGCGAGGAACGAACATGCGATTCTTTTCGACGTCTGCGGTGTCCGCAATGTTGGTCAACGTCATGTGTCTGGCCTGCTCGGCCGCGGGGCCGGAAGATTCGTATCATCGGGAAGGTCCACTGCGCGGGTCGCTCAAGAGTGAAGATCCCCTGCCGCTCTACGATCCGCAGCCTGACCATCTCTGGAACCGGCTGTTTGCCGCGTTCTACATTCGGCCGAGCACGCTTCCCTCGCGGCCCCAATACCCGGACGATTCGACCCAATTGGACGAATGGGACCGCGAGTTACGGAGCGGGAAGCTGGTGCCAGGCCCCGTGGTCAAACGCATCGAGGGGGGCGACGTGCTGGCGTTTCTGGCATGGCAGAAAACACGTCACTATTCCGAACCGGCGACGTTTCAGCGCGCGAACAAACTGCTGGACGAATTCATCGAAGGCCGCGGCGAACGACTGATTGACGATCCCCTCAAGCGGGCTTTCTTCCAGCGCGACCTGTGGGCCGTCTTCGATCATCTCGTCGGCCAGAAGATCGCCCGCTTTGGCGATGCCGACCTGGCGAGACGGCGGGCCGCGGTGCCGGATTACAGGATTGAACCGGAGGAGTTGCAGCGCGAGGATCCGGCGGCGATCCAGCGCCGCGAGACGCTCTGCCGCAAGCTGGCCGCGGTCATTCAGCGGCTGGCGTTGCCGAAATCCGCCATCGAAGCCTTGCCGGACAACTACGCGGAGGCCATCGGTTCGGGACAGTTTCCGGCGCGACATGATTTCGATTGCCGCAGCAACTATCTGCCGCCCGGGTTGCTGACCCGGCCTGATGAGTGGGTGGAGATAGACAACGCACCCGGCTCGCAACACCGCGACGAGAGAGAGGGGCAAATGGCCTATACGTCGTGGAGCATCCGCGGGCGATCTTACTATCGCGTCTTCTGGCGTTTTCCCGAGGGCCGCCGGGCGGTCGAGGAGTACCTCCGCTACCTCCAGCGCGAAGGGGTGGATTGGGAGAAGAGCGCGCGGCAGGGTTACATCCGGCTCAAGCGCGACGTGCGGCAAATTCCCGTCGGCACCGAGACGGCGATTGTCGAGTTCATGGTCGTTCTCGACGAGGGACTGAATCCCGTTGCCACGCGCGTCGTCGAGCTGGTGCATGTGTCGGTTTACAAGAACGTGGACGGCGCGCCAGACCCGCAGACCAACACCGGGCGCGGGTTGATCGCCCGGCAATACGTGGCCCGGCGCCGGCTGCTGTTCGACGGCCTGAAGGAGGGCGGTCTCGAACGGGCAGCCGACGACGCGCCCACCTATCGCGTGCTGATGAACTCACCGAAGGACTGGGGCGAGTTTGGCCGCCAGCAATCGGTGGCGCAGACGTGCCTCCACTGCCACATGTATGATCGGGACCGCGCAGGCGTCCACAGTTTGAACTCGATCTCCTGCTACGTTCCGGAACACGGCATGCCGGGCGTTGTCATCGCCATGGGCTCTGGCGACATCCGCACCTACTCGCGCGCCGAGCGCACCGTGCGCTGGAAACTCGGTCAGGAGGACTATCTGCGGCTGGTGGAGTATGCGCGCTCCAGGTCGATGAGCGCGTCACAACATCAATCGAAGCCTTAAACACGAGGAGCAACTAGAATCAAAATTCCTATCCGTTCAGTCAGGCTCGCCGCAATCCTCGCCTTGGCTTCCACGGCCGGAGCTGCCGAGAGTGAATGGACCCGTTTCCGCGGCCCCAACGGCAGTGGCATCAGCGAAGCTGCGAACGTGCCCGCGACATGGACCGAACGGGACTACAACTGGAAGGTCAAGCTGCCCGGCATCGGCTCCTCGTCGCCGGTGGTTTGGGGCGAGCCGGTCTTCGTGACTTGCGGTGAGCCGGAGACGGCAAAACGGCTCATCCTGTGCCTCCGCAGCGCGGACGGACGTGTGCAGTGGCAGCGCGAATACTCGTCGCGAACCTACGCGCAACACCGGGACAACGGCTATGCCGCGGCCACGCCAGCCGTGGATGTCGAGGGAGTCGTCGTGACATGGACGACGCCCGCTAGGCACTTTGCCGGCCCTGGGTGACGGCGGCGAGCGGTCTCTTCCCGCGGCCTGGCTGCGCGCTGGTGCCGAGGAGTACCGCCGGCCTGAATTCCGCTCCGTGGTGGAGCGACTGGTGGCCCGCCGCAAGGAACCCCTGCCAGCCCTGCCGGCAGCCACCTCCGTGCATCTGGCGCCCTCCGGCGTCGCCGTGATGCGTAGCGGGTGGGAGCGGGAGGCCGCTTACCTGTTCCTCAATTACGGCACCCACGACTCCTTTCACACCCACCGCGCGACGCTGGACTTCGAACTCTATGCGCACGGCGCGCCGCTGGCGATGGACGCAGGTATCGGGCGCACCTACGACGATCCCCTCTATCTGACCTGGTACGTGACCGCCAAGGCGCACAACATGCTCGTGGTGGATGACGCGAATGTGGATCGGGCGACCGCCCGGGGCCGGGATGTGTTCTGGCACTCCGATCCGCGCCTTGATGTTTTCGCGGCGACCCACAACGGATACGCCAAGTCGCACGGCGTCACGCACCGGCGCGCGATCGCCTTCCTCAAGCCGGAGGTGTTCGTGGTTTTCGACACCTGCAGCGCGGAGGCGGACGGGCACACGCTCAGTTGGTACTTCCACTCCCCGACGGATCTGGTGGTGCAGCCGGGCGGCCGCGTCGCCAGCGCCACAGGACCGGGTGTGCTCCTTGCGGCTGCCTCGCCCGAGCAACTCACGGGCGTGCGCAAGGGCAAGGGGATGTGCTCCCTGGCGGAGTTGGGCGGCTCTCGGGAGATCGACTGGGTCGCCCTGGACAAGCCTGCGCGTCGCGGCGACGACAATCGTTTCGTGGTGCTGATGCTGCCCTTCGCCAAGACCGCGCCGCAGGTCGCGTTCACCGCGGCGCCCAGTCCGCCCGGCACGGCGTGCGTGACGCTGCGGCGCGGCGACCGCACCGACACGCCGGTCTTCGGCAGCGGGACAGCGTTGACGCTCTTGGACGGCCGGTTGGTCACCGATGGCCAGTTCGCCTGGCTGCGGATGCAAGACGGGGCGTGGCAGGGGAAGGTCGTGAACGGAGAGGTGCTGACCTGGGAGGGTCGGGCCGTGAAGGCGATGGACTGACTAAGCCGAATCGCATGATCGGAAGAAGTGAAGGGGTCAATAGTGAGGACCCCTTTGGGATCACGCCATAGCGGAGGCTGACTGCGCCGAGCTTGTATTGCAATTCTTGCGGTTTCGGTTAAACCGTCAGTGATGAATGTTAAAATGATCAAGTGGGCGATGAATTCCCTGAGTCGTTCGGCATCGTTGGCCACGATGGCCGTCGCAGTCAGTTCAGCCGTTGACGCTGCGACGCTGCCGGAGTGGACGCAGCAAATTCGCCCAGATCATCCCCGCTTGTTCTTCAATGCCCAGTCCTGGCCGCGAGTGCGCGAACGGGCGTTGAACGCCGAGCGCGATTGGTACCAGCGCATCAAGGGGCAGGCGGACCGCCGATTAACCACGCCGGAGCAACCGGCGGGCGCCGCCGCTCGGGACTTGGGGGTCGAGGCAGCCCAGGCGGCCTTCGTGTTCCTGGTCACGGAAGATTCCCGGTACCTCGCTCAGGCGAAGCAGTGCCTGGCGACAAGCTTGGATTTCTACGAGGCCAGCTACCGGCAGCGCAAAGCCGTGAACTGGTATTCCACAAGCCGGGTCCATGCCATCCTGGCGTGGGACTGGCTCCATAATCAGCTCACGGAAGCAGAGCGTCGGGAATACCTGTCGCGATTGGTCCAAGTGATCGATCTGGTGCTCAAGGCCAAACCGTCCATCTATCGCGAGAACCTGTCCGGGTATAATACGGGATTCTATGGCGTGCAAAACTGTCTGTGGTTTCTGGGCTGCACGGGATTCAAGACCGGAATCGAGACTGACAAGATCAACGAGTGGCTGGTCTGGGGACGGACCGAGAACCTCAAGCTGCTGGAACATCGGCGGCTGGCGTGTGGCGACGACGGCGGCGGGGCCTCCGCGACGCTGGGCTATGTCCTCGGGGCTTATCCGTGGGCGGAACAGAACTTTTTCTACACGTGGCTCTCCAGCACCGGACAGAACCTCGCGCCGGATTGGCCGCACAGTGCCTGGCTGGCCAATTACGTCCTGTGGCAGTGGATCGCCGCGGAGCCGGGACCGCTGGAGTTTGGTTATGGCGACACACCGCATACCTCGAATCGTTTGCCGATTCAACAACTCGACACCCACCTGGCCAACATCCGGCACCTTTACGGTCAGAAGGCTCCCCAGGCGGCGGCGCTGGCCCGCCATGTCCAGGGCCTGCTCCCGAGCCAGGGCTATTCTTCGAGCTGGTTTGTCTATCCCTTTCTTTGGACCGAATTGGAGAAATCCCCGGAGCGTTTCGCGCCCGAGTCCTTGCCCAAGGCGCGGCACTTCGAGGACATGGGGCAGATGGTGATGCGCAGCGGCGCTGGAAAAGAGGACACGTATTGTCTGTTTTCGTGCGGCGGCACACTCGCGCAGCATCGGCACTATGACGCCCTGAGCTTCGTCCTCTATCACCGCGGATTTCTGGCCCTGGACTCCGGCACGCGCTACGACGAGTTCACGAATGGCGAGCACCTGGCCAATTACTTCGCGCAAACGGCGGCGCACAATAGCGTGGTGATTCATCAACCGGGCGAACCTCCCGCCCGCTACTGGGGCGGAACCGTGGTGGGCAACCATGGCGGGCAACATCGCGCCACCGGCTCTGTGGTCCGCGCCTTCGAGACCCATGACGACTATGTGTATGTGGCCGGGGATGCGACCGCCTGTTACCAGCATGGCGCATCCAAGAATCCGACGGGCGCTGGGCTGGGAGAAAAATGCAGCCAGGCGACACGCCAGCTTGTGTACCTTCTGCCCAATCACTTTGTGATCTTCGACCGCGTCACGACCACCGATCCGAACTATCGCAAAGATTGGCTGCTGCACACCGCGCACGAGCCGCTGATCCAGGATCAAACCGTTCGCGCCGACCACGGTCAGGGCCGGATGTTCTGCCGGACGGTGCTGCCTCAGGATGCCCGGCTCACGAAAGTCGGCGGGCCGGGAAAGGAATTCTGGGCCGCGGGCACGAACTGGTCCATCCAGACGGGCGATTTGCAGCCGGCGCAGTTGGCGTTGATGGGGCAATGGCGCGTGGAAGTCACGCCGGGGGCGCCGAGGCAAGACGATCCGTTCCTGCACGTGATTCAAGTCGGCGGGCAAGACTTGGCAACCATGAGCCCCGTCACGCGCGTCGAACGCGACGGCCGCATCGGCGTGCGCGTGGACATCGGCCCGGACACCTGGCAGGTGATGTTCAACCCGACGGGTTCGTTGGGTGGACGCATCACGCGGATCGGCCAAGGTCAGAACCTGGATGCGGCCCTGACCGATCGCGTTCAACGGCAAGTCGGCATCCTGGCACGCGTGTATGGCGGCATGACCCACGGCGAGGCGAAAGCACGCATCCCGCAAAGAAAGCTGCCTGAGTTCTGGATCGGTGATGTGAACGGGTCGGCAGACCGATTCAAACAGTTGAAAACAGCCGAGGTCAAAGTCATCGCCCGTTCACCGGGCGGGCGGCCGCTGCATTTGGTCGCGTTTGGTGAACCGGAGCAACTGCCTTCCCGGGCCAATTTCAATTCGGCCATGGGCGCCCAGGAACCGTCGGCCTACCGCGATAAATCGGCGCGAAAGAAGCCAGTGCTTCTGTTCCTCGGCCCCGTGCACGGCCACGAAGTGGAAGGGTTAACCGGATTGGTGAACCTGGTTGAACTCATGGAAACCGGCCGCGACTTGAGAGGGAAAGATCAATCCGAGCTGCAAGCCTTGGGGCGGAAATGCCGGCTGTTGATCATCCCCGAAGGGAATCCGGACGGGACCGCCCGATTCGAGCCGCGAGCCTTGCAGGACCTGTCCGAGGACGACTTGCGATTTTGGGGCCAAGGCACGTGGAGCGATGGCACGTTCTGCGGCTGGCCGGAGAGCAAGCGGCAGCATCCGATGGTCGGTGACAATGTGGGATTCCTGGGCTGCTATTTCAACGACCAGGGCGTCAACCCCATGCACGATGAGTTCTTCGCTCCCTTGAGCACGGAAGCGCCGGCCATTTTGAAGGTAGCCAAAGAAGCAGCCCCGGACCTGGCAGTTTCGCTGCACAGCCACGAAAGCAAACCCGCCCTGCTGCGCCCGGCGTATGTGCCGCTCGAGCTGCAGGAAGCCACGCGTGAACTGGCGCAACGGTGCTATGCGCTGATGGACCAGCGCGGTCTGCCGCACGCTCAGCCGTTCACTGCGCAACCCGAGAGCGGGCGTTATCCCGCGGCGTTCAACCTCAGCAGCGCCTTGTATCACATTTCCGGCGCCAATGCCTTTACCTTCGAATGCCCGCATGGCCTGACCAACGCCTCCGCCTGCCACGTCAGTCTGGAACAGATTCTGGACATCCAATTGACGCTCTACGAAGCGATGATGCGTTTCGCGCTTGCGCAGAAGCCGCAATAGCTGCGACAGCCCAGACTTGGCCTGGTCGAGGCCAGCGCACCGCCCCGGCCAAGCGCCGGTGAACCGGTTGCACCTCCCTCGAAGAACCCATCATCCGGCAAGTCCATGAATGGGTCGAACGCACCCGCGTCCAATAACCATGCCATCGTTTCTTCGGGCCGTGTTGGTTATCGGCGCATGGGCGCACCTGGCCATCGGCATGGCGGGTTTCGCGGTCGCAGCTTCTAGCCCCGCCCAAGCGGCAATTGAGGCGCCGACAACGGTGCCGTGTTTCGATCCCGCCGAGTTTACCGTGCGCGTTGAACAACCGCCGTTCAAGAATCCCTTCACCGAAGCTGAAGTGACCGCCGTGTTCACGGCGTCGAACACGCCCCCGATCACCGTGCCGGGTTTCGCGGACTCGGAAGATGGAAGCACGTTTCGACTTCGCTTTGCCCCCTCGCAGCCCGGGGCGATTTACCCACACGAACTCCGGCTCCGCGGCGGCGGACTCGATGAGCGATTCAGGGGCACGCTGCGCTGCACGCCGTCGCCGCGGCCGGGTCCAGTGATCGCGTCCCCCCAGCATCCCCGGCATTTCATCTATGCGGGATCGGGGCGGCCGTTCTACCACCTGGGCTACACCGCCTATCACTTGCTCGATCCGTCGAACGACGACGCGCAAATCGCGGCGACGATTGATTACGGCGCCAAGCATGGCTTCAACAAAATCCGCTTTTTGCTCGCGGGCTATCCGCGTGATTTTGACCGGCGCACCAGCGGCGATGTGGAATATGGCGTGGTGGCGCAGGCGATGAAGGCGCCGAACTCGACCTGCGTGGCGTGGCAGGCACGTTTGAAGTCACTTGGTACGACGTGCGCACGGGCCGGAGCGCGGACGGTGGCAGAATTGCCGGTGGCACTTGGCGCCCGCTCGGCCCGCCGCCGTTTTCCGGCGATGCGGCGATGCGCGCCGCGCGCAAAGAGGGTCCGTAGGCCAGCCACCGTCCACGGCTTCCAAGGCAGGAACGTAAATCGAATGGCGCAAGTCACCCGCAAGTCGAACTCGTATATGAAAGACTGGTCGCGCCCAACCGCTGGGCAGTTGGCTCAAATGATTTTGACCATGATTCGGCCCTGAACTGAAAACCGCAAAGCTCAAGGCCATCACACCATGAAAAACGTGAACCTGAGAATCTCACTGGCTGCCTTCCCGTTGCTGGCTGGGGCTGGCGATTCTGTTCTCGATTCTGTTCCGCTCGTTGGCCACCTCGGCGCTGGCGGCGGTGAAGAATCCGCGCGATCCGGAGGAAAACACCCAGAGAACAGGTGGCCGCACAAGTTGTGCGCCGGTTGAACCGGCTGGCGTGGGCACCGCCGGCAGGGATTAGCGATCAGCAATCTGCGACTTGAAATCAAGCGAAGCGTGGAGCCACGGCAAAGGTTTCGAGGAACCGCGCTTGGTCCTGGTCATCGCAAAAGATGTCCTTCCGGCGATCCCCACGGGTCATGGCGTGGTAAATCGCACCGGGAAACTCGACTCGAAGCGGGTGCGCCATGAGGCGAACCGCGCCCGCAGCGCAGACAGTTGGCCATACTGTTGACCCCTTCACAAGCCTCTCGCGACGGATGCAGCAGACGCACATTCCTTCCCACGCCTGCCCGCCGCCCGCTCAGAGGTTGTCACGCTCGAGGCGGGGCGTTAGGCTCGATCCATTCCGACCACTGGCACATGGCGTCGCGGAAGCGTCCTTCAAGCTCTGAAGGCGCACTGTCTCGTCCTCGCGCTGGTGGCCAGCGGCGGGACGAGTTGCCGCGCTGTGGGGTTGACCAACCAAACGGACTTCGCCATTGACGCTTGGCAAACCGACGACGGCCTGCCGCAGAGTTCGGTGAACTCCATCGCGCAAACGCCCGACGGCTACTTGTGGCTGGCGACGTTCAACGGGCTGGCCCGCTTTGACGGCGTGCGGTTCACCGTGTTTGACTCGAGCAACCTGCCGGGGCTGCCCGGCAACCGCCTGGTGCGATTGTACGTGGACCGGGAGGGCGGACTGTGGATGATCACCGAGTATAACGAGGTGGCTCGGCTGAAGGATGGAAGATGCCGGACTTTCACCGCGGCCGACGGTGTGCCAGCCGAAGGGGCTCGATGGGTGGGCGAAGATGGCCGGGGCGGTCGGTGGCTGGCAGGATTCAAGGCCGGGCTGTGGCGGTGGCAGAATGGCCGGTTCGTCCCCGTGCCCGCGCCGCCCGGCTTCGCTGAGTGGCCGCTCCGGGCGCTGGTGACGGACACCGCCGGTCGGCCATGGTTCAATCATCGCGATGGCCTCTTTGGCTTCGAGAACGGACGTCTGATCCCGCTGCCCGAATCGGCTGGCCCGCCGAAAGCAGGGGCGAATCCAGTTTGTGCAAGCCGGGCCGGCGGTTTCTGGATGGTTTCGCCAGCGGGCCTCCGCAGGCATGTCGAGGGAAACTGGCTGCCGCAGCTCTGGCCCTGTCCCGACTTCAAGGCCGCCATCGAGGGTTTGTGCGAGGATCCCGCCGGCAACCTGTGGGTGGAGACCTACAAGAACGGCGTGTTCCGGTTCAGCCCGGCGCAGGGATGGCAGCACTTGACCGTGGAATCCGGCCTGACGCCCCATCCCCTCCGGAGCCTTTATTGTGACCGGGAAGGGAACGTCTGGGCGGGCAGTGACGGCGGCGGGCTGCTGCGGATCAAAACCCGCCTCTGGAAGATGATCACCCGGGGCGAGGGGCTGGGCATTGACGCCGTTCATTCGGTCTGTCAGGACCAGCAGGGACGTATTTGGTTCGGCGGTGGCACCACGAAACCGTACTGGCTGGATCAAGGCGTGGTCTCGGTGGCCATCGCGGCACCGCAATCCGATGTCCTGGACGGCGTGCGGGCCGTCCTGCCAGCGCGGGACGGGGCGATGTGGATTGGGACTTACGGCGGGAATGTCTTCCGATACCGGAACGGAGCTTTGACCCGTTACGGGAAAGCCGAGGGCCTGTTGGCCGGGTCGGTGCGCGCCTTGCTGGAAGACCGGCAGGGGACCCTCTGGGTGGGCGGTTTTGACGGGCTGAGCCGGATTGACCGCGAGCGGGTGACGCACTACTCCCGCCGCGACGGGCTGTCCTCGGAGCGAGTGTGGGCGCTGGCGGAAGACTCCAAGGCGCGCCTCTACGTCGGGACCGCCGGCGGGGGCTTGAACCGGTTTCAGGACGGGCGGTTCACCGCCTACACCCGCGAACAGGGATTGCCTGATGACGTGATCCAGGCGCTCTACGTGGACGCCGAAGACGTGCTGTGGATCGGCACGCACGGCGGGGGCTTGAGCCGGTTTCAGGCGGGCCGGTTCTTCAACTATCGCGTCAAAGGCGGTCTGGTGGCGCGGGGCGTCGGCCCGATGTTGGAGGATGACGAAGGCCGCCTCTGGATGGCCTCGGACTTGGGCATCGTGCGCGTGAGCCGGCACGAACTCAACGAGTTTGCCGCAGGCCGCCGCCGGTCGGTCAACTATGTCGCCTTCGATCGCAGTGATGGCCTGGCGACGGTCGAAGTGGGCGGCATCCAGCCGGCGTGCCTGAAGGCCCGCGACGGCAAGCTGTGGTTCGGCACGGCCAAGGGCGCGACCTTCGTGGACCCGAAGGAACTGCGCGTCAACCCGCTCCCGCCGCCGGTGATCATTGACGAGGTGCGGATTGATGACGAAGTGGTCGAGGAGCAGAGATCGGAAGTCAGAGGTCAGGAGTCAGGGGACGGTGGCGGGGGCGAGACGGAGAAACGGCGAGACGGAGAAACGGCGAGCGCCGACGCGCGAGCGCAGAAGTCTCCGTCTCCCCGTCTCTCCGATTCCCCGTTTCGCGATCTCGTCACCCTCCAGCCCCACCAGCGCCGCGTGGAGTTCCGCTTCACCGGCCTGAGTTTCACGGCCCCGGCCAAGGTGCAGTTCCGCTACCGGATGGAGGGCTTTGACCCGGATTGGGTGGACGGCGGCACCGCGCGTAGCGCCTCCTACACGCGGCTGCCGCCGGGGACCTACCGGTTCCGCGTCACGGCCTGCAACAACGACGGCGTGTGGAATGAAACCGGGGCCAGCCTCGCCTTGATCGTGGTGCCCGCTTGGTGGCAGACGGGGTGGTTCCAGGCGTTGGCCCTGCTGGGCGTAGGCGGCGTGGTCTTCGGCCTCTACGAGTGGCGGATTCTTCAACTGAAGCGGCGACGGGCCATGCAGCACGAGTTCTCGCGCCGGCTCATTGCCTCGCAGGAAAACGAGCGGCAACGCATCGCCGGTGAGTTGCACGACGGCCTGGGCCAAAATCTGCTGGTCATCAAAAACCTGGCCGCCCTCGGCGTTCGCTCGGCTCAGAATGACCCCGCCAAGAGCGAGCAGTTCACGGCCATCTCCCACCTGGCCTCGCAGGCGGTCGGGGAAGTCCGGCAGATCGCGCACGCCCTGCGGCCGTTCGAGCTGGACCGGCTGGGCCTGACCAAGGCCCTCACCTGGATGGTGAAACCGGTCGCCGAGTCGTCGAACATCCGGTTCAGTGTGGAGATGGATGAGGTGGACGGGCTGTTCCCCCCGGAGTTCGAGATCAACTTGTATCGCGTGGTGCAGGAAAGCCTCAGCAACATCCTGAAACACTCTCAGGCCACGACGGCCCGTCTCCAGGTCAAGCGCGAACCGCGGCAGGTGCGCGTGACCATTCAAGACCAGGGCCGGGGCTTCGTGGTTCCGACGGCGGCCAGCGCCTCCGCGAGCGGGGGGATGGGCTTGACGGACATGAGCGAGCGGGTTCGAATCATGGGCGGTCAATTCAGCATCGAGTCGGCGCCGGGCGCGGGAACCCTGCTGCGCCTCCTCATTCCGCTCCCGGCCCCAGGCCCCGGATCGAAGGCCCAAACCTGCTTATGAGCACTTCGCACACCGTCGTGCTCGTGGACGATCACCCCGCCTTCCGGCTCGGGGTGCGCCAGGTGATTGCCAGCGATCCGCAGTTTCGAGTCGTCGGCGAGGCCAGCGACGGCCAAGCCGCGCTGGAACTGATCCGGCGCGTCCGGCCCGACCTCGCGGTCGTGGACATCAACCTGCCGAAGCTGAGCGGGCTGGAGCTGGTGCGGCAACTGGTCCGGGAACGCCTCCGCACCCGCGTCGTCGTGCTGACCATGTATCAGCAGGAGAGCTTGTTTCAGGAAGCGATGGACCTGGGCGTGGCCGGGTATGTGCTCAAGGAAAACGCGGTGGACGACATCCTGCACTGTTTGCAGGCAGTGGGGGAGGGCGGCTGCTATCTGAGTCCGTCCCTGTCCGGCTTGCTGTTGCGCCAGCGCCAATCCCAGCAGAACCTCCGCCACCAGACGCCGGGTCTGGACGACCTGACCCCGATGGAGCGGCGCATCCTGAAGCTGATTGCCGAGAACAAGACCAGCAAGCAGATTGGCACCGAGTTTTTCATCAGTCCGCGCACGGTGGAGACGCATCGGCGCAACATCTGTCTCAAGCTGGGCCTGAGCGGCAGCCATCCCTTGCTCCAGTTCGCCTTGGAAAACCGGGCCTCGCTCTGAGGCTTCGCACGAAACGAGAGGAGCGCGGACAATCTTGTCCGCTTTCGGCGGCCCAGCGGAAGAGGCGGACAAGAATGTCCGCGCTCCCATCCGCCATTGGCCGGGGCCTTCTCACCGCCACTCCCCACCCTTGCCAAGATGCCTGAATCGGTTTTCACCCTGCGTGATCCCACGTAGAAAAATACCGCCTTCTACACAGCCCAAAATACGCGGGCGCACGGATTCACAGAACCCGCGCCGGTGACGCAAACTGGCGCGGTATGGATGCCCAGACCGACCAGGTCCAGATTGCCGGCAGCGTCCTCGTCGCCGAGGACAACGCCACCATGCGCCAGATGCTGGCCGCTTTCTGCCGGCAATGGGGGGCCGAGGTGATCGAATGCGTCAACGGCGTCGAAGCCGTCCAAGCCTTTGCCCGGCACCAGCCCGCCTGGGTGCTCATGGACGTCGCCATGCCTGAGATGGACGGCCTGGTAGCGACCGCCCGGATCAAGGCGCAGTTTCCCCAAGCCCGCATCCTCATGGTCACGCAGTACGACAGCGATGGCCTCCGCCAGGCTGCCCAGCAGGCGGGGGCGTGCGCCTACGTATTGAAGGAAGACCTGCCCGACGTGCCCAAGTGGATTGCCGCCCACCAAGACCTCGCATCGAACCTGATGTCTTGTCCGGAACCGGAGTAACAAAAATGAAACCCCCTCTCGCCAGATGGATGGCTTGCACCGCGTTGGCGGGCCTGATCGTTTTCAGCGTCTCCTGCCGCCAACAGTCCGCCCTGCCGCCGGAGGCCGTTGCTACCGTCGGAGACGCCGTGATCACGGTGGACGCGCTCCAACAGGCGCTGGCGCGGCGGGGCTGGCACAACCCCACCGCGGAGCAGAAGGCGGCCGTGCTGGAGGACTTGATCCGGTTCGAGGCGCTGCACGCGCAGGCCCGGAAAACCGGCTACCTGCAACAACCGGAGGTGCAGAATGCGATCAAGCACCTCGTCGCGGCGCGCTACCGCGAAAAGTTGGCAACGAATCAGTCCGCGCTGCCGGAGACCGCCGCCGCCGGCCTGCAGACCTACTACCAGGCCCATCGGGATGCCTTCCGCGTGCCGGAGCAGGTGCAGGTGGCCCTGGTCTTCCTGCCGCTCTCGTCCAAGGCGGTCCCGGAGAAGCGCCGGGAAGCGGAGCAGCGCGCCCACGAACTGCGGCATCTGGCCGAGACGGAATGCGCGTCCCTGGCGCACTTCGGCCCGGTGGCGCAAACGCACTCCGCACACCAGGCCTCCCGCTACCGCGGCGGGGAGTTGGGCGGGCTGACGCGCCAGCAGGCCGCGGGGTCGTTTTCGCCGGAGGTCGTGGAGGCGATGTTCGCCTTGCGGCAACCGGGCGAACTCAGCCCGGTGGTTTCTGCCTCGGATGGTTTCTACCTGCTCAAGCTGGTGGGGCGCCGGCCCGCCTCGGTGCGTCCGCTGGCCGAGGTCAAGGAGGCCGTCGCTTTCCAGTGGCAGCGCGAACGGGCCGAGCAGCGCGAGGCGGCGCTGTTTGCCCGCCTGAAAGCCGGCCTGCCCATCCAGGTCAACGAGGCCGTCCTGGCCCGGATCAAACCGGCCCGCCCGCCCCAACCCTCTGCCCCGCCCGCCCTGTCCTCACGTTGAACTCATTGCCACTCATCCCATGAAAGCGACAACTTTACTCTCAGCCACCGGCCGCATGTTGAGTTTGCTGGCGGTAACGGGGGCGGCCTCCGGCCTGCCGGTGTCCGCCCAGACCACCACGCAGACCTTCACGCTCCAGCCTGGTTGGAACGCGATATACCTGGAGGTCGAACCTCCCAACACGGCCGTGGGCGTCGTGTTCACGAACGTGCCGATCGACAGTGTGTGGACCTTCCAAGAGCGGTTGTCGGCGGTGGATTTCATCCAAGACCCGAGCGAGCCGGTCTGGAACAAGAGCCAATGGCTGGTCTATCTCCCCACCAACCGGGTCGAGTCCTTTCAAAACAACCTGTTCCATCTCCAAGCCAACCGAGCCTATTTGGTCAACCTGACCAATGCCGCAACACTGACCGTTACCGGCCGTCCCTCGCTGCGCCCGATGGAATGGGCGCCGGATGCGTATAACCTGCGCGGTTTCGCCGCGGACCCGGCCGCGCCACCCACGTTCCTCGAGTTCTTCCGCCATTCGCCGGCGCACTACGACGCGACGCGCAGCCAGTTGCAGAAGATCTACCGGTTGAGCGCGTCGGGCCAGTGGACGTTGGTGGGGCCGCACGATCTGATGGTGAGCGGCGAGGCGGTCTGGGTCTATACCCAGGGCGGCTCCGACTACACCGGGCCGCTGGCGGCCAAGCTGGCGTTCGGCGACGGGCTGGACTACGCGCGCGAGCTGGTCGAGTTGCCCGTCCTGCTGCTGAACCGCACCGACGGCCCGAGGCACGCGACGATTTCGGCGCCGACAGCCCTCCCACTCTCCTACCTGAGCTTCAACCCTACGAACGGCCATGAGTGGTTGCCCTTGCCGGCCTCGCTCACGATCAGCAACCTCTCCGCCGCCAACGGCAACCTGCGCCTGGCCATCCGCCGCCAGGACTTCACCGGCACCGAATACGGGGCCGTGCTGACGCTCAGCGACGGCGCCGGCACGCGGTTCCTCGTCGCGGTCTCGGCCGAGAAAGAGAGTTTCGGCGGGGCGGGCGGGCGGATCACGACGAAGTCCATCCGCCAGCACGCCAACCCGCCCGCGGCGACCGCCAGCTACGCCGGCTTGTGGCTCGGCTCGGCCGTGGTGAACGCCGTGAACGAGGCCAACACAGCGAACCCGGCCAACCCCACGCCCACCAAGAGTGACTTCAAGCTGCGCCTGCTGATCCATGTCGATACCAACGGCATGCCTCGCCTGCTCAAGGAAGTCCTCCAAATGTGGAAGGAGGGCACTTACACTAACGACGCCAACGGTGACAAGGTGGTGGACCAACCGGGCCGCTACGTGTTGCTCACGGACGAGACGCTGATCTCGCAATACCACGGCGCGACCGTGCGCGACGGGGCCGAGGTCGGCCGGCGCCTGAGCACGGTGGGCTTCGACTTCTCCAGCAGTGCCCCGAACAATTTCCTCGTGTTGGCCGGGCAGTTCGGGATCGGCCACACGCTCGACGGGGCGATCACGCTGACGCCGGACTTCGCCACCAACCCGTTCAAGCACAAATATCACCCCGACCACGATAACCTGGACGCGACGTTTCAGAACTACCGGGCGGAGGCCTATGAGGTGACGCGCGCGTTTGCGCTCGTGTTCACGGCGTCGGACCCTGCCGGCGCCACCGCGCCCGACTACGGCTACGGCGTGCTGGCGGGGAACTACCTGGAAACCATTATCGGGCTGCACAAGAACCCGCTGATCGCCAGCGGCACCTTCCGGCTGACCCGCGTGGCGATGATCGGCGTGCTCAACCAATAGGGAGGATCCCATGAACGGCAACAGCTCCAACTCCTTTCCGACTATGAAGACGAATGGGCAGCAGACTTTCGATCACCGAGCCGCGAACGCGCGTTCGCGATTCATTGTAGCGCAGGCGTCCCGCCTGCGGGTCAGCCGGGCCTCCTCGCCCGGCGTCCTCGATGCAGGCGGCGAGACCCCACTGAGACCCGCTACCGGGACGGCTCTGCTCCCTTCAGAGAATCACAGATGCGTCCGCCTCACTCTGGCGCTCACCTTCGCTCTTGCCACCGTGGCCGCCCACGCTGGCTGGCCAAACGCCACCGTGATCAATGTGGGTAGCGAGTGGCCTGATCCCCTCACCACGAGCTGGCCGGCCAACGCCCATCTGAACGGCGACGCCGCCTGGAACTCCACCTACAAGTCCCTCTGGCTGGTGCCACAATCCGCGAGCAAGGCTGGCAGCCTCGTCCTTGACATGCCCCAGAGCGGCCAGACGGCCCAGGCGTTCTACGCCGAGTGGCGCGCCAAGCTCCAGCCGGGCACTTCCGGCGGCGGTGACGGTTACAGCTTCTGCTACGGCGACCTGGCCGCGAATGCGGTTCCGCCCGAAACCGGCTGGGGCTCGTTAATCGTGCGCTACCTGACCTACGGAAGTGACCGCATTGAAGTGGTTTACCAAGGCACGGTGCTGCGGACATACAACCTTGCCTGGCCGTTCGGGAACTGGACCAAGAACCGCGTGCAAGTCCGCGGTAACGGCTCGAACTTCGAGGTCAAAGTCGAGTGGCAGGATGACGGCGATGGGGTTGACAGTTGGACCACCGTCCTGGACTGGACCGCGTTGTCCGGCTGGAACCCGGCGTCGCACTGGCGCTTTGCCTTCGGCGCACGCAACGGCAACGCGTACCAATACGTCGAATTGCGCGAGACCAAGATCTTAACCATCCCGTCCCCGGCGCCGGGCGCGCCCATCGTGACCACCGGGTCGGCCAACCCGATCGGCGGCACCCAGGCGCAGCTCAACGGAACCGTGAACCCGAACGGCGCCAGCACCACCGCCAAGCACCAGCTTCAGGTAAGCGGCGCGTGGGTTTCGGGCGCCTCGGCGGGCGTGGGCCGCGGCGTTTCGCTGGACGGTGTGGACGACTACGTCAGCTTCCCAGCGGCTGCGTGGGTGGACTACGACCTGTCCATCGAAGGCTGGGTTTACCTGCGGGAATACAAGTACTGTCGGTTCATTGATTTCGGCAACGGCCCCAACGCGAACAACGTCGTGGCGGTGTTGCACGATGCGAACCGGGGCGGCCCAGTATTCTACACGTTCTGGGGCTCGAATTCCTCATCGATCGCCTCGCCCATCCCCGTCCCGCTCAACCGGTGGACGCATTTGGCCTTTGTGTACAACCACTTTTATGGAGCCGAGGGCAGCAGCGGCCGCATCTATCTCAACGGCACGTTGGTGGCGGAGGGGCCCTTGGGTACGACCGCTCCGGGCAGTCGCAGCAACAACTACTTGGGCAAGAGCAATTGGAGCGGAGAACCCACGGCCAACGCGGTTTTCGACGACGTGCGGATTTGGGGCACGCTGTTGGACCAGCCCACGATTGACACGTGGAAAGGCAAGGAGTTGAGCACGACCGATCCCCATCCCCAGCAGTATTGGCTCCGCGGTTACTGGAAGTTCGATGAGACCAGCGGCGTCATCGCGCACAATACGCGGCCCAGTGGAGCAAGCTACTACTACCAAACCGCCTACGACGGCACCCTGCAAAGCGGCGCGGCCTGGGCGGAGTCGGGCGCGCCGATGGCCCTGCCGTTTAGCTCGACGCAATCCTCAAGTTTGGCGCCTGGCAACACCTATAACTTCCGCATCGCGGGCAACAACGGCGTCGGCACGACTTACGGCTCCTCGGCCGGTTTCACCACCACGCTGCCCGGCTGCGACGCGGTCGCCAACGTGGCGATGGACGAAGACACCACCCGGACGGTCACCGTCTCCGGCATCACGGACAATGACCCGTTCGAGACCCGCGTTTTGTCGGTGACGGCGGCCTCGAGCAACCCCGGGTTGCTGCCGTCTCCGACGGTCACTTATTCCAGCCCCAATCCCACCGCCAACCTTCAACTCGTGCCGGCGCCGAACTTGAGCGGCACGGCGACGGTCACCGTCGAGGTCGGTTACTCCGTGAGCGGCACGGTTTACAAGACCAGCCGCAGTTTCACCGTCACGGTTAACCCCGTGAACGATCCGCCCGTGGCCGGCCCCGCCTATAGCCTGCAGTTTGATGGGGTGAATGACTACGTAAGGGCCGGCGGCATCGAGTTGGCCAGCCGGTCGTTTACCGTCGAGGCCTGGGCGCGGAACACGCGGCCCAACACCTGGCAGATGTTCGTCTGGCAGGGCCAGCCGGAGCCGAACAAGGGCTTGGTCATTGGCTGGCGCGCCAACAACGTGTTCACCTTTGCCTTCCTCTACAACGACCTGAACACCAGCGCGGCCTACGACGACCAAGCTTGGCACCACTGGGCCTGCAGTACGACACCGCCAGCAAACAGCGCCGCATCTACCGCGACGGCGTGCTCGTGGCCCAGGACACCGCGACGGCGGATTACCAGGGCAGCGGCGAGTTTTGGATTGGCCGTTATATCGACAGCCAACGCTTCCAAGGCGGCGTGGACGACGTGCGGGTGTGGACGACGGTCCGCACCGAGTCGGAGATTCGCCGCAACCTGAGCGAGCCGCTCCGAGGTGACGAGGCCGGGCTGGTGGCTTACTGGCGCTTCGACGAAGGCTCCGCGCTCACGGCGCATGACTCGAACACGAACCCCAACGCTCAGGACGGGCAACTCATCGGCGGCACGGCGTGGGCCCTCGGAGACGTCCCCTACCAGTGGACGGTCAACGAAAACACGACCCTAAACCCCTCCAGCAAGAGCATTTTCCTGCCCGCCTTTGACGTGGACTCCGCCAGCCTGACGTACACGATCGTGAGCGGACCCAGCCACGGAACGCTTACCGGCACCGGCGCCAACCGCACCTACACCCCCACGTTGAACTACAACGGCTCCGACTCCTTCAGCTACCGCGTGAGCGACGGCCCGTCCACCAGCGGCACCGTCACCGTCTCGATTAGCATCGAGCCGGTCAACACGCCCCCCACCATCTCGAACATCGCCAACCAGCTCATCGAGGAAGACACCGATATCGGCCAGATCGCCTTCACCGTGGGCGACGTGATAAATGAAACAGCCCCCGGAGACCTGCAGGTCTCCACGCGCCTGCTCGACACGACCGTCGTTGCCTTCCAGAGCATCGAGTTGGGCGGCAGCGGTGCCAACCGCTGGATCAAGCTGACCCCGGAGCAAGGCGAGATCGACACCGTCACGGTCCTCCTGACGGTGTTCGACGGCACGGACACCACGAGCACCCAGTTTGACCTGCAGATCGTGCCGCGGCCGGCTTATGCCGTGGTGGACATCGGCACGCTGGAAGGGCGGGTCACCAGCGGCGGCTGGGGCCTGAACGACCGAGGGGAGGCCGTGGGCTATTCGCAGCTCGGCTCCGGCTGGACCGGCCGGCGCGCCTACTTCTACAACGGCATCGAAAACGGCGGGAAACTGACCGACCTCGGCACGTTGGGCGGCCCCTACAGTGAGGCCTTCGGGATTAACGACGCCGGCCAAATTGTGGGCGAAGCGCTCAACGCCTCGGGTCAAAGGCGGGCTTTCCTTTACGAAAACAGCGTCATGACCGACTTGGGGGCGAAGACGGGCGGCAGTTACAGCCGGGCCTACGGTGTGAACCAGCATGGCGACGTGGCCGGTGAATTCGCTGTCGGCGGCAAAGGGCACGCGTTCTTCTATGATTATGCCGCCAGTACGGTCACGGACTTGGGCACGCTTGCCGGCGGCACGGTGACCTACGGCTTGGCCGTGAACGACGCCGGCAAGGTCGCCGGCTACGGCGACGTCACCGGCGGCGCGAAGCGGGCCTTCCTCTGGAACGGGAGCACCAAGACCCTCATTCCGCTCCTGGCCGACACGACCGACAATTACGCCATGGCCATCAATGACGCTGGCGCGGTGGCCGGCTACGCCATGTCCGGCAACAGCCCGCGAGCGTTCTTCTACGCGGCGAACAGCCAACTCCAGGCCCTGGGCTTCCTGCCCAGTGGCGCCTTCAGCGTCGCGTATGCCGTCAACACCTTCAGCCAGGTCGTGGGCCGGGCGGGCAACGCGCGGAGCGAAAGCAGGGCGTTCCTTTTCAGCGCCGCCAAGATGCACGACCTCAACGACCTGATCCCCGAAGACACCGGCTGGACGCTCACCGAGGCCCGCGCCGTCAATCGTCACGGCTTCATCACGGGCACCGGCAAGCTCCGGGGCCAGGACCGCGCCTTCCTGGCCGTGCCAGCGTGGGTCATCGGCCGCCCGGTCGCCCGGCCGCAGGGCACGATCGCCCAGATGCCACTGATCGAGGTTCTCAGCGGCGACGGCGGCGCGGACAACTCGTTCTTCTGGAGTCTGCCAGAGAAACGGCTCTACGCGGTGCGGCCCGTGACCGCCCGCTTGAGTTGGTTTGTCTCCCAGAATCCCGCCGACACCAACCGCGTGGTCACGGTCGGCATCAGCGTCTGGCCCAAACAGCCCACCATCCACGTGGCCCTGACCCCGGTGGAAGTCGAGCCCAAGGGCGTGTCCTTCGACTACACCTACCAGACCATCCTCTACAACACCGCCGACGGCGTGCGGGTGGACCTCAGCTCGAAACAGTTCACGGCCACCCAGCCTGGGTACGCGGTCCTCTTGTACCTCAAGACGATGGGTTACTCGCCCAATCCGGAAGTCCACAAGCCAATCCTGGACGTGGTCCGCACCGTGCGGTGGGACGATCGCAAACACTTGACCGACGGCATCACCTGGTGGGTTGGCGAGCCGCTGACCAATCCCCTCCACACCGATTACCTCGGCAAGAACGGCTACGTGTTCTTCGAAAAGGCCTGCTATGACGGCGCCGGCCCAGACCGCGCTTACGACCGCAACACCCGGCTCGGCCCGATCATCCCTGTCAACCAGGACACGCCAGCCCCGGAAGACGACTTGGTGGTGGTCTGGTATCGCACCAACCAGATTGGCGTGGCGTGGTCGTCGCTGCCACACCGTTATAGCCTCGAGTGGCCCGAGGCCACCGCGCCCAAGATCATCATCGCCAGCGGCCTGGGCTCCAGGCCGCTCGATCCGCTCGTTTACCCGGAGATGAAGGTCTATAATCAGCCGGACCAGAACCTCCCCGGCTACAACCCGAACGAGGAGCACGCGCTCCTCGCCCCCTCGAGCACCGGCCAGGCCCTCTACGCCCTCCGGTGCGACCTCAACGCGCTCATCGGCGCGTCGGCCCCTTACACCTTGCTCAAGCACAAAGACCCGGCCACGCAGCAATGGCGCATCAAGGTGTTCCGTGTCATGGCCGAGGAAGACCCCTACCATTTCCAATACGCCGGCGAGGCGGGCAAAGAAATCCAGCCGCCCATGCCGTTGAGCGTGCTGCCGCTGTGCGACGAGTCCCAGGGCGTGGCCGGCCCGTATTGGGAGGACTGGAAAGGCAAGCTCTACGCCCGCGCCGCCGGCCCCGAGGGCCTGGCCACCAACGTGGTGCTGCAGTGGTTCTACCCGCTCCAGCCCGGCTTCTTCTACGATCTGGATGGCGACGGGACGAACAACGTGCCTGAGGGCGCCTCGCTCGCGTGGCTCAACCGGCTGGCCGGCGGTTCGGAGAACAGCCCGCCGATCGACGTCACTTACACCATTCGGTGGCCGGACGAAGTGCCGATCCTGCAAATCGGTGAGACCCTCCTCACCGCCAAGCGCGGACTGCCCGGCGTCAAAGACATGGCTCGTGCCCAGGTCATCTTCGACGACCTGGACCCGAACGACACCGATCCCGCCACGGCCCTCGCCCGGTTGTTCGATCCGCTCAGCGCGCGCACCGTCAAGCTCGAGGCCAACTTCAAGATGCCCGACGACCTCAAGCGGCTGAATGTCAGTGGCAAGGAAGTCTTCACCGACCTGCCCTACGCCTTGCGCGCGCGGCTGAGCTACGACCCGATCAACAAGTGGCTCTCGTGGGCCGGCTTCCTTGACGAATCCGGCGTCGGCGAACCGCTCCTGCTGCCCAACCTCATGACCGCCCGCGAGCGCGACCGCATCAAAGCCGCCACCAGCGACCCGACGGCCACCGCCTGGTGCCAGGCCGTGGACGACCTGTACGCACTCACCCGCAACCCCAACCAAGTGGACCTCGATCCAGATGACGGCCAGCCCGATCAAGCCCTGCGCTTGGGCCTGACGACGTTTTACGAAACCAACCATTACACCGTCCTCGTAACCAACGTCACCGCGAACCCCGGCTACAACCCCTTCATCCCCGGCTCCACTCGATATCTGACCAACGTGACTTCCGAAACCCGCGAGCAGGTGGTCTCCCATGTCGCCACCGAGTCGCTGGGCGACCTGCCCAAAGCCCTGACCGCCGCTTTGGCCGACGCCCCGCCCGCTCAGCCACGTCCGCACGCGGCCCTCCAATTCGCCGCACGCTGAAGCCGCGCAACTGTCCGACGTATTCGCGCTCAGCCACGTCCGCACGCGGCCCTCCAATTCGCCGGCGACGGTTCCGTGCTGCTGGCCAACCTCGGTTCGCTGGAGGATTTCACCTTCAGCGTGTGGGCCAAGATTGACCCGGCCAACACCGGTTACCTCTTCACCAACAACCCCACCGCCGGCGCGACGCTTTTCCTAAAGCCCGAGCCGTCGGCCAACCGTTTCGTCCTGAGCGACCGGCCCAACGCCGGCTTCGGCCTTGAGATCCAGAGCTATGCCTTCGACGGCGACTGGCACCACCTCGCGCTGGTGCGCGACTATGCCGGTGCTGTGCTCAAGCTCTACGTGGACGGCGTCCTCATCGGCACGCACACCGCACGCGGTTTGACTGACCTTTCCGGCCTTAAGACCGGCGACCAGTTCACCGGCACGCTCGACGAGTTCCAAATCTGGTCCATCGCCCGCACCGCTTCGGAAATCCAGTCTTCGCTGAACAAGCGGCTCAACGGGACGGAAGATGGTTTGATCTGCTATTGGCGCTTCGACGAAGGCGCGGGAAACAACGTTGGCGACGCCACCGGCAATGGCTTTGACGGCGCCATCACGAGCGCTGCCTGGGTCAACTCCGCCGCGCCGGCCGCCATCCCGCCGCGTTACCTCACGATCGTGGAGAACAACGATCCCAGCCTCGGCGGCCTGCCCGTCTCGCTCAAGATCATCCGCGTGGACGACGGCCCGTATCGCGGCGACCTCAAGATTCTCTACCCGGACAATGTCTTCGACGAGCGCCTCACGCTGCGCCACAGCAGCGACTTCGCCGGCAACCCCGACCTCATCGAGTTCGAGTGGTATTACAAGCCCGACACCGCCGGCTTCGATCCGACCGACCTGCCCGTGGTGGGCCCCGCCGGCACCATTACCGACCCGCGCGGCTGGATTCGCCACTCCGAAGTCGGCCCCGGCATCAACGACATCACCCTCGGCGACGGCGCGCAGGCCGGCGTCCTCACGTTGGGCGACAACTGGTTCATCTGCCGCTACCGGGGCTACGCCATCGACCTTCGTCCGGCGAGCCTCTGGACGGTTTGGGTCGGCGATCCCGCGGGCGGTGCCACCACGCGCGCGGCTTTGGCCGAAGGCTGGGTCAAGCGCGTCGTCCGCGGCCTGAACCCCTTCGATGCCCGCACCAAGGACTTCCACTCCGCCGCGGTCAACACCTTCGCCAGCATGTTGATCCAGGCCGGCGAACGCTATGAGGGCGACATCGCCTTCAACCCCAGCGCCGACGCCATCAACAGCGTCGGTCTTATCGAGGCCTACGCCACCGTGCTCAACCGCGGCAAGGGCCTGAGCATTGACGGCGTGCCGCCAGTCAACTTCGACCCCGCCAACAACGCCTTGCTCCTGGCCGCCAGCCGCGTCTCCGACCTTTACGTGCTCCTGGGAAACGAGGCTGTCGCGGATGCGCAAGACCCGACCATCGGCTTCAGCACCACCGGCCAGGGCGGTGTTTCCCAGAGCGTTTACGGCTCGCTGGCGACCTCCATCTTCGCCTTCCAAAACCAACTCGATTCACTGCTCGAGGAGGAACTGGCCTTGTTGCGGGGCCGGGACGACTCCGCCGCCGGCGTCGGCGCGGCGCCTGTTTATAATCGCCTGTTGTGGAACTTCACCTTGGGCGAGGGCGAGGTGGCTTACCAGCAGGCCTACAATATCAGCGACCAGAACAAGGACGGATTCCTCGACGAGAAAGACGCCCGCATCCTCTACCCGCAAGGCCACGGCGACGCCTGGGGCCATTACCTGACGGCGACCACGACCTACTACGATCTGCTCCGCCACCCGCAGTTCACCTGGACGCCGCGGCCCGAGTCGGTCCTCGTCGCCGGCACGGCCGTGCAGGTGGACTTCCTCGACGAGCGCAAGTTCGCCCGTGCCGCCAGCGCCAAGGCCAAGGTCGGCGCCCAGCTCGTGGACCTCACCTATCGGCTCAACTACGTGGACGACCCCGACGGCCAGTGGCAAGGCTATCAGGACACCTACCGGAGCCGCGCTTGGGGCGTGACGGAATGGGCCCGCCGCGCCGGCCAAGGCGCCTACTTCGACTGGCTCGTGGCCAACGCCGTCCTGCCGGCGTCCGACCCGAATCCGGATCACACTGGCATCCAGAAGATCGACCGCACTACCGTCGGCGAGTTGACGGAGATTCCGCCCCAGTATGACGAACTCCAGCGCCGCGTGGACGAGGCCGACGCCGGCATGAACCCGTTCGGCCTGGCCAAGGGCGCGGTGCCCTTCGACATTGACCCGGCCCAGGTCGCCACCGGCAAGACTCACTTCGAGCAAATCCAAGACCGCACGCTCAAGGCCATGAACAACGCCGTGACCGTGTGGAACGAGGCCAACCAGGCCACCGAGCTCCTCCGCCGCAACCAGGACTCGGTCGAGAAGTTCACCCAGAACACGGACGACCAGGAGCGCGACTACAAAAACCGCCTGATCGAAACCTTCGGCTACCCGTACGCCGGCGACGTCGGCCCCGGCACCACCTTCCCCAGCGGCTACGACGGCCCGGACCTTTATCACTGGATGTATGTCAACACCGTCGAGCTTAACGGCAAGACCGCCCCGCCCAGCTCCAAGTTCACGGGCTTCTTCTCGAAGTTCCACTACGGCGTGAATGTCGAAGATGAGTCGCGTTACGGCGCCATCGGGGGCGAGGGCGACAAGGGCGCCGACTACTTCTATTTCCCGAACGACATGGCGGACTATTGGCGGGCGCTGGGCGCGGGGAACCCGTTGACGAACGACATCCTTCAAGTGGAATACCCGGTCGCGGCCGCCGACTTCGCCTTCGTCGCGCCCGACGCGTGGGGCCAGCGCCGCGCGCCGGGTGAATTGCAGCTCGCCATTGGCGAGATGGTCAAGAGCCAGGCCCGTTTGCGCCAGGCCCAGCTCAACTACGACCATCTCCTCAACAAGATCGAGGACACGATTTACTTGCTCCAAGCGCGCTACGACCTGCGCGAGGACCAGCTCCACATCTACAACAAGCTGACCGGCGAGAAGATCGGCATCGGCACCGCGATCGGTGCCCTCAGGCTGACCCAGCGGGTTACTTCTACCATTAGCACGCGCATCTCCCGCATCTCGGAAGTGGCCATCGAATCCGTGCCCAAAGTCGTCGGCTTGGCCACCGACGCCTTCTCCGCGTTTCGTGGCGCCGTGAAGGGGGCGATGTTTGCCGGCACCACCACTCTCGATGCCATAGCCGTCGGCGCCGAAATCGGCCAGGAACTCCTTAAAGCGGGCCTCCAAATCGCCGAGGGGGTCGCTCAGGCCGACCTGCGCGAGGCCGACTTCGAATACGCCATCAAGCAGCAGGTTGCCGCCCTCGAGGAACTGTTCCGCCAGGAGGCGACGCTGCGCGTCGAGATGTTCACGCAAAAGCAGGTCTTGGAGCAGGCCTATGGCAAGTTCCAGTCCACGCTCGCCAAAGGCCAGCGTCTGCTCGAGGAGCGCCTGACCTACCGCAAGCGCGTCGCCGCCCAGACCACCGAAGCCCGCTACCAGGACATGACCTTCCGCATCTTCCGCAACGACGCACTCCAGAAATACCGCGCCGCGTTCGATCTGGCCGCCCGCTACGTCTATCTGGCCGCCACCGCCTACGACTACGAGGTGAACCTGTTGGGCACCGACAGCCGCGCCGGACGCGACTTCCTCACCGACATCGTCCGCCAGCGTTGCCTCGGCCAGATGACCGGCAGCCAACCCGTCGTTGGCCAACCCGGCCTCGCCGACGCCCTGGGCCGTCTGGGCCAGAACTTCGAGGTGCTCAAGACGCAATTGGGCTTCAACAACCCGCAGGCGGAGACGGGCCGCTTCTCGCTGCGCAACGAGTTGTTCCGCCTGAAAGCGAGCTCGGGTGACGATTGGAAAGCCCTGCTGCAGAAGAAGGTTGTGCCGGACCTGTGGGCCTTGCCCGAGTTCCGCGCCTATTGTCGGCCCTTCGCGCCCGAATCCGGCGGCCCGCAGCCGGGCCTCGTCATCCGCTTCGCCTCGACCATCAACTTTGGCCAGAACTTTTTCGGCTGGCCGTTGAGCGGCGGCGACAGCGCCTACGACCCCTCCACATTCGCCACCAAGATTCGCGCCGTGGGCGTGTGGTTCAGCGGCTACGACGGCAGTGGCCTCGCTCAGACCCCGCGTGTCTATCTGGTGCCCGCCGGCCTGGACCTCCTCCGCTCGCCCACCGGCAACACACTGGCCACGCGCCAATGGCGGGTGGTGGACCAAGCTCTGCCCGTGCCCTTCGCCATCGGCAAGAGCAGTCTCAATGATCCGCGCTGGATTCCCGTCAACGACTCGCTCGGCGGCTCGTTTGCGGATATCCGCCGCTTGGCCAGCTTCCGCGCCTACCACGACCAAGGCTACCTGAACCCGGCCGACGCGGTGACGGACAGCCGCCTCATTGGCCGCTCGGTCTGGAACACCGACTGGCTGCTCATCATCCCGGGTGGCACGTTGCTCAGCGACCCGAACCAAGGCCTGGATACCTTCATCAATTCCGTGAGCGATATCAAACTCTTCTTCCAGACCTACTCGTACGCGGGGAACTGACTCGTGAATCGTGAGGCGTGAAAGCGGGCCTCTGAAACCTGAAATCTGAAATCTGAAATCGCCGACTGCCATGAAAACGCCCTTCGTCCGCATCCGGCCAAGTGCCGAATGCCAAATTCCGACTGCCGACTGCCGACTGTTGAACGCCGAAGGCCGGAGCGCCCTGTTGCCTTTCGGGCTTCCGTCGTCATGGGTCCTTCGTCCTTCGCCATTGCCCCTGGCCCTTTGGCTCTTGGCTCTCTGCTCTGGGCTATCCGTCGCGGTCCGCGCCACGATTCCCGAGCCCGACAACCTCCTCTGGGGCGCCATCTACTTCGGCGCCAACCAAGTGACGGCCAGCCAGACCAACGTGGTGGTGGAAGCCCGCCGCACACTCACGGGCAGCGCGCTCTCCAGTGGCCGCCTGGGTGAGAATCCCGCGGCCGGCCACTGGTACTCGCTGGCCCTCGCCCTGGAGTCCGGCTCGACTGTGCTCGATCCGCTCGCTTCGCAAACCAGCCACACGCTCTTCATCGTGGTGCGGGACGGCGCGACCGTGCGCTACACCAAGAGCTTCACCGTGGGCGCCCGCGGCCAGGTGACGCGCCTGGACTTCGGCGAGATCGACACCGATGGCAACGGCCTGCTCGACGACTGGGAGCAGCGCTACTTCGGCGCGACCGGCCAGAATCCCAACACCGACCCCGACCAGGACACGCTGAACAACAGGCAGGAATTCCAGAGCGGCACGGACCCGCTCACCGCCGACATCCGTCATCCGGCCGACCTGAACCCGACCAACAACCTCATCACCATCCACGAGGTGACCAGCTACGCCCTGGCCTGGAAACTGGGCCAGCCCTGGCCGATTGCGCCGGCGAATATTGACCTGAACTACGTCACGCGCGCCGGCTACCTCTGGAAGAACGGCGAGGAGTACCGGGTGGACCTCAACGCCGCCACCAACCCGCCGCTCTGGTGGGTCTCGGGCCAGCAGGTCCGCATGTCGGCGAAGAGCGCCGGCCAGGCCGGCAGCGCGATCACGCGCACGCTGCCGGGCGCCTTCCGGCCGAACGATGCGGTGCCCGTGACGCTGGACGCCGTGCCCGCGCGCGAGGTTTCCTGCTACGCTGTGCAGGAGCAAGTGCCCGCAGGCTGCGACGCCACGGACATCAGCCACGACGGCCAATTCGACCCGACGAACCGCGTCATCCGCTGGGGTCCGTTCTTCGAGGCCGAGCGCCGCTCCTTCTCCTACCACCTCACGCCGGCGAACACGGCTGACGAAGTCGCGTTCGACGGCGCCGGCTCGTTCGACGGCGCTCCGGTGGATGTGAGCGGCCGCGTCATCTTGGTGCGCCGCGGCTTTGTGCGGTTCAGTTCCATCGCCGATGATCGCCTCGCCCGAAAAGTCCGCCTCACTCTGCAAGGCGAGTCCTCGCGCCCGTACGTCATCGAGGCCTCCGACGACTTGCGCACCTGGCAGGCCGTCGGCTCGCCCACCGCCGACGACAACGGCCGCGGCGAATTCACCACCAGCGCCGGCGCTGCCCCCCACCGCTTCTACCGCGCCCGTCCAAAGGCCGAGGCCCCATGAAATCTACGGACTCGAGGCCCGCGCCGATTCGATGCGCGCGCGTAGCCGCGTCCAGGCAGTGGGGCAGACCCAAGAGAACCGCAGAGACGCGGCGGACGCAGCGCGGCAAAGCCGCAACCAAAGGAGCGCCGACATTCTTGTCGGCCTGCCTGCGCCGCCCCGGCAGGCA
>ERZ1292640.163-Hain-H43-02um-R1-163-length-53745-cov-9_pt1 | contig 53745 bp, 49 predicted proteins | sample MGYA00564404_ERZ1292640 | MGnify/ENA primary metagenome ERZ1292640 (study PRJEB36523, sample SAMEA6512636) | groundwater metagenome | collected 2019-01-08 | study: AquaDiva: Metagenomics assemblies of 32 groundwater samples | reverse complement strand
ATGCGTTTCCGGAGATCTGCGGAGCTTAATTGATAAAGTATCATATTTTTACTGTAGCCCTGGTGAGGATAAAAAATTCGCCGTCATAAGAGAGATAATGCAAAAAGAGATAGACGATTATATCAGGTGTCTTTTTTATGATTCTTTTTTGAAGTTTAAAGATGGGGATGTCAGGAAATCTAGGGAGATTTTTTCCGATATCAGATTCATGGATAATGATTTTAATTCAGTTATGTCGTTTATAGTCAGAGATCCTATTATCGGGACAGATAAGGGGATATCTTCTTATATAAAGCAGATAGACAAGGCATGGCTATTTGTTAATGCAGATAATTACAGGGATAGGTATGAATTTGAACGGTTTCTTTTCAGACTGATTTTTAAATTATGAAGATATAATTATCGCTACTTTAGGGCAATAGATAATGTATGGTATAATGATGGCATGGCAGTCAGAAAGGCTTCACATGCAAGATACGAATTAATGAAATATCTTAAAGTATATTTTTTAAAAAAATAAAGAGCGCTCTCATGGAAAATACCTTTAATATTCTTTACTATATTTATATCTATAAAAAATGGTACAAGACTATTATTAATTTAGTGGCAATAAGCATGTTTTTTACATTGATATTTTCTCTATCGAGCCCTGTTAAATATGTTTCGAGCGTTACTATTATTTCAACAAATGCAGGAGGAGACACTGGATTAGCTTCCATAGGAAAATTCTTAGGCATATCTAATATTAGCGGAATGAACTCTTCAAATGATATGATAGAGGCTATGCTTAAAAGCAGAAGAATGGCGAAGAATATCAAAGAATTTTCAGAACTCAATAACAAGCCTATATTTAGTTATAGTATCTCCACTATTTCTATAGCCGCAGGTTTGCGTATAGACGTAAAAGGCAATGATCCTGTTTTTACGCAAAAAGTTGCAAATTTTGCCATAGCCAATCTTGATAAAATAAATGAAGAATTAAATATTACGCCCAGCAAGCCAATGGTAAAGGTCCTGGATCCTGCTTCTTCCAGCGCGAGAGAGTCTCGAAATATCCTGCAAAAGTTATTTGTAGCAGCCATAGGAGCATTTTTAATTATAAGTTTTTATATATTCTTCGAAGATTATCTTAGAAGAATAAAAGGAGAGGCATAATGGTAAAGTGCAGAATCTGCAATGCTGATACAGAGTTATTTTTGTCCCTGGGTGACATGCCGCTTGCTAATAATTTTTTAAATAAAAAAATACTTGAAAAAATAAATAAAGGGGATGAAAAAGAGGAACGCTATCCTTTAGAACTTTTCTTTTGCAATAATTGTGGTATGGTCCAAATAGGAGAACTTCTTCCGCCCCAAAAACTATTTATAAACTATATATATCTTGCTTCAAATTCTGAAACAATAAAATCACATATCGCTTTACTTGTAAATCGTATTATGCATAATTACCTAACTTCCAAGGATACCATGGTGGTTGAAATAGGCAGCAATACAGGCCATCTTTTAAAATTATTTAAGGATAACGGCATAAAGGTATTGGGGATAGAGCCTGCAAAGAATATAGCTGCTATAGCGAATCGAAACGGGATAGAGACAAAGAGTGTATTTTTTAACGAGAAAACCGCTGAATTAGCAAAGAAAAAACATGGCATGGCTGATGTAATAATAGGGAGACATGTCTTTGCGCATATTAAAGATTTAGATAGTTCCATAAAAGGAGCAAGGAGCCTTATTGGTAAAAATGGAGTTTTTATAATAGAAATACCTTATCTTGTTGATTTTCTCGAGAGGAACGAATTCGATACAGTGTATCATGAGCATCTTTCATATTTTTCTGTAAAGACTTTGAAATTTTTATTCAATAAATATGACATGGAGATAGTAGACGTGGAAAGGGCATTAGATATTCACGGTGGTTCTATAGTTGTATATATTAAAAACAAAACTTCTAATGCTAAAATTTCAAGTAGAGTAAGCGAGTTAATTAAACTTGAGAAAGAAAAGAAACTGGATGATTTCAAGACGTATGTTGATTTTGCTGATAGGGTGTTTAAATTTAAAGAGAAAATTTTAAATGTTTTGAAAGACTTAAAGAAACAGGGAAACAGGATATGTGGCTATGGGGCGCCTGCAAAGAGTACTACTTTGCTTAATTATTGCGGTATAGGTGCTGATTTATTGGATTTCGTAGTAGATAATACCCCTACAAAGCAAGGATTGCACCTTCCTGGCAGTCATTTGCTAGTTTGTTCAGATGAACATGTCCTTAAAAAGCAACCGGATTATTTTTTATTATTAGCTTGGAATTTTGCCAATGAGATAATCAAAAAAGAAAGCGAATATATAAAAAGGGGAGGGAAGTTTATAGTTCCTATACCTGATATACATATAGTTCCATCTTAAATCCTATGATAAAAGGCGTAAAGATAATACCAATAGAGACATATGAAGATGAAAGAGGCTTATTTGCAGAGATGTTCAGAAAAGACAATTTGCTTTCCGATGTCTTGTCTCAGATACAGATGGCAACTTTTTCATGGACAAAACCAGGTGTAGTACGCGGTCCTCACGAACATCGTTACCAAACTGATAGTTTCTTTTTTATAGGGCCGTCTGATTTCAGGCTGTATTTATGGGATAACAGGAAAAATTCCCCTACATTTAGAAATAAAATGATAGAGGATGTAGGGAGATCCAATATGACAGCTGTTATTGTTCCTCAGGGAGTCGTCCATGCTTATAAAAATATAGGAGATACAGAAGGGTTATCCATAGATTTTCCTGACAAACTCTATAGAGGGATAGATAAAAAAGAAAAGCCGGATGAGATAAAGCACGAAACAGATAAAAACAGCCCATTTATTATAGATTAATGGAGAGAAAAACTTTTATGAAGATATTTGTAGCTGGCGTAAAAGGACAGCTTGGCAGAGAAGTAGCTGAGTATTGTAAATCTGCCGATATAGCGTGTATCGGCATGGACCTTCCAGAATTTGATATTGTTGATTTGGATAAAGTTTTATCTATAGTAAAAGATATTAAGCCAGATGTTATATATAATTGCGCTGCTTATACGGCAGTAGATCTTAGCGAAAAAGAATATAGAAAGGCTTTTCTTGTAAACGGCCTGGGAGCGCGCAATATTGCCCTGGCCGCAAGACGGAACAGCGCAATAATAGTGCATATATCTACGGATGCGGTATTTGACGGAGAGAAAAATACTCCATATAGAGAATATGATTTTGTTAATCCTGTTAATGCCTACGGCGCGTCTAAATTATACGGCGAAATTTTGTTAAAGGAGCAGAATCCTGAACATTATATATTGAGGACGTCCTGGTTATACGGGGAATATGGGAGCAATAATTTCGTAACAGCTATCAGGAAGAATGCTGTTAGAGCTGCGGACAGGCATGAGCCGTTAAAGGTTGTAAATGATCAGAAGGGCACTCCTACATGGACCAGGGATTTGGTGAGGCAATCTTTTAAACTGATGGAAACAGGCGAATTCGGGACATATCATTGCACGAATAACGGGTGGTGCACATGGTTTGATTTTGCAAAAGAGATTGTAAGCGCTTTTAAGATAGATGTTAAATTAGAACCCTGCTCTACGGCCGACTACCTGTTTTCTATAGCCAAGCGCGGCCGCATTAGCATACTGGAGAATTTTAATCTTAGCATAAGAGATTTAGACATAATGCTTGATTGGAAAGAGGCATTTAGGGAGTATTGCAAATCTACACGCTCTAAAAAAGCGGCATAAATATATATCTCTGGCAATTTTTTAAAAGAAAGGATTGATAAAATGTTGAATGGAAAAACAGTATTAATTACAGGCGGCACAGGCTCGTTTGGGCACAAATTTACCGAAACGGTGTTAAAAAGATATAAACTAAAAAAACTTATTATATTCAGCAGAGATGAGATGAAGCAATATGAAATGAGCAAAATCTTTAATCCAGAAAAACACAAGAATATCAGATTTTTTATAGGGGACGTAAGGGACGCAGAGAGATTGCATAGGGCCTTTAATAAAGTGGATGTTATTATTCATGCCGCAGCGTTAAAGATAGTTCCGACAGCTGAGTATAATCCTTTTGAAGCGGTAAAGACCAATGTGCTTGGCGCTGAAAATGTGATAAATGTAGCAATAGACAATAATGTAGAAAGAGTCATAGCGCTCAGCAGCGATAAAGCCGCTAACCCTATAAATCTTTATGGCGCTACAAAACTTTGCGCAGAAAAGATGTTTGTGGCAGCGAATAACTATTCACCTATGGGTACAAAGTTTAGCGTTGTGCGTTATGGAAATGTTTTTGGCTCAAGAGGAAGCGTAATTCCATTTTTTAAAGAATGCTGCAAGAAAGGGGTTGTTCCTATAACAGACAAGAGAATGACCCGTTTCTGGATAACCTTGGAGCAGGGGGTTGATTTTGTATTGAACTGCTTAAGAGATATGGAAGGCGGAGAGATTTTTATCCCTAAATTACCAAGCATGAGAATAACAGATCTTGCGAAAGTAGTATGCCCCGGATGCCAGCAGAAAGTTACAGGAATAAGGCCTGGCGAAAAATTACACGAGACTCTGGTAACAGTTGATGACGGCTTATATACTTATGAGTTCAAGGATAAATTCATTACTTATCCTAAAGTTGCGCAGTGTAATAATAGTCATAAAAAGGACGGTATCTATTTAGGCACAGAGTTCAAGGGTTACAGGAGTGACAACAATTCTATGTGGCTGGATATAGAACAATTGAAAAAAATGGCAGAATTTTAGAAAACTTAGTATGAAATATATCCCTTACGGAAGGCATAAAATAGACAATATGGATATAAGAGAAGTAGTTAAGGTTTTGCGTTCTGATTGGATAACTCAGGGGCAAAAGGTTAATGAATTCGAAAACAGGTTAGCTGAATATTGCGGCGCAAAATATGCTGTTGTGGTATCCAGCGGGACAGCAGCCTTGCATATAGCTGCTCTTGCTGCCGGCATAAAACCGGGAAACGAGGTTATAACTTCTCCAATAACTTTTGTTGCATCAGCAAACTGCGTTTTATATTGCGGGGGAAATCCAGTGTTTGTTGATGTCGAAAGAGATACGGCAAATATTGATATAGAAAAGATTGAAAATAGCATAACTCATAGGACAAAGGCTATAATTCCGATACACTTCGCAGGCCATCCTTGTGATTTAGAAAAAATAAAGAAAATCGCTAATAATTATAAATTGATTGTTATAGAAGATGCGGCCCATGCTTTAGGCGCAAGATACAAAGATTATAAAATAGGTTCCTGCAGATACTCTGATATGACAATCTTTAGTTTCCATCCTGTTAAGGCTATAACAACAGGCGAAGGCGGGGCAATTCTCACTAATAGTAAGAAACTGTATGAAAGGTTTATCTTGTTGCGTAATCATGGCATTACAAAAGAACCAAAAAAATTTATAAATCCAAACGGCCTGTTTTATAATACAGACCTCTGGTATTATGAAATGCAGTCCCTTGGTTTTAATTACCGTATTACTGATATTCAGGCAACGCTTGGTATTTCTCAGTTACGCAAACTAGATAAATTTATATACAGAAGAAGAGAAATAGCAGTTATCTATAGCCGATTATTCAGAGATAATCCTTATTTTGACATCCCCTTGGAAAAGGAATATGCTTATTCTGCATATCATTTATATCCCATAAGACTAAAAAAAGGATATAAAGATAAAAGGCAAAAAATATTCTTAACTATCAGAAGCAAAGGTCTTGGCATTCAGATTCATTATATTCCTGTTTACCTGCAGCCATATTATAAAATGCTGGGATTTAAAAAGGGGATATGCCCAAATGCAGAAGATTTTTATAATAGTGAAATAAGTATTAATATCTATCCCGGATTGAAAGATTTTCAAATAAGACGCATTGCTAAGATTATATTAAACGCATGCAGAGTTTCCGTAAAACAATGAATAAAATTGTATTAGGGACAGCACAGTTTGGCATGGATTATGGTATAAACAATAAAAGAGGTAAGGTATCACAGAAAGAGGTTTTTGTTATATTGAACAAAGCAATGGAAAATGGGATAGATACATTTGATACAGCTCATGCTTATAAAGAAAGCGAAAAGGTTTTAGGGGAGTTTATCAAATTTCATAGAAATAAGCTAAGAATAATCTCTAAATTACCCGAATGCGTAGCTAATGAAGTAAGAGATAAGGTGAGAGATTCGCTTGATAGGCTTAATCTTTCGTCTATTTATGGGTATTTAATTCATAGATTCGAAGATTATGAAAAAGATAATGATATATGGCTTGAATTGGAAAAGTTAAAAAGACAGGGCAAAATAGAAAAGATAGGTTTTTCTCTTTATTTTCCTTCTCAGCTCGAGCGCATTATAAAAACCGGTTTAAAAATTGATATAGTACAGATTCCTTTTAGTGTTTTTGATCAGAGATTCAAGGCATATTTTCCAGAACTTAGAAAAAGAAATGTAGAAATTCATGTAAGATCTATTTTTTTGCAAGGCCTGGTTTTTAAAAAACCTCTTGAATTAGATAACTATTTTAAATCTATTCAAAGCAGGATTGAAAAACTTCATATGTTATCAAATGATACGGGAATTCCTGTATTTGCTTTATGTCTTAATTTTGTGTTCAAAAACGAATTTATTGATAAAGTTGTTATAGGGGTTGATAGCGCTTTACAGCTAAACGATCTGATAAGATCATCGGTTTTTTTCCATGAATCAGATAAGGCTTTTTTATTGCTCTCAGATTTAGCCTTGAATGACGAAAATGTTATTTTACCTTTTAAATGGCCTCTATACAGGGAAGTGAGTGTTTAATGAGAAAAATAGTAGCTGTTATTCAAGCAAGGGTTGGCTCTAAGCGTTTGCCCCGCAAGGTATTACTTGACTTAGAGGATAGGACAGTGTTGGAGCATGTAATATATAGGGTAAAAAATAGCAAACTTATTAGTGATAGTATAGTTGCTACTACAATCCTCAAGGAAGACCTAGAGATAATGAAACTTTGCTCTTCAAATAATATAAGGGTCTATTGCGGCTCAGAAAACGATGTTTTAGACAGATATTATCAGGCTGCAAGGCTTTTGGAGGCAGACGATGTTGTAAGAATAACAGCAGATTGCCCTCTTATAGACACCAAGGTTATTGATAGAGTCTTGAAGCTGCATTTGTTCAAGAAAACAGATTATACCTCTAATGCAGTAAAAGAGACTTTTCCTGACGGAGAAGATGTAGAGGTTTTTACGTTTAAGACATTGCAAAAGGCGTGGAAAGATGCAAGAATGTTGTCCGAAAGGGAACATGTCACGTCTTATATGAAAAAACACCCAGAGTTATTTAAAATAGCAAATTTAAAAAATACTAAAAACCTTTCTGAAAAAAGATGGACTTTAGATGAAAGAGAAGATTACAAATTTATAAAGTTGGTTTATGAAAAGCTGTATAAGAAAAATAAATTATTTGGAATGGAAGAAATAATTAGATTGTTAAATGAACATCCTGAATATGAGAAAATAAATAATAAAATAAGACGCAATGAAGGTTATCTTAAATCGTTAAAGAAAGATAAAACATGGGTAAGTCACAAAATTTATATATAAAAGCAAAAAAAATAATTCCAGGCGGCACACAGCTTCTATCAAAGCGACCAGAAATGTTTTTACCTGATTTATGGCCTGCTTATTATAAAAAAGCTAAAGGATGCGAGGTATGGGATTTGGATGAAAAAAAATACATAGATATGAGCTATATGGGCATTGGAGCTTGTATATTAGGGTATGCGGATAGGGATGTCAATAAGGCCGTAGAATCCGTGGTTAATAAAGGGAGCATGAGTACTCTTAATGCGCCTGAAGAGGTTGAGCTTGCCCAGCTATTTATAAAATTCCATCCATGGGCTCGCATGGTTAAGTATGCGAGAACAGGCGGTGAAGCAATGGCTATAGCGGTTAGAATTGCGAGAGCAAAATCTGGAAAAGACATGATTTTATTTTGTGGATATCATGGTTGGCATGATTGGTATCTTTCTGCTAATCTGGCAAACGATAGATCATTAGATGGGCATTTATTACCAGGTCTGAATCCTTTGGGCGTACCTAGAGCATTAAAGGGAACATCTTTGCCTTTTAATTATAATGATACAAAAACCTTTCTTAAGCTTATAGGCAAATATAAAAATAGAATAGGAGCAGTGGTATTAGAGCCTATAAGAGACCGCTATCCTGAAAAAGGGTTTTTAGAAACAATAAGAAAAGTAACAAAGGATTTAAAAATAATTTTGGTATTTGATGAGGTTACTTCAGGCTGGAGATTAACCAAAGGCGGAGCGCACCTTGGTTTTAATGTATATCCAGATATAGCAGTATTTGCTAAAGGCATTAGTAATGGTTTTCCTATGGCAGCTATAATTGGCAGAAAAGAAGTCATGAAAGTTGCGCAGGACACTTTTATCAGCAGCACTTACTGGACAGACAGGATAGGGCCTGCGGCTGCCATTGCAGCTATAAACAAGATGAACGAGAAAAATATACCGCAGTATTTAATAAATGCAGGGAGAAAAATAAAGCGAGGATGGTTGACATTAGCGCTTAAGCATAACGTAGATATAGAAGTAAGCGGGATAGACCCGCTTAGCCACTTTTCATTTAAATATAAAAATCCTCTCGTACTAAAGACACTATTTACTCAGTTGATGCTCGAAAGAGGGTTTCTTGCTACCACAGCTTTTTACGCGTCTTATGCGCATAAAAAGCGCCATATTGATAAATACTTAAAGGCAGTAGATGAAGTATTTGGGTTTATTTCAGAAATGCTAAAAAAGGGCAGGCCTGAAAGATTTTTAAAGAAGCAGATATGCCATAACGGTTTTAAGAGATTAACCTGATCAAGACTTTATCAGGCAGGCGGTGTAATGTCTGAAGCAATATATAATTTTAATAATAGATGCTTAGCCCCTATGGAGAAAGAGTATTTGTCCAGGATAAAAGACTGGAGAAATGCTCAAATTGAGGTACTAAGGCAGACAAAGCTATTAACAGATCATGATCAGGAAGAATGGTTTCGTCGCATAAGCCATGATGACAGACAGGTTGTATTTGCAATCAAAGAGTCAGATACCAGGAATGACCCGTTGTTAATAGGCTATTGCGGCATTACCAATATTGATTTTCAGGAAAGCAAAGGCGAAATATCATTTTTAATGGATGATAAAAGGGCGAAAAACGATAAGTTATACAGAGAAGATTTCCTTTCTGTTTTATATATGCTTTGTTTGGATGGCTTTGAAAGGTTTAAACTGGACAAGCTATATACCGAAACTTATATTTTCAGGGTTTACCATATAGCCATACTAGAAAAATTCGGGCTCCAGAAAAATGGAATCCTGAAAGACCGGAAAATTATAAATGAGAGACATTGGGATTCTGTTATCCATTTCATATCTAATGATGAATGGGCAGAGATAAAAAGGAGAATAAGAAGTGAATTGGAAAAATAAAAAGGTATTGGTAACAGGAGGCGCTGGTGTAATCGGAAGAGAGCTTATTAAAAGTCTTGTAGCTTTAAAAGCCGATATTCTCTGCATAGATCGGGAACCAAAGCCGGAAAGGATGTCCTCCAAAGTGAATTACTGCAAGAAAGATATTTCGAAAATGGACATGAAAACAATCATGCGCTTTGACCCAGAGATAATATTTCACCTAGCTGCTAGTTTCGAGAGAACCGAGGAAACCGCAGAATTTTGGGATATTAACTTTAGGGATAACATTATCGTCAGTCATAGGATTATAGAAGTTGCAGGTAATCTTAACAGGTTAAGAAAATTCATATTAGCTTCATCATATTTAATATATTCGCCCTCTCTCTATCTTACAAATAATCCTGCTAAACACCCATTTTTTTTGAAAGAGACAGATTATATTGATACGAGAAATCTAACTGGGGCAGCGAAGTTTTATGCTGAAAAGGAACTGGAATTTATAAATGCCACACATAGAAAGTTTAATACTGTTTTAGCAAGGATTTTCAGGGTTTATGGTCTTGGCTCAAGGGATGTAATCTCCCGATGGGTAAGAATGGCGCTTAAAAACGAAGAACTTGCTGTATTTCAAGAAGAGAATATTTTTGATTATATTTATGCGCAGGACGTTGCTATGGGGCTGATTAAAATGGCCGAAAGCATCGATAAAAATGTAATCTTGAATCTTGGGACTGGTTCAGCTAGAAAAGTAAAGGAAGTTTTAGATATTATAAAATCTCAAACAGGAAAGCTGAATATCGCTAAAATCAAAAAAGGAAAGTTGTTCGAAGCCAGCTGTGCGGATATGTCAAGATTCAGAAAGCTGACAGGATGGCAACCTGAGATAACGCTTGAAGAAGGGATTAAGAGGCTGATAAACTACGAAAAGGATTTTTAAAAAAATAAACATATGCACAAAGGAAACGTTGTAGCAGAAAAGGATGGATATAAAGTGCTTGATTGCGAGATATGTGGTTTTAAGCATCTGGATCCCATACCATCAGATGAGCAGATCAAAGACTATTATCAAAACAAGTACTATCAGCAGAAGACTAATAGACTGTTAGATCCTGAGAAAGAGGCAAAAGAAATAGAGTGGGCAGGTTTAGCGTATAACGATGAATTGGTTGTTATTAAGCAGCATTGTGTCGTAGATTCGGGCAGTATTCTTGATGTTGGGTGCGGTAATGGATTTTTTTTGGATTTTATGCGCAGGCATAAATGGGATGCATATGGAATAGAGCCTTCTATAGAAGCAAAAAAACACGCAGACTCTTTGGCGTCTAATGTGTTTAATGTATCTATTGAAGATTTTGTGCGGAATATAAAATGGCATGGTTTTTTTGATGTTGTTCATTTAAAAGATGTTCTGGAACACATTCCAGATCCTGCAAGTATTCTGAAAATTTGTAAAAATCTTTTAAAACCAAATGGTATGATTTATGTGGAAGTACCTAATGATTTTAACTGTTTTCAATCGCAAATATGTAAAACTAATAAGCCCAAATGGTGGATAGCCCCCCCTGACCATATAAACTATTTTAATTTTGACAGCATGGAAAAATTATTGGTTAATGCAGGTTTTGAAGCAGCTTTCAAAACAACAGGGTTTTGCATGGAGATGTTTATCTTAATGGGGGATGATTATATTAATAATCCAGAAGTCGGCAGTATATGCCATCAGAAAAGGATGTTGTTTGAATTAAGCATATCTGATGAACTGCGGAGAAGCATTTACGCCTCGCTGGCAAAATTAGGCATAGGAAGAAGCTGTATATTGTATGCGAAACTAAAAAGATAATGAAAAATAAAGAAATAAATGTTTTAATCACAAGTGCGTCCAGAAAGGTATGGTTAGTAGAAGCCTTTAAGGACGCGCTTAAAAGAGAAAAAATAAGAGGCAAGGTTATTTCTGTGGAATTAAGCCGTTTATCCGCGGCCCTTTATGTAAGCGACAGGTATTATTTGATCCCGCCTTCATCCGATAAGAATTTTATACAGCATATTTTAAGACTATGTAAAAAAGAAAAAATAAAACTATTAATACCAACAAGAGATGAGGAATTGATTATATTCGCAAAAAATAGGGAAATATTCTGTAAGCGAGGTATAAATGTTATGATTTCAAATCCGGAAACTATTGAAATATGCAATGATAAATATAAATTCTATCAGTTTTTGAAAAAAAACAAAATCCCTGCGCCTATAACAATCCTCCCTTCCCAATTTAATTTATTGAATCTCAAATATCCTTTGATAATTAAATCGCGTAAGGGAAGCGGAGGGAAGAATGTGTTTATGGCAAATAATAAAAGAGAATTAGAATTTTTTGTCAGGTATATTGATGAACCGATTATACAAGAATTTGCTGAGGGAAAGGAATATACAGTTGACCTATTTTCTGATTTTAAAGGGAAAATTATTACTGCTGTCCCAAGAGAGCGGATAGAGGTTGTGTCTGGAGAGTCGTATAAAGGCCAAACAGTCAGAGATCTTAAGATAATAAGAATTTCTAAGATTTTTGCAGGAAAATTAACAATAGTAGGCCATATAACACTACAGTTTATAAAAAGCAGAAATAGCGTAAAGCTTATCGAAGTTAATCCTCGCTTTGGCGGCGGCGCAATGCTCGGAATAAAGGCAGGCTATGATACCCCCCGGTTATTGATTAGGCTGGCTGCGGGCAGAAAAGTAAAACTGAAATCTACAGGATTTATAGAGGATTTAATCATGCTCCGTTATACAAAAGACCTTTTTATATTAAATGGCAGGGTATTTAATCAAAGATGATAAAAGCGGTCATTTTTGACCTGGATGATACTCTGTATAACGAAGCGCAGTTTGTAAAAAGCGGATTCAAATCAGTCGCTTCTTATATTGCGCAATACAAAGGTTTTTCCAGAAGTAAGATATACAAACTGCTTTTAAGGGCACTTAAGAAACATGGCAGGGGGCATACTTTTGATATAGTGCTGAAAGAAAATAGCCTTTGCAAAAATATATCAATTAAAAAACTAGTCGGGATTTATCGCGCGCATAAGCCTAAACTGTCATTATATTCCGGGACTAAATCGGTTTTAAACAGGCTAAAGAAACAAAATTACAAGCTTGGGCTTATTACAGATGGGAATTTAAATACGCAGCGTAATAAAGTAAATGCCTTGAAGATTAGAAAATTTTTCGATAGTGTAATTTTTACTAATAGATATGGAATTAATAAACAAAAACCAAACTCTTTTCCTTATAGAATGGCTCTAGCTAAGCTGAATGTAAAACCTTATGAATCGGTATATGTCGGAGATAATCCACATAAGGATTTTATTACAGCTAAAAGACTGGGCATGTATACTGTAAGAGTTATCAGAGGGCAATATAAAAATCTCAATATATCTAAACAATACGAAGCTGTTCATAAGGTTAAAGATTTAAACAGTATTTTTATTATTTTAAAATTTATTAATAAAAACTATGAAAAATTTTATTCGAATTAAAGATAAAAAAATAGGTGAAGGTTTTCCTGCCTTTATAATAGCAGAAGCATCTGCCAACCATTCCCAGAAGTTTAATAATGCGGTAAATATAATAAAAGAGGCGAAAAAGGCAGGCGCAGATGCGATAAAGTTTCAGACATATACACCTGATACTCTGACAATAGACGTTAATAATGGTTATTTCAAAATAAAACATCCTGAATGGGGCGGTCAGACATTATACCAGTTATACAAGAAGGCTTATACTCCCTGGAAATGGTTTAAAGATTTAAAAAAAATAGCGGATGACTCGGGGATCATATTTTTTTCAACAGTTTTTGATAAAACATCTGTAGATTTTTTAGAAGAATTAGACGTCCCTGCCTATAAAATAGCTTCTTTTGAATTGGTAGATTTACCTCTGATCGAATATACTGCTAGGACAAAAAAACCCCTTATTTTGTCAACCGGCATGGCCTCTTTAGTTGAGATTAAAGAGGCCATAGATGTTGCAAAAAAATGCGGGGCAAAGGAAATAATACTATTGAAATGCGTAAGCAGCTATCCTGCTAAGCCAGAACATATGAATCTTAGAACTATACCAGACATGGAAAAACTATTCAAGTGTCCTGTTGGCCTGTCTGACCATAGTCTGGGCATAGGTGTTTCCGTGGCTGCTGTTTCAATTGGTGCGAAAGTAATAGAAAAACATTTTATTTTATCAAGGAAATTTAAAACACCAGATAGTTTTTTTTCTACAGAGCCAAAGGAATTGAAAGAACTTGTAGATAATGTGAGAATCAGCGAACTGGCTATAGGAAAGGTTCATTATGGCTTGACTCAGGCAGAGCGAGATAGCCGTATTCATAGGCGTTCTTTATTTGTGATTAAGGATATTAATAAAGGAGAGGTATTTTCAGAAGAAAATATTAGATCTATCAGGCCTGGTTACGGTGTATCGCCTAAATATATAAGGACTATTTTGGGAAAGAAATCAAAAATAGGCCTCAGAAAGGGATCTCCTGTAAAATGGAATATGATTAAACATAAAGGTGGATAAAAATGACAAAAGCAGAACTGAGAGAATATTTTATTAAAAAATTAGGATTTGATAGAGGTTATCAATCAAAAAATGTTTTTGAATTTTTGATGACAGCTTCGGAATTTAGTAAAGGCGGTGTTATCCTGGATGCTGGAGCTGCTCGTCAGAGGTATAAACCTTTTTTTGAAGCAAGTATTTATCTGACCCAAGAGCATGATGCAGGGATACAGTTAAAAAATATGCATCATGTAAAATATGATTTTATCAATCCAATAGACGAAAAAATCCCGTTAAAAGATAATTGTCTCGATGCAGTTTTGTCAACCTCTGTTATGGAGCATTTAAGATATCCATATAATTTTATCTTAGAGGCATATCGTGTTTTAAAGCCAGGAGGAAAACTGTTTATTAATGTTCCATTTGTGCATCCGGAACATGAAACACCATTTGATTTCAATAGGCCGACTAGATTTGGACTGGAAAGGTGGTTTAAAGACTCTGGCTTTAATGAATATATTATTCAGCCATCCTCTTCTTGCACAGAGACTATATGTCATATGTTACCCATTGCCTTTCGAAACGATATACTAAGAAGTACTAAATGTTGCAGTGAGATTCTTAAGGATTCATTAAGACGCAATGATGCATATGGAATAATACGAAAGATACCGCTTTTTTTCTTTAGTAAGTTAGTCTGGTTATTAAGTCAGGCATATTGCAGATTGATAAGATTGTTATTAGATAGAGGGCCGCACGTAGAGACAGATTTTCCAGTTGGATGGATAGCTATAGCCACGAAGCAGGGCGTTCTCAAAAAGTCTATTTTTAAGGATAAAGAAGATTTTTTAAACCAAAATAGACTTTAATTAGGTAAAAGTTTTTTATTATATGAAACAATTTAAGTCAATTTTACTGATCAAACTGCCATACTGCAGTCATCCTGAGGCATTCAGCGGGGCCGAGAACTTTATGACCAAATCCCCTTTCAGGCCGGTGCCGTCTTTGGCCCTGGCCTCATTATGCGCTTTTATAGAGAGGTATAAGAAGTTTGATTATAATCTGAAGGCCGTTGATTTAAATATAGAAGGTTATGCCGAGCCAGGTATGCCAGTTGACACCACTGTATATGAAGGCCTGTTAAAGGGCTGCATAGAAAGCAATGAATATGACGTGCTCTGCTTGTCCACCATGTTTGTTTTTAACGTTAAATGGGTAGACGCAGCTGTAAGGTTTTCAAAAAAACTCCATCCTGAGGCCAAGATAATCATAGGAGGCGGCTATCCTACGCTTTTTCCAGAGAGGTGCCTGGAGGAGCATGGCATAGATACCGTTGTGATAGGTGAAGGCGAGGCTGTTTTTTTACATATACTTAACAGATATAATAATTACCATGATCCCGAATTTGAGAAAAGATTTACCTTTGAGGGGTATGGTACGATGGACGAGAATGGGAAAATAGTTATTTCTAAACAGAGGCGGTGTTTTATAGATTTGGGAGATCTGCCAATCCCGGCATGGAATTACCTGAATGTCGAAAAGTATTTCAGGACCAGCGGAGACAAGGTACTTCCTATAGAGGGGAGCAGGGGTTGTCCTTATTGTTGTTCTTATTGTTGCACCTATATATCGTGGGGCCGTCAGGTACGCTATAAACCGGTTGAGCGCCTGATAGCCGAGATATCGGAGATGAAGAAGAGATATCGCGTCGATGCCTTGCATTTTGTGGACGATAACTTGTCTTTTGATAAGGATTGGATCAAAGAATTTTTGCGAAGAATAATATCCATGAAGCTACCTTTGAAATTTACGGCTTCAAATTTTTCTTCGAAGAATCTGGACGGAGAGATCATAGATCTATTGGTTAAGACAGGGATGGACAGGTTCAGCATAGCGGTTGAATCCGGATGCCCGGAAATGCAGAAGCGCATAAACAAAAACTTGAACCTTGAGAAGATAAGGGAAATGGTAAAACAACTAAAAGCCAGAAAACTATACATCCACCTTTGCTGGATGATAGGTTTTCCCAATGAAACCATGGAACAGATCAACAGGACTTTTAATTTTGCCCGTGAACTAAGGGCGCACTCGAATCAGTTTTTGACAGTTTTGCCTTATCCAGGAACGCAGCTATTTGACGAAGCAAAGAGCGCAGGTTTATTGGTTTTTCAGGATGACGAATTGGATAAATTTGACAACAGAAGGTGCGATTATCTTAAATCAGATGAATGGAACTATGATAAATTGCAAAAAATGATCTACGATATCAATATTGAATTGAATTTTTTGAACAATATTTCGCTCGATACAGAGGAAGGCATGGATTATATGCTGGGATTTCTTGAAAATCTTATGCTAAGGTTACCCGAGCATATTGTAGCCCGAATAATCATAGGATATATATATAAAAAGAAAAATAACATGGCCAAGCATGAGGAATATTACAATTCTGCCCGCAGTCTTTTTAAAGAGAAGAAGCTGTCTGAGACTTTTAGCAGATATCTTTCATGGAAGCATCCTATAGTGGAGGATTTTAACAGGTATCTAGAGACAAAGGGAGAGCAGAGATGAGCAGGATAAGTTTTGAAAATTTCGGAAAACGCGCAAAATGCCTGAAGGATTACAAGCAGATGACTGGAAGGTACAACATGCAAGAGGGGGCCAAGAGAAAGATCTTCGGAGATATAGCGAGAAAGTTAGACTTGAAGCCGGATGATTCTGTCCTGGAGATAGGCTGCGGCGTGGGAGATCTATTGATCCCGCTCTCTTTCTTTGTCAAGGATATTACAGGCGTAGACCATGAAGCCTGTTTAGAACAGTTGCGAGCCAGATTTCGAAAATCTAAGAATATACATTTTATTCCGGGCAATTTCTTTGATGTTTCTATACGCAATAGATACGACAAGATCTTGTGTTATAGTGTGCTCCAGTACCTTGAAGATGAAAAAGAGGTCTTTCGCTTTATAGATAAGGCCCTGGGATTGCTGGTCCCTGAGGGGATGGCCCTCTTCGGGGATATCCCTAACGTATCTACCAAGAAAAGATTCACAGAATCACAAAGAGGCAGGAAGTTTGATAAAAAATGGCAGAGATTAGTGAAAAAGGAAAAAAATAGTCTCAAAAATAAAATCAGCTTGTCTGCGGACAAAAAAATGATAGAATTTGACGATGATCTTATGGTCGCCGTCTTGCAAAGGTTTCGTAAAAAGGGATATCATGCTTATATCTCTTCTCAGCCTTCTGATCTTCCGTTTGGGAATACCCGAGAGGATATTATTATTATAAAACCATTTTGAGGAAAACTAGAGAATGAAAGTGCTTTTTTTTAATTCAGCCAGATATCTGGTAATAGGCATCCCGCAGGGAATAGCTGTCTTGAGCGCTATTCTTAAAAAGGCTGGGCATGAGGTGGAATTGTTTGACACCACATTCCTTAAGCCCAAGAGATATATACTGGATTCCAAAAAGCCAATGGCAGGCACGACTGTTTATAAGAAAACCCCCTATACCTTAGAAGATCTGGTCAAGGATGATCCTGGCGTATCCATTGAAGAAGAATTTCAAAAAAAGATAGACAGTTTTAAACCTGATTTAATAGCTGTCTCAACTATGACTATCAACTATGATTTTGCCATGAGATTATTGAAAAGGGTAAACAGGAGAGGCTGTCCTGTTATTATGGGCGGCATGCATGCGACTATCTGTCCAGAAGATGTAATTTTCAGAGATATCGTTGACATGATATGCGTCGGCGAAGGAGAGGAATCTTTATTGGAACTGTGCGATCATATGGAGCAGGGGAAAGGATTTACGGATATCCCTAACCTTTGGGTAAAATCCAAAAACGGAAAGATATACAAAAATAAATTACGGCCATTTGTAGATCTGGATAAATTGCCACACCCTGACTGGTCTATCTTTGATCAGAGACATCTATACAGGCCTTTTATGGGCAAGGTCTATAAAGGAAGTTTTTATACGAGTTCGCGAGGTTGTCCAGGCCGGTGCACCTATTGCGTTAATGACAGGTTGGGGGAAATGTTCAAAGAGTGCGGGAGGTATTTCAGGTGTCAGAAGCCGGAGACCACCGCAATGCATTTAACCGAACTAAAGAAAAGATACGGCGCGACCTGGTTTAAGTTTGGCGATGACACTTTTTTACTTCAACCTTTAAGACTTTTAAAGGAATTGCGGGATATGATAAAGCCGTTGAATATATTATTCGGTTGTTCTGTAAGGCCTGATACAATCACGGAAGAAAAGGTAAAAGTCCTTAAGGAGATGGGATGCGTTGCGATGTCCATAGGGATCGAGACTGGAAACGAGGAGATCCGGAAAAAGGTTCTTAACCGGAATATTTCAGATAGCCAGATAGAGAAGGCGCTGAAGATAATCAATGATTACGATATTCGTATCTCGACTTTTAATCTGATCGGATTGCCGGGAGAGAAGAGAGAAAATGTTTTCGAAACAATTGAACTTAACCGCCGGCTTAATGTAAAATCAGCGAATGTCTATGTCGTGTACCCGTATTCTGGTACCAAGATAGCCTCGACTTTTAACATAGTAACTACTAAGAAGAATGGAGAGATGATACCATTATCCGAAGCTTCTATTTTTCATTTGTCCAAGATGTCGCCACGGGAAGTAGAGGCCTTGAAAAAGACATTTAATCTTTATCTGTCTTTACCCAAAGAATTATGGCCGCTTATTAAAATAGCCGAAGGCAGTGGAGCCAAAAGTAACAGGGTCTACAAGACCTTGCTTAAGCGTATGGAGAAAATAGTCTGAAAGAAAGCGTAGGGTATTAATGAAAGTCGTAAGGTTCAAAGAGATGTCTAACTCCGAGTGGGATGCGTACTTAGGCAAGATTCGCGAATCTACCTATTTGCATGCCTCATGGTATATAAACTATTTAAATGCGATTAACGGAAAAGAGAATTGTCAGAGCTTTATTCTTTTTGATGGCAATGATCCCATAGCGATTTGTCCTTTGTCGATTTTTAAAGTAGAAAATTTCGGAGAGGAGTATGTCGAAGCAACATTTAAAGGTTTTCCGAGTATCTATCCCGCAGTGGTCAGGCTGACTGCTACGCAGCGAAGGCGAACTATACGCAAGGTTTTTGCCCAGATTGATGCAATATTAAAAACATATGCCGTTAAAAGGATAGAGTTTTATAAACACCCTATGAATTTAGATGTTATTAACGGGGATTTTGAAATTTTTAATACAGCCGAAGCTGTTTCATACGGATATTTTTGCGATATAAAAAATAGCGTAATAATAGACCTAAAAAGAGAAGAAGAGCGCTTGATGCATGAGATGAGCCAATATCAGAGGAAGCGCATAAAGAAATCGAAGAATCAGGGCCTTGTTATAAGAGAATACAAAGGAGAAGATAAAGACGCCGATAACATATTTGACGATTTCCGCTTATCGCACGTAAAATCCGCAGGCAGATTGACCAGGCCTATAGAAAGCTGGGATATAATGAAAAGTCTGTTAAAAGAAAACAAGGCTTCCCTGTTCACTGCCTCTATAGAAAATGGTAAAAATATAAGTTATTTATATTGCGGAGAATTCGATAGGCTGTCTTTTGGATGGTCGCAAGTTAATATCGATGAATACGAGACGCAATACTCCCCTAGGCATTTACTGGAATGGGAAGCTATGATGTCTTATAAAAAAAGGGGGTTTCTTTATTATGAATTGGGGGTCAAACAGGATTCCCCCCAGTTTAATTACATACCTACAGAAAAAGAAAAGAGCATTACGCAGGTCAAGGAAAGGTATGGCGGGGAACTGTATAGCTGGCTCCATTTTGAGAAATTTTTTGATAAAGATCTATTTAATAAGATATACGCGCATAGATTGGAAAAGTTTCTGAACTCAAATTATTTTCTATCGCAAAATGAACATATCTATGGGTAAAACAGTTATATTTTTGGATTACTTTGACAGGCTAGAGAGCATCGCTCCTCTCGTGCAAAAGGTTGGTGCCAGGCTAAGAGAAAAACCCATTATCGTTTCTCTGAACCTTGATGCGAATTTATTATCTAATTGCATAGGCATGAGCGTAATTTACTTTGGGGAGTTCTTATCGAGAGAAGATTATGAGTCAATGGATAGATATGTTTCTGATTTGACCGAGAATTGGTATAAGGGTTTGAGGCATATCGAAGGCATAACGGGATATAAGGGTATCTGGTTTGGGGCTTTAGCGGAAATAAGGGCACAGGATATCTTTTCCTCGGCAATAAAGAGATTGGAGATAGTGGTAAAGGCGATAGAACGGTTACGTCCCGACAATATTATTTTGATAGGGGAGGCCGATGTCTTTCAAGGCCTTTCCATATTTATAAGGGAAGAATTAAAAATAAGGTCATCTTTTATAGGAGCCAGGGAAGAGAGTATTTCTTTAAGGAAAACCGTCAAGGGTTTGCTTTCCGAACTGATCTGCGGGATATTTGATTATTTGATAAGAAGAACGGCGCTTAAAAAAAGAAACAGGGATGGGATTTTTATTGATGCCAGGCTTCATCCCGGATTAAAAGATATGGATAAGCAATTTCATTCTTTTTTCTATCTTATAGAAAAAGGCCTGCGGATACGCCTGAGGCTCATAAGAGACAAAAAACATTTTTTTGTGCCGATTCTGATAGATGATTTTTTTAGATTTCCGAACTCCTTTGATCGTTTTTATAGATACTGGAAAGATATAGAGAATGACAACTCTTTTAAAGATGGGTTTTTTTATAAAGATTTAAAGATATGGAAGGTCATGGAAAGGGCTATCAGGAAATTGATTGTCCACGATTTTTATAAAGCTGAAAAAAATGTAGTATTCCTGGAGAAATTCTACAAGGGTTTAGTGCCTATGGTTATTGTTTTAAGGGAAGCAATAAGGATGCCTGAAAAGACAATAGTCTTTACGGCAAGGCTGACAGGGATACCTACGTTGGTTGTACAGCACGGAATTTTAAGCAGAACGAGCATATACGGAAAGATACATTCGAATAAGATAGCTCTCTGGGGCAAGGCGGGAATAGATTATTATGGAGGGTACGGCAACGATATCTCAAAGTGTGTAGTTACGGGTAATCCTAAATATGATTCTATCGATTTCAAAAAGAATTACGACAAAAATGAATCCAGGTCTTTTTTTTCAGAGATAGGGGTATCTCCTGACCGAGAGACGATACTATATATACCAGCTCATTTTAAAATCGGTAGGAATCAAGTTTACAGTGTTTACATCTCTCAGGATCAGGAATATGCTGCCTTGAGGTCTATTTTAAATATTGCCAAAAGTTTTCCAGATAAACAGGTAATAATTAAAATCCATCCGTTTGACACCGTGGATCTTAAATTGTTATATAGCTCTGAAATAGAGAATGAATACGGGAATGTCTTTATCGTTAAAAATACGAATTTAGGCCTTCTTATTAAAAATAGTTCTCTGGTGATTGCCTCTCAGTTTTCTAGCGTGGTTCTGGAAGCGGTTATTTTCAGAAAACCCGCAATCACCTTAAACTACTATAAAAGGGAAGACTTTGTACCTTTTGCAGAGCGTGGAGTAGCTCTCAGTGTTACCAATTCTGTAGATCTTCTTAAAACAGTGAAACAGATCTTTGAAGATAGCGAAACAAGAACTCGGATCTTTTCTAATCAGCCGGCTTTTATATCTGATTATGCTTATAAGATAGATGGCAAATCTACAGAGAGGGTTTTAGGTTTGATTAAAGACCTTGGACGACAGGTTGAACATTATAGTGTACACTAGGGATGATTTTTACAAAAATCTTTAAAAAACTAATTTTAGACAAAAGAAAGAAGTGATTGATTGGAGAATAAAAAAATATTATTTCTAACACTAGGAAAAGAAAATCTTGCGAGTAGCCGAATCAGGGCCTATGGATATAGGTCTTATTTAAAAAATGCCGGGTTTGATTGCAGATATATATCTTACACTACATCGTTTTACCATAGATCGATAACGCGCGGCAATAACTACCTGATTAAAACTGTTAACAAACTTTACGGTTATATTAGTATATTTCGCCTTTTATGGAAAGTAAAGGCATTTGATGTAATTTTTATACAAAGGGTTTTACTTAGTCGTCATATATTTCGATTATTACGCACGCTTAACCCAAATGTCATATTTGATTTTGACGATGCGGTATATCTGACTGATAGATATACCAGAAACGGAAAAAGCAATAAATTCTTAAAAAGATTTGATTACATAGCGAAAAACTCTAAGGTTGTAATTACAACACAGAGCTTCTTTAATCTTTCTTATGCAAAATCAATCAATAAAAATGTGATAACCTTAACCACTCCCGTAGATACTAAAAGATACTTTCCTATGAAACGCGAGATAGCAAAGGAAGGAGTAGTTATCGGTTGGATCGGTAGTCCCAGCACAACGCATTATCTAAATAAATTAAAAAATGTTTTTCATCTAATTTCAAAGAAATATCCATATGTGAGGTTTGAATTTATAGGAGCCGAACCTTTTAAATTGGATGGCATAAAATTAATATTTAAAGATTGGAGCATAGAAAGCGAAATAGAGGATTTGCAGAACTTCGATATTGGGATAATGCCATTGGAAGATGATGAATGGTCTAGAAATAAATATTACAAGCTATTGCAGTATTTTGCCGTAGGCATACCTGCGGTGGTATCCGCCGTAGGTATATGCAGGGATATAGTTGATGATGGCGTTAATGGATTTTTGGCAAAAGATGAAGACGCATGGATAAATAAAATATCTATGTTAATTGAGAATCCTGAATTGCGAAAGAGGTTAGGTGAAAACGGAAGAGAGAAGGCTGTAAGCCGTTATTCTTACGAAGCTAATTCTCCAATATTAATTAATTTATTCCAAGAAATGGCTAGAGAAAGATGAACATATTATTAATAAATCCTCCTTGCAGGTCAGCGTATCTTCTTCCATTGGGTCTGGGATATATAGCCAGCGTCATTAGGGATAAGGGCCATAATGTTAAGATATTAGACATAAATGCGCTCGAATACTCTCCTGAGAAGGTTAGGCAAATATTAAAGAATTTGGATTTTGATATAGCTGGGATAGGTGGTTTAACTACAACATACGGCTATGTAAAGTGGTTATCGCATGCGATAAAAAAAGATAGGCCGCATGTCCCTATTGTAGCGGGCAACATGGTATCAACAGCTCATCCTGAGCTTTTACTAAAGAACAGCAGCGTGGATATCGCTGTTATTGATGAAGGAGAATTGACATTTAAGGATATTGTATCGGCCATTGAATCCAATCGGGATATAGGAGGAATAAAGGGCATATTTTACAAAGATAGCAGTAAGAAAATAATAAAGAACCCTCCAAGAGAAAGGATAACTGACCTCGACTTATTGCCTTTTCCCGCCTGGGACTTATTTCCCATGGAAGTCTATTTAAATAATTCAAGATTATCTTCCTCTACAGGACTGGCATCGATTAATATTTCTACCGTAAGAGGGTGTCCATATAGCTGCACTTTTTGTTCGCGTCAATTTGGGAGAAAGGTTTATACCAGATTTGCAAAAGGGATCGTAGACGAGATCAAAGAGTTAAAAATAAGATACAAAATCAAATCCATTGCTTTTTCTGACGACCTTTTTTTGGTAAATGAAGAACGGGTGCTGGAGCTTTGCGATAGAATAATCTTTGATAAGATAGACATCAAATGGTCTACTTCCGGACGGGTAAATTTAGTCAACGATAATTTATTGAAAAAAATGCATAAGGCGGGATGCATTGAACTATCATTTGGGTTTGAAAGCGGATCTCAGGATATGTTAAATAGAATGAATAAAGCAGTTACAGTTGCTCAGGCAGAGAAGGCCATTAAAATAACAAGAAAAGCAGGTATAAGAGTTTTAGGTTCTTTCATATTTGGTATGCCTGGAGAAACCCATGAAAGCATTAAAGAAACGTTGGCTTTTATCAAGAGAACGCAGCTTCCCATGTATCGTTTTTTTTACGCTACGCCTTATCCTAAAACAGAATTATATGAGATAGCTATGAAGACAGGCAAGATTCCGGAAGATGAAGATAAGTATGTAGAAAGCCTTGGCGAGATGCGGACTACATTCCTCGTTAATCTTACGGATTTTAGTGATATTGAGCTGGTCAGGCTTAAAAACTTGGCTGAGCAGACTGCAAGAAGAAATTTGAGTCTCAAGTATAAATTTGAAGAATTCGCAGAGGACTGGCACAGGAGGCTTGTTACAACGCGACTTAGCTTAAGAAATGCGGGCATCAGTCTTACTATAAAGAAGATATTTTCTAAAATATTGCAGAAATTGAAGAAAATTATTATGGCGGGTTGAGATGAATAAGACTAAGAAATTTTTAAACGACGCTATATTCTATTCAAGCAGTAACATCATTTCCAATATTTTAAACTTTATAACAGGTATTGCTGTCAGACGGTTATTGCAGCCTGTGCTTATGGGGTTTTTTAGCGAGATTATGCTGATATTCGAATATGTGCGGTATGTGCAGTTAGGTTTCATTGAGGCGTTGGATAAGGAACTACCTTATTTTTACGGCAGGAAAGACGTAGAAAAAATCGAGATGATAAAAAATACAGGTTTTTCAGTTTGCCTGGCGAATACAACTATAGCATGTTTAATTATTTTTATAGTGTCTTTTATTGTAAGGTTTGAAGACAAGCTATTGGTAAATGGCATCCGCATAGTCCTGATAATGATAATCCTGCGACTTATAAGTTCGCTTTATATAACTTTAAGTAGGTCGCATAATAATTTTTCAATAATCAGCAAATATACTATATTGAGCGCATTTGCAGATTTGATTTTCAAGGTAATCTTAACTATGAAGTTTGGATTATACGGGTTATTATGGGCATCTGTCTTGACTGTGGCTTTAGGCTTGGTTTATTTTTATTATGCAAGCAAGGTAAGATTTAAGCTCATTATTTTAAAGCTGCCGTATGCTGAGATTAGCAGGTTATTTAAGATAGGTTTTCCTCTTTTTATACTGGGATTTGTGGCCATGACTTTGCAGAATATAGACAGGATAATGATATTAAGGTTACTGGACAGGGAGCAGTTGGGGTATTACACTATAGCGTTAATGGTTAGTGCTTACATCATTCAATTGCCTAATTTGATATATGCTGTAATTTTTCCGCGTTTTTATCAGGCTTACGGAGAATCAGAGGACATAGTTGCTGTAAAGGGGATTTTCATGAAGCCTATTTTTATTTTTGCCTATCTTTTTCCTATTTTAACAGGAATAACTATTCTTTGCCTGCCAATTCTTGTAGAATACATATTGCCATCTTATAAGCGCGGAGTGCATCCCGCACACTTACTGCTTTTCGGCTCTTCGTTTATTGCATTGCTGAATATGCCCGGATATTTATTAACCGCGTTAAATAAGCAGATATATATGGTCATCATTGCGGTTTTTGCCATAATTTTTGCTGTAGTTCTTAATTATGGATTAGTGTGTAAACTTCACTTAGGCCTTTCAGGCATTGCTGTCAGCATGTCCATAACATATTTTTTATATGCCACGGTCTTGCTTACATATGCATTCAGGCATTATACAAAGAACCTTTTTGATCTTTTGAAATTTTTCACGCAGATTTATTTTCCTTTTATATGGATATCGATATGCTTAGCGGCGCTGGGGGCGTTTTCTTACAAATTTTCTGGAATTATTTTGAAGGATTTAATACCTGTTTTATATAAGAGTTTGGCTTTTATAGTGTTATGCATACCTCTTATACTGTATTGCAATAGAAAGACAAAGCTGCTGGCTTTATTTAAGAACGCATATGCAAAAAATGTTGTTACTGGAGGATCAAGGCTATGATAAATGTTGGCGTAATCGGCTATGGATATTGGGGGCCTAATATTGTTAGAAGTTTGCATGGGATTGAAGGCGTGCATTTGACTTCAGTATGTGATAAAAAGACAGGTGCCATAGAGAAAGTTCATAAAAGTTATCCTGATATAAATTTTTGTCGCGATTATCATGATATAACACGTTCTTCCGGCATAGACGCAGTAGCAATAGCTACTCCGGTCTTTACGCATTTTGAATTGGCTAAAGATGCCCTATTAAATGAGAAGCATATTTTTGTCGAGAAGCCTTTTACATCAAACGTTAAACAGGCTGAAGAATTATTAGATTTGGCAGATAAAAAAAAGTTAAAGATCATGGTAGACCATACTTTTCTTTTTACAGGAGCCGTCAGAAAAATAAAGGAGCTTGTTGATAAAAATGCGCTGGGAGATTTTCTTTATTATGATTCGACTCGCGTTAATCTAGGCCTTTTTCAGCATGATATTAATGTTATATGGGACCTGGTGCCGCATGATTTGGCGATAATGGATTATATTATAAAAGATAAACCTGTTGCGATATCAGCAAAGGGCGTTGATCATTTTGGTAGAGGGCTGGAGGATGTAGCGTATGTCACAGTATATTTTGAGAAGAATATGATAGCTCATTTTAACGTCAACTGGTTATCGCCTGTCAAGATAAGATTAACACTTATAGGGGGCACAAAGAAAATGCTAGTTTGGAATGATGTTGATGCTGACGAGAAAATAAAGATATACGACAAGGGAGTCAAAGTTAAAGGAGCGGAAGGTATATATAAGTTATTGGTAGACTATCGTTCGGGAGACATGTGGGCGCCTAGATTAGACCGTTCGGAAGCTCTGAAGATAGAGCTGGAACTTTTTGTTAAACATATAAAGAGCAATTGTCCTATAATCAATGACGGGTATTCTGGTTTAAGGATAATAGAGATGCTTGAGGCTACAGATAAATCTTTGAAAAAAGGAGGAAAGGTAGTTAAGCTATGAAAAAATATTTATGTGTATCAAAAGATGTAAAATTTGGAAGGAATGTCAAGCTCTCCAAATTTATTAATCTCTATGGATGTACTATCGGTGATAACTGCAAAATAGGTGCCTTTGTAGAGATACAGAAAAATTCATTGATAGGAAAAAATTGTAAGATTTCTAGCCATACTTTTATTTGTGAAGGAGTGCATATTAAGGATAATGTATTTATAGGGCACAATGTATCCTTTATAAATGACAAGTATCCAAAGTCTGTAAATCCGGATGGAAGCATGAAAGAATGTACTGACTGGAAAGTTATTAAAACTATAGTTGAGAAAGGGGCGTCTATAGGGACTAGTGTTACTATACTATGTGGTGTAACAGTTGGAGAAAATGCTATTGTTGGCGCAGGCTCTGTGGTGACCAAAGATGTGCCTAAAAATGCTGTTGTAGCAGGAAATCCAGCTAGGTTAAAAAGATATATCAAAGGAATTGAATTACAGGTTAAATAACATGGCAAAAAAAAATACTAGCAGTATAAGCCTAATTTTAGCTGTTTATAATGAGATAAATATAATAGAGAAGGCGGTAAAATACTGTAATGAAGTTTTATCAAGGGATTTCGAGGATTTTGAAATAATTCTTGTTGATGATGGTAGTGTTGATGGAACAGGTGATGTTATGGAGGAATTCGTAAAGGGCAATAGCCGCATACGGGTAGTCCATAATAATATAAATCTGAATCTGGGCATATCTATTCTTCGCGCTTTAGCGCTTTCCACCAAGGATTATGTTGTATATAATGCGGTTGATCTCCCCTTGGATCCCAAAGATATAACATGGTTGATTGAGAAATATATTATTGATTGTGATGTATTGGTTCTTGAAAGAAAGATTTATAGCGGAGCTACTTTATGGCGCAAGATTGCTTCAAAGGTTAACCGAGCATTTATACGTATACTGTTTCCTATTGCGAGTCGTGGAATAAAAGATATGAATTTTACGCAGTTTTTTAGACGAGAAGTTATTAAAAACATAATGCCTCTTGCCAGGAGCCCGGCATTTACTCCTCCTGAAATGATACTTAGGGCAAGATATAAGGGTTTGCGCGTAAAGTCTGTCCTGGTAGATTACTGGCCTAGGACACTTGGAAAAGGCGCATTTGGAAAACCCCATGATATTTTATGGTCTTTATATGATATGTTTCGTTTTCGTTTGAAAAGTTGGAAGAAATAACAGCATATCCATAAATAAAGCTGTGAAAATCTAAGATGAAAAAATACTACCCTGTTATACTGATTATTTTCTTTTTGTCGCTTGCTCTCAGGCTTTTTGCTGTAACAAGCATGCAAGTGGCGCAAGAAGGAGATCCCGCATCTTATAACATTCTTGCTAATTCTATAATTGAGAGGATGGAATTTTCTTATACGCCTGGAAAGCCTGTATCCTGGCGCCCGCCTTTATATCCCTTATTTCTGGCTATTATATATATTATAGGAAAGCATAGCTATTTGTTAGTTGGGATAGCTCAGGCATTGATCGGTTCTTTAACCTGCGTTTTTATTTACTGGATAGCCATGAAATTTTTTGTTAAAGCTGTAGCGGTAACTGCTGGCTTAATTTCAGCATGTTATCTGTATTTTATAGTTTCTACGAAGTTTTTAATGACAGAGGTATTATTTATATTTTTACTAACCGCTTCAATATATTACTTTATTAAAGCCATAAAGAAGAATTTTTTATTTAGAGATGCAGCTCTATCCGGATTTCTTATGGGTTTAGCTACTCTTACAAGGTCTATTACACTTTTTTTACCCGTGTTTATTTTTATAGTTATTTTTTTTAGCCGTATAGCTGGCTTAAAGATCCTTAGCAGGTTTTTTATAACAGCGCTCATTTTCTTTTTAATACCTCTTTCTGCATGGACGACTAGAAACTATCTGGTTCATGGAAAACTTATCCCGGTAGCTACGAGTGGAGGTATGAATTTTTTTATCGGAAATACGCCTGATGAAAATGGCAGATATAGGGTTCGCGGGCCTTCAAAGAAAGAAACACAGGAGATGGAAGACATCAAGCCAAAATCAGAAGTAGAGATTGATAAGTTTTATTTTAAAAAGGCCTCGGATTATATTTTTACACACCCGAGGGATGTTGTTAGATTGATAGCGGTAAAGGTTATTTTTTTTTGGAGCCCTTTTGACTGGTATTTCTTTGGGAATAAAGGTGTATATAATTACCACTATGCGTTTATTCTGCCTTTTAGTTTGATGGGAATGTTTTTATGCGCTAAGAAATGGAGAGAATACGTATTATTATATCTGCCTATAGTTTATTTTGCGCTCATATCTCTTGTTTTCCATGTTGAAACCAGATATCGGATGCCGATAGATCCTTTTCTGATTATTTTTGCAAGTTATAGCTTTTTTTATTTATATAGTAGGCATAAAAACAAATGCCTGCCTGTTCTTATAATTTCAGGTTTATTTGGCATAAATTTCCTTTTATATTTGTATTCAGATGTGCTTAAACAAGGGGCCAGGCATATTTTGCAGATAACAGGTCTTTGGTAGGAGAGACGGTTTGAAAAAATATTTTCTTTTTTTATCCTTAGCCATAATGGCAGGGTTTATAGTTTCTTACAGAACCGAATATCTTTTTATCCCAATCTTATTTTTTGGAACCATCTTAATAGGCTTTTTTTTAATTCATTCCAGCGCACCGCAAAGTTCAAATTTTTTATTATCTGTTTTTCTTACAGGCTATTTATTGCGCATTCTTTTGTCTCTACTACTTTATTTTTATTCATCTCAATTTGGATATTTTGAAGGCACATTTGCAAGCGAAGGTTTTTTTATAGGAGACGGCCTGACTTATTTTAGCAATGGCCGGGCATTAAGCGAGTTATGGCGCGCAGGGATTTTTCCAAGTATAGATGCCTTTCGTTTGTATTATGCCCCTTGCCCGGCTGTCAGCATGTACGATTTTTTTAATGGATTTATAATATGGCTGACATCCGCAAAGACGCCGCTTGTTTTTTTCTTTTTAAATTCTCTTTTTGATTCGTTATCTATTGTGCTGATCTATTTAATAACTGTCCGCTTAATAGGCGAGGAATTTTTCAAATATGCCAGATATGCGGCAGTGCTTTATTGTTTCTGGCCATCTATGATTTTGTGGTCCACACAAAACCTGAAGGAGCCTATTTGCAATTTTCTGGTTTATGTAGCTATCCTGAGCATGTTAAATTTAGTCAAAAAGTTTGATATATGGCGTGTATTTTGTTTATTGTCAGCCACGTATATTCTTTCTATATTGAGATTGCCAATGGCTGTAAGCGTAGCCGCTATTTTCCCTTTATTATATTTTGTGTTAATAATTAAGGCGCATAACAAGGCTTTTTATCTTTTAGCAACTGCGATTCTTTTAGCCATATTTTTATTAGCTTTAAAAGAAAGCCCCATTTTTAATTTCATAAAGGAGTTAACGTCTAGGGGTGGGCGTTTTGACATATCTGTTCTGCTTAAAAATTTGGACACCATCAGGTCTGCGCGCGCTTTTGGCAAGACCGCTGTTTTTAGCGGTTTTGAATACACAGATGTTACAAAATTGTTATTTTTTATTCCCATAGGAATTATTATCGTATTTTTTATGCCTTTTCCATGGCAATTAGGAAGTGCAATGCAGATTATGGCTCTTCCTGAAACACTTGTTTTTTATGCATTGCTTCCGTTTACCATAGGTGGTTTTATATATGCGCTAAAGAAAAACAAAGCCAAAACAGTGGTGATAGCCAGTTATATTTTGGTAATGGCCATAATATTGGGATTATCAGAAGGGAATGTAGGGACTCTATTTAGGCACAGGTCAGTTATATTTGCGCTTTGCTTAGTTTTTGCAGGTATAGGGTTGGGTAAGCAAATGAAACTTACATAAGATTTGATAAGAGGGGTTATGATTTATATCATTGTGCCTGCTTATAACGAAGAGCAGAATATCGCCCGGCTGTTAAGCAGTATAGATGAAGTGTTAAGCAGCGAAAAATATGCATACAGGATTATCATAGTGAATGACGGAAGCAGGGATGGAACGCAGGGTGCCGCGAAGGAATTATCATATAGATATCCAATCCATTTGATTAACCATAGTTCTAATAAGGGCATAGGGGCTGTTTTTACCACAGGCTTAAGCGCAGCTTGCAGTATGGCCAGAGAGGATGAGGACATTATTATTTTGATAGAAGCGGATTGTACCAATGAACCTCCTGTTTTATCAAAAATGATAAGTAAAATAAAAGAAGGATATGATATTGTAATCGGCTCGCGTTATCGGGCAGGAGGGGGATATATTGGTTTTCCCCCTTTTAGATATATTCTAAGCATAGGAGCTAATACAATGCTTAGATTTCTTTTTCCAGTGAAAGGCGTGAGAGACTATACAATATTTTTTAGGGCATATAAGGCAGGCCTTATAAAAAAGGCGTTTTTGCTCTATGGCGAGGAATTCATAACTTCCGCCACTTTTGTAGCTAATGCTGAAGTGCTTCTAAAATTAGGGAAATTATCCCAGCGCATCTCGGAAGTCCCTATGATATATAATTATAGCCTTAAGAAGGGCAAGAGCGGTATGAAGATAATTAGCACTATAAAGGAGTATTTTATTTTTATTGCAAGGAGGGTTCTAAAATGAGAGTTCTGGTTATAGGAGGCGCTGGTTTTATAGGATGCAATGTAGCTGATTATTATTTAAAGAGAAAGCATCCTGTGACTATATTTGATAATTTTTCAAGGAAAGGGACTACCAGCAATGCAGAGTGGATTAAAGGCCTTTATGGCAAAGAAATAAAGATAGTGCGAGGGGATATACGGATCGATTTTGATAAGATGCGCATGTTAATCAGTAAGCATGATATAGTATTCCATATGGCAGCCCAGGTGGCTGTTACAACCTCTGTATTGTCTCCGCGGGAAGATTTTGAAATCAATGCCATGGGCACATTTAATATACTCGAAGCTATCAGGCTATCAAAAAACAAACCTTTCCTCATGTACGCCTCTACGAATAAGGTGTACGGGGATCTTAAAGATATAACTATTAAAGAGGGGAGAACAAATTATTTTTTTAAAAATCTTAAAACAGGTGTTTCTGAAGATATGACTCTTGATTTTCATTCTCCTTATGGCTGCAGCAAGGGCGCTTCCGATCAATATGTAAGGGATTACGCAAGGATATACGGCCTAAAGACAATTGTTTTCAGGCAGTCTTGCATATATGGATGGAGACAGTTCGGGATAGAGGATCAGGGATGGGTAGCGCATTTTATAATATCCGCAATTTTGAACAGGCCCATAACTATATACGGCAATGGTAAACAGGTAAGGGATATACTTTTCATAGATGATCTGATAAGGGCTTTTGATAAGGCTGTTACAAAAATAAAAATAACAGCCGGGCAGGTATATAATATAGGCGGGGGGTATAAAAACCAGATATCAATATCGGATTTTATAAGGTTGCTTGAAAAAAAGCTTAAAAAGAGGATATGCGTATCTTCTTCTGGCTGGAGGCCGGGCGACCAGCCTATATATATATCCAATATCTCTAAATTTCATAAAGATTGCGGGTGGAAGCCTGTAGTTGATATAGATGAGGGCATAGATAAGATGATAAGATGGATAACCGAAAATAAAAAATTATTTGAGAAATGATAAAATATTTAGCCATTATTCTTGTATCAATAATATTTTTTTATCCTATATTTTCGAGCGGATATATGGTGTATGTAGATAACCCGAATAATTATTTTGAATTGAATTATCTTTCCGCAACTTTGGTCCCGCAACATGGCTGGATAAATGGGTGGAGTATGCAGGGATATGCAGGTTATCCGATATTGCTATACAGGCCTCAGCTGGGATACTTTCTGGCTATCATTTTGAACAGGTTATCTTTTTTGCCTTTAGCGTATTGCTATAAGATTATGGTAGTGGCAAGCTTGGCTTTTTTGATGTGCGGTATGTATGCGTTGCTTGCTCGCAAATTTGGAAGCATAGCGGCTCTTTGCGCCGCATTTCTGTTAATGCTGCAGAAAGATATATATTTAGACAAAATCCTGGCTGGGATGTGGAATAATTATATAGCCATAGGGCTCTTGCTGGTATTTTTTTATTTATTGGATAGGCAAGCCTTGCGTATGAATATTAAAAAGTGCATTATGCTGGGGATATTTTTCAGCGTAATTATATTCGCACATTTATATACCGCTGTTTTTGCTCTTTTATTGATTTTTGTATATATGCCTATTTGGAACAAGAAGGCGCATAACATACCTTTCAATAAGATGCCGGCGATATTTTTTATTATCCCGATTACAGGAATAAGTTTGGCGTTTTTTTATATCTATCCATTTATAGAAACGAGCTGGTATTTCAGCGTGTTAACCAGTCCTAAACCATTAAGCTGGACTATAAAAGGTTTTATGGGCGGTTTTGAGGGCCATAATTTTATATCAGCTTTTTTTATCAATTTTCCTTTAATAATAAGGGATTTTTTTGGCTTATGGGGAATAATTTATTTCTGGAAAAATAGAAACTTGAGCTATCCGGCCAAAAGGATTCTTATTGGGGCAGCTGTGCTTATTGTGTCAGGACTTTTTTTGTATAGTGATGTAGTTTTTGCAGTGCCTTTTTTAAAAAACCTGCGGCTTGTAACTAATTTACAGACTCACAGATTTTTAGTGTATGCGCATATAGGACTATTGATATTTACAGGATATGGCCTTTCATTATTTTTAAGCAAGTTTAATATGACAAAAAAGATTATCCTTATCGCCCTGGTAGCTATCTTATCCGGAAGCTTTTTAGCTCATAGATATATATATGTTTCCAAAGGGGCAAAGACATTTGATGAACTGCCTGACTCTGTCCATTTAAAAAATTTGTGGTCGTGGGTTTCGAATAATCATAATTTCCGTAATGGCAGGATAGTATATCAGAATACAGTGGGGAACTCAGATGACGCTATATTAGCCGAAAGCGATATATATTCGCTTGCGCCTTTTTATACAAAAGTGCCTCAGATAGGAGGGTTTACAGGCGCCACGCCCTATCCCATAGAAAAGATTAGCCGCACAGATAATCAAGCCTTGTTTGGTAAGCGGCTTTCCTCATTAAATGACAGGGAGATAGCAAATCGGATGAGGCTTTTTAACGGCGGTTTTATAGTTTCTTGTGAGAAGACATTGGAGGGGATTCTTATTAACTCTGATATCTTTTCTTTGGAGAAAAAATTCGGCAGGTTTTCTGTTTTTAGATTAAGGGAGTTTGTTCCAGGCTGGGCGCTATTTAAAGAGAAAAATACGGCTTTTAGATGGGTTGTTTTTAAAGACGAGTCACTGAAATTAAATATTCAAAATAATCAGCCGGATAACTGGATAGGGATTAAGGTAGCTTTTCATCCTTACTGGAAGGCGTATATAAATGGGAAGGTAGCGCCCATAAGACCAGATGAACATTATATGATGAAGATCCAATTGCCTGAAACAGGTAATTTAGAATTGGAACTTTTCTATAGCTCAAAAAAGATGATGCCTTTGCTTGTCAGCGTATCATCATTATTATTGGTTTTAATTGTATTAATTTTTCCAAAACAGAAGAATAGTTTTCACATAAGGAGCGTGTAGATGAAAATTCTGCTTGCCAATATGCCGATAAAATTCAATAAGAAAGAAAATCTGGAACCGCCTCTCGGCATCTCTTATATAGGAGCTGTGCTTAAGGAAAAAGGATATGAAGTTTTTTTAAAAGATTATGAAGTAGAACATTTTAATCCAGGTGAACTTGTGAGGTTTGTGAAAGAAAAGAATATAGGCATTGTAGGAACTTCTTTCAGGACAGCTTCATATAACTCGGGAAAAATTTTTGTGGATTCCCTGTCTTCTGTAAGGCCTGATATAAAGATTATAGCCGGCGGCCATCATGCTACAGCCTTTCCTGAGAACACCATACTGGATTTAGGCTGCGATATAATAATAAGAGGAGAAGGAGAGTATACAGCCGGTGAATTAATAGGAGCCATAGAGAAGGGCCTGCCGTTAATTGATATAAAGGGGATAAGCTACAAAGATGGGCCGTATATAAAAAATAATCCTGACAGGGAGCCTATCACAGAGTTGGATAAACTCCCTTTTCCTGACAGGGACGGATTATCGTATGATTCCTATACCCTTGCGACGATTATAACAAGCCGGGGGTGCCCTTTTGGATGCATATACTGCGATAAGGGAGTTTCCACAAAGAAGGTTCAATACCGTTCACCGGATAATATTATAGAGGAGATAATATTTATTACAAAAAGGTTTAACAAACACAGGTTATACATAGTTGATGACCATTTTTTTCTAAAAAAGGATAGGACAAACGCAATACTTGATAAGATAATATCGCTTGGTCTTGATATTAAGTGGGTCTGTCAGGCCAGGGCTGATGGTGTTGATGAAGATATTTTGATAAAGGCAAAAAGATCAGGATGCGAACAGATTATGTTTGGCCTTGAGACAGGCGATGAAATGGAACTGAGGTATATAAAAAAGCAAAATACCCTGGAACAGGCTGAAAAGGCGGTGTATCTGACTAAAAAGGCAGGTATAAAGGCCAGGACAAACTTTATGATGGGTTTCCCTGTTTCTACGCATGCATCTACCAGAAATACAATAAGATTTGCAGAGAGAATACAGCCTGATATTGTAAGGTTTTTTGCAGTGACGCCTCTTCCCAATACAGAACTGTGGGAAAAGCTATACGGGGATAAAAAAGAGATAACAGGGATTAACTGGGCTATTTTTGATTTTTATAACCCGAGTTTTGAAACAAAGGAATTAAAGCGCAGCGATATATCCCTTTATGTGCTTGCAGGATATTGGCATGTCCTTAAAAAAAGATTTATCCCTGAAACAACTGTTTTTTTCTTCCCGAATATGATCCGTCTTCTTACTAAAGTTATAAGGACAAAAAAGCTCAGGGGAAATATCTCGCAGTATTTTCCTGCATCTATTAATTTAATCCGCGATATTTTGCCGCCTCTTTTAAAGAAAGGCCCGATAGCAGCTTTGAAGATGATAATCTCTGCTGTAAACCTTGAAAGTAAAATATGATCAGGGCGTTATATATTACAAACTTCGGTCTTATGGATACCCTGGCAAGGACACAGATAGTGCCTTATCTGAAACGTTTTGCAGAAAATGGAATAAAGGTGTATGTGATTTCTTTTGAAAGGGTTTGGAATTTATATGACAACGCATTATATCAGGATTTAAAGAAAGAACTGGAGGCCAGTGGCATAGAGTGGAGAATGCTTATTTATCACTCCAGGTGGGGAAATATCTGGGATATAATCAATGGCATATTTGAAGCTGCCAGGATAACTGTAGCGCATAATATCAATATAATACACGCCAGAGCAAGTATACCTATCCTTATAGGCCTGCCCATATCTAAATTGTTAGGAAAAAAGATTATCTACGACAGGCGCGGCACAATGGCAGGGGATTTTACGGATGATATAAATATACCAAATATCTTTTCAAAGAGCAGGTTTCTGTATAAAGCCCTGGATAGTATTGACAGGGCTGTAATAAAATTATCAGACGGAGTTATTTTGTTGAGCGAACGTTCAGAGGCTATTTTGTTGAATAACAGCACTTTTTCCAGAAAAGTTAAATATGAAATTATTCCATGTTGCGTGGATCTGGAAAGATTTACCTTGAGCAAAACCGATGCTATTCATGAAAGCATAAAAAAAGATAATAATCTCTGCTATCTAGGATCTCTTGGCACATGTTACCTGTTTGATAAGATGCTGGATTTTTTCAGGGTATGGAAGAGGCATTTTATTTCCGCGAAGTTTATAATAATTTCACAGACAGACAGGGAATTTATAGTGTCGCAGATTAAAAATTCCGGCTTGAATCTAAATGATTTTTTTATCCTAAAAGTAGGGCTGGACAAGGTCTATTTTTACCTTGATCAATGTGTTGCTTCAATAATGTTTATAAAACCAGTAGAATGCAAGATAAGCTCTTCTCCTACTAAATTTGCAGAGTCACTTGCGTCAGGAGTGCCTGTTTTGATTAATAAGGGTATTGGAGATATGGATAAATATATAATTGAACACAGGGTAGGAGAGGTTGTTTGCGATTTTGATGAAGAGGCGTATGAAGGCGCAATACAAAAAGTAAAGACCCTGCTTTTAGATAATTTTTTAAAGTCCAGATGCAGGTATGTTGCAGAAAATTATTTTTCGATACAAATGGCAGAAAAAAGATATCTGAGGTTGTATCATAAAATTTGTGATTTATAGGGAAATAGTATGGGATACAAATTTGAGCGCAGGGCATGCAATATATGCGGGAGTTATGAAAAAGTGTTTATCGGAAGGAGAATCCCCAGGGCCTGCCGTATTGACGATTCTCTCATAGTGGATATATTTAAATGCAGGAAATGCGGTCTTGTCTACCCAGACCCTATGCCTATTCCTGAAGTGAAGCAGTTTGAAGAGAATTACGGGAACCCCGATATTTATTTTCCTACTGTAATCTCTGAAAAACGCCTAAAGTTTTATGAATCTATAGTAAAAAAGATAGAAAACTATACTTCTACAAGAAATGGCAGGCTTCTCGATGTCGGGTGCGGCAGGGGAGAATTATTGCATGTCGCTAAAAAATATGGATGGAATACGTTTGGCGCAGAAGTTTCCAAGACTTTTGCTGAATATGCCCATAAAAGGTTCGACTTGGATGTTAGAGTTGGAAATCTTAAGGATATAGGTTTTGCTTCTCAAAGTTTTGATGTAGTATGCCTTATTGCTGTAATACAACATGCGCAGGATCCTCGCAGTTTGATCAATGAAATAAACAGGATATTGAAAAATGGAGGGATCCTGTTTCTTGAGACGATGAATAATGAAAGCCTTCTGTACAAGTTAGGGGACGCTTATTACAAACTTCAGGGTAAAAGAATCACTACACATCTTTCGCCTACGTTTCCATGCTATCAGGTATATGGTTTCTCAAAAAAATCCATATCGTATCTTTTAAAAAATTCTGGTTTTAGTGTAATTGATATGCGCATAAAGGGCGGTATAAGCACAACAGAAAAAGTTGAGATAAAAACTTTAAGAGAAAAGATACTCAGGCTTATAAGGACCGCGTGTTTTCTGATAGCGGATTTATTCCATAGCGGGCAGGTTCTTTTAACTTGCGCTAAAAAGGAAAAAAAGGTTTTATTTGTTACGAATGGTACCAAATTAGCTCCTGCAACAAGGTATCGTGTATATGAATTTCTGCCTTATCTTGAGAAAAATGGGATAAAATATTGTGTATATTCAATGTTTTCAGAAAGGCTTACTTCAAGGATGATAAGGTCATCCACTTTCAGCGGATTGGACAGGGTTTTATGTTATGCGCATATGTTTATAGAAAGATTTTTAAGGTCATGGAAGATAATTTTTATGTCCAGCGGGTTTGATATTGTTTTTCTTCAGCGCGCTACATTTCCTCTTGGCCTGGAAAAAATACTGCGCCTAAGAAACAGAAATATAATATTTGATATAGATGATGCGATATATTTACCTGACAGGAATGAGCCTGGTTTCATAGGTTTTATAAAAAGATTGGCAAAAAAGAATGAGGTTATTTCTGTTCTTAAAATCTCAAAATGCGCAATAGCGGAAAATCAATATATAAAAGATTTTATAAGCAGGTATTGCAGCAGGATTTTTATATTGGCAGGTCCGATAGATACGGTTAAAAATTTTGCAAAGGAAAATTATGAGGACAAGAATGTTGCAACAATAGGATGGATAGGGACGCCTTCCACTGCATTTTATCTTCAGATGTTGGAAAGGCCTTTGAGGGAACTTGCTGGAAATTTTAAGATAAGAGTAATCCTGATAGGAGCCGGGCAATATAATATAAAAGGTGTAGAAGTTCATAATATTGAATGGAGCGAAAAAACAGAGATACGCAATCTGCATGAGATAGACATAGGCGTAATGCCCATGCCTGATAATGAATGGACAAGGGGTAAGCTGGGATGTAAAATGCTGCAATATATGGCAAATGGGATACCTTGCGTAATATCATTTACGCCTACTACAGCCTCTGCAGTAAAAGATGGCGTAAACGGTTTTCTTGCAAGCGGAGATAAAGACTGGATCAAGAAACTGTCGCTATTGATAAAGGATGCGGGCCTTAGAAGGAGAATAGGCCTGGCAGGAAGAAAGACAGCAGAGGAGATATTTTCCATAGATAATAATGGCCCCAAGCTGCTAGAGATTATAAAAGATATGCAATAATGACAAAATTTTTTTTTACGGGCATACTTATCACTTTTTTATTATTTGTAGGGCTTGATATCTTACTCCGTTTATATCTTTCTATAAAATATCAGGAGCCTCAATATTTAAAGTTCAAAGTATCTATAAATTATAGTGAACCAGGCCAGCAGTATCTGGAAGGGAAACTTATTAACTTTCCTGCTTATAGAATGCAGCACATTTATTTTTTGCTCAAGAATGAAGTTATAAAATACAGGCCGGATATTATTTTAATTTATGAAGCATGGAATGACGCTTTTATATCTGAAATTGTGTAAGGTAATAGCTTACTTTGGAAAATATACAAATTTCTTTATTACAAATGCATGCTTTATACTTTTATTACTTAAGAGATATTTTGTTATAATTGAAGCAGCTTTCGCAAAAAACCCGTAATAGATAGTATGACAGGCGGCGTTATTGAGATTGCGGAAGAAGATAAAACCGGGACACTTGTTCTTTTGAATGATTTTAATAAGATGGCAGAGGCAATAACATGCTTGTTGGGAAATCTGGATGCGGCAAAAAAATGAGAGAAGGCGCGTTTAAATACGCCAAAGAGATGTTTACATGGAAGACACGGTTAAACGTACGCAGAATTATATGTAGAGGTTTCAGAACAATGTTAGCATTTTTTTCAGGTAAAAAATCTAAAGATTTGAATTTACAATTATTTTGCATTTTTATAGCTGCATTCATATTGAGATTAGTATGGATATTCATTAAAAAGAGCTATATTCATCCGCAAGCATGGGAATACGAAGATATCGCTACGAATATTTTAAACGGGCATGGGTTTACATATAGCCACCTTGGAGGAGTGGCATATCGCTCATTCATACAGCCGTTATACCCGTTTTTGTGCGCAGCAATTTATTTTCTGACAAATCATAGCTATTTGGCATTATTGTTAACGCAGTCTTTTATTTCTGCTTCCATATGTTTCATTATATTTAGAATAGCGATTACGATCTTTGATAATAAAAATATAGCCATTTTTTCAGCATTATTATACGCTTTTCATCCAAGCTTGATCATATATACGGCTGAGCTGCATCCTTTATTCCTGGATACTTTTTTTATATCATTGACAGTTTTAGCTTTTTTAAAGGCAGGAAAGGATTGTTCTTTAAATAATGTAATATTTACCGGGATAGTAAGCGGGCTATGTATTCTCACCCGTTCTACCATAGCTTTATTTTTACCTATTGGAATAATCTGGCTTTTTATGATCCAAGGCGATTACAAAAGGTATGTTGTTAAATATTTTCTCATTATACTGATCGCATTTTTAGTAATATTGCCCTGGACGATCAGAAATTTGCTAGTTCACAAACAATTTATTTTCATACAGACTAGCGTAGGGGAACAATTTTGGGTCGGGAATAATATGCACGCTTCTGGGTCTTGCTATCTATTGAATGGTAAAAAGGTGCTTGAATATGTCCCTCCAGAAATTTATGGCTTAGATGAGATTGGGCAGTACAAAGCGTTTTCCAATGAGGCAGTTCATTTTATTAAAATGTATCCGCGGAGATTTTTAGCGCTATTTTTTAAAAAAATATACTATTTCTGGTGGTTTTCTCCACAGTCAGGTATGCAGTATCCTTTGGAATACCTTGTAATTTATAAATTTTTATATTCAATTATTATTTTATTTTCAGTTTTTGGAATTTATTTGGCATTTGTTTCCAAAGAATTCAGAGTGAGACAGAATGCATGTTTGATGGTGCTATTTCTTGCCTCTATTTCTATAGCCCAAAGCCTTTTTTATGTGGAAGGCAGGCATAGATGGGCTATTGAACCTATTATGTTAATTTTTGCCGTAAGTGGCGCAATTAACATAATAAAGAGGATGTCGAAATGTTGAAAAAATCAAAGCATAATTTGCATATCAAGTATTGACTGAGATTTTATGAGGTATCAGAACTTCATAAGTTTGATATAGGCATAATGCCAATGCCAGGCAATGAATGAACAAGGGGAAAAGTATGGTGCAAGATGTTGCAGTATATGGCAAACGCTATACCCGTGGTTGTTTCCTATGCCCCCACAAACGCGGAGATAGTCGATGATGGTATAAACGGTTTCTTAGTAAATTCGCAAACGGATTGGGTAAGTAAATTATTCTCCTTGATCGAGAACGGGGGGATTGAGGGAGAGTGATAGGTTCGGCCGGCAGGCGTTTGGCCGAGGAGAGATTTTCGGTTAAAGAAAACGCGCCGAAATTTGTGCGTATCCTTACTGAAAAATAGAGGGCTAAAATCGGAAAGTATGAGCATGAAAAACGAGAATGACCAGGTAATATTTTTTTCAAGCCAGGCGATCATAGTTTTAATGGGCCTGGTTGTGGAAAATATAATAAAATACGGATTTACGATCGTATTGGGCAGGAGCCTCGGCGCCGGCGCGCTCGGTATATTTTTTATAGGGATCGCCGTTATAACATTTGTGACAACGATATCGAAATTCGGAATCGATGCAGGCGCGGTAAGATACGTTTCCATGTATAACTCAAAAGGAGAGGCTGGGAAAGGGTTGGGCGTTTTTTTTCATAGCGTAAAGGTATCGTTTTTTATCAGCATCCTGGTGTCATCTATTTTGGTATTTTTTGCGGGCAGGATCTCAGGTATGGTTTCCAGGGATCCGGAGACAGCTGGTGTCATAAGATCGCTTAGTCTTACCGTACCGGTTTCAACATTCATTTTTATGGCAGTAGCCTATTTTCAGGCAAACCTGAAGATGAAGTATCAGGTCTATGTAATAAGTGTTATACAGCCGATTTTAAATATTATTATTTTTATCTGTCTTTTATTTGTCATGCCCAGGCTGTGGGCCGCCGTATGGTCCTACGCCTTGTCATTCTTGTGCGCGGCATTGGCCGCAATTTATTTCCTGAAGAATATTTTAGGTATATTTAACCAGCGTCCCGACTACAACTATGAACGCAGAGGATTGATGGCCCAGTCGACGTGGGTCTTTCTTATTCTGATTTTGGGTTTTTTTATCCGCGGGGCGGATACCTTTATTTTGGGGCATTTCAGAAGCGCCGCAGAGGTTGGGGTCTATAACGTGGCGATGAGGGGAGCCGCTATCTGCGGCATTCTGTCCACTACCTTTATATCAATCTTTGCCCCGGCCGTATCAAGGCTGCATTCTCAAAATAACAGGGTGGAGTTGTCTGTTTTATTCAAAACCATAAACAGGTGGATACTTTCATTGACGCTCCCGGTCTTTGTATTATTTATGGTTTATCCCAGCCAGATATTGACCATTTTCGGAAGGGATTTTAACTCGGGTTCCTCGGCCTTTATGATTCTGAGCGCCTCATTTTTGTTTGTGTCGCTTTCTGATACGGTTGCTTATTCTCTGCTGGCCATGACAGGGAATATAAAGCTGTCATTCTATAACAATCTGGCAGGCGCGGTCACAGCCATTTTTTTAAATATTGCGCTTATACCGCGATACGGGATCGTGGGCGCGGCAGCCGCAAACCTTGCCTCATTTTCCCTGATGGGGATATTGACCGTATCGGAGGTATATCTTTTGTTTAAAATGCATCCATATCACTTTGATCTGTTAAGGCCTGTTTTGGCCGGGGCTGCCGCGTACGGTATTTTGATAGTATTAAAAAATTATTCAAATTTGTTTGCCTGGCATTCGGTTCTAATTCACATATGCCTGGCCATGTCTGTTTATACGTTGATAGTTGGTCTCCATAAAAAGGACCGGCAAGTACTTAGGGCATTAAAGGATAATCTGGTGTTTAATTATGGCTCGGTAAGCGGATTGTTCGGTTTTTTAAGGTAAGGGAAGATCTCGATAGATGGAATCCGTAAAAAAGATAGATAACACCTTGCTTGAAAAATATGTTGGAAAGTACATTTGCGAAGAATACGCGCATTTTTCCCATACATGCGCGCAAAGCAGGCGCATCTACGAAGACCTTTTAAACCAGGAAGATAACGACGCCTCCTTCGAGCAAAGACTTGAGAGCGGATATGGACAATTGAGATCAAAAAGGATACTGGACATAGGGTCGGGTGTCGGGGGGCGGGCGGTCGCGATGGCGCGTATCGGGGCCCGTGTGCTCGGCATAGAACCCCTGGAGAACGGCGTAAGGGCATCCATGGCCAGGGCCGGCAGGTATGAAACAATTCAGGCGGATTTTCTGGTAGCCCGCGGGGAAGAGGTACCTTTTAAGGACGGCAGTTTTGATGCGGTTACCGCATTTTATACGCTTGAACACGCAAGCGATATCGAAAAGGTCATATCCGAGTCGTGCCGTGTCCTGAAAGAAGGCGGGTATTTTTATTGCGCGATCGCGAACAATCTTTTTCCGTATGATGACCACTACAAAATTTTCTGGTTTCCGCTGTTACCTAAATTTCTCAACAGGTGCTATGTCAGGCTTGCAGGAAAGGATCCTGCCTGTCTTAGCCATTTCAGGACCGATGTCACGAAAATGCGGGTAGTAAACAAGTTACGCAAATACGGGTTTAAAGACATAAAGAATACCAACACTGAATATATATGTTCAAAAATTAATAACCCGGATACGATCAGTATCCCGTCCCGAAGGCGGATAGCGATGCTATTAAAGGTTGTGGGGCTGGCTAAAATTATTTCCTATGCTGCCTTGACTTTTGGATTATCTCCGACAATTCAGATGTGCGCCAAAAAAGGCTTAAGAACCAATTTTTGATAAAATGACGAAAATTAAAAAGATAACATTAATCAGGCCTCCGGCCGCCGCGGCCGATGAAAACGCGATCACAAGGCTCGAGGTAAAACATCCTCCCATTGGGCTGGCGATTCTTTACGCGATACTTAAAAAAGAAGGTTACGACGCCGCCATCATGGACGCCTACGTAAAGGAGTGGGGCGATGTTAAGGAATTTTTGCTGCGCAATTCCGCCGATGTTGTCGGAATAAGCTGCCATACGGGACAGCATCTTTCTTCTCTTAAGATCGCGGAAATGGCAAAAACATTTTTAAGGCCGGAACCGGTTGTTATTATGGGAGGTCCGCATCCTAGCGTTATACCTCTGGATAAACAGATATTGGAAAATTATTCATACGTTGACTTTGTAGTGAGGGGGGAGGCCGAGGAGACGCTGATAGAGCTTTTGCGTACCCTTGACGCGGGATCCGATCCTGATTCCGTAAAAGGCATTACCTTCAGAAGAAACGGCTCGATTGTGCGCACCGAAGACCGGCCACCGGTCATGGACCTGGATTCGCTTCCTTTGCCGGATTACTCATTTTTTGATTTCGAGATCACTAGAGGATCTACAGATGGCGTAATTAACAGAATAAGCGACCGGGGAATTATGCGAAACAGGCCCTTCGCAGCGATTATGAGCTCCCGCGGGTGCCCCAACACATGCATATTTTGTTCTCTTTTTATGGGTAACAGAATAAGGTATCGCTCGGCTGAAAACGTAGTGGCAGAAATAGAAAACCTACAGCGTTCCAGGGGCCTGAGACATTTTACGTTTGCGGATGACTGTCTTAACCTGTCCCTGCCGAGGATGGAGAAGATCTGCAATCTAATCTTAGAGCGAAACCTGGATATAACCTGGTCGGCTCTCGGAAGAGTTACGCCTATTAATAAAGATATCCTTGCCCTGATGAAACGGTCCGGATGCGTCACGTTCAGTTTTGGCGTTGAATCCGGTTCGGACAGTATCCTGAAAGGTATCAAGAAAAATATTACAACCCATGCGATCGAAAAGGCGTTTGGCGTTGTCAAGGATGTTGGCATATCCTCGGACGCGCTTCTTATCGTAGGGAGCCCGGGGGAGACAGACGATACCGTAAATGAGACTATAAGATTTTTGCGCAGGGTTAGGCCCTCGGGGGTCACAATTAACCCGCTGACAATATATCCGGGCAGCGAGATATATGCGCTTGCGGTCAGAAAACGTCTCATAGACCAGGACTATTGGCTGAAAAACAGAGTCCCGCCTTATTATACTGAAGAACACAGCGATGATGAATTGAGGTATTACCGGTTAAGGATACTGTTTTATTACCATGCAGCGAAAGCCGACATCGTTATAATGCTTAAGTTGGGTGTGATGCTGGTTGCATATAAATTGATAAAACTATTTGGCCTCAGGGTCAACGAGGTACGTGATGGACTTTTAAAGGTTCCGGTAATCGCTTATCTTATGGGTAAATTCAAAACAGCATGAAAGACGCCGTGATCGTATTGATAGCTCCGCCTTCAAGAAGCAATTCGCAGATCCTACCTATTGCCCTGATATATCTGGCTGGGTTTCTGGAGAGCAAGGGCAAAAATGTTTTTATAGTAGATGTCAAAAGAGATCCCTTCGGACCTTCGGATGAGGATAGCATCGCGAAAGTCACGGAGCAGATAATCAGGGAGGCGGTTTCTTATAGGCCGTCTCTTGTAGGGCTAACTTGTTTTAGCGCTGATTACCGCTCGGTGATTACGATCGCCGGTCTTATCAAGGCACAAATAGGAGCGAAGATCGTAGTCGGTGGAGTGCATCCTACGCTGAAGCCTGAGGATTTTATATATCCCGCCAGCCCAGTTGATTTTGTTGTTATCGGGGAAGGGGAAGAGGCCATAAACGAACTGGCGGATAGTCTTGGATTAAACAGCGCGATAAAGAATGTCAGGGGACTCGCTTTTTTGGAAAGAGATAAGGTCATTTTGACGCAGCCAAGAGAGACGATGGACCTGTCTGTTCTGCCTATGCCCGCCTATCATAAAATTAATATGGAATACTATCTTAAGATCAGCCGTGTAATTATACGCTATCTGTATATATCAGGGGCGCATATCTTTACAAGCAGGGGGTGTCCTTTTTCATGCACATTCTGTGCCAACCGTAATATATGGAAGATGCAGAAGCAGGGGCCGGCGGTTCGCTACCGTCCGACGGGACAGGTCCTGAATGAAATTGAGTTCCTGAAGAAAAATTACGGAATGGACGGTTTTTACTTGGCGGACGATACATTCGCGATTAACGAATCCAGGGCGATAAATTTTTGTGAGGAGCTGGCCCTTAGGAACCTGAATGTTGTTTGGGCGATGGAGACACGGGTAAATCTTGTAACCGAGAAGCTGCTCGGTGCGGCTAAAAGGGCCGGGTGTATACAGGTGGAGTTCGGAGTTGAGTCTGGTTCGCAAGATGCCCTGGACAGGATGAAAAAAGGGATAAGGGTCCAGGATACTATAAGGGCTTTTGACCTGTGTAGAAAAAAGGGGCTACGGACTTTTGCGAATATCCTCATAAATACACCAGGTGAGACGGAGGATGACCTGAGAAAGACGTTGTGGTTAAAAAAGCGCATACGGGCCGACAGAGCCAGCGTGAACATAACTGTGCCCTTTATAGGCTCGGATATTTATGAACAGTATGTTAGTCCTCCGCTTCAAAAGGACGAGTACTATTTATTTGAGCATCCGCAGATTTGCTCCAAGATCATAGATAGGCGTTTCCGGATGGCGGCCCATAATCTTAACTTAGACAGACTGCATTATAAGATAAATTTCCTGAATTATCTGAATACCTCCATTGAATTGACCGCTGATCCCAAGTACTGGAAAGCGATCCTGGGGAGTAAAAGACGCTCGGAGCTCATACTCGTTTTTCTGAAAAATTTAAGGAAACAGATAAAGTCATATTTTCGGTTTTTTTCCGCGTTTTTCACAAATAGGTCGTTGAGGTTAAAACTTTTTTCCGCGAGACATAAAGCATGAAAACCGCCTGGAAGACAATTAAAGAGGTATATCGCAACAAATGGCCCAGGTTTGCAGTGTATTATCTCGAGGGCGTTATTGAGTATTTAAGAAGGGTCAACAGGATATATTTTTGCAGCGATGTATTGAAAGATTTTCCCATGGATATCGAGATAGAAACGATCGGCGCGTGCAATGCCCTCTGTGTGATGTGTCCGAATTCCGTCATCGAAGGCAAAAGCGGTGCTTCACCGCAACTCTTAGATCCGCAGGCCTATAAAAAACTAATCGAAGAAATTGCCTCGTATAAAGTAAAGACCCTTGCCTTGTTTTCGCAGAATGAACCGTTGATGGACAAAAGAATCGTAGAGTTTATCGGATACGCCAAAGAAAAATGTCCAATCACCAAAGTATCCATAAATACAAACGCAATTTTATTGTCTCCCGGATTATCGGAACAGATACTGATGTCGGGCCTGGATCACATCACCTTCAGCATACATGGTTGGAGCCAGGAAACGATGAAAAAAGTAACCGGGCTTGATTTCAATACGGTGATATCCAACGTTAAATACTTTATTGAAAGGCGTGGGGCGACGAAAAATAATATCGAAGTCGGCCTTAATTGCCTCAGGACAGTTCATTTTACTAAAAGAGACTATAATTTTGCTTTTGAGTTTAGTCGTAGATACCGCCTGCCTTTCGCGGTGCTGACGCCGACAAACCGGGCATTCAATGTCCCTGTCGGATTTTATCCGCATTTTTCGCGCAAGACTAGGAAGTTCATAAGGAAGTGCTTGATGGATAACAGGCCGCTGACCAGCACATCTATCTTGAGTAACGGAGATGTTGTGGCATGTTGCATGGACTGGAAAAAGGAAGAGGTCCTGGGAAATATCTACAAGAACTCTCTCTATGAGATTTGGCATTCGGACAGGTATAAGGCATTTCGGGCAAAGATATACGAAGGGGCGGAATCCACGAACACCTTTTTGTGTAAAAGGTGTTCGGAGTCCGTTTAATGCAGAGATGATTAAAAGAGTGATAAAAAGAGTCCTTGGAGGGCTGCGTTGTTCCATGGGGATGCTAAAAGATATAGGGCCCCTTATCGTTGCCTATCACCGTTTTACGGATATCAGGCTGAGATACGACATAAAAGGAACCGTTTCAAATGGCATATCTGCGGATTTTTCCGAAGAAATAGATTTTCTTAGCAAAACTTTCAGGATTATCTCCATGGATGAACTGGTGGCTGGCATGGGAGACCCTTTGGGGCTTCGTGGGACAGCAGTACTTACGTTTGATGATGGTTACAGGGACAATTACGAATACGTATACCCTGTTTTAAAAAGACATAAGGTTGCCGCTTCTCTATTTGTTACTTGCAATATAATTGACAATAAGGACATGCTTTGGTTTGACAGGGTGGGTTTTCTGTTCGGAAAGCTGCCTGCGGGCGAATACAAAGTGCCTGTTTTGGAAAAGGTGTGGGTGCCCGTAAAAAATAAAAAATGGGCTTCTATACTTTTTGCCGAAAGCCTTAAGGTTTTAAAAAAAGAGTGGTCGGATGAGATTATTGGGTGTCTTGAGAAAGCCGCAGGCGTAAGACTGGATGAATTTCTATTCAGGAAACTGAACCTGTATTTGAGCTCAAGAGAGATTAAGGAAATGAGCGCGGATGGCATATGTGTCGGCTCTCACACGCTCTCGCATTGCATATTAAACAAGGTCTCTACTGAAATAGCAGAAAGCGAAATGATTCAATCCAAGCGGATATTGGAATCCATAACGGGACGCAGCGTGGATTATTTTTCGTATCCGGATGGCAAGATTGAAGAGGCGGACCTGTATCTGGCTGACATGGCAAAGAGGTGCGGCTATAAGGCCGCTGTTACGACTAATTTTGGTTTGAACCGCAATCTTTCATATGCCGGGGCCCTTACTTTAAAGCGGGTCTCCGGGGGACAGAATTTTTTCGATTTCAGATATAACATATCAAAATGGTAAACGCCAATAAGTATAATATATTATTGATTATAGGTTCCTCCGGGATAGGGGGCGGAGAGAAGGTATTTTATTCTCTCCTTAAGTATTTGAATAAGGATAAGTACAGCATATTTGTCGCTTGCCCACCGGGCGGGGCTATGATAGATAACTTTAAAGAGCATGCCCAGGAAGTCAGGACCTTTAACTTCATGAACTGGCTTAATCCGTGCACGATCATTTCGCTCAAAAGATACATGAAGGAGAAACGAATAAGCATGGTTCATACGCACATGTACAATGCGGATTTTATGGGTACTATAGCCGCCAGACTTTCCGGCGTACCGGTCAGGATATGCACGGTTCACGGATATAATTTTACGGTAACCGGACAGCGCGATCTGCAAAGCGTCAGGAACCGATTTTTCTCTTTTATCTACCGCGCCGTTTATATCCTGGCCGGAAATGTTATAGCTGTATGCAGGGCACTTGAAAAGGATCTTGTAACGCGACGCGGAATCAAGGTTCCCAAAAATATAATTACGGTTATTTATAATGGGATAGATTACGCGGAAATGGAAAGTAACGGTGCCAATGCGGTGGCCAATTCAATAATTGACAGCGGGTCGCAATTGATAGGGGTGATAAGCGGTTTTGACAGGGTAAAGGGTCACCGAGTGCTTTTAAAGGCTATACCTGCAGTAACAAGCAGGCACCCGAACGTTAAATTTTTGTTGGTCGGAGACGGGAAAGATAGGGATAAAGTTGAAATGCTGGCAGTGAGAGACGGGATTACGAAAAATATCGTATTTATGGGTGTTGTGCGGAACGTAAGTAGCGTCATCCTGGCCTGCGATTTTATTGTTTTGCCATCTCTTTATGAAGGGTTTCCGCTTGTTGTTTTGGAGGCTATGTTTTTAGGAAAACCGGTTGTGGCTACGAGGGTTGGAGGCGTGCCTGAAATTGTGCAGGAAGATGTGACAGGATATCTGGTACCGCCGAATGACTATGTTGGACTATCTAAGGCAATTATAAAGATGCTGGATGACAAGGCTTTGGCCAGCCGTATGGGCGTAAGGGCAAAAGAGCTGATGAGAGAAAAATTCGGGGACAGATTCAAGGCGCAGGAGATGGTAAGAGAAACGGAAACGTTTTATCAATCTCTGCTATGTTCTGTGAAAGAGATGCCGGCATAAAATATGAAGATACTTTTAATTCAACCGCCAGTTACCATTTTAAGGACAGAAGCCAGGAAATGTCACCCACCCCTGGGCTTGGCATATATTGCCGCGTCTCTGAAAGATGAATTTGAGGTCTACGTATTGGATGCCGTTGCCGAAGGGTATAAAACCGAGGAAACGGCCGGTCGCGAACATATAAGGCACGGACTGGCCCTTGACGCTATAAAAAAACGCATTGCCGAAATATCGCCCGGGCTGGTTGGTGTATCGTCTCTTTTTTCATCGCAGGTGGAAAATGTTTATAGGGTGTGCCAGGCGGTAAAAGAAATAGATAATAATATTGTGACCGTAGTCGGAGGTATCCATCCTACGGTTGAGCCCAAAGAGGTGATGGGGAACAGGTACGTTGATTTTATTATCATGGGGGAAGGTGAGGAGACGTTTAAAAAACTGGCGCACCGCATAGGCTCCAAAGAGGATATTGGCGGGTTGGAAGGCGTGGGGTTCAAGTCAGGCGTTGGAAGCGTGACAATTAATCCCGCGGCAAAATACTGTCAGAACCTGGATTCTATCCCATTTCCCTACTGGGACATATTTCCGCTAAAGAAATATTTTGAAATAAGTAATCCTCACGGTAGTCCGGTGAAAAGAACGCCTTTTTTGCCGATAATCACTTCCAGGGGGTGTCCATTTGAGTGCATCTTCTGTTCTGTCCATACGCTTTGGGGCAGTACATACAGGAAACGGTCGTCAAGGAATGTTCTAGATGAGTTAGAACATATAATTTCGCGTTTCGGGGTTAGGGAAATCCTTTTTGAAGACGATAATCTTACTCTTGACGCCAATCGGGCAACTGAAATTTTTGACGGCATGATTGCTGGTGCAATGAATGTTACATGGAGTACTCCTAACGGAGTAGCGGTTCAAACTCTGGATGAAGTGATGCTGACATTGATGAAGCGAAGCGGGTGCCGGGCAATAAGCGTAGGGATCGAATCCGGAGATGAAGGCATGCTGAAAAATGTTATAAAAAAACCGTTGCTCCTTTCCCATGCCAAGAGTATTATAAATAAGGCGGTCAGGCTTGGATTGGAGGTGTCCGCATTTTTTGTTGTAGGATGCCCCGGGGAAACAGTCAAAACCCTGAAGAACACCTTTCGTTTCGCCCGGATGCTGGGCGGGGTGAATGTGAATTTCTTTTTTGCCACACCGTTGCCGGGGACAAGGATGCTTGAAGTATGCCGCAAAGAACGAATGGTTTACGGGCCGCTTGATTATGTCAAATTAAAGTCGGAGAGGCCGTATTTCGGCACAGCCGGTTTATCGCGGGAAAGCCTCATCGCCCTTGTGCGCAGAGAAAGGTTAAAGCTCTATTTGCTGTTTGTTTTATTCCACCCAATTAGGTTTCTTAATAAGGTATGGCACAAACTCATATTCGACCCAAGGTATTTTTTCAGGTTCAAATCGGGATATCTCAGGCCAAGACATGATTAAAAACCAGAATATAATCTGCATCTCAAGTATAGACTGGGACTTTGTATGGCAGGGGCACCAGGAAATAATGGCTACCCTTGCGCAAAACGGCAATCGTGTTTTATTTATTGAGAATACAGGGGTAAGAGTCCCTGCCATGCGGGACATTGACAGGCTGAAAAAAAGGATTTTCAACTGGCTGCACAGCTTGCAGGGTTTTAAGAAGAAGATGGACAATCTGTATGTCTATTCCCCGGTAATACTGCCGTTTCCTTATTCAAGGGTGGCCAGACTTATAAATAAAACCCTGTTTCTGCGTCCTATACAGACATGGATGAATGCGATGAAGTTCCAGAGTCCCATTATCTGGACATTTCTTCCTACGGGTACGGCGCTGGATATCATAGACGGCATCGAAGGCAAGCTGTTGATCTACTATTGTATCGCGGATTTTTACAAGCTGGCTAGTAACCCTAAAAAGATAAAGAGGACCGAGGACGAGCTTATAAAGAAAAGCGACCTTATATTTGTGCAAGGGGCAGAGCTTGAAAAAAAATGCAAATTTCTCAATAATAATACCCACATCTTTCCTTTCGGAGTAAAGATGGGGGCCTTCGAAAAGTTTGTTTACAGTAAAGAAAGCGTACCTGAAGATATAAAGGTCATAAAGAGACCTATCGTAGGTTATGTCGGAGGAATTCATCGCCATATCGACTTTAACCTGATCCGGCATGCGGCCGAAACACATCCAGACTGGTCCATTGTGCTTATCGGGCCCGTCCAGACAGATGCCTCCGCAATAAAGGGGCTAAAAAATGTATTTTTTCTGGATAAAAAGGATTTTTCCGCTCTTCCTTCTTATATAAGCGAGTTTGACGTAGGTATAATACCATATAAAAAGTCAGGTTATACCGAAACCGTCTATCCAACCAAGATGAACGAATATCACGCCATGGGAAAACCTGTGGTATCTACGGGCCTGCCAGAGGTATTAAAATTTAATGCGTCTAACGGCAACCTAGTTTTTATCGGAAGCACGCCCGAAGAATTTACCAATGCCATTGCAAAGGTTATTGAAGCTAAGGGGCGCGGATGCGTACGGGAGAGGATAGAGGCAGCCCGTAAAAACAGCTGGGATGTCAGGATTAAAAATATGAGTGATCTCATAGAGCATACGCTTGATGGCAGGCGTGAAGTGGATTGGCAGGATATTTTCATCAGATTCTACAAAAGCTCCAGGAGGCGGACTCTAAAATTGTGCGTACTTGCGGCAACTCTTTATGTCCTGTTATTTCATACGTCTTTTATATGGTTTTTGGCAAGACCGCTTCTGATATCTGACAATCCGCAGAAGGCCGATGCCATTGTCGTATTTGGCGGAGGCGTGGGTGAGACAGGGAGTCCAGGCAAAAGCACAATTGAAAGAGCTAGATATGCAGCAGAACTTTACAAAAAAGGCTATGCAGATAAAATAGTTTTTTCATCAGGGTATACTTACAGGCATAGCGATGCAGAGAATATGAAGCTTTTTGCTATTTCAATGGGAGTTAATGAGAAAGATATCATTCTTGAGCAGAGAGCCAACAGTGCTTACGAAAATGTTATTTTTTCAAAAGAGATATTAGATAAAAATAAATGGAATTCTATATTATTAATTTCCTCGCCATATAATATGCGCAGGTTAAAATTGATATTCAATAAGTGTGGCAAAGAAAAAAGAATTTTTTATGCTCCAGTAGAAAAATGCCAATTTTATGATAGAACAGAAGGTGCGAAGTTGGAACAGCTAAATGCTATTATGCATGAATACATAGGGATAATTTATTATTTTAAAAAAGGGTACATTTAGAATAGCAGTGAAAGATAAAATAATGGAAAACATAGATTGGTCATCGTTGAAAGCTGTTATTTTGAATGTAGACGAAACTCTTTACAATCAGAGAGTGTACTCAAATGTGGCACTCTCTCTTAAGAACTGGTACAACTTATAGAGGCAGATCATATTTTTATAAAGTCTATAGAAAAAGATTCCGAGGGTGTTTATCACGACGCAGGAGCTGAATTTATCAATCGCTATGATTAAGTTAATAAAATAGTAGATGTG
>ERZ1292640.80-Hain-H43-02um-R1-80-length-74711-cov-6_pt1 | contig 53859 bp, 60 predicted proteins | sample MGYA00564404_ERZ1292640 | MGnify/ENA primary metagenome ERZ1292640 (study PRJEB36523, sample SAMEA6512636) | groundwater metagenome | collected 2019-01-08 | study: AquaDiva: Metagenomics assemblies of 32 groundwater samples | reverse complement strand
TAAATTATAAATGTAAAACTTTTTTCAAATGATAATGGTTCGATGAACAAATTGGGGAATAAAGGCGACAGGACATATTGCAATTTGAGTTGCTGAATTCGCAGAGGTAAATAAGGTGGTAGGGGCGACACGAGTACGAATCTGATTTTGATTAATTCGCAAAACAAATTTGGGGGGTGACGATCCGACAAAAGTAGGGGGGCTAGGCCCCCATAGTTTTGTCACGGGCTCGAAGGGATTTGAACCCTTGACATTTCGGTTAAGAGCCGAACGCTCTACCAAGCTGAGCTACGAGCCCCAAAATAGCTTTCCAAAGGCGCAACGAAATTTCCCTTATTTTATGGGCGCCTGCACCCAAATCCCAATAAGCATCAGGAGGTATATTTTCTGGATTGATTCCAATAAAAACGCTTCTATTGGGGGATATATTAACTTTGGTTTGGCGCTGAATTTCCAGCATCCGGCAAATCCGTCTTTCCCGAAATCCCCGATGCCTGTTTTTTTCCCTCCCACGCATTTGAGTCACTTGGCGCTTCCATTTTGCCTCCCTTCCCGCTTTGGGATTCGGCTATCCGTGTGTTGATCTCCGTCAATTCCTTTTGCTTTTGAATCATTGCCATATTGTAGGTGGCATAGTCTATGCCCCTTTTCAAATAGTGGAATTTTAGCGTTTCCATGTCGGAGAGCACTTTTTGCTTTTGCTGCCGCAGGATTTCCCCCGCTTTTGCCGCTTTTTCAAATTTCGAAAGCACGTGGAATAGCGCGTAAGAAATAAGCATCATCCCCGCGAAAATGGCGCCATAGAACAAAAGTTCATTGCGACCCGATTTGACCGTGAGCCTTGTCAGTTTTGCGCTTTTCCCAATTGGCAGCTCTATTGTCTGGAAGCCTGATTGGCCAAGCGCATTTGACAATTCAATCGTGTAGCTTCCGGCCAGAAGTTTTGGGAATTTGGGAATGATATCGCACCTAAACCTTGAGAAATTGCCGCCCAGGTTTTCCGAGCAAGAGCAATCCGCGGCAATGGCTTTTCTTGGATCCGCCGGGGCGGGATAGCACCTTGGAGTTTTGAGGGGGGATTCAGAATCGGTGGTTGCAATAAGAAGGACCCGCGCGCCCTCCCGTATCAGTTCCGGATCGAATTGGTGGGAAACGACCTGTATCAAGTTGTAGCTTTCCTTGTTTGGCGATTTTTTTATTATTTCAATGGTTTCATTATCAACTATCCCAATAAGTGAATCTGCCGGATTTGTTTCGCCTAAAAATGGAATGGGCACATGTCCCGAATCCAAATTTCCTGGTGGCATGCTTTGCGTTGGAGTTGGCGTTGCCCCAGTTCCACTCCCGCCTCCGGAGCCGCTGCCTCCCCCTCCTGATGATATTGTTGCAACTGGAGTTGATGCCGGGATGCACGATGCGGCATTTTGGCTCCAAACGAAATTGCCATTTTCCTCTATGCAATAGTATGCTGCGCCCCCGCAGCTGATGGAATCACTTGTGCTTTTGCACTTGCTTGCCGCATCACAAACCCTCTGGGAATATCCGCACTCACCCTTTGCATTGCTAATGCCGCATCCGGTGCAAACCCCTATTATTTTGAGTGTTTTGCGTGTTGCCTCTATGCATATGTCTACGCATGCATTTGCCCTGGCGGTTGTTAGGCATCCTTTATCGTTTGCACATGTTGCCTCGCAGCATCCGCCTGCCCCTGCCGTGCAAGTATCGGTTTGTTTCAATTCGCAACTGGCGGTCTCATTCAGCGAATATTTCCGGTATAGGGGGCCGTTAGGCGAGGTTTCGCACGCATTCTGGACGGTGCAAATGTTTACAAGCATGAACGCCCGGGTAACAGAGCTTGTGCATCCGGCTATGTTGCAGCTCTCGATTATGTAGTTGTAGGTTTTCCCCTCCTGCAAATTTGCAAGCTTCAATGAATGGTGAACCCTCAATTCGGCGCTTCCGATGCCGGCCCTGTCGGTTATCCCAAAACTTATGGATGAATTCGCCGGCTGATCCGTCAGCCATGAGATATCTATCGATGCGAGGGTCTGGTTTCCCTCGGTAATTTGCGAAATTGCCGGCGCCGCCATTACCTGAACGGTCGCATTGTTCGTGCAGCTTTTCGTCTCCCCGCCCGTTTTTATTATTATCCATCCTGTAACGTTATATTGGCCCGCTTGGGGATAGGCGCATGTAAAATTGATCGGGGTTGGCGTTTGCTCAGGCGGGCCAAGGCCCGGCCCTCCTGCGATTATGCCCGTGCCGCAGTCGATTGCTACGCTTTGCGTCTTATTGTCCTCGTCAATCAACTTAACGGTGATGTTGATTTCCACGCCTGCAAATGCGCTATATTGCGCCGGTGCGAAACTGCAGGATAAGTCCGCCGCAGAAAAGGATGCCAAAATCAGCAGCAGGAGGGCGAAGGAACGAATCTTGTTTAGGGACATGAAATAGAGTAATCAATAGTGATATAAAAACAAATTGCCCCCACTTTTCCGACAATCGTGCAAGGCAAGTCAAAAATTAGCCCCGGAATTCACTTGAATTTCAAAAGCCCCTTCCTTGTTAGTATTTCGACCTGGGGCCTGATGTACCTGTAGGCAATGTCCGCCCGGGAATCGCTCTCAACTTCCCACGGCTTGACGAGCACGACATCGTTCACCTTGACCCAAACCCTCATCTTGATTTTTCCGGGTATGCGGCAAAGCCTCTCCTTGCCATCGGCGCATTCAACGCGCATCCTGCCCCCGCCGTGCATCTCCTTGACGAGGCCAAAAATTTCGCCCTTCCTTGGAAGGCGGATGTGAACTTCTGGAATTGCGCTTGGAGCGTCCATATTTTTGTCACCAAAATATTTTTGAAATTTAAGCCGTTAATGTTTCATCCTTTCCCGTCACAATCCATGCTTTCAATTCTTTTTGCCTTATTATCATTCAAGAATCGTGCTTCTTGCCCCGCACGCCTCGCAAATAAGGCTCTTTGGCCCCCTGCCATGGGCTTCAATATGCGTATCTGGCTTTTTGCACTCCTTGCAAATCACATGCGTTTGGGTATATAGCGTGATCTTTTCATTGACCAGGCGCATGTTCATTTTTCCATGCAATATCAGCCCGTTTTGCTCCCGTTTGCCAGGTATTGCAAGCTCGCGGAATAGGAACTTGGAAACCTCCTCGGGGCTTCTGCGGATTTTTGCGCAAATAGCATCGAAGTTCTTGATAAACGTCTTGGTTCCCTGCAATATGGCATCCGCTACTGGTATTTCAAAGCGTTCCCCACTCTCCTGCTTTTTGGGAAGGGTCGCATACACCTTATCCAGCATCTTTTCGTATTCCATTCTATCAGCTTTGGAGAGGTATTTTGGCGCCGAGGCTTAAAAAACCCCTATAAAAAGGGCTTTTGCCCAAAGAAATGAAATGCGCAAAGCGTGACATCAATGGATAGAAAAATAATGGGGCTGTTAAGGGAATTGCGGCCCCTAACTCTTTTAACTACCCTTACCTGCGTTTTCCTTGCCGTGCTATTTGCTGATGGCATTTTTTCATTTGAAATAACCATTTTGTTTGTTTCACTTCTTTTTTGCCTCTATGCGGTTCATGCCCTTGATACATATGAAGATGAATTTATCAGAAAGGAAGATAGGTTTAAGTCGTTTACATTTGCCCATGGCGCCACCGGATTACTGACTAAAAACGAACTGGCCGCGATTTCAATAATCAGTTCAGCGTTTGCCCTGGTTGGCTTTGCCTACCTTGCAGTTAATGCTGGGGCAATTCTCTTTCCTATTCTCTTTGCCGCTTGGGCAATTGGAGTGTCGTACTCACGAATACTTTCCAGAAACTTGCTTGCGGGCTTGCTTGCTTATCCTTCTGGAGTAATGCTTGCAATGTCCGGCGCTTTCATCGTAGCAAATGGAAATGATTGGAATTCGTTTGCAGCGCTTTTGGGCCCCGTTTTCCTGATCCTACTGGGAGTAAAAACGTGGATGGATACGGCGGATTCCGAAACGGATTCCAGGACAGGGAGGCCCAATATTTCAAATGTATTTGGAATTCCGGGAGCAAAAGGCCTATCAATTGGTTTTCTGATGCTTGGAACGCTTCTAGCCCTCCTTAATTCGTTCACAATTTATCGAGCCGGCGCTTCAATTCTATTCCTTATTCTATTCCTTTGGCCTTTGAATCAAACCCCGCAAAAAGGCATTTCGATTGTTGCTCCGGCCGCTTATCTTTTCCTTCTAATGGAAGCAATTTTTCATGGTGCATTAATTCCATAAACAAATGCAAGGAGCGCTAAGAGGAAGAAAGGGTAGATCGAGGCTTTATTGAAATACTTCAGTGCCTCTTTGGGCAAAGGGTTTGCCATCAGAAAAAGGGCGGGAAGGATCAGGAATGCGATGCCTGCTAGGGTGGAAAGAACGAGATATGGCATGCCAAGTGAAAGTAAAACCCCCAGTGCAATATTTGCAATCAAAACTGCGAAACCAAATAGCGCGATCAATAGCGATGATGTTTTTTCGCCATAAACTGATGGCAATGTCCTTACCCCGAGAAGTTTGTCTTGTTCCACATCCGACAAGTCGTTGGGGATGTTTCTTCCCCCGACTTCCCAGGCGAAGAATAATCCGCTAAGAAGGAGCAGGGGTATGGCGGCAAACCCTCCCCCTGCGGCAAACCATCCAATCATTACGCCGACGGCAACCACGGCACCTGCAAAGGCGAACTTGTATTCGGTTACTAATGCGAGGCGGCAATAGAGGGCTTCCAACAAGATCGCTAAAAAAAACAAGGCGAGGGCAGTGGTGCTAAGGGATAGGAGGATGATAATTGCAATGATGCCCATTGCAATAATCCAGGCAATTTGTTCGTTAGTTGTAACAAGTCCAGCCGTGAGGGGATGCCGCGCTAACACCGAATCGAGGTCAAATCCCACCTGCTTCCTTCTTGCCACCATCTGGCGGTCAAGATTATAATCGAGAAGATCATTTATGGAAAAGACGGCATAAAGTCCAGCCGCGCTCCCAATAACCAAAAGGATCATCAATTCGGGAGATGGAACGGCGCCAACTGCAAGGAAGGCGCCAAAAAGAGGTTGTGAAATAGAAAGGGTGGATTGGATTGGCCGGGAAGAGGCAAAGAGCGCCTTAAGAGTTTTGGTGAACGATTTGCTCATGAAGTCACCGGCATGCTTCCCATAATTTTCTAATGCTTGCAAAGAATAATAATTATACGGCGAAGCCGGTTGTGCCTCAGGAGTTAAACAGGAGGGTAAACGGAAGATGCGCTCTACGAGGAGGATGCTGAATTGGCGCCTTTGAGTGCCCCAGAGGGAGACGCCTCTTTCAGTTCAAGAGGCGCTTCAGGCGTGAGAGGAAGCCGGCATATGCATCACGTGGAGCGGATAATTTAAGCTATGCGTTCCTTTCCAAAGCCCTTCCGTTACCGAATATTTCAAAACTCGTAACAGGTTGGATTTTTTTCCAATCTGCGAGGCAAATGCGCATTTTGGACATTGAATCCAGAAAACGTTGTACGGCCGCCATAGACAAATTTGATCGAGATTACTTAGTGCCAGGGCATTGAACGTGGCGTATTCCAAGAAACAGCCATTCACAGCGCTTGACTTTTAATGTATTTCTCAAGCTTTTCTGCAAAGACCTTCAAGGCTTCAACGTCGGGCTTTTCTATGAATACCGGGTCCAGTGCCGCTTGCACAGCGAGCTGCTGCAAATGATTTCGGAGGTCAGCGATATTCCGCTTGTATTCGGCAGCATAGGCGGGAATCTTGAGCGCAGAGAAAAGCTTGGCCTTGACGGCATCAGGGGGCGCTATTTTGGCTAGGCGGTTATCCCCACCCATCTTGTACAAGTCAAACAAGTCCCGAGAACGCACCGGCTGGAGCTTGCGCGTAAGCACAGCTCGGATCTTCTCCGCGCCAATCTCCTGCAAGGAATAGCAAGGGACTTCCAAAGGCCCGAAATAGGCCCTTGCCACGTCGTCAAACATGGCCACCAGCTCCCGCTCCTTCTCCCGGTTGACTTCGATGTGCCTAAGCTTCCTGCGCTCGGTTTGGAACGAGAGCTTCTCATCGAAAGCAACGGTTATCTTGAGCTTGCTTGGCGTTGAGCCGTTCTTGGGCGTTAGGAAGAAGTAGTTCATGATACCGCCACTATGGGTGCCGGCCATGCCGGTCTTCACCTTGTCGTGGTAATCCCACTCCAAGCCCAGCTGCGACCTCACTTTCTCAATAATCGCCTTCCTGAACGCATGCTCCCTGACCTTCCCATTCGCCCAAGTCAGGTCAATGTCTTCGCTGAAGCGGTAATACCCGCAGTAGGCCTTGACCAGGCACGTGCCGCCCTTGAATACAAGATGTTTCGCTTCTGGCAGGGAAAAGATTTCCCGCAAGGCGTAGGTAATCCAAATGTCCTTTTCCACCAAACCAACCGGCAGGTTGTTCACGGCGGCAATGATTTCGGCCATTTTTCGGACTTTTCCAGGTGTTTCCTTGTTCTGGATAGCCTCCATCAGGTCTGACTGGGGCTGATTTTCTTCGGATATTTTCTCAGAATTTGCCATTATTATTCCTCAAAAAGCCTGCGCAGATAAACCCCATAAAGCCGGGGATATTTCCGGATTAAATTGCGAATCCTTGAAAACCGCTTAACCTTGCCACCTGCCGTTGCAGAATATTCGAAATAAATGGCCTTGGCAAACTCCCTCATTTTCGGGTCGCGGGCTCCAAAATAAGCGTAATCCAAAACCGTCCGACTGGGCTCACTGAAACGGATATGCCCCTTGCGGCTCACTTGCAAGGAAAAAGGCACTCCGGCCAACTGCCTGAACTCGACGTTCATCCCCGCAAAGCGGCTTTTCCGTTGGATGCGTCTTTTTGAGATGACGGTTATCGTAGTCAGGGCCTGCTGACCCCAAATCCCGGATAAAAAGAGCGCCGTAGCCAATCCAAAATACCAATCCTTGCCCAGTTTAAGGGCACAGGCCTGGGCAACCGAATCCAACGCATCCTTTCGGATAGTTTCAAGGTCTCGCTCATCACGGTCACGGACGTAATAAATCCCCTTGAAGACCACGGGAACAATGACTTTAGCCCTCGTAAGCCCTGCTAATGCGGTCTTGTACTTGACCCCTACGGCCCTGCAAACGCGCTTCACTTCGTTGCTGGAAATTACTCGACTTGGCCGAGATAATAGTACATTGTGAACCCGTCCGGCATCACTTGACCAAAACGCCATAAATACCACTGCCTATTGCGGTGTTTAAACTACTAAATAGTAGAACAAATTGCACAATATAAGCCTATTTGTTGGCATCAATAAAGAGGATAATAGAAAAATCGGCCTATTTGAGGCAAGGCGAGATAGTCGTATAATATAGATATATTATATGGAGCAAACCAGGCGGAGAAATCGAGAACTCGTTTCAGAATACAAAAACCGCTATTGCGCTAGAAAATTTAAGGGGTTGAACAGGCGTAAAACTTCACCCCTTAAAATTAACGGCAAAATTTTGGGAATATTTTCCACCAATTATCCAGGGTTTGGCAGAGAGCTGAAGGGCTAGGGTGAAGGAGCGGAGGATTTGGGGCTTTGCTTCCGCGGGAGGGGTTCGGATGGTTCTTGCGGAAGAAGTTATTATTAAATACGAGCTGATAGAGTTATTGGCTGAACGGCATGATAGATACGGTAAGTAAGTCAGAAATCAAACGAATCTTGGCAAACTATCCGATAGGAGGGATAAAAAGAATACAACGACTGGGCATGGGCCAGATGAATTTGAGTTATAAGATAAGCACAGCCAAAGGCAAGTATGTGATTCGGATTAACCGGCATAGGAGCAGATCTGAAATCGAGTATGAACTGGATTTCCTGAAAAAACTCTGGAGCAGGAAATTGCCAGTCCAGAAAATCATCTACATGAAAAACGGGGATCGGATTTTCAAATTCAAACAGTGTTGGGGGTGTGTTTTCAAGTATATTGAAGGAAGTCATCCAACAGCTATTACTAGCAATCGCTTGATTCAAATTGGCGAATTTTTAGGAAGTGCTCATTCGGCTTCGGAAAATTTTCGACCTACAGGAAAGCGCGAATCGCAGGATTTGCCTGAAATCAGGAAGAGATTTCAAGCATATAAGATAAGCATTTTGAAAAGCGACCTTCCGGATAAAGAAAAATTCATCAAAGAATTCCAAAAAGACATGAAGGAGGTGCGCTTACCAAACTCACTGCCGCGCGGGCCCATCCATTGCGATGTCAAACCCGAAAACGTACTTTTCCTCAAGAACTCCCTTTCGGGAGTAATAGATTTCGACTATTGCTTCGAGGGACCCTTCATTATGGACCTGATGAAAACCGTAGTCTGGTGGTGCTTCGAGAACAATGCACTTGATACGGAAAAATATGATGCATTAATGAACGGATATACGAAGGCCAGGAAACTTAATGAATTCGAGGAGGCATATTTGAACGATGCCCTGAAATACGCGTTCCTACAGCATATCTGGCGGGATCTCTTTTTGTACTCCAAAGGTGACTTGCGGTGGGAATTCCCGAGAACTGTAATTTTCGATATGTATAAATCGTATGAGAATTGGAAGAATAGATATGGCTGAAAAAAACGAACTGGAATTCTGGACATCCCTGATGACAGCTGAAATGCTTTCCGCAATAGCCGTGGTAACATTTGCACTGCTGAAACCGGAATCCTTGGGTAACCTCGGCCAATTCAATGCAATTATATTAGGGGTGCTGGCGTTTGCTGCAATTCCATATTTCTTCCTAACTCGTCTCCATCCAGACCCGGATGTTTATAAGAAAACGCCGCGGGAGCTAAGATTCAAACTTTACCCACAATACATGGCAATAATTGGTATTGCAACTCTGCTGTTTCAATATTTAGGGTCGCCAGTATTGGTTTTCCTGGGAGTTTGGTTGTTTGTTACCTATGCGGCCCATTACCTTGTTAATTTCTTCGTCAAGGCAAGCGCGCATGCATCCATTTTGACGGGATTGGTTACGCTCTATGTTACCGCTTTCGGACCAACTGCAGGCGTGCTTTATTTGCTCGTTCCGGTTTCAGCTTATATGCGCCTAAAGCTTCAGGCGCACAGCATCTGGCAGATCATCTGGGGCATCCTTATAGGGCTCATTTCAGCCTTGATTACGACATTAGTTATCCCGATCTAGCGGACGGTTTGAAATTTTGGTCCGCTACGAAATCTATTCCGTCGCTTGCCTAATGGAGCAGACTTTTTATTCGTCTTCGCCATGGTCTTGGCTTGAGGAAAATGGGTGATTTGAGTATGTTCGGTTCGGGTGCACACTCAGAAGCAGTAGGAGTGCAGGGGGAGGGATTTGAACCCACGAAGCTCTACAGCACGGGATGGCCTAAAACGCCGAAGCGGAAAATCAAAGATTTTTCGCGAAGGCTTCTTTTCTCATGAAAGTCTTTTCTTTAGAAGAAAAGAGTTTCCTTAAGTCCCGCCCATTTGACCAGGCTCTGGAACCCCTGCATGGATATTATGCGGAAATTGACGGATTTAAACGCATAGGGCATCCGCTAAACCTTTGAAATAACAAAGAAAATAAGGGGGTGGTCGGCGACACGTGCAGGGGGATTATCCCCCTAGAGGTGTCACTTACTTAGCGCCGCCCTTGGCCTCCTTCTTCCTTTGCCTCTTGGGCCGTAAATTGGGGTAGTTGCACTTCCTGCAGCGTTGCGCCCCCAATGGGTTTCGCGATTTGCACTTCCTGCAGATGAGGATTGCCATGATTGCCTTGTCGGCGATTGGAAACTTGCCCATAAAACTAACACCTTGAATTGAACTCAAAATTGAAAGAGTATTCATATGCGGAAGCGGTTTTTTAATGGTTGTGATGTCGCAAGGCCAGAATAATGCGTTGGGAAAAGCAAAATGATACAAACCCTCCAAAACCCTTATTAATTATGCCTTTCATAATGGAAACCATAATACTTTACATAACTATTGAATTAAGTATAGCGGTGCAATGCCATGAACGTAGTAGTGAATTTTGAAGGGACCCTTGATGCGATACTCGGGCAGGCGGTCAAGCAGGGGCTTGCCAAGTCCAAAAGCGAGGCCCTCCGGATGGGTATTTTAATGCTTGATAGGGAATATTCATTGCTTGAAAAGCTTGAAGACGAAGAGGATTTAAGGTACGCTAAGAGAAGCGCAAGGCTCGTGGAGGCAGGGAAGATGAAAACCTATCCTTGGGAAAAGGTTAGGAAGGAGCTATTGGAGTGACCTGCAAGTGTGGAAAGTTGAGTTCACAAAACGAGTCAGGAAGGATGCGAAAAAGCTGCAATCTAGTCATCGCGAAAGGATAGTTGCAGCCATGGATAAATTAGCCCTAAATCCCTATGATTCGAAAAAAATGGAAGGGACTGCCGATTTCCACAGCATCCGGGTTGGCGAATTCCGCATCGTTTTCGAAATACGTAAGAAAGAAAGCTTGATACTTGTTCACAGAATTGCCAAGAGGGAAAACGTCTACCTCGCCATTTAAGCTCCCAAAAAGCAGGTAATTTAATATATCTGCGGGGAATTAGATCCCCCACTCGTGTCGCCTCTCCCCCTTTAATTGCCTCTATTATAAATTTTCGCTTCCAAACCTTACTCCCATGCCTCCGTAGCTCAGCAGTAGAGCGTTTCCTTGGTATGCCTTGCCCCTTTCTTTAGAAAAGAAAGGTGCGGTGGCTCCGCGCCAAAGAAAAAAGTGACAAGGTATCGAAAAGGAAAAGGCCGCGAGTGCGACTCTCGCCGGGGGCTCTAAGTTCTGGTCTAGTGTCCTGACCGACTGATTGAACGTCCTACGTCTGTTTGGTCTGAAGCTAAAAAGTGCATCACGTGACGCGCAGGTAAGTTAAATAATTTTGGGTGCAATAGCTATTGGGGTCAATATGGACAAAATGATGGATGCGCACATCTGGCTTGCGACCAACAGCAATATTAGCAGCAAATATTTGGGGAAATGGGTCGCGGTGGTGGAGGGCAAAATCATTGCTTCTGCAACTTCGCTCAAGGAATTGCTTAAGGCGCCAAGTGTCGATCCCGCTAAGCAGCTTATAACCCAAATACCCTCCGAGCAGGATGTCGGCGTAATATTATTCAGGGACTGATGTTCGTGCCGCAGTTTATAGTACCTTACACCAAACTCAAGCTTCAGGGAAAGGATTGGTACTTTCCGAAGGTTCAAATAACACTGAAAAGAATGGGTAAAACATTCAATACGGATGCCCTCATTGACAGCGGTGCTGACTATTCGCTTTTCAGGCACGAAATTGCAGAGGCGCTGGGCTTGCCTTTGGAACGGGGAGCGGTAAAAACCATCAAGGGCATCTCCGGAGAAATCAAAACCTACGCGTTCAATATGGAGGTTGATTTCGGAGGCGAATCATTCAATTCCCCAATAGAATTTTCCCGTGATTATAAATTCAGGTATAACCTTCTTGGCCGGATGCCGTTCTTTGAGAAATTCCGGATTACCTTCGATGAGAAGAACAAGCAGATGATTTTCGAGAAGAATGAGTGAAGTTGTTTTTGAGGCTCAAGGCAATTGCTATTCTCGCATGGGGCTTTCAACTTCAGTGTTTAAAAATAGTTTTAACCTCATTTATTTCGTTATGCCAACAAAAAAGGATGAAACCCCCCTCCAGAAAAGCAAGCGGCTCGAGGAGCATGAGAAGTTCCTGGCAACAAGGAAAAAGAACGCTTTGATTGCTTCTGTGATCCTTGGGGGGCAGGATGGGGTTGTAAATGTTCTTGGAGTGCTTTTGGCAGTAGCCTCCGCAACCTATGAACCTCGAATCGTATTAATCGCCGGAATTGCCGCCGCATTCACCGAATCTATCTCCATGCTTGCCGTCGCCTACACCAGCGCACGCGCAGAGGAGGATTATTACAAGGCGGAAGAGGAGCGGGAAATCAAGGAAATCGAGGAGATGCCCGAAATTGAGCGGGAGGAGGTCACTAGAATTTACCATGAGAAGGGTTTCCGGGGAAAGCAGCTTTCAAAAATCGTGGATACGATCGCAAGCAACAAGGACATATGGAAGGAAGTCATGATGCGTGAAGAGTTGGGCCTTGAAAAGGTGGATTTGGGGTATGCGAGGAAGGAAGCCTTCATAGTTGGCATATCCGCAGTTTCCGGCTCAATATTCCCCCTATTGCCCTTCTTTCTGGCGATTCCCCAAATAGGGCTTCTTTCAATTCATAATGCTGCGTGGCTTGCTGCTGTTTCAAGCATCCTTGCGCTCTTCATAGCCGGCTACATCAAGGCGAAAAAGACAACGGGCGTTCCTTGGAGATCCGGCTTGGAGATGGCTTTTGTTGGGGGAGTAGCTGCTCTCCTTGGATATGCGATTGGTTCTGTTCTAAGGGTTGCCGTCTAGCTTGTTGAATATTTACGTCGAGTTTTTTTGTTAATTACTCCCTTAGCCCTCTCCTCTCATTGCCCTAAGGAGCATCTTTTCCAAATCCCTGTAATCGTTCTTTCTTTCAAGTATGCAAACGACAATTATATCCGGCTCAATTACCGCATAAATTAGGCGGGATTCTTTTCCATCGAGGTCGAGCCGTATCCGGAAAACCCTTGAAAATATCCTCGAATGGATTGATTTGGATCTGTAGGGGTTTTGCTTGATGAGTTCCAGCTTTTCCCCAATCAAACGGCGCGACTGACCGCTAAGCTGCCTTACCTGGTCAAGGAAGAAAAATGTGGGTTTAATTGTGAAGCTCATTTGGATAGCGCCGCTTTCAGGTCTTTTTCATCCCCAAGCAGCCTCCTCCGTATGCTCGTGTCTATGATTTTATCAATAAGATCGATCTCCTTTTCTGAGAAGCTCTCATCAAATTCGCCTTCCCTAAACACCTTCTCCCGAACGCTCACGTAAATCAGCTCCTGCATGTTCCGATATCCGTGCTCGCCGGCATAGCGCTTTGCCGCCTTGAACAGGTTGTCTGGAAATTTCAAATTCACTTGGCTAGCCATAGGTAGCTTTAGATATCCTGAATTAATAACCGTTTTGGTGCCGTTTTCCCTATTGCGTAGCATAAACATGACCCCTCATACTAGGGTTGAATGTGCTATTTTAAAAGGAATTTGGGAGGTAGCTTCGGGTGGCTTGGTAGCGTCTATTTGTGGCAAAGCCAGCCTCTCTTTTAAAATCACCCTCCCTAATTTTGAGCATGCGCGCACTTGTCACCGGAGCAACCGGCTTTATTGGATCGAACCTAACTGAAAGGCTGCTTAAGGACGGCTGGGAGGTAGTTGCAGCCGGGATGAAAAATGAGCAGCCGCTTCCGATAGGGGTTTCGAAAACCATTCTTGGCGATTTGGGGGAAATCAACTGGGCGGATTTAGGCAAATTCGATGTGATCTTCCATCAGGCGGCAATCACAAACACCCTAGTAACCGACGAAAAGGAAATGATGAGGGTAAATTATTATGAGGCAAAACGATTATTCGAATGGGCAATGGAATCTGGCTGCAAACGAATCGTTTATGCCTCATCAACTGCGGTTTATGGCGCAGGCAGGCCCCCATTCAAGGAAAGCGATGAGTGCAAGCCCCTAAATGCCTATGGCAAATCAAAACTTGAACTTGATGAATTCGTCAAATTGTTCGCTGATAGCAATAGAGATATTGTGATTGTTGGTTTGCGCTACTGCAATGTTTACGGGAAAGGGGAAAGCCATAAAGGAAAAATGGCGAGCATGGTTTACCAGCTTGCGCAGCAAATCAAAAAGGGGAACCCAAGAGTTTTCACCGATGGGGAGCAAAAGCGCGATTACATCTATGTTGGGGATGTGGTGGATGCCAATTTGCTTGCTGCAAATGCCAGGAAAAGCTGCATTGTCAATTGCGCCGGCGGGAAAGCGACTTCTTTTAATGAGCTAATTGGCCTAATCATGCGGGTTTCATCCTTTAGCCGCCAAATCGAGTATTTTGAAAACCCTTATGCCAAAACCTACCAGAACCACACGGAATGCGACATGAGTTATGCGAAAAAGATGATCGGGTTTGCCCCAAAATTCACAATTGAAACCGGAATATCGGCGTATTATGGTTCGGGAGCGCTTTTTTCATGAGCAAAACAACCGCAAAAAGTTTGGAAAAAGTGATTTTGATTCATCCCTTGGGCAGGAAGGGGGTTGCCATTGATAAAACGGCATATGATGCCTTTAGCAAAATAATCCTTGGAGAGGTTGGGAAAAAGCCATCAACTTATACTGAAATGGCGGGTATTGCGGAAAAAAAGCTAAAAGGAAAATTCAAAGGTTCCATTAGATGGTTTTTGGAATGGGTAAAACTGGATTTGAAGGCAAGGGGGAAAATTGTGCGGATTGCAAATTCCGCCCCTCAAACCTATAAACTCGGAAAGGGGTAAAAATTTATGCTGCTCTCAAAGCACGAAATCGAGGATCGGATTTTGAAGGATGGGCTTATTTCAAATTACATCGATTTGAAGGAGCAGCTGCAGCCGGCGGGATTTGACCTTACGGTTGAGAAGATTTTCAGGTTCACCTCGCAGGGGGCGTTTGATTTCGACAATTCAGAGAGGAAAATGAGCGAAGTTGAGGAGATTGCAACGGATTCAAAGGGCTGGTGGGATTTGCCAATGGGGATTTACAAAATCAGGTTCACCGAGGAGGTGAAAATCCCCCTTGATCTGGCGGGAACAAACATCCTGCGCTCATCCCTCATGCGCTCCGGCTGCATTATGCACCATGGCTTTTGGGATCCCGGCTACCATGGCAAGGGGGAGACGGCAATAATTGTTGGAAATGAACATGGCATCCGGCTAAAGAAGGGCGCAAAGGTAACCCAGCTGATTTTCAACAAATTAAGTGAAAGCACGAAGGAGGGATATTCCGGTGTGCATCGTGGGGAGAATGTGAAATAGGCATTAATTGAGCCGCGCCCATCCGAACCGCCCTTTTAAATAACCGGATCATTATTAATCATTATTGATAATAACTACTTGTTAGGTGATTAGCAATGGCATATTCGACTATAAGTGTTTCCCCCAAAATTAAGCGCAGGCTTGAAGGATTCCGGCTCTACCGAAGGGAGACATATGACGAGCTTTTGGGGAGACTTATGGAGGATGCATCCCTTGGTGATGACGAGGGTGAATTCACGCAGGAAGCCAAAGAAGGGATAAAACGGGGCCTTAAGGACATCAAGGAGGGGCGCACAATCCCGTTGGAAAAGATAATTGGAAAATACGGCATCGATGCGGGCTGAACCCATATGCCATTAGAATTTTCCCATCGGGCGGATAAATCATTCGCCTCGCTGGATAAAATAATGAAGGAACGGATTGCCAAAAAACTACTTGAGATCGGAAATAATCCCCGGCGATTTATTGAGGGCTTAACTGATCTTCCTTTCGACAAAATCCGGATTGGGGATTACCGGTTATTCGTGAAATTGGATAAGGCGAAAAATACCCTGTTTATCGCGGACATTGTCCATAGGAAGAACGCCTATAAGTAAGGAAAATAAAGGAATAACAAATCCGCCTAATTGTTAACATATCTGCTCAAATCCGCATTAACGCCATAGCCGGCAAGGCTCGCCTCTTGAAAAGGAAAAAAATCAGAACCCCTTACCAGCAAACCCTCCTCTTGTACCTGTCATAGCCGCAGGAAGCCCTGCCGATTGAGGGCGAGTATTTCATCACATTGAAAAACGCAGAGGGGGAATCGGGCAAAATCAGCGTAATCCTGGAAAATGGCAAGCCGGCGCAGGTTTCAAAGGTACCTGTTGGCGATGGTGCACGCGAGCAGATTTTCTTCCTTCCTTTGGCGGTTTAGGATGCCGAAAAAAGAAGTGATTTTGTGTATTATTGTATGTGTAGTATCAATAATTAATCATTTATTGAAAGCCTAGTTTCAATAATCAAAAGGCTTATTAATGCCCCTTTCCAATAGTTTCAGTATGGAAATTGAAACCATAATTTCCCAGAACCCCTGGTGGAGGGGCAAAAGGTGGCACGAGGAGGATCGCCATTTAAGGCAATTGAAAAAATACCCCCTGGTATATTCGAGGCCTAAAATAATTCCCGACAAGGAGGGGGTCAGCATACTCTACGGCCCAAGGCAGGTTGGCAAAACCACCTGGATCAAGCTTCAGATTATAGAGAAGCTGAAAAAGCAGGAACCTGAAGGCATTTTGTACCTTAACGCCGAAACAGTACGGGACCGTTTCGAGCTAATTGATTTTTTGAAAACGGCGGATTCGATAAACAAGCTCGAATTTTGCTACATTGATGAAATCACGGCCATTTCCGACTGGGAGGTATCCATAAAGGCGTTGGTGGATGGGGGGTTTTTTGACGGGAAGCAGGCTATACTGACAGGCTCCTCGTCAATAAACCTGTTAAAGAAGGCTGAACGGCTTCCGGGAAGGCTTTCGGAAGGAAGGAACAAATACCGTTTCTATCCCTTAAGCTTTCGTGAGGTTGCGGAACTATTTGGCATTAGGGTAAAATCCCCAAGGGAAGCTCTGGCAAATCTTCGCGAGCTCAATTCCGTTCTTTACAAATATTTCATTCACGGGGGGTTTATACGGGCCATAAACGCGCTTGAAATGAACAAGAGGCTGGATGAGGACCTCTTTTCGGTCTATTCTGCATGGATCGATGGCGAGCTATCGAAGGCAAGGAAATCGCCCGAACTTGCGACCTATCTCATGGATGGGATTGCAAACAGCCTAACAAACGACATCTCGTGGAGCGCCCTATCCAAGCACGCCTCCCATCCAACCGTTGCTAACTATGGTGAAACCCTAAAAGATATGTTCGTAATCGGCTACCTGGAAAAGGCAAAACGGGCGCTTTTCGGTAATCCGAGGAACAAGAAGGTGTATTTTTCCGATCCATTCCTTTATTGGCTTTCGCTATTCCGGGGAAGAAAACTGAATTCCGCCCAAGTAGCCGACCTCACCTCCGAAACTATGGGCAAGCTTGCAGAACTGTCGATATTTTCCAACCTATCCCAATATCTTGACTTAAGGGGTGGAAGCAATGATTTTGATGTTAGGCGGTTTGTGCATTTCGAGAAAAGCCCAAGTGGGGGGGAAATAGATTTCATTGCAAGGATTGGGGAAAAGACCTATTCGCTGGAAAGCAAGTACGGGATTATAGGCAAGGAGCGGGAAGGGGTTATTTACATCACAAAAGACAGCATTGGAAAAAACAAGGTGCCTTTGCCCCTGTTTTTGCTGGACCCGGAGGAATCGCTCAAATTCATCCACGGCCTGCCTTGAACTCACAACGGAATAGGTGCTTTTAGGGTTTTGGGGCTGAAAATTGCATATTTTTGGAATTTAATGTGCAAAAGGTAAAAATCCAAAGCCCTACTTGCAATTTATCGAGTTCCTGGGATTCATCAGGGAATCAGACGTTGTGAGGTTGTACGTTGAAACCAACAGCGAAGCCGGCATTATCGGTCAACCTGCATGCAGCACACCGCCGGATTCGGGTATTTGCAGCTGCGAAAGCGGCTACCGGGGAAAGAAGAGCAATTTCCGGTGCGAGATGCAGCCGCTTGCAACCGGTACATACTTAATTACCCTAAAAAATTCCCTCGGTGAAAAGGCGGCACCATTAATGTCACGCTTGAGAACGGAAAGCCGGCAAGTTTGGTAAAGGTGCTTGTGAAACGTTATCGGAATTCCATGCAATTTGAACTTTAAATAATACATAATGTTTGTATTTTGTATTACAAATAAAACAAAATGTTAATAAATCTGTAGGTTGCATTAATATACATGGAAAACCAGGATTTTGAAAAATTGCTAAGGAACAGTGAATCCTTGAAAAAATGGGGCAATTCTTTCACAAAGAAACGGCATTTGTTTGAGAAAGCGATGGGCATAACCGATGATTATTTTGTCGGAATTGTGGGGCTAAGGGGCATTGGGAAGACGATTTTATTGCTCCAGATTGCAGGTCGCTTCGAAAATTCAATATATTTCTCCGCGGATGCAATCTTCTTGAGAAAATACTCAATATATGAGATTGCAGAGCATCTGCAACGGCAGGGTTTCCAGAATATTTTCATTGATGAAATCCATACCTCCTACGAATGGGCGGGGGACCTGAAAGCAATCTACGATGAGAAAAGGGCAAGGGTATTCTTTTCGGGCTCTTCGGGCCTTAAGATCCGGGGGCGCGGGGCCGATCTCTCCCGCAGGGCGGTTATTCTCGAGCTCAAGCCCGCCTCCTATAGGGAATACTTGAACATAAAGAAAGGGTACGACATACCCCCTTACGATTTCAAAACCATAATGGAAAGCAGGAAGGATTTGAGCATAAGGCACGCCGAAGCCTCCCGCTATTTGGAAGATTATATGCTAAACGGGGGCGTCCTATTCGGAGGAAGCGGTTTCAGGGAAGCACTTGGCAATACGCTGGATAAGATGCTTACCAAGGACCTTATTTCAATGCGCGGGATCAATTCGAAATATGAAAACGACGCCTATAAGCTGCTTTACCATGTTGCGAGTTCGCCGCCTTATGAATTCAGCTACAATTCAGTATCGCAAAAACTTGGAATAGGCAAAACATTCCTCATAACCCTGATTTCAAATCTTGAGGATGCGGGAATCATCAAAACTTTGCTTCCCTGCCAGCACGGGCTAGCGAACGTGAAAAAAGAGCCCAAGGTATTCCTATCCCCGCCTTACCGTTTTTTGCTGTGCCCAAACCCCGACAAAGGCGCCTTGAGGGAGGAATTCTTCGTCAATAATGCGGATCCCGATTGCTACTTTAAGACCAAACGCGGGGAGAAGACCCCGGATTTCCTAAAAGAGGGGAAAGTGGTGGAAGTAGGGGGCGTCAGCAAAAAATCCTATGCTATGGCCGACCTTATCGCTGTTGACGGAGTCAAATTTGAGGGCAAGTTCATGCCGCTATTCCTGTTTGGATTGCTATATTAGATAAAAACCTCCGAATCATAGCGATCCACTAAGATTTCGTGCTTCACGTGATGCGGTGAGCCGTTGAGTTGATGGTGCCAAGCCGGCAATTCAATAGTATTAAATATCTTCAAAGCAAGAAACCATGGGGGTGGAATTGAACCGGAAGCTTCTTCTCATACTGCCAGCAGGCATGTTTTTCGCCGTTATCGTTTCCCTTATGCCTAATGCAATTGCGGAAAACGTTACGCCAACGCCGTGCGCTCCTTATAGCATTCTGATTTATCCGTACAACCGCACTCCCTGCCCAAGCGCCTCCCCATCAATTGGTTTTCCTACGAGCATGCCGGTAGCGCCCTTCCCGTTGATGATTAATGTTAACCTCTCCAATGGATCGCCAAACGTAATTCCTCCTATAATGTTTGCATCTTCTACGCCCTCGCAAATTGGCGCGAACGTCTCTTACGAAACCAGAAACTATTCACTAAACAAACCGGTCAGAAGCTACACCGACACAGTAACCATCTCCACAATTCAGGCATCTCCGCCATACATGCCAAACGTGCAGGTAGTGCCGGGTTCGGAAGTCCGGCTCATCGCCCGCCTTCCCACCCCCACAATTTCACCGGAGCCGACCCCACAGTCGCCTGAATCGCCTCCCCTACCTCCTGCGGACGAAATCGAGCCCATCCAGCCAACAGCAGAACCAATTTCCCCACAAGAAGTTTCTGAGGGAAATGCTGAGATAAATAATGAGGGCGGGAAAGTGAAGCTTTCAAAAATAGGGGATGTAACCCTAATTGAAGAGGGGGGTATTGTGGCAGAAACTACCCGGGAGCTCTTCTTGGTAAATGGGGACTTGAAGGTGGAAGCCGGAAGCGAGAAGAGGAAGTTGATCTTGCCATCATTGGCCCTTGCCCCGATCAAGGCCCAGCTAGGCGCGATAACTAAATTTGAATTGGAGGTTGAGGGAGGAAGGCCGATATACCAAATATCATCCGAAAGGCGAACGAGGCTGTTTGGGCTCCTGGAGGTAAATATGCCTCTGAAAACCTTTGTGAATGCGGAAACCAGGCGGGTTGAAAGCATTGAAAAGCCATGGTGGGCGTTCCTGGCGATGGGATAGGGTATGCATGGAAAAATTTCCTTGCTTGCGATAGTACTGCTTCTTGCAGTCGCACTGCTAACCTCCGGTGCTTTAGGCGCGAAAGTTTCCCTCGACCCTTCCCCAACAATTATTCCCGAATCCGAATTGAACGCAGTTATTGCAACGGGCTATTCTGGCATAAGCAGCCTCCAAATAAGCGAAAGTGCGGGCTCATTTGCAGCGACCTCCAGCGCATTGCAGGCCGTGGAATCCTCAAGCGTTTACACGGTCACATATAACCACCCCTACAATTATTCGCTCGTCAGCAATGCGAACTTCACGACGATAACCACCGGCGGTGATTGGCCGGCATTGGCGTCGTACAAGCCCAGCCTGACCGTAGTGAGTGGCGTTCAAAAAATTGCGGATATCGCCCAGAAGGGTGTTTTATCGCCCACAAGCCTAGGCCGCTACACTGCCTCAACGGACAAGACCCTTTATTTCTACAAAACCGAGACCCAAATTATAAGGCGCTTCGTGGAAAACAACGGCCCCGCAGTCCAGGCAACGGAAACGATTCGCTTCGTCGACGAAAACGGCGTTATGGGTCCGCCAACCACCTTCCCCCCCTGGCCCTTAAACGGCTTCGCCTCTCAATGGCTGGGAGAATTGAACTGGCCCACCAATTATTGGGGCCCGAACATGCGTTGGTTCACCCAGCTGTCTATTCCCGGCTCTACCGTTTCAGCCTTTACGAATTATTTCTCAGTAATTGGCGGCTTCATGAGCACCACCGGAAAATTAGCCAACCAGTTCGGTGTCCCGTACGCATACCTGACCGGCCAATTGACCGATTGCAATGATATTAACATGCAGCCGATTTCTACAGATGCCTTCGGGATTTTCAGGATCAATGACGTGAATGGCTATTACAAGATTAAATTCTGGATGCCGTGGTCGGCATGGGTTTACATTGGCGACGGTTCGGGAAATACCTGTTTGAGGCTCGTCGACACCGTAAATTTTGGCGACCTGACTGTCAATGACCGCGTGGATATAGACGGCTATTTGAGGGACGAAAACGGCGCGCCTCTTTCCGGCTACCTGATGAGGCTGAAGGATTGCGTTGGAAATCCGAAGCAAACCGCTTTCACCGACGGAAGCGGCCATTTCGTTTTCCCGCAGGAAAAGTGGGGCCAGTACGTAGTTTGGGCGGACACGAGCTGGGGCCAGATCCCCCTTTCGGAGTGCTTCCTGTTCACACCCGGCGGCTGGACCTTCCCCAACATCCAAATTATTGTAAAAGTGCACCTCACGGGCTATGTGAAAAACAGCGCCAACGCCCCACTCTCGGGCGCGGCCGTGCGCTTCACGGACTGTTCGGACAACCCTGTCGCCAGTGCCACAACCGCGGGCGATGGCTCGTTCACTCTCGTTGCCCCGTACGGAACCTATAAGCTTAAGGCAACCTATTCTGGCACAACGGTTGAAGTCCCGATTGACGGCATCAGTTGCTATAGGTGGGTGCCGGGTTATTACGCACTCAATAATCCAATTATCATCGTAACCCAGGCAAGCGTCACCGGAATTGTTCAGGATGAGCAGGGCACCCCCCAGCAGGGATTGCAGGCGCAGTTCACCGATTGCAGCGGCAATTTCGTTACTTCCTCCACGACGGATTCTTCGGGCAGATATACGCTGGTTGCGCAACCTGGCAGTTACAAGCTCAAAATTGTAACAAATTTCGCGACTTTTGATATTACGGTAGAGGGGCAGGCATGCAAATACTATGCTGCCGGCGCGTGGGAATTGTCCACCATCAAGCTGCCGATGAAAACTTCAGTTCACGGATACGTCAAGAACCCGAATGGCACGCCCATCGCAGGCGCACCGATGGAGCTAGCAACCTGTTCCGATTCGTTCGTATCCGGCACATCTACAGATGCTAACGGTTACTTCGCCCTGAACGGGAATTCCGGAAATTATAAAGTAAAGGTAACCGTCGGGGGCACGAAGTATACGGTATATGATAATTTGGGAAACAGCTGCTTCTTCTTCATGGGCGATGTGAACTTCGGCGACATTATCTTTACATCATCAACCGATTGCTCCTTGTTCGACAACACATGCGACGGTAATCGAAGGAATTACAACTGCTATTTTGATTCCAGCCAGAATACTTGCATGTGCTATAAGGAAACTTGCACAAACGGCTGCATACCCGACCAGCCTTATTGCCCTGCTTCTCAATACGGCCAAATTTCCGTGGATGTTGACGATATTAATGCAGGATATGGCCCCGTGAAATCCGCTTCGGTCAGTATTGACGGCAATGCTGTGGGTGTAACCGGAGACGACGGCACATTATCCTCGTCCGCTAAATACGGGTCTCATTCCGTTACAGTATATTGCCCCAATGGCAACTACTGCGGAATCCGGAATGTGTACGTGGACGGAAGCGAATGGGCGTATTTTGATTGTGCCTGCACCCAGCCCGTCCAGAAGGGGAACCTGAAAATAAATACGGATAACCCTAATGGGTACCCGGTTGCAAACGCATACGTATTTTTGGATTCGAAATACGACGATCCTAAGGCATTAACGAATGTGTTCGGCTTTGCATATATTGAAAACATTGATTACGGCAACCATAGGGTGGATGTCCGATATGCCGTTACAAATCCTTCATATTCCGGGCTTTATCAGTTGACCCAGTCCGTTAATTTGCAATCGCCAGTCCAAACGCTTTCATTCCAAACTACGTTTTCACCATCCAATAGAATCGGGAGTGCATCGAACGGTTCAGTCAATACGAGTGCTATTGCCCTGGGAGTCATAGCGTTGGAAGTAGTCGATCTTATTTCCATAGGATTAAGCACCGAAGAGTACTGCAGTTGCATAATTTACTCAAACCAGAGTGCATTTGGGAGCGGCTTTTCTGGATGCATAAAAGCAATTGAGAGCTGCTCTGGGGACTTTAAAACTTGCACCGCAACCATAAGGCGGGAGGCGGGCGTTACTGCGAATAAATGCTGGGTGGAAGAGGCATTCCTTATCGGTGACATTGCCTCGCCATTGATCCCCGTCGGGTTGGTGGGCGTAGTCGGAATTACTGTGGGCAAAGGTATCAAAAAAGTAGAAATACTGGAAAAAGCAACTAAGGCTATTGGAAAAATTGGTGACGATTTATTCTCTTATGGAAAGGAAGGCATCCAGAAACTTGCCAGGTGGTTCGACGACATCGGCATTTTTAGGAAGGCTGTCGATATCGGCGTAGATACTACTCGCTGGTCCGACGACGCGATAAAAGGATTGGACGAATTCGTACAGGGCTCTCCGATAAGGCAGGATGCAGGCAAAAAAATTGCCAGAGTGGCGAAGGAAGGGGCTGAAGAAGCCTTCGAGAATATGAACAAATTGCGCAGCAGGGGAGTTGTGGGGATAGATAAGATCGAAGAAAAGATAATCAGGTCTACCGACGGGGAACTAACGGGTTATCTTTTCGAAATTAAAGCTGCTTCTCGCTCGAGTCATGCAGATGAGGTTGTTGAAGTAAGCCATGCAGTAAGAAGTGGTGGTAGGGATATTACGGACTTCGATGCAATTCTTAATGATAATTCAATTTTAGAATTCAAGTCTGGGAATCCCGCCAAAGATGTTATTTTGGATAAAATCACGAAGTTGACAAATGCAGTTCGGATGGAAGGCAGGGGCGGTATTCGTTTTGTTTTTGAAAATACCCCGTTCAGTGATGTAATTACGGTTTTGAATAATGCGGTAAGTAAAGGGGATATTATCGGCTGGGAGGTGTTGACATGAGCGATAACGACATCGTAATACACGTATTTGTTGGCAAAAATAAATTGAAAAAGGAAGAAATAGCAAAAAGGGTGCTTACTGCCATGCTGAAGAGCGGGCTTCATTTTTATAATGTAATAGAAAAAAAAGACGGTAAATCCGACATGACTATAGATGAGGCTGTAAAAAGATTATGCTCCGGAGAGCGGCATGGAACCTTTGTGGTTGGCAAGCACGTGATGTTGAGTACGGATTATGCGGTATTGTTCCTATTTATTTATGATCATAACGGCAAATATTATAATGTTCATTATTCGGTTCCAAAAAGTCCACTCAACGCCCGGATGCAGGTTCTGGATAACGAAGACCCGAAGGTAGCTGGACCTGTACTTAAGGAGTTTTATGGAAGGGCAAGACTATTGCTTAACACCACTAAATCCATTATGGATTCGTTGGGCGACTTAGCAGTTTTTGCGGTTGGGGACGACGTTCTTTATTTGAAGGAGGCTAACTTCGAGCCGTTGCAGAATTTCCTCCAGACTCTTGAAACATTTGGAGGGGATAAAAAATATTGGCTGGAGATTTATTCGAATGAACTATTGGGGAAGGTTAAGTTCGTTAATTCAAGGAAAAGTGAAAAGCTTGAAAACGGCGTGTTCCTCTTGGCTTCCCCGTTGCCATATACCTGCCAGCCTAAAGGCATCAATTTGGGTGATTGAAAAATATGAAAATTAGTTTATTGATCGCAATTACTGCACTTCTTGTTGCCGTAGCTGCGGAAATAGGCCCGCCCAACGCTCCTTGCCCCACCGAGCGCATTTACCGCGCGTTGAACGATCCTTATGGCACTTACGATGAGCCATGTGCGTCTCCTGCCCCTTCATTGATACCTATAATTCGGATTAGCGTCCAACCCACACCATCCAATTCCGAAAACGGCACCTATAATCTTTCAATGGGAGGTAATTTCATTACCGTGGTTGTGCAGGTTATTGAAGGGCAAGCCTATCGAACATCCCCCGACCCAACAACAATTAGCATTACTTCAACTGACCGCTCGGGAGCATCCATAACCGTTCAAGATTCGGGCAATGGCCGGTCTTCTTCCAAGGTTAAGCAATTGCCCGGTTCAACTCTGCAGATAATTGCCCAGTTGCCCAGGCCAAGTGCGTCCGAAGAACCGCTATCGCCTTCAGAATACAAGCCGCGGGTTACAAGTGAACCCGTCTTGAAGGTCAAAATTGAGAAGGCCGCCGATGGCATCGAAATCGAATACGGCGGTATGCGGGCGCGGACAAACGCGAATGTGCGGACAGATGGGGCCGAATTGTTGGCTTCTGTCGGAAACGGTTGGAAGAAAATAATCCTGCCTTCCGAAGCAGCGGAAACCGGGACTAACGGCGATGATGAAGTGAAATCCGTATACCTTGAGGCGCCGGACATCGAATATCTTCGGGATAAAATAAACAAACTTGTAAGGGGTAAAGAGTTGGAAGGAAGGGGCGGACTTACATTTGTTTTAGAGCAAATGCCGGATGATGATGTTGTGCGGTTTTTTGATGAAGAAATGCGTGGGATAATTGCGGGTATTGAGGTGCTCCAATGAGCGAGACTGACATATGGCTGCATTTTTATTCATCTTCTAAGAATATTGATATAAAAAAATTAGCTGAAAGAGTAGTATCGGCTTTGCTTGAAAATGGTTTTGAGTTCAGCAACATTACCGAAGAGTTTAAAGGCCTTCCAAAAATGACGGTCGCTAAAGCGATTAAAACGCTATCCCATGAAGAAAGAAATGGGAGCATCACGATTGGGGAGTCTGTAGGATTTGTTGACCGTGAGGATTCGGCCATAAGGTTTGGAACCGAAATGAGTCTCGGCATCACCCTATGGAATTATGAGGGAATTTATGATGTCCACTTATCTTTCCACAAATCTGCCCTTGATGCCCTCAGTCTTAGGGGCGTTAAAGACCCAAAGGAATTTGATAAAAAACTTGGAGAATATGAATCGAGAGGTGAAAGAGTCCTTGAATTAGCTAAGGCCATTTGGAATTCTTTAGGAAAAAACGCTCTTTATGGAAAAGTTGACTATTATTGGGCTTTGCGACTAGATTTTCCAGATAACATATTTTTCGAACGCAATCTTTCAAAGGAAAGGGTCACTCCGGATGCAAGCCCTAAAATCTATTGGCTCAACTTCTATTCCCCATCGCTAGTTGAGAAAATAGGCAAGGAAAAGCTCTTCTCCGCACCCGCGAATAGAGCGGAACAGCTTGAAAATGGGTTTGTGCTAATGCTGTCAAAATTGCCTCATAGCTGCGACCCAGCTTCACCTCCTAATTTTTATACGCAATATGAAGAGGCATATAAATTTTTCGGATGGATGCATATTTTCATAGAAATAGGTAATAGAGAGGACAAAGCGGAATGGCGGGATAGGGCTTACACTGTCGCTGCGTTGCAAGATATTCTCAAGGTAGAGATCGGCGAAGCGAGAATGAAAAATCCAGAATTGAGGATATTTGTGAGACTTAACTATTGGTACGCCAAAGAAAGGCCGTTGCCAGAAAAATTCGAGAAATTAAGAAGGTGGCTGCTCGATGAGATGGGGGCATGGAGGGTTCAAAGGAATGCCGAATTTTACGATGATTTGCAACTTCACTTTTATTGCCCTTCAAATAGGATATCTTCAGTCGAAATAGCGAAAAGAGTAAGTACGGGTTTATCCGATGCTAATCAAAGCCCGATGCCTAGCTATCACTTAAGGGGCTATGAGGATGTTTCGGAGTTGACATTAGGGCAAGCCATCAGGGAATTATCCACAGGAAAAACCGGAGTTTGGTTTTTAGACTCACCTGATCCTGAAAGCTCCCCTCCGTCTCTTCTACACTTATCTATAAATAATTCGCCCCTCGCACCCATAATTCAAGTCTCGTTAGCGGTTTACAACTTCCCCTTATATGATGTATATAATTTGAAGTATATCGGGGACGAGAAGGAACGGGAAACAAAACTTCATGAGTATGAGATAAGAAGCGAGAGATTAATTGAATTAGCAAAGGCGATTTGGAGATCTTTGGGAAAAGCAGGATTTTATGGAACAGGCGACCAAACACGGTTCGAAATAGGGTCAATCGATGATTGGGACGAACTTTATAAAAACCTCTCGAAGGGGGAGGCACCGCCGAATGTTCATAAACTGTTCTTCTGGCTCAACTTCTATTCCTCATCGATAGTTGAGAAAATAGGCAAGGAAAAGCTCCTCTCCGCACCTGCTTTCAGGGTTGAGCAGCTGGAAAACGGGATCTTATTAGTTCCTTCCAAGTTGCCAATGCTATTTTCCGCAAATTGGGAGGAAGAAAGCAAAGTGTATCCAAAATTGGAAAAATATATTGGTTGGAAGCATTTTTACATTAATTATTATTGGGGCGAAGATAAGACTGAATTAAACGGGCACGAATATGACGCTGCAGCTTTGCAAAAAGTCTTGAGCAGGGAGATCGGAGCAGCAAGGGATGAAAATCCAGAGGTTAAAGTGATCGTTAGGTTTAGTGCGGGAGTCATGCCTCAAAGGCCCCTCCCCGAAAAGTTAGAAAAATTAAGAAAGTGGCTCGTGGAAGAGATGAGGGCATGGAAAGTTGGTTAAATCATGAGAATAAAGGCATTGAACTAGGTTATTGAAAAGCCTTGGTGGTCGTTCCTGACGACGGGATAATTATGAGATTCATGCTGGCTGTCATTTTACTTTTCCTGATTAGTGCAATCCATGCCTCAGGTCAGCAGGCGGAAAGCGTCACCTATACGAAAATCCAAGGAGAACTTAAGGAATTATCAAAGTCGAAACCAGCCCAAACTGTGCCGGTATTATTTTCAGCATCAAGCGAAGCATCGATGCAATTAATGAAGGATTCCATTATTTCAAATGGGGGTAAAGTCAAGTCCGAATTCAAAATTGGTGATATCATTTATGCCGAAATTCCCGCAGGCAAGCTTCCGGAAATAGCAAAATTAAATTATGTCAAGTCGGTATCCCCAAACCGGATATTTCATATTCAGTTGTCGGGAAGCGCCCTTCAAATAAATGCGGATGATCTATGGTCTGCTGGTTATGACGGAACAGGGGTGAGGGTGGCCATACTTGATACGGGAATCGATACCAGCCATCCCATGTTTGCAGGGCGAATTGTCGCCAACAAAGTTTTTACAGGGGAGGCAAGTTGGCAGGATGGGAACGGTCATGGCACTCATGTGGCGGGTATCGCGGCCGGGAACGGCGTACTTAGGGGGGTAGCGCCTGGTGCATCCATTCTCAATGGCAAGGTGCTGGACAATGCCGGAAACGGTTACGAGGCTGACATCATTGCAGGGATCAATTGGGCATTAAATCCAGACAATAACGTTTCAACCGGTGATGGTGCAGATATAATTTCCATGAGCTTGGGAGGGGCGTACAATAACTTGGTTTCCCCCATATTATCAGCTGTCAGTGATGCGGTTTCTTCGGGTGCAACCGTAGTTGTTTCCGCTGGAAATTGCGGCGTTGGTTGCCCATCCATAAGCTGCAACGGGTATGTGGGAATTGGCACGCCCGGCAACTCTCCTGATGCAATATCCGTGGGGGCTGTTGACAAATACAATCAATGGGCGTGTTTTTCATCAGGTGCAGCCTTGGGCACCTACATGAAACCTGATGTCGTTGCGCCGGGAGTATTCATTAATTCCTCTCTTCCGGGAGGCTTATTTGGGACCGACAGCGGTACTAGCATGGCAGCGCCCCATGTTTCCGGGTTGGCTGCGTTACTGCTGCAACAAAATCCCCGCCTTACTCCCCCGGAAGTAAAATACCTACTTGAAACAACCGCAATAGATCTGGGCTCTGCCGGCAAGGATGTACAATTCGGCTCTGGCTTAGTTGACTGTAGCAAGCTTCTTCCTGAAAACGTAAATTTGATCTTGAAATACCGGCTTGAACATTCCCGCTCCATATCGGCAAATTCGCCTATCGATATTTTTCTGGTCACAAACGATCAGAATATCACTCTTAGCGGAAGCGTCTTAACCCCATCCAACAATTCCGTCAATATTAGCTTCAACAAACTGAACTCTACCCATTGGAAGGCTGTTTTCAGCAATACACTAGACGTTAGTAATTACGCCATTATTGTGAACGTTCGAGATTTCCAGGGAAATACGCATCAGTTGATTTCTAATTTCGAGGTATTTCCGTTGCCGAACACTGACGGCCGATTAACCCTATACGATATTCCCGCAACCATTGACTTTGGGGAAGTTGCGAATCCCACCATTTTATTTGAGAATCAAGGAAACACAACCTTGCAAACCATCCTCGCCTTCGCCGTTATAGATAATGGCACTGTAATTTTCAGCCAGGATACGGTTCTCACTGATGTGATTGCAGGAGGTAACTTCAGCGCCAATTTCAGCTGGAACGCGACCTCCGTCGGAACGAAACAGGCACGAGCGATGGCAACCTACTCCGGAAACAATGCGGAGGTAATTATGAACATGATTGTTTTGGATACGGCACCGCCCGCAATAATTGATGATTCCTCTTCAGCTGCGATCCCCCTCAATGCGCCTTTTGAGACGAAACTTGAGCTCTTTGATCTCTCCTCCGTCAATGCGGTTGCCCACATATACTCGCCCAACCAACAAAATTTCTCATATCCTCTGCTCGAACGGAGGAAAATAGGAAATTTACGGACATTTTCCGGTGCATTTACGGGCACTTCGGTCACCGGCACATATTTCTACTATTACGAGCTTTGCGACCAGGAAGGCAATTGCGTAACGTCCCCTGAAAAAACATTTAAAGTGAATTCATGCAGCCCTAAGAACGCACTCCTTGTATATGAGGATGAGCTTTCGGACAAATCACCATACCTTGCCGCACTCGATAATATGTGCCTGGCGCTTTGGAATGAAAGATGGGGCGGCGCTCCTGATGCAAATTACATGAAGCGGTTCAAGGCCGTCTTTTGGGATGCAGGGCGGTTATTCAATCGAAATGTGAATGATGAAGGGGCGGTGGCAATTGCGGATTATTTATCTTCCGGCGGAGGCGTTCTTTTAGTGGGGGAGGATGTAGCTTTCAGGCACAGGGCGGATTCGCTCATGGCTTCACTAGGCGCTTCCTACAGCAATGAACTGAATCTAGGGGTTGCAAATACCGCACCAATCTATAAAATCCACAATCATCGGCTTCTATCCTCGTTGGCAAACGGTTCCCAGGTCAATGGAACCATTTCTCCCTACCCCGACTCTTTGGAGGCAATGGCCGGTACGCCAGTAGCGGTTTGGGCAGACCAAAGTGCCGCAATTGTTGTGAATGAATCAATAGGCAAATCGGCAATTTTCCCCTTCTCGCTCAATGCTCTCGGAAAGCCAGTTGCGCAATCCATCGTCCTGGATGCATATGGCTGGCTTTCTTCCACCCGCCAAAATTCGCCGGATTTCGCCGTCATTGGAGTCGCCCTCCCTTATCTAGTGGAAGGGAATAATAAATTGGAATTCCTCGTTGGGAACTTAGGGTTACTCGTCGCTTCCGGAACATATGCGGCAAAATTATTCGTCGACGGCATCGAGAAAGCAAGTGGAAACGTCCCCGTTTTAAGCCGGAATTCGACAATCAATTTTACTATTTCGTTGACACCCGGAAAGCACCTTCTTGAACTAAGGCTTGCTGAAGGGTCCTTCATCAAAGAATCGCACTATTTGAATAATTTCTGGTCATCTGAAGTGCAGGTCGCCAGCATCCAGCCCGAATTAGGCATAGGCGCCGTCTCTGTTGAGGTAGATAGGGAACTCGCAATTATAAGTGCAAATATAAGCAATGCCGGCGGAACAGATGCACAGGCAATATTGAAGGCATATCTTGACGGAGCGCTTGTTGATGAGATGGATCTACTGGTTCGGAAAGGCAAGGAGGAAACCGCCGTTTTCAACTTTCAGGCTTCCTCTGCTGGAACCCACCACCTTATATTGGAAGTCTCTACAAGTTCCCCTGAACTCGATTACTCAAATAACCAGTACGAAACTGAACTATTCACTTGCGATAAATTTGGGGTTCTTATCGTCGAAGACGATGACACGGAAGGCGCATTAACGGACAGCCCCAGCAGTTTCTCAGCACTGAAGGAAGCTGCAGAATATGGCGGCCATTGCGTAAAGCGCTGGAGAGAAGCTCAAAATGGGCTTCCGGATTTGCAGGCTGCAAACGCATATCCCGTGCTGATTTGGAGCGGCGGCGATTACTTTTCCACTTTGATATCAGAGGAAGACGCGAATTTCCTGAGGCAATATTCCGGAAATGTCATATACGAAGGAGCGGATTTCGGTTACGACCATAAGGGAGAGGCGGTAATGGGAGAGCTATTAATAAGCGCTTTGCATGAGGATTTTCATGCAGCCGAATCTGAATTTATTTTACTTCAGCCGCATAATATCACTTACGGAGTGCCCGACATCACGATAAACGGCAGCCTCTCCCCGTTTCCCGATTCATTGCTGCCAATAGGAAGCAGCATTTCAATTGGCAACTGGCAGGGAAGGCAATCTGCAATCCTCGCCTCGTTGCAGGGTACGAAGGCAATGGCTTATTTTGGATTTTCTGTGGATTCAATAACCGACAAAAGTGCGCGAAACCTGTTGGTTGCTAATGCTATAGATTGGCTCGGCAGCTTTTCAATAAAGCCGCCGGAGTGCGGGGACATAAACTCTGACGGTTTGCGGGACATTTTCGACGTTGTTTTGCTGATAAATTACGTCTTCCGGAATGGCGCCCCCCCGCAGCCTTTGTGGATCGGGGATCTTGACGCGAATGGGGTTCATGACATATTCGACGTAGTCCATCTCATCAATCACGTTTTCCGCGGCGCGCCTGAGCCGGGTTGCGTAACGTCCGCTCCCTCATCAAGCACATTCGCGGCCTCACTCGGCACCCCATATTCCGCTGATGGCATTACTTACATCCCGGTCGAGACAGAATTCGCTTCCAATGCCGGAGCGCTCCAGCTCGATATTGCATACGATGTTTCTGCTGAATATCTGGGCGCGGTTTCACAAGCAGCCGCTGCGAATATAGATTCATATGAGCGGGTTCAGGGCAAAAATTTGACGCTTGGTTATGTCGATTCGGAAACGCCCCTGCCTTTCGGCAGGAACACCATAGCCCTGCTCAAATTCCGTTCCCTGCCTGTTGGCCTTAAGTTCGTTGAGGCAAAAGGCGCTGATTTGGAAGGCAGGCGCATGGGCTGGATCCCCCTATCTTCGCCAACACCCGTACCTACACCAACACCGATGCCTTCCCCGACTTCAAATCCCTCGCCAACACCTGCGGCCTCCCCAACTCCGGTTCCTTCCGCCAAACCAACAGAAAAAATTATTCCAGCATTGGAGTGATTGTGATTTTTTTCCTGATTGGCCGTCAGATAACCCATCCGCCTATGTGCACGGCTTTTGGAACTTCCCTCCGCAGCCTGATGAGGAAGCAGGCTTGTAGGCGGTGATTTTGATCAATTTGTTTGTGAATTTGCCCTTCCCATCGTCGGCAACAATCGTTAGGTTGTAGGAGCCAATATCCCCATCCACCATTGGCTTCCATGTCCAGGTGAGAACATCATTGTTTGTGCCGGAATAGCTATAATCAAATGCCGTTGGATTCCTCTTGGGGAGCAAATTCACCTGCCCCCAGCTAACCGTATCATCATGGCAAACATCCCTGTCGGGATCGGATTTGTTGAATGTCAAAGTCACTCTCTCGCCAATTTTCACGCTAACAGTTGCCGGAGCGGACGTTTGGATGATTGGTGGGCGGTTTGTGTTGTTTACCCGCATGGAATGCACGTTTTCGTATGCTTTTTGCCCGTTAATGTAATGGTCCACCGTAAATTCATATGGGATATTGCTTGTTTGACAAAAAGTTGGGGTCCAGCTGAATCGGGATTGAATGGCGCCCATTCCGGATACCTGCGGCATTGTTGCGCCTTGGGGCAAGTTGCCAGGCTGGATGGATAAGGATTCAGAGGAATTTGAGCCATTCATAATATCCGAGTAGGTGAATGTGGAATTTTCCGTTGCGTTCCAATCAAGGAAGCGCCTGTGCACATAGACCGTAAATTTCTTGTATTCGGAACCGGATGTTTGGTCGGATGCCCAAAACCTAAGTTCGTGCTTGCCATCGTCGGCGGCAATAGGGATCCAAAGGAAGCGATAGGTTCCCTGATTGTTGGTAAGCAAGGAATAGCCCGCGGATGCAAGGCTATAGCTTAGATCTACGGTGTCATCGCCGCATTCCTCTTTGTCAATATCTTGGGGCGTTATGACGTATTCCAAGGCATATCCGTCATTCAGGTGCACTACCTCCCTTCCCCAATTCGGGTAGCCGGTGATGGTTGGGGGGCGGTTGACGTTGATAACAGTTATATTGGTAACATTTGTTTGAGAGGGGCTGTTATCAGACCAAAATTTTATTTTGAATGAATATTGACTATTTTTACTCTGACAATTTGATGGGGTCCAAGAAAAAGATGTCGTTATTGGTGTAGAAAATCCATTCGCCCAAGGCATAGTCGCGCCTGGTGGCAATCCCGGCGGATTTCCTGATGGATTGCTATCAGAAGTTATGTTAAACCACATTGTTTCTGAATTTCCCCAATTAGATTCTATTGTGAGTTGCCCATTTTCAATTATAGTATAGTATTGTTCATCAGTACCGGCTGCAGGAGGACTTCCATCTCCGGGGTTACTTTGAATATTCTCCACAGGTGTATTATCCTCCAAAACCGGTGCCTCCTTCAAATTGAACGCCCGTCCAGTACACCCAAATATGAATAATGCAAATACTAGAAAAATGGCGTATTTTTTCATATTTTGGGCACTGTGGGTAAAATAATGATTCATTTGCCAAATTAAAACCTAGTGGTATGAAAAAAATAGCAATATTTGTTGTATTTCTTAGCCTATCGAACCACTGCCATTCGATTCGATGGTTAATTAGCTCCATTAGAGAAAATAGAAAAAAAAGGAAAAATTAGGTGCAATATCTTAGATTATTGCGGTTCAACTTGCTGAGTTTGGTTTGGGCGCAACCCGATCCGTATGGCTGGTAAACTACTATGGTCATATTGGAAGTTCCATTGTTGTTTCCAGTGCCTCCATCGTTAACTGAGAATTTGAGGTTCCAAGAGCCGATTTGGGTTGAATCGAACGGGCCAATTGTAAATGACCGCTGTCCGCTAATTGTTTGAGGATCTGGATTTGCAAGGATGTTTGGTGAGGCTGCTTGAAGTTGAGTCCAAGAAGTCATTGACGGTAGTGGCAGTTCAAGGAATGCATTTTCGCTGCATTGCGTATTGTCATCATCGGTTGCAACAATGTTATAGTTTAGATATCCGCCTACGGCAACCATTACCTTTCCATTGGGTGTAAGGGGCGTATCGATGTCTAGATTTGTAGTTATGTATGGTGCACGATTGACATTGGTAACACTTATATTGGTAACATTTGTTTGTGAAATAGTGCCATCAGAATAGTACTTTACTTTAAAGGAATAAGGCGTTGGTGAGCTTTGACAAAAATTTGGGGTCCAAGAAAAAGTAGTGCTTACCGGAGTTGCAAATCCCCGGACTGGAGGCATTGTCGCCCCGGAAGGCAAACCTGGAAAAATATTTCCAGGATTACTTGTTGTGTTTATTACAAACCACATTGTCTGGGTATCTCCCCACGTTTTGCTATATGCCAGGAGCTGGTTTTCGCTTACCGTATAGTTTTCCGTATCGACTCCTTGAGGAGATTGTATTGAGGTTATTTCATCTGGAATGGGTAGGATAGATGCCGATGTTGCATTTAACGATAGGGATATGGCTAACATTACGATCGCCGATATTGTTAGTTTAATTTTCATTATATCACCTTAATAGCAATTATATTTGGATTTTATTACTTATTAATCTTTTTATTCGATATTTGGCGTAATTGTCAACCTTAATATATGCCGTAAAAGTATGATAACTGACATTCGGTGCAAATGAATGAAAATTTTACAACTTTCGTTATTTATGATAATACTCGGCCTGCCTTTTACAAATGCCATTATGGGTTATTGTGAATACATGTCCTCCAATCAGCAAGTAGTGGGGATACCAAATGGCTATGTTGATTTTAATATAGCTTTAAGCATTACTTGCGACTCATATTATGCTGGCAATCGTAAAATATCGTACGCATGTATTGATGATGGATCTTCACCGAGAAGTATCATCCAATTTTCTTTTGTTTGTAACGGAAATCCTGAATTACATAATATTTCCTGTTCGAATATTGCAGTGCCTGGCAGTTTGCCAGTTACAATAAAATCGGGTGCTTTCATTACGGATCCTGATGATCTGATAATAACCTGTAACTTGCCGGGAAATTTAAATACAAAAAAAATGGATACGATCATCGTTCCACCCCCGTCCCCGCCTCAAATCACAAATCTCCAAATCACAACAACAAACCAATCCGCCCAATTCCATTACTTTACCAAAAAGCAGGATGGGTCAACTCCTTTTGATAATACCCTAAATATCTTCCGGTTAGGAATTTTACCAAGCTCGCTACCCGTTGTTTATACACAAAGCTTTTCGAATGCTGAAGCGATATATCTGAATGACTCTTTAACCAATAATACGGTTTATTACTATAATATCACAAGTTGCGATCTGAATAACTTGGATATTTGTTCATCCGTTACCGGCTCCTTCCAAACCGACCAGACAAACCTGACCGCAACGCCAACCCCAACGCCGGTGCCAACAACCGGCGTTTCGCCAAGCCCACCTGTTGCGATCTACCGTTTGCGCGCAACAATCCAGAATGCAGGGGGAAGCGGCTCAAACCTGGTTTCCGAAGGGTCAGTGTTGCTAGCTGCAATAACCGTCGAAAACAAGGGGAATAGGCCAACAATTGTTACCGTCTATGCAAAGGAAAGGGCGGCTTCCGCAACATCCTACAGAAGGATCACAAATGCCTTCTTTGATCGGGAAAATAGCGGACTTACACTCCAGCCGGGAGATAAAATCACATTCACGGCAACAATCCCAACCGATGGCTGGGTGAATGGCTCGCATGAAATATTGCCGGATTTAGTAATTACCGGTCTTGCATCCAATATTGATTTAGGTTCAGCCTTATTCATCCAAATAACCCAAAAAGTTTCCCCACCTTTAGTTTATCCGGATACAATTATTTCCACCCCATCAGGAACAACTTCAAAAATTGCCTGGGAAACTGATATTCCATCATCAAGCCGTATAGACTTCGGGATTGATGGCTTTGGAAAATTCCAGGAAATCAAAACAAGTTCTGCCCAGCATACAATAACATTAAGCCCATTGGAAAAAGGCAAAATATACCGGTTCAAGATAACAAGCTTTGGCGCAGGTGGCACATCGAGTGTATATCCATCGACAGGTTATTTGACCTTCCAAACTCTTGCAGATGATTCGAGGTTTTGCGATTCAAGCAACTATTGCACAGGCGCAAAGTTCTTCAAAATGCAAGCTGTAAATGGGGAATGCAAAATCCTAAATCCAGCTGGGGAAATTTGCAAAGCAACCGGCTGCTTCACCGCTTCCTGCGATGTCTCCCAGGGTGGCTGCATTGGCGTTCCGGACAATTCATTCTGCAAGGAAAGCTGCTCCCCGGAAGGGCTAAGGGTGGATGCCAATTGCGTACAAGGGACAAGCACCACCGATGGAAAATGCATATACGCTGAACTTAAATGCGACAAGCTAAACCTTTGCGACACTATACAAAATCCATTCGTTTGCAGAGGCAAAAACCACTATTGCATTAGGCAGGGTGAAAAATTCCTATGGAGCCTGGACGACACATTCTGCAAAACCGGCTCTTCCACCGGCATCGACCAGGGGCCGGACAAGCCCCCGATAAAAATCGAATACAACAAGACGGATAATGAAACAATTGAAATCCCAGCCGGCGGCAGGGGCAATGAAATTTCACCGCTTGGTTACCTGACCGAGCCCGAAATCATAAGGGAAACGGACAATGTGGATGTTTACGTACAAACCAACAGCAAATCCGACATCATAGGCCAGCCCATATGCGAGCATCCGGAAGGATCCGGCTATTGCAACTGCGAGCCGGGCTATTTGGGATCAAAGGGCAATTTCAAATGCGAGATGCAGCCCCTGGCAAAGGGGGAATACTTCATCACTCTTAAAAACGCGGAAGGGCAATCGGGGAAAATTAGCGTCATCCTGGAAAATGGCAAGCCGGCGCAGGTTTCAAAGGTTTTTGTGCCCGATACGGAAAGGAACGTTATTTTCATTTTGCTTTTGGCAATTTCAGTATTCGTGATCGCCCTTACCGGAGGAAGCATCATTTACAAGAAAAGGAAGGATCGCCTGTATGGTCCAAGGCTTGAAAATTACCTGGCATATACCGTTCCGCACTACAAGGAGGAGCTCAACTTGAAATTCATGAAGGGGCTGATCAAGGAGCAGGAATTCAAGGAGGAAACAAAGCGCTTGGAGGAAAACAAAACTTTGACCGAAGCGCGCCTCCGGGAATGGTACAAGAAGCATCCTAAAAAGGAACGGATCAATTTAGGCGGGGGCGAAAGCGGGCAAGGGTTTGGCGGAAGCGGATCTGGAAGCGAAAGGGTTGGCGGCGCAAAAGGGCAATTAGGAAGCGAAACTGGCAATGCCAGCGCAACAAATTATTCGGAAGAGCCCGACATTTCAAAAATCATCGAAAGGAAAAGGGCGCAGGAACTAACGGAAGGCAAGACGGAATTGCAGGGATTTGAACTGCTTGGAGAGCAAAAGAAATCCGGCATCCAAAAACCCCAAGCAATTGATGAAACACCTCTGCATGAATTGCCCAAAGCGCCACCTGCCGATTATTCCAATCCGGATCTGGATAAGCTAATTGATGCCCTCAAAAAGAAAAAGCAAGATGATGGGCAAAACTAAAGTTTGGCTAAATTCCGGTGGGAGAATTAATTTGGGTTGATTGATGATTTAAGCCCGTTTTAGCTTACGAACTTAAAATATCAACTATTCGTTTACTTTTTTTCTACCAAACCTTATTCAAGTGGATGCTGGGCAAACCCTCCATGCGAGTTTACCTGGACACATCCGTTTACGATGCGGCGTGGCTATTGGAAAAACGCGAGGGAAAATTGGTTTTCCCAGATTTTGAAAAATTCGTGAATTCAGCAATTGACTGCAAACATTTCATCATTGCCAGTGAATTGATAGAAAAGGAAATGCTTTCTAAATATCCTCAATTAGAGGGCCCATGGGCGGATTTTATCCGTCAGGTTGGCAAGAAATTGATCTGGGCCGAATTAACGGATGAATTATTGGTTGCCGCAAATGTAATTTCGGATGAGGGCCTGGGGTTCCACCATCCAGATTCGGTCCATTTTATGATAGCCAAGAACTTCGCAGATGCGCTAGTCACGTTTGATTCAGATTTTGGAAAAGCAGCAGCCAGGAAAATGACGGTAAAAAATCTTAATGAACTAGATTGATCAACCCTTTCCATAAAGGTACATTGCCCTGACCCTGTCCCCATCGGCTGCTTTTAATGCCCTATCCCACAATTCCTTTCGGATTTCCCTAGTACCAGTCACGGCTTCATCTATGGCCATAATTCTCTTCATCTCCAAAACAAGCCTTTTTACTGCGTCCCGTACCGCCTCGCTCCTGCTGCGGTAGTAACCCTCCTCGACAAGCTTGTCGAGATCCTCGACAAACTTCCTTCCGATCTTTATTGGCGGCAAAACCACGGTGTTTTCCATAGCAATGTTATATGCAATTGCATATAAAAGGCTTTTGGGTGGAAATGCAAATAAGTTCAGGATAAAGGCTAGTTTGGCAAGTTCAATTTGCTCCCTGCGTTTTCCAAATAGCCATTAGCTAAAAAAAATGAAAAATAAGGAAGGAATAAATTAATGGATGTACGTCAAAACTTCCTTTTTAGGAGCATCGCCGCCTCCCATCTGCCTGCCCTCGCCCATTGCCTGCTGCTCGATTTTCCGGATCACATCCTCCGTCTTTTTCGCCTTCCCTTGAAGGGCGTCCGTGTTGATCTTTTCCTTGACCATCTTGCTGATCATATCGAGCAGGGATGTTGCGCCAACCGCGTCAATTGCCTGCCCCTGCGTTTCCACTAAAAGGCAGGAGCCTTTTATGTCAAAGAGCCTTGCAATGCCTGGAACGAGCCCAGCCATCCCTACAATTGGTATGATCGCATCGTTTTGCTTTGCGCCAATTGAAAGGAAATATTTCAAATGCGATTTGGAATTGGAGGTGCAAAAGATAGTAGGTTTTTCAGTTTTCTTATTTACCGCATAACCAGCCATAGCAACAATTTCCGAGCCTCCAAGTGTCTTGAAGAAATTGAGGATTTTGGCGGAAACCTCATACTGCCCTTCCACAGTCAGGGGCTGCACATCGCCCTTCACAATGATCAAATCCCTCCCCTTGAATTTCTTGTAGAAAAAGCGCATGGAAAAAAGCTTCAAATTGCCGGATTTGAGCGCAATTACCTGGTTTGGGAAATTGGGCGAGTAAAGGGTTGCAAAGTGCTCGGCTTTTGCGGTTTTTATCAGATGATCCGCTGCCAGCTTGGAAACAAAGCCAATGCCCGGAAGCCCAACTATCAAAAGGGGATCTTTAGCCTTGATATCCTTCTTGATCCGAATTGTTGATTCCGTCATCGGAAATTCCGTTTCAGAAACGAATGTTTTCATGTTTACCTACCCTATTTGGAAATTTCACTTTAATAAATTATCATTTAACTTAATCGGATTCAGGGCTTAATTTGATTTTGCCCCCCATTTGCCGCAATTCCTCCCTTTCCCAAATCCCCAATTTGCCTGCTGGAGGCCATTTATGCGTTGCAGCCTGATTGTAGCGGATTTCGCCCTTATTAACCGTTGCGGTTTATTTCGCAATTGCGCCAATCGCTCCCATGTGTTCAATCCTTGAATAATTCCGGATACAGCTCCTTCCTCCTGTAAATTGCATACTTATCCTCCTTAGAATACTTAGTTGGGTGGGCGATTTTCGTTTCACCTGCGCATTTGGGGCATTTTGCCTCCATTGTGTATGCGCCGCAATTGCCGCAGTTTTTGAGGAGGTATTGCATGGATATCAACGTTTTTGGAATTAATTTTAATGCCGAATTTTTTTTAATTGAAGGCCAATTTTTGATTGATGGGCAATACGCCATCTGAAAATTAGAAAAAATCAACCCATCCGCCCCCTTTGTTTTTCATCCCTTTATGCGTGCAATTGAAATTTCCAATCCCGCCTCCAAAGCAAGCATTTTTTCGATTTTTCCAATCGTCTTATCCACATCCTTTGGATCCTTCACCGTGAAATCAACATAGTATTTGGGGGCGCCAATGTAATGGACCGTAACGCCGGGGGCTGCTTTTGGGATTTTCAGGAGGCCGGTTTTGATTTTATCCAGCCCATCGCTTTCAAAGCTTTGGATTTTGATTTCCGCCCTTGCATTGATTACCTTTTCCTTGATTTCGGCATCCGCAACCTCCTGCAAAACCGGGATCCATTGAGCAGGGATCTTCTTTGAAATATTGCCTTCCTTGAACCCCTCGAATGCGGAGTATAGGTCGCCGTATTCCACAATGAGCAGTTCGCCAACCTCCTTCATGGCATCCTTTAGTGTTAATTTTAATTTCTGGGCCGCCCTTTCCAGGAGCTTTTCTGCGCGCTTGCCCATTTGGAAGCTTTCGAGCTTTCGCTTTTTGTCGGATTCGGAAACGCGCTTGATTGAAAGGTCGATTTGCCGCTTTTCAACATCGATGCGGCTAACCATTGCAACTGATTTCTGGCCTTCCTTTACGAAATCGCGTATGTTCTTGACCCATCCGGATGAGACCTCGGATACGTGCAAGAACGCCTCCATGCTGCCATATTCCTGGAGGGAGCAAAAAGCGCCGTAAGGCATGATCTTGTTTACGGTGACGATCACGAATTCGCCAATTTCAGGAAAATTAGCCATTTTTTCTATGCCTCGAATGAATTAAGAAAAAAAAGATTTGATAAGAGGTTTGGGAATATGGGGCGGTATTTTACCCTCCCAACAATTTATCCCAAATCCAAATAATTTATCTAGCTTAATACTTCCACAACGCGAGCATTGATCTTCGCCCTCCCGCCCCTTGGTGAGACGATTTGCCGGTTGCAGCCCTTGCAATTGCGGGCGCTTTTCGCATCGCCATAAACGATTTCGGAATCCGCGCCGCATTCGCATTGTATTTTCAGGAATCTTGCCATAATTTTCTCATCCTTTTTTCAAAAGAATTTTACTTTGCAACTTCGGATTTCTTCTTCATCCTTCCCGTTGTCACTGTTTCATGCTTCTTGTGGCAGGTTAGGCATTCCAGCATGAGCTTGTTTCGGATGCCCTGCTTTTTGACCTTTGCCTTGCCCTTGACTTTTCCGTGGAATCCGGCGAGTTTCCTTTCGTGCTTGCGCGTTCCCCAGGCAAGGCTCCTGCCCGCCTTGTACTTGCTTGTGCTGACCTTCACCTTGTGCACGCGGTGCTTCCTGCAATACGGGCAGTATGTGTTGATTTCCTTTGGGACGATCATTCTTTAACACCTGACTATGAATAGGGGAAAAACGGCTAAACCATTAATCCGCCTGAAAAACCCCCAAATCCACAAAATACAGTAGTATGAGGAGCTATTATTTGGGACGTGGAGGGTTTTAATACTATTCCTTGGCTTTGGGGTTTGGTTTCCGTTAAATGGGCGTTTATTACGCCGGATTTCCGCCGCAATTGAAATGTCCAAAGTGGCTGCTCTATTTCACAAGGAAGGAGAATTCTTCGACAGAAAAGCCGGACTGCCTAATTATCGGCCTTAGCGCAATTATATAAATTTCCTCGTTCCTATTTAAATCATGAAATATTTCGGCTTTTCAATTGTGGTTTTTCCGGAAGCAAAGAGCTATTCCGCATGGTGCCCCGAATTGGATGTTGCCTCGCAGGGGGATACCTTGAATGATGCGGTGAAACACCTCAAGGAGGCAATGGAACTTCATTTGGAATGCCTCTCATCAAGCGAGCTGCAGGAAATTAAGAGGAGGCAGGGCACCAAACTCATCACGACGCTGATGCTGCCGATTCCGCATTAAATTCCGGAAGTGCAATATTCCCTCAATAAATCAATAACTAGCGGCACGCTTTTCCAATCTCATTCGGTCTTGGCTTTTCCATTGTGCATTCAAGCCGGCTTCTCGCCGCAGTTGAAATGCGTTGAATCGTTGTACTGCCTCAAACGGGCTTTGCACATAAAGTAGCTCCTGCACATAAACTCCTAATCCTGCACACAAACTACCCTCCCTGCACATAAACGGGATTGTTTAGGTGCAAAGCCCCTCAAACGGGTCAAAATTTTCTTCCAGGCTAATTCCATTCATTATAGTTCAAATTAAAGACTTCCTCCCACATAACCTACGGTTGGTCCGGGAGTTAGTATTTCCTTAATAAAAAATCCCAGTATAATAAGAGCTAAAACAACCATGAGGACTGCAAGGATGATGGCATCGTATTTTTTCATGCGATTCACCTAATTCATTATAACCGTATCCGGCATCCCCCCTTTCATCCCATCCTCGGAATCCGGCGCATCAACGGAAGGAGCGCCATCGAAATCATCCGGCTTTTTAGCAGCGCCCTTCCGGATGAGGATTTCGGCAATTCCGCTCTCAATGCTAACGGTTTGCGAAGGCTCAAATGGCCCGTAGGTCGCCCCATCCGGAGCCACGAATTTGCCCATGGAAACGAGTATTTTGATTGTTGAGAGCCTTTCGGAAACGGTTTTTTCAGTTGCAGCTGCGCTGCTGCCCAAGGATTCCGATTTTTTGAATTCGGTTTTCTTTTCGGAGAACAATACCACCGATTCCTGGAATTCCTTTGCCATGGATAAAAGTTTCAAATAGAGCGATTTTTCCTCACGCGAAAGGCCGGAGGAATCAACCGAGCTTGCGCGCAAATCCTTGAGTGCCTTGAGCACGATTTTCTGCTCCCTTTTAGCGCTTACCTCCTCAATGATCTTTTTCGCATTTTCAAAAGCCTTAAGTGTTTCAATTGAAAACTGCACCTGCAAAAGCCGTTTTTGCTCCATTATCCACAAATTGTACTTTTCGTAGAAATCCTCATCCAGTGCTGAAAGCGCGCCAAAGTTGCGCTCCTGCATCTGTATCTTGCGGAGGGCATCGTATGAGATTTCGTTCATAAAAAAACCACGTGAATTTATTGAATCATTTTACTTGGGCAAGATTTAAACAACCTTTGATTCAAATTGGTGGAGAATAGGCGCCACCGTATTGATCCCCGGTTTGGGTTCATTACGCATATCTTATGATTATATTGATATTTCTTCCGTTTGCCCCTATGACTTTTCAAGCGCATCCTTTTGCTTTTCCAAATACGCCTTTTTCAAATCCTCAATGATCTCCCCGTATTTCACCGCCTGCTTTTCCTTATCCGGCGTCAGGCTATTTGCAATGTTGCTTGCCAATCTGGAGAGTTCAAGGGGAAAGATGATTTTGTTGCTCTTCCCTTCGGAAATCTTTTTCAGCGTATCCAAATAGAGATATGTCATAGTTTTGTCGCTCATCTTGCTTGCCGCCTTGTCCAATATCTCAAGTGATATCTGCCTGGCGCTTGCCTCGATTTCCGCCTTTTCCTTGTATTCCTTTGCCTCCCGCGCCTTTGTCCGCGCAACAACCAATGATGGCGGAAGCTCGATTTCCTCAAGTTCCACGCGAAGGACATTAAAGCCCCATGCCTCCTCCACCTCCTTCAATTTGCCAAAAAGGTGCTCATTGATGTTTTCCGTTTCCTCAATAACCTCATCCAGGTCCATTTTGCCGATGACGAGGCGGATTTCACCCTGGAGCAATTTGACAATTGCGGTTTTCAGGTCGCGGACCTCCAACACGACTTTTTTGGGGTTGGTTACGCGGATGAAGCTTACAACATCCACCTTGATGCGCACATCATCCTTGGTTTGCGCATCCTGCGGCTTCGTATCCAGCGTCTGGACCCGCAGGTCAACTGGGATGAAGCGCTCAAAAACCGGGAAAATGAAAACCCATCCCGGGCCGGCTGTTCGGCTATACCTTCCCAAACGGAGCACAACTGCGCGCTCATATTCCTTGAACTCGTAGATTCTTGGGAGGAAAATTAGCAGCACTGCCGCTGCAACCACAACTGGAACCAATTGATCCTGGGAAACGCTTTTTGCGCCCGATAGGCTGAAGATGGCAATGCCAAGGAAAACGAGGACAAGCAGGAAAACAACAACCTCCTTTTGCATAATGCCCACCCTTTGAAATGAACTGCTTTTTCAATATAATCGGATTTCCTTAACTTATTCGAGATTGGGGAAATAAAAAACTTTTCCCCTATGCTAATAAAAAAAAGTTAACTTATGGATTTTCCATTCCTTGACATCTTCCAAATCCGTAAATGAATGATTTTACCTAATGAATTCCTCCTTCCATTCGATCTTGCGGATTTCCGGTATGTGCTGCATTGCCGCCGCAATAGCCGTGTATTTCCATTGCAGGTAATCCTCCTGCTTCATGGTGTCTTGTGTCACGGAAACAATTGCAATATCCGCCTGCAGGGTTGCGGCATCCTTCAAACCCAATTGCTCTTCAACAAGGGCGTTCATTTTCGCCCGGGCACCAGCAATTCGCTCGATTATTTTGAACTTGTAATTGACATCCCTTCCGGCAAGCTCGTGGTTGAGGTCGACCCTAACCCTTCCGCCGGATATCGCCTGCACCCTTCCCCTTGAGCCATCCAAGTCAACAACCATCCCAACCTGGGGCGAAATGCCCGCATCCTCGAATTTCCTTGAGGGGACAAGCACGACGTTTTCATCCTTCCTATCGCCAAATGCATCCGCTTTTGGGATTTTTACTGTTTGCTCCGAATTATCCTTAGCGGCGAGCAGGGCGGCCCTAAAGCCCCTGACCATCCTCCCATCCGAGAGCATCACAAGCGAATAGCCGTATTTTGCCTTCCCATTGAAGATCCCTGCCTTCTTAGCCTCCTCCTCATCGGTTGTTTCAATCATTTTTCCAAACTCGTCGGAAACGGAAAACTGCACCTTCAAAAAATCATCATCCGCCATATTTTTTTCATCCTCGCATTTTGCATCATTTTTGGAATGCTTAATTTGGCATAATCGGGTATTTTGGGTTGGTTTTGGCGCATATGCCGCCTGCATCTGGATTTATGTTCGCCAATTATTCCTCCCCGCACTCCCCGTTAATCGTTATTTTTCCTTAAACCCATTAATTAGGGAAAAGAAAACGTTATAAACCAAAAGGGCAATATTTAGCTCTCCTTAACTTTTAGGTTTTGAATTTAAAACCCTTTAGCATTGAGGCGAAAAGCAAATGGACCAATCAAAACTTATGAAAATTGGCACTGTCGCACTGATAGTGATATTTGCAATTGAGATCGTTGCCTTCCTCTTCACGCAAAACCCCTACCAAAGGGAGATACCCTCCGTTGCTCCAAGTGCAACGCCAATTCCCCAATCATTCCAGGGAATAAACGGCACGGATGCATATGTCATTTCCATAGGAAGGGAACTTCTTGCAGTATGCAATGCAACTTCGGATCCAGAAGCTAAAGTGAGGGAAATTCCGGGGGTTGCCGATACCTCCTACGACCCCCAGAACCTAAGGGTGGGAATTGTCGTTTCCCAAAATTTCAGCATTGAAGATGTCGCCTCAAAAACCAAAAAGGTCCTCAAGGAATTTTGCGAACCGCGCGTGTTCAAGCGCGCTTATGTCAATGTGGGAAGCTACCTAAACTTTTCCTCTGCGGATGGCGCGGGCACATCAAAAGTGGTAACCGGATCCAATCTTGCATGCCTTTCCCAGCCGGGGACTTACGCCCAGTGCTTTGCATTTGTGCAGCCCGAAACGCAGGCAAATGCCACGATCAAGATGATGGTTTTTGTGCGGATGCTTGGTGAAACGATCCAGTTCGCAACGGCAGAAGAGCCAAGGAGCGTTGCGCCAATAGAGTTCAAGTCGGCAAATGCAAAGGCGGTTGTGCTGGAAGTGCTTGGAGGGGCGGTAATGGAAGTCCAAATCCCATGGAAAAGCAGGAATTCAATTAGCCGTGAGGAAATCATCCAAAAGCTCAATGGAACAGTGAATTATACCCAGGTTGAATACCTCCCGCTAATTGAAATCACTATATCGAATGTCACCGGCAATGATACTGCTGCAAAAATCAATGCGCTTTCATTTGTAGCCAATGTCTTTGAGGCGGATACGCTTGTTGTCAAGGTGAATGGGAATTTCACGGATGATGCCCTCCTTGTTTCCGAGCTTGAAAGAATAGGAGTTGAGGATTGGCAGTATTCGCTTCCGGATTCGGGCCTGACTGTCGCATTCGATTATTCGCCGGAAAACGAGAAGGCGATCCTTTTGGCAATCAAGCCCTTTACGGGAGCAATCAAGCGCCAATTAAGCGTTGAATTAACTGATATTGAGGCGGCCCAAAGCGCCCTTGGAGGCGTATTGCCTCAAACCACATTCGAGATCTTTGCAACAGGTGCGAATGCAACGGATGCGATCGATATCAAGCTTGATGCGATATTGCAGGATGGGGAGATTGGGTATATTTCCGCGACGCCTCTTGAAGAATAAGTATTGTACTTTTGGTTTTTTGGATATCTGAGAAATTGCTGCTAATAAAACTGTCAAATTCCCATTCTACATTTTAGCCTATTTCTTGTGGGATTTTTTCGCCTTAGCTTTAACCTTTGTTTTTTCCTCCTTCCCGTATTTTTCCTTGAAATACTCGAAGGATCGTTCGCTCATCTTTCCGGCTAGGACCATCTCCTCCGCGCGTTCCAGGCGGCTTATTTTACCCCCGCTTACCTGTATCCCATCAAGTGGCTTTTTCCTAACCAGGAACGCAACGAGCGCAAGCAAAACAACAAGTGCAACAATGCTCATTACTATGAGGTCGCGCTGGGAGTTTTGGGGGATTGCAACTACTTCAACCTTCAACTGCTTGCTTGGGGCAATAGTTGAGGCGGGAAGATTGCCATCTATTGGTGCGCCATTGCCGGAGTCAATTGGGGGATTATCCAGCAATTTGAGCGCTTCATTTCTGCGCAATTCAAAGCCCTCGCTTAATTTTATCAGCTTGATGCCGTTTACAAGGGATGGAATATCCTGCGAGCGGTTGCTTTCCTGGAAATTATATAGCGCATGCGCATAGTAAAGCTGCGCCCAAAGCGAATAAAATTCCCTATCCTTGAAAATATCGCAGGTTGCCTCAAATGAATCGGCATCGCAAAGCGATTCGACAATCTGCCTGTATTTTTTTTCGCCCATTTCATCGTACGCCTCCGAATAGGAGATGGGAAATGTGGCATCAATTGCCGCCGTTAGGTAATTCGCATTTTCAAATGCGGCAATTGCGGTATCCAAATGATCGAGCGCTTCTGAATCAAGAAGGCCATCATCTGAAAGCGCCTTTGCCTTTTCTATTAGGTTTGATGCGTAGTCCCTGTAGTAAATATCCTTCATCTCCCTGCCAGATGCCTTTGCTTTGGCGAACTCATTCATCCTGTAGGATGCCCTAAGCCAGCTAGAGGCAACCGCAAGATCGCCGGCGGCGGAAATGTAATTGCCAAGCGCAATCTTGTCATCCGCATCGCTTAGTTTCCCGCTTGCCCATTGGAATCGAAGCTTTCCGCCAATGACCCATTCAAAATTGCCCTCGTTTTGGGGTGTGAAATTCAAATTATTTGCAAGCTCTTTAATCTCCCTAAGTTTTTCCCTAAGTTCCCCCTTGCTTCCATTCACAAATGATAGCTCATCAATTGTAAGCGTTGTCAGGAAGGCGGAATTTGCCGCGGAATAATAGTAGCCTTTGGCGATTAGGGTTTGGGACAGGCTGATGGATTCATCCAAAGCCTCCCTAACCTCTGGCGAAACATCGGATTTTTGAAGGCTCTTTTTTGCGCCCTCGATTTCGGATTTGGCAATTTCCCCAAATTCCCCTGCGCTCCCGCTTGCCTTGAAAGGGATCAATTTCAATGGCGGGATGATTTTTTCAACTACCGGGACATTTTCCCCTTCGGTTGTGTTGAAGGCAAAGTTTATAGCATCCTCGATGGAATCCACTTCGACCACCTGCAAATCCCATTTCTCCTTTGCATATTTTGGGATGTCGACGCCGGATTGGATGCGCTGCCCCCTTGGAATGAGGAATACCTTGAAATTTGCGCCCTCGAAATTGGCTACCGCCTTGGCCTTTTCAAAAATCCCCCCCACCTTGCCTATGCTCCCATCAGGTTCAATTGAGCCTGTGAGCGTTAGATCCCCCCGCATCTTTTTCTTGGATAGTTCGGCGTATGAAAGAAGCGTGAGTGCTGCGCCGGCTGAAGGGCCGTCCACCACTTCGGCGGATGATTGGATCTTGAAGAGCATGTCTAGCTTTGATGTATCCCTGCCTGCAAGTTCAGAGGCAATTTTCACGGCTGTTTTTTCCGAATGCTGGGTATCGATGCCGGTTAGCGGCACGATGGATACGAAAATATCCCCGTTTCCAGGAGTTGACGAAACCGAAATCTCACTAAGAACGCCTTTTCCCTCTGCGTCAACCGCCGGCACATCCAGGGAGGTTTGCGCTGCTGCAAATGCGAATAGGAACATGAATGCAAATAATCCCGCTGTTAGCTGTTTCATTTTTTTGACCACTCCCAAGAAAGGAAACAAGATTATTAATAGGCTTTTGGTTTTTGTTAATTTGCTTGTTTAAGTTAATTCCAGGAATTCGTTCAATTCCATTCCGATTTCCCTGATGATCCTCCTAAGCAAATGCCTATCGATTTCCTTCCGTCTATGCATGGGGACGGTGGTTGTTTTACCATTTGGATGCCTAAGGAAAATATGGCTTCCGCTTTGCCTGATTATTTCGAAACCCAACCGATTAAGAATTTTCAGCAATTCAAGGGACTTAAGTGGACGCAATCCTCCCATATGGCAATTTCACTTGATTTTTTGCCCCCACGACCCCATTGTGAATAGAAATTGGCTCTTCATATACAGACAAGCAAAGTTCAATAACATCTTTCATCCGCTTCATAAGAACCTTTTTGCTCTTTGCTTGTGAGTGAGCTCCTACCATGCCTGGAACAAACCCGATAAGATACCCATCATCTCCCTTCTCAATTATAATGTTGTAATCCTTGCCCCTAACCATCATAACTATTTCCCTCTAAAATTGAAAACAGTAAAATCTTTAAAGATAGCGCTATTTCCCAACCACAGCCTTAAGGGCGCGGAAATCCGCCTCCCGCATCGCAAATTCGATTGTCTCATTCCCACCGAACATATCGAAGTATTTCATGGCGCAGGCAACCTTGCTAAGCGGAAGGTCGCCAAGCTTTGTAAGTTCCATCACGTGGGATTTTTTTAGTGTGATGTTTTTTGGGCCCTTCATGGAAACGGAATCATCTGAGCATTCAATTGCGCCATTCCCCTTGGGGGAGAAAAAAGAGTAGCTTTCCTTCATTTTTTGCATCATGCGAAAATCACCTTAGTGAATTTGGGTAGATTAACTACTAGCAGGGGCTTAAAAAGCATTTTGGAGGATATAGTGCAACTGACGGAAAAATAGTGCCGGGAGGATGTAAAAAATACAACGTGTAGTGCCAATGGGTGGGCTTTCCAAGCCAGTATTAATCATCATCCTATCCTTGCTAACCTAGTTAGTAGGCGAATAGTGTAACTTGCGATTATAGCCTCTGTACCCTCCCGAGCAAGCCCTCTGGCTTGCATGCCCTTACCTTGAATTTAGAGTAAATCTCCTTGGTCGCCCACTCGCTGACGAAATTACCATCCATGGACACAAGGAATATCTCCTCCCCTTCCTTCATCAGGACGAGTATTTCGGAAAGGAGAAGCTTGTCGTTCATGCCGGGGGATGCCTTATACGCTTTGGATACCTCAATCTGGTGCTCCCTTCCGATTTTCTCACGCAAATGCTTCCATCTTGTGGATGTGGCAAGGGTAAATTCGTCCTGCCTCATTTCTTTATAATATTGGCTATCCAGCAAATTGAACATTTGTGCCACTTCCTCGTACTTCTTTTGGCGCAAATCTGCCCTTATCGGCAGCCTTATCAGCAGGGATATACTTTTTTCGAGATTATCGCGCGAAGTCCTTATGAATAAATCGAACGAATCCGCCAGTTCTATGCGCTTTTCCAAAGAAAGCTTCCCCAAATTTCCCTTCTCCCATTTTTCATTAATGGTATTGTTTATCGCCTTTGTTATCTTAGCCCTTGCTTCCTCCTCAATGGTGGGCGTAACATAGCCAAAATTCTTTCCTTCATCATTCAGCTTGCCAATCTGGTCAAGCAGCTGCTTTGCAGGGCCATGATGAATGTGGGTAACCTCGATGTCCTTGAGATAACCGTCAATTGATGCGGCTAATAGTATATTCGTATCGAAGAAAATTCGCATAGGGTTGTTACGACCTCGCGAGTTTTACGTACAGGTCATCCCCTAAGGATTTGAGGCTACGCCCCGAATTACTGCCCTTAATTTCATCCTGGAGTACTGGCGCGATTCCGATTTCCCTTGTCTTGCTGTAAAGCAGCGCAGTCGACCTGTATACGGACTCGATTTGAGTATCCGAAACCATCCTCCTGCTGCGAACCATCCCATCGACAACGCTGACGTCACGGGTTAAATTTATCAGGAATTCAAATACCGGCATGACTTTTTCAGCGCTGATGGGATTTTCCTTCTTCTGGTAGCCGATTTGGAGCGTTTTTAAAATATTGCTTAAGGAGAGGTAAATTACCTTGTAGGCGCCATAAACAGTTACCGATTGAGTAGGCGCAATCTGCTCGTTTAACGCCCAATATTCCCTCTTAGCTTCAGCCGATTTGATTGCTTCTTTAAACTTTTCAAAACCTGCCGGGTCAATGCGCTTTGTTTCAATGAATTTTGCTACAATACCCGATAATTCGACAATTTCCGGCTCTAAAATATGCGACCTCACATCCATTTCAAACACCAATAATTCATGCATGGGCAAGTTGCTCTATCCCGAGCATTATGAAATAGAATTCCTTTTGTTTCAAAAGCCATCCCAACCATCTATTCCTAAAGACAAATGTCCTTTTCGATTTTAATCCCTTTCGTTTAAGGCCAGCATAAACAGTAAGAAATCCGGGTATTTATAGGCAAACGCTTAAGTTTTTGAACTTTTAAGGCTCCATTTCGCGTATGTTTTGCAGTCCAGAAAGTTCAATTATTTATGCAACTGGCTATAAGCTATCGAGGCGGGAGGTTTAGCCCCTAACTTACAAAACCACCGGCCTATTCCCGTAAAGCACAATTGATTCATAGATCACATTCTCATAATAAACCCTTTCGAGGGATGACTTCTGGTGCCATGCTGCCATGCTCATTGCACTAATATTCGGCTCTCTTGGAAGTGTTTTGCCAATTTGGGGGTCAATCTTTGCCTCCTTTTGGGCAATAACCAATATGTCAAAATCGCTCTTCTCATCATTGGTTCCCCGGGCGCAGCTTCCATAAAGAAGGATGCTTTGGATGTTTGGAATTTTTCCAATAAGCTTTTCCACAATCCCGCTCCTTTCAATTTCCTCCAAATTGAATAGGATTTTCCAGTGCCTTAAAAGGAAGCTTTCAAGGTTAGCCTTGTAGAGGTGCGATCTGCCGATGATTTCCTTTGAAACCAAGCCATTCTTTTCCATATAATTTAGGGAAGAACTGGCTGTTCCGGGGCTTAGTTTAGATTCCTTTGCAAATCCCCTGACGGAATACTTTATCCCAGGCTTTCCTGAAATTGCCCTTATCGCCCGGATTAGGGCGTACTTTTCCAACATGTTTTATATATTGAACATATGTTTTATTAAATGGTGGATATGTTCGATAAATTAATGTATAAAGATTATACGGTCTTTGTTGCCAAACCCTTTGGGGATCCTTTCCGTTCAACTATTTTGCCCCCAAAGCATGGAGATTCCAACAAAGTATTAAAAACAAGCCCGCAATACCTGTTCATATGGACGAAAAGGCGCAGACGAGCTTTGAGTATATACTTCTTTTGGCGGGGATACTTTCGGTTATTGCATTGGTTTATTTGCTCTTGAGAACAGGCCCAATCCAGGGGGGAAAGGATCAGGTCAATGCTTCCTATACCAATTATCAGAACGCCACCAATACTTCGGGGTATGTCTGATTCCGGGCGGATTTGCCAATATGCTTTGCATTCTTCCCAACCAGATTTTCAGCCCATTTTTCTTTTCCTTCTCCTAATCACTTCCATCCCATGATTATTTCCTTCCGCCGGAGCCCCAAGAAAAGCTTTATATATCGCTCATGATTAGTTTATTCGTTCAATTTGTTGAAATGTAGGTGGTAATAAATGACGAAGAGAGGACAAGGCGCATTCGAGTACATCCTGCTGCTTGCCGGAGTGCTGCTTATCGTGGTTTTGGCGATTATAATTCTAAGAGGTGCGGTTCCTGGAACACAAACACAGCTGGCGCAGTGCAAGGCGCAAGTGGCTTCGGTACCTGTATGCATTAATTCAACAGGAGCTGGTGCTGGCTTATGGTATTCTGATGGCTGCGGTGCAACCGGATGTACTTATGCATCAACAGGAGTATCTGCGGCCTGTGAAAATACATTTTCAGGGACTCCTTGGGATGATGGTCTTAATACTGGGAGCCAGGCACCAAGTTGGAGTGGAACAGCGGATACTGACAGTATTCTCGAGTTCGATTGTGGTTCAAACCCAATCCAATAATTTTTTCTTTTCTTTTTCTTTTCTTTTTTTTCAACCGTTAGCGTGAGCTCTTTTTGGTCGTACTTATAAACAAATTTTGCTTAACTGTTTTGCTGGTAAAAATGGCAAAAGCGCAAAGCTCATTCGAGTACATTCTTCTATTATCTGGGGTATTGATGGTCGTTGTCCTGGTCATCATTATTGTCCGGGGCTCAATTGGCGATAATCAGATAAGGGTGCAAAAGCTGCAATGCCTATCTGCCATTTCCCAAGCCTCCGCATGTTTTGGAGCTGACCATTCATGGGACCCCAACGGCTGCGGGATCCCTGGAAGTGGTGCGGGCTGCCTGGCTTCAAAATACTATTTACCGGCAAAATGCCTAGAGGATGGAGGCTGGCTGGAAGGCACCCCATACAAAAAAGACGAAACTCACTTCTATTGTTCAACCCGGCCGGTTTAGGAGTTTATTTTTCAAAGGAAAAAGCGCAGTATTAAAAAGAAAGAATCGGTATTTTGTTTGGTAATTATGCGAAAAGGGCAGGGCGCATTTGAGTACATCCTCTTGCTTGGGGGAATTTTGGCTATTGCAACGGTTGCATTTTTCATCTTGCGCAGCTCTGCAACAAGCAGCACTACAACGATCACATTTGCGCATTGCAAGACCTTTCTAGTTAACGTTAATGCATGCTATTTTGCCAACCAGACATGGAAGCCGGATACCACCACAAAATTAAATGCAATCCAATATGGCATGGACCCCAAATGCACCGTTGATGGAACCGGCGGCCTATTCGGTACTCAGTGGGATGTGGCAGGTTCCAATGATGAATTTTATTGCGGATCCGATTCCCCCTTTTAACGCCAGCATAAATCGATGATTCAAACATAATTCTTAAGTCTTAGGCCCGTTTCTTCATAATCCTTATTTACCCTATTTCAGTAGAATGGGATGTGGAAATTTGTGCTTCAAACAAAAAGTTCTAGTGTTTAATGGGGTGCATTTGCATGTACCTTGGAAAAATTCGATCTGGAAACCGCAGGTGCCATGGAAAACTAAGAAAAAGCGCCAGATGGAAGGGGTGGAGATGATCCCGTCCGAAAATTATGTCTCAAGAGC
>ERZ1292640.161-Hain-H43-02um-R1-161-length-54124-cov-11_pt1 | contig 54124 bp, 55 predicted proteins | sample MGYA00564404_ERZ1292640 | MGnify/ENA primary metagenome ERZ1292640 (study PRJEB36523, sample SAMEA6512636) | groundwater metagenome | collected 2019-01-08 | study: AquaDiva: Metagenomics assemblies of 32 groundwater samples | reverse complement strand
AAGGCGCTACAGTAAATGCAACGAGTGGGTGTCTCACAATCGTTGACAACTTCCGCCCTTGCACGATGTTCCTAAGGAAGAAGTCGTTGTCATAGGTAACGGACCGCGATCGACCTTCTATAACTCGCAGTAGGCCGTCTCGCTGACGCTTTGTAAGTGAGGGAACACCGTGAATTAGCTGCAGTTCGATGGCTTCCGCCAGCTCGCCGAATAGCGCCTTCTGCCACCAAAGGAAGGGCTTTTCGGGAGTGTCACTGATGACAAAGCTGCTTATGCCGTTGCCATTGCCAGCGTAACCGAGAAGGCCGGTTCGGCGCAAGAAGCTGAGGGCACCGCGATCGAGTGCGGCCTCGAAGTGCCTTTGCCCCAGCCACTGTATGAGTGTGGGGACGATAGCAAAATCATTGGTAGGAATAATGACGTGTTCGTAGAGCAACAGCTGGCTCCCGAGATGTGCCCGGTTCGCAGCCTGTCCGAAGAAGTCGGCGTTGCGGAGATCTGCGCGGCCGAGGTCGTGCTTCGCATGAAGCCGGCTGTCTACGATGGCGTCGGAACACCGGGTCCGGGACACTTGCTTTGTGTGACGGCGGCCGAATGGCCACATCGATTGCTCCGTAGAAGCCTCGAGGCGGCTAACTATTAAGTGAGCTGCGGCAGGTCCCGGTTATTCCGGCGGCCTGTCCCGGGAGCCCCGGTAACCCCTTTTTACGTAGAAGTGCCCGCAATATCGCCCCGTTGGCATAACCTGTCAAGCGCTGTTTCGATCGGGATAGGCCGCCGGCTGGCCGGCCTATCCCCCTATTGGCCCGCAGCCTATCTCGTGCTCACTCACTCGGAAAGTCTCCTCTGCTCCCAGGCGATCAGCCGGGCTATAGACACCACGGCCACCCCGATTCAAGACGTGGGTGTAAATCATGGTCGTGCTCACATCCCTGTGCCCGAGCAATTCCTGAACTGTCCGGATGTCATAGCCATCCTCGAGGAGGTGGGTGGCGAACGAATGCCGAAAAGAATGGCAACTGGCAGGCTTGGTGAGCCCTGCTCGGGGCATTCGGCAAAACGACGCGGCCCAATCCCCGCTCCAGATCGCGCTGGTGCTGCCGTCTCACAAGAGTGAGGTGCTTGGCAAGGGGCTCTTTTACTGCCGTGGGAAGCATAGTCACGGTACAGAAACAACATGGAGTTCAGCGCCTGGTTCTGGGTCGAGGCGCTCACGTGAGCGTCGCGCGCCAAACGGGAGAGGAACTGGCCGATCTGACTTCTCCCATCTCTGATGGATGCCGCTTATTGTGAAAGAGAATAAACCGCCTGATCCACCCGACATAGGCCTCCTCAGTCTTGTGGCTATAGTGGCGAGTGCGGATGGCCTCGCGCACCCGGTCAAGCAACCTGGGCTTTGGTGCGCCTGAAGGACAAGAACTCTCCATGGCTGGTTGCCCGCTCTGGCTGATCACTTTGAGTCTTCGGTCAGTGAGACTGCTTACTTTGGAATTCTCCATTAGCGACCTCCCTTTTGATCAATTCCGGAAGACTGGCGAATGCCCCGGCCCCTTATGCCTGGGGCGGCGCGGGGATCTATTGGCGCCGCGTTGTCCCGCACCGCGATCCCCGAAGGCGCCGGAGCGTTCTCAGGTTCCTCAGGTCGGCGTCGTCGTCCTTGGGAGTCTCCAGGACCATCGGCACTCGCGCGAAGCGGCGGTCGTTCAGGAGGCGGCGGAAAGCGCCGAGCCCGATCCGGCCCTTGCCGATGTGCTCGTGGCGGTCGAGGCCTGACCCGAGCGGCGCCTTGGCGTCGTTCAGGTGGAAGGCGAGCACGGAGCGCGCCCCCACGGTGTTCTCGCACGTCTCCATCGTGGCGTCATACCCCTCCCGGGTCCGGATGTCGTACCCCGCCGCGAAGAGATGGCAGGTGTCGAGGCAGATCCCGAGCCGCTCCGGCTGGGAGACGCGCTCCATAATGGCCTGCAGCTCTTCGAAGCGCGCCCCGACGGTATGGCCGGCTCCGGCTGTGTTCTCCAGCGCGATCCTGACGCGATAGCCGCGGATCCGCCCCGCCAGCTCGTCGAGCGCCGCGACGATCCGGGAGATTCCCGCCTCCAGGCCGCTGCCCTTGTGGGAACCGGGATGAATCACCACGAACCGCAGACCCAGCGCCTCAGCGCGCTCCAGCTCGTCGGCGAAGGCGTCCACCGCCCGCCGCCACTCGGGCTCGGCGGGAGTGGCGAGGTTGATCAGATAGGTGGAGTGGGCGAAGACCTCGGTGATCCCCGTGGTCCGCCGGGCCTTCTTGAAGCGGCGCACGTCCTCGTCGGTCAGCGGCCGGGCCGCCCACTGGACCTGGTTCTTGACGAAGAGCTGGACGACCGAGCAGCCGGTAGCTTGGCCGCGCTCCAGCGCCAGGTGGAGGCCGCCGGCGATGGACATGTGGGCGCCGAGCAGGTCGGCGGCCGCCACCTACCGCGCTCCCGGGAACAGCTCCTCCAGGCGCCGGCGCCGATGGGCGAAGATCGTGGCGAGCTGCCGTCTGACCCACAGTGTGTGGAGCAGCCGGCCGAGGGGCCCCAGCGGGAGCCGGTAGGTGATCCGGTCTTCCACCGACGTTCCGCCCTTTTCCGCGCGGAAGAGGTGCCGGTGCTCCCAGCGCGCGTAGGGCCCGCGGACCTGGACATCCACGAACCGGTACGGCGGGTCGTACTCGCGGATCAGCACCCGCCACCGCAGCGGAATCCCCAGCCAGCGGATGCGAAAGTCGAAGACGGTGCCCGCCTCCAGCGGGTCGGGTGGCGAGGCGAGCAGCGCCGGCCTGAGCCAGGGCGGGTCAAGGACCTTGAGGTTCCGGGGATCGGCGAAGAACGGGAAGATCTCCTCGCGGGGCCGCGGGAGCCAGAGGCGGAACTCCAGAACGTGGTCGGCCATGATCCCCGCGCTATCATAGGTAGGTGCCCGCGCTCAGTCAAACCCGCGCCTACGTCGCCCTGTTCCTGGTCGCCGCGCTCTGGGGGAGCTATCCGGCAGTGACCAAGCTGGCCCTCGCCGATCTGCCGCCCTTCACGCTCTCCGCGGTGCGCTGCGTTCTCGCCTCCGTGTTCCTGGGCGTCCTGCTCCTCCGGCGCGGCCTCCCCGACCTCAGGGCGCTGACGCTGGGCGACCTGAAAGACTTCGCCTTTCTCGGATTCTCCGGGATTGTCATTTCCACGACCTTCACGTATGTGGCCATCTCCCTCACCACCGCCTCCAACGCCGTCATCCTCCAGGCCTCCACGCCCGTCATCGTCGCCCTGGGCGCGCGATTCTATCTGGGCGAGCGCTTGAGCCGCCTCCAGTGGCTCGGCGTGGCGGTGTCGGCGGCCGGGATGCTGCTCGTGGTGAGTCGCGGGCAGTGGGCGGCGCTCCGCCTCGAGAACCTCCACACGGGGGATTTCATCGTCATCTTCTCCCTGATCGGGTGGAGCGCCTACACGATCTACGGCAAGCGCGTCCTCGGGCTCCACTCGCCGGCGCTCGCGACGACGGCGTCCTACATCCTCGGCACGCTGATGCTCGTGCCCGTCGCCGTCGCCACGCTGCCGCTCTTCCCGGCGCCGCGCTTCGCGTCAGCCACGGCGTGGGCCGTCGTGCTCTACCAGGCGATCCTCGGCGCGGTGGCTCACGTTTGGTGGTACGAGGGCGTGCGGGCGGTGGGGCCGAGCCGGTCGGCCATCTTCATGAACTTCCAGCCGGTGGTGGGGGTGCTGCTCGCCGCCGCCCTCCTCCGGGAGACGATCAGCGCGGCGCAGGTCGCCGGAGGGGTCGGGGTGCTGGTCGGGGTGGCGCTGACCACGCTCCAGAGGGCGAAGACCGGGGACGGGCGTCCCCGGCCTCGACTCCACTAGAGCTTCTTCACTTCGGCGAGGATCTTTTCCGGGTCGGGGATTTCCCCCTTGCCGTAGCGCTCGACGAAGCGCACCGTGCCCTGCTTGTCCACGATGTAGGTGGCGCGGTAGTTGGCGTTCAGATCCGCCCACCAGATCCCGTACTTCTTGACCGTCTCGCGGTGGATGTCGGCCAGCAGCGGGTAGCTGATCCCGCCGCACGCGGTCTTCGCCCACGCGTCGTGGGAGAAGATGCTGTCGGTGCTGATACCCATGACCTGGGTATTCGCCGCCTCGAAGTCCTTCAGCCTGGCCTCGAAGGCGGGCATCTCCTTGGTTCAGCCCGGGGTCCAGTCGAGGACGTAGAAGAGGAGGACGGCGTTCTTCTTCCCCTTGAACTCGCCCAGGGTGTACTCCTTGCCGCCGATCCCCTGGAGCTTGAAGTCCGGGGCCGCGTCGCCCACCTTCACCTCGGTCTGCGTCGTCATCGCTGCGTCCCTCCTTTCGCGCGGGGTGGAGTTGTCTGGCGGTTCACTATATCCGAACGTCGTGGGGCTTTCAACCGGGGCCGCTCCACGCGCGCCTCCGGTTTTCGCCGCCGCCCCCAGAGGGTGTGCCGGTGCGCCTCCAGCAGCTCGTCGGCGGCGCCGAGATAGCCGGCGGCGGTCACCACCTGCTTCGTGTCCCAGAGGCGGCGGAGGCGCTCGCCGTGGCCCGGGTCGCGGAGGGCGTGGTGATCCATGATCACCCGGCAGCCCGTGGCCTCGATGATCCTGAGGAGGTTCTCGATGCCTTGATCAATGAGCCGGGCTCCTATCTGGTGCTCCAGGTAGCAGGGCGGCCCGGAGAGGAACAGGAGGTCGGGGCGCTCGCGGATCAGGTAGGCCGTGGCCACCGCGGAGAGCGGCCCCTGGACGTCCGACGCGTGGACGAACCTGTAGCCCTCGGCGCGATCCGTCACCGAGAGCGCGACCACGTACCCCAGCGCGGTGCCCTCGACGCCGTGCGGCAGCGGCGGCGAGACCGTGAGCAGCACGTCGGGGGACTGCCAGCGTCGCCCCTCGGCCGAGTCCAGCCGGCAGTGGGGCCGGATCGCCTTCCAGAGCTCACCCCCGCGGCAGCTCTGGGCCGGATTGATCATGCGCGCCGGATCCTTTGCCCAGACGCGCCGCCCGGCGTACAGCTGGGGGTCGTAGCGGAAGTGGTCCTCGTGGTAGTGGCTGACGAAGATCGTCTCGGCGCGCATGGCGTACGCGGAGATCCGGTCGTTGGCGCGCTTGAGCGCGTCCCACTCTTCCTCGGCGGGCGGGAGCCGGTAGCGGCTGGGCGCGAGCGACGCCCCGGGATCGATCAGGATCCGCGTCTCGCCGCATTCGGCGTAGGCGGCCATGGAGCGAACGCCGAGCGACTCCGCCGCCAGCGGGATGACCTTCATATTAGATGCAGCGCCCGCCGTCGATCTCGAGACACGTCCCGGTCAGCATTTGGGCGTCGTCCGAGGCCGCGAACAGGGCGGCCCGGGCGATGTCCTCGGGTGTGTTGAGCCGCCCGAGCGGGATGGTCCTGACCATCGCCTCGCGGCCCTTGTCGTCCACGGCGGTCTTTCCCATGAACGTGGGGAGCATCGGCGTGTCGGTCGCCACGGGGGCGATGGCCACCACTCGGATCTTGTTCGGCGCCAGCTCGAGCGCCAGCGCCTTGGTCCAGGCGATGACCGCCCCCTTGGACGCGCCGTAGGCGCTCAGCCCGGGGCGCGGCCGGATGGCCGCCGTGGAAGCGGTGTTCAAGATCACGCCCCCGCCCTGCTTCTTCATCACTGGAACCGCAAACCGGCAGCCCAGATAGACCCCCCGCACATTGACCGCCATGATCCTGTCGAAAACGGCCTCGTCGAGGTTCTCGACGGGCGTAGGCGCCTGGGGAACGCCGGCGTTATTGAACAGGATGTCCAGCCGGCCCCACGTGGCCACCGTCCGCTCCACCATGGTCTGGCAGTCGTCGCTCTGAGACACGTCCGCCCGGATCACGAGCGCCTGGCCCCCGGCCTTCTCGATCTGCTGGGCGGTCTCCTTCGCCGCACCCTCGTTGATGTCGGCGCAGGCGACGCGCGCGCCTTCACGGGCGAAGAGGAGCGCCGTCGCCCAACCGATTCCGGACCCGGCCCCCGTGATCAGCGCAACTTTGCCGTTGAGTTTCATACTTCGCCTCCTGTCATCGCGCTTGTTTGATGTCGGCGACCTGACCGCCAGTGGCCCGGAGGAGCTCGTCGGGGCTCAGCGGGAAGACGCATTCGGGCACCCCGCCGGCGGCGTAGATCAGCGGGTGACGGAGGAGATCCCGGTCGATGTAGGTCGGCAGCTTCGTGGCGTGCCCTACGGGCGGGACGCCCCCGATCGAGAACCCGGTGGCCTGCCTGACGGTCTCGGGGTCGGCTCGCCGGATCCTGGCCCCGGCCAGGGCCTCCAGCTTTCGCTCGTCCACGCGGTTGTCTCCCGAGGCGATGACGAGGATGGGCGAGCCGTTGGCGGCGAAGATCAGCGACTTCGCGATCTGCCCCACGCTCACCCCCACGGCCTCGGCCGCCTCGCGGGCGGTCCTGGCGCTCACCGGCAGCTCGATGAGCGTCCGGTCGATGCCGAGAGCCAGGAGCGCCTCCTGCACCTTCAGAGCGGCGGGCTTCATCTCCTTCCGCTAGCCGACCAGCTCGGCCATCAGCCGGACCGCCTCCGGCTGGGAGGTCCCGCAGATGAGCGTGGTGACGCCTGCTTCTTTGTAAGCGGAGAGCCGGTCCCGAATACGCTCGCGCGGGCCGCAGAGCGCGACCTCGTCCACCAGGGCGTCGGGCACCGCCGCCACCGCCTCGGCCTTTTTGCCGCTGAGGTAAAGGTCCTGGATCTTCTCGGCAGCGGCCTCGTAGCCGTAGCGGCGGGCCAGGTCGTTGTAGAAGTTCTTCCCCCGCGCCCCCATCCCGCCGATGTAGAGGGCCAGCTGGGGCTTCATCAGGGTGCGGCAGGCCGCGACGTCATCGCCGAGCGCGATCCGCACGGTGGGGGCGATATCGAACGTCGCGGGCGATTTCTTTCCTCCCGACTGGGCGAGGCCCGCGTCGAGTGACGGGCGATAACTCCTCATCCGCTCCGGCGAGAAGAAGACGGGGAGCCAGCCGTCCGCGATCTCGGCGGCCAGGGCCACGTTTTTGGGGCCGATGGCCGCCAGGTAGATGGGGATGTCGGCCCGGCCGTGGAGGATGGACTTGAGGGGCTTGCCGAGTCCCGTGGCGTCGGGGCCGGCGTACGGGATCTGGTAGTGCTCGCCCGTGTGCTCGAGCGGCTTCTCCCGCTGCCAGATGGCCCGCACGACGGCCACGTACTCGCGCGCCCGGCCGAGGGGCTTTCCGTAGGCCACCCCGTGCCACCCCTCGATGACCTGGGGGCCCGATGCGCCGATCCCCAGAAGGAAGCGCCCGCCCGACAGCTGGTCCAGGGTCGTGGCGGTCATCGCCGTCATGGCCGGGGTGCGCGCCGGCATCTGCATGATGGCGGAGCCCAGGTAGATCCTCTCGGTGCGGGCCGCGACGAAGGCGAGGGGGGTCACGGCGTCGCTGCCGTAGGCCTCCGCGGCCCAGACGGAGTGAAAGCCGAGGCGCTCGGCCTCCAGGATCAGCGGGAGGTCCAGCGTGAACGTCGAGCCCGAGTAGCCGAGATTGAGTCCGAGCCGCATGGCGTATCTCCTATAGCCGTTGGAGAGCCATCAATCGAAGCCGGGGCGGGCGGCGCGGGCCAGCCCATCGGCACCGCCGCAGGTCCACCCGGCCCCGCGCGAACGGGATCCCCTCCTGACCGAGCAGGACCCGCTGGGTGATCATCCCGCTCACGTTGGCCCTGAGGCTGATCCCGCCGCGGGCGTTGACCACGCGCTGCCAGGGAATGTCGTGGGGGCAGCGCGTCATCGCGTACCCGACGGCCCGGGCCGCCCGGGGATAGCCCAGGAGCGCGGCGAGGTGGCCGTACGTCGCCACCTTGCCCCGGGGGATCTGCCTGACCAAGCGATAGACGACACGGTCGAACGCTATTGGTGCCGGGCGGCGATCCCGCGCGCGGTTTACCTCCCGCACTGCAGTTGGTACAGGCGCGCATAGAGGCCGTCGCGGTGGAGCAGCTCGGCGTGGGTGCCCTCCTCGCTCACACGGCCTCTGTGCAGGACCAACACACGATCCGCGCGTTGCACGGTGGACAGGCGGTGCGCGATGACGAGGCTCGTCCGCCCTTCCACCAGGCGCTCCATGGCGTCCTGGACGAGCGCCTCGGACTCGGGGTCCACGCTGGAGGTCGCCTCGTCCAGCACGAGGACGGCTGGATTGTACACGAGGGCGCGCGCAATGGCCAGCAGCTGGCGCTGTCCCTGCGAGAGATTCGCGCCGCGCTCCTTGATCCCGTAGCCGAAGCCGCCGGGCAGCGACTCGATGAAGCCCCGGGCGTTGGCCAGCGCCGCCGCCCGCTCCAGCGTGTCGCGGCCGACCGCGCCGTCCGTGCCCATCCGGAGGTTGGCCTCGACGCTGCCCGTGAAGAGGAAGACATCCTGGAGGACGAGCCCCACGCGGCGCCTGAGCGCGGTCGGATCCCACTCGCTGACGTCCAGTCCTCCCACCAGAACCTTGCCTCGCGCCACGTCGTAGGAGCGGTTCAGGAGGCGGGCGATGGTGCTCTTGCCGGCGCCGGTGACCCCGACCAGCGCGACGCGCTCCCCGGCCGCCACGCGGAAGGAGCAGTCGGTCAGCACCCACTCCTCCCCCTCGTAGGCGAACCACACGTTCTGGAACTCGACCGCAGGCGGCGCCCCGTCCGGCGCGGCGCGCTCCGGGGCTCCCGCGCGGGCGGGCCCGGTGCCCGGTTTGATACCGGGCTCCAGGTCCAGCAGCCCGAAGATCCGCTCCGAAGAGGCCATGGCCGCCTGCATCACCGCGTACTTGGCGCCGAGGTCCCTGATGGGCAGAAAGAAGCGGTTGGTGTATTCGATGAAGGCCACCAGGCCGCCGAAGGTGAGGACGCCGTCCCAGATCTGGCCGCCCCCGTACCAGAGGAGGAGCGCCACGGCCGCCGACCCGATGGCCTCCACCACGGCGTAGAGCGAGGCGTCGTACGCCGTCGAGCGGAACTGGGCGCGGCGGTAGTCGGCGTTCAGCGCCTCGAAGGCGCGTCGCTCCTCGCGCTCGCGGCAGAACAGCTGGATGACCATCATGCCCTGGAGGTTCTCCTGGAGGAAGGCATTGAGCCGCGCCAGCCGGGTGCGGAGGCCCCGGTAGGCGTTCCGCGCCTGGCGACGGAAGTAGGCGGCGGAGACCGCGAGGAGGGGGACCAGGGCGAAGGTGACGAGGGCCAGCCGCCAGTTCATGGCCAGCATCACCACCACGATCCCCGCCACCGTGACCACGTCGCCCAGGATCGCCACCGCGCCGCTCGCGAACATCTCGCTGACCGCTTCCACATCGTTGAGGATCCGGGTCATGAGCCTGCCGATCGGGTTCTTGTCGAAGAAGGCGGCGTCCATCCGCTGGGCGTGGGCGAAGAGGCGGTGACGGAGGTCGTGCATGACCCGCTGGCCGGTCAGGTGCATCAGGTAGCTCTGGAGCGCCCGGAGCGCGTAGAGCCCGGCAAGCGTCAGGAGGAAGGCGCCGGCCACCCGCGTGAGCCCGCTCCAGTCGGCCCTCAGGATGTGGGAATCGATCGCAACCTTCAGCAGATACGGCTGCAGCAGTTCGAGGGCCGCGATCGGGAGGAAGAGGAACGCCGAGACGAGGACGACCCGCCGGTAGGAGCGCGTCGCCTCCCAGAGGCGGGCGGCGAGCCGCGCGTCGTAGGCTTTCCCGAGGATCTCGTCCTCGTGGACCTCCGGCTGGCCCTGCCCCGCGTGGCTACGCACGGGAGATTTCTTCTTCCAACTGCTGGATCCGCCAGAGCCGGGCGTAGAGCCCGCCCCCGGCGAGGAGCGCGTCGTGGCTCCCCTGCTCCACGATCCGTCCCTCGTCCAGCACCACGATCCAGTCGGCCTCGCGGGCCGCCCGGAGCCGATGGGTGATGATGAGAGTGGTGCGCCCCGTGAAGGCTTCCCTCAGCGCGTGGAGGATCTCGACTTCCTTCGCCGCGTCTACGTTGGCGAAGGCGTCGTCGAGGATCAGGATGGGCGGGTCGGCGGCGAGCGCCCGCGCGAGGGCCGCCCGCTGCCGCTGGCCTCCGGAGAGGGTGAGCCCTCGCTCCCCCACGACCGTGTCCCAGCCCGCGAGAAAGCCCTCGATCTCGTCGGCGAGTCCCGCGACCCGCGCGGCCGCGGCGAGCCGCTCGGCGTCCGACGGCTCGACGGCCAGGGACAGGTTCTCCCTGATGCTGCGCGAGAAGAGAAAGGGATCCTGCGGCACGTAGCCCACCGCGCGCCGGAGCGACTCGAGACGGATCCCGCGCACGTCCTGCCCGCCGAGGAACAGGGTGCCGGCGGGCGCATCGAACAGCCGGGGGACCAGCGCCCCCAGCGTGGACTTGCCGCTCCCGGTGGGGCCGACGATGGCCAGCGTGCGGCCCGCGGGGACCGTGAGCGTCACGTTCCTGAGGGCCGGCCCGCGCCCCTCGTACGCGAAGGAGAGATCCTTGAACTCGATCGCGCTGTTCCCGACGTCGGGCGGCAAATCCACGGCGTCAGCGGCGTCGCGGATGTCGGGCTCGACGCCGAGGATCTCGGCGATCCGCCCCATCGCGGCGAGGCCGCGCCGCACGATCGAGAGCGTCCAGCCGAGCGCGATGGTCGGCCAGGCCAGGTGGGCGAGGTAGGCGTTGAAGGCGACGAAGGATCCAAGGGTGATCCGTTTCTCCGCCACCGCCGCGCCGCCGACCCACAGCACGACGAGCGTGCCGATGCCGGCGATGAGTCCCAGGAGGGGGGAGAAGGTGGCCTGCGTGCGCGCCAGGCTCAGGCTCCGCCGGAGGTACTCGGCGTTCAGCCGCTGGAAGTGGCGGACCTCGCCGGCTTCCATGGTGTAGGCGCGGACCACGCTCATCCCCGCCAGGTTCTCCTGCACCTTGGCCGAGAGCGCGCCCAGCTGCTCCTGGACCGCCTGCGACTGGTGGTGGACGGTGCTGTTGACGCGCTTCGCGAGGAGGATCAACAGCGGGTACGGCGCCATCGCGTACAGCGTCAGCCACGGATCGATGACCAGCATGGCGGCGAGCGTTCCCACGAAGGCGGTCGTCGTGGCCATGAGGCTCAGCGCGCCGAAGCCGACGAGGAGCTTCACCGCGGAGAGATCGTTGGAGGCGCGGGACATGAGGTCGCCGGTGCGGTGGGCCTGGTAGAAGCCGAGGGGCAGCCGCTGCAGGTGGCCGTAGAGGCTCTGGCGGAGGTCGAACTCCACCGCCTGGCTGCCGCCCAGGATCGCGAAGCGGGAGCCGAGCCTGACCAGCCCGTGGGCGGCGGCCAGCACCAGGATCAGGAGGACATACCGCTGGAGCTCAGCGACGGGCGACCCCGTCTGGAGGGCCTCGATGGCGCGCTTCAGGGTCCAGGGAATGGCGAGCGCGCAGAGAGTGGCGAGCGCCAGGCAGCCGAACCCCAGCGCGTAGCGGCGGGCATACGGCCTGAGGTGCTGGAGCAGGAGGCGCTCTGGCATCGCCCGCGCGCGCGTCAGGCCGGAGCGCCGTCGCGGTACGGCCGGAGGGCGGCGTAGACCGAGAAGAGGACGGGCGTGGGAACGCCGAGCTTCTCTCCGAGGCGGACGGCGTAGCCCTGGAGCGCCTCGAGCTCCAGCCGCCGGCCGCGGGTCAGGTCGTAATAGAGGGAGGAGGTATTGCTGGGGGGGAGCGCGTCGACGAAGGCCATGCGCTCATCCACGATCCCGGGCGGGAGCTCCACGCCCGCCGCCTTGGCGAGGGCGGCCAGCTCCTCGACGATCAAGCGGTACATGCGGCGCGTCTCGGGAATAGACCGGAGCAACCCGGTGGGGCAGCGGGTCAGCGCGGTCATCCCAGCCTGCGCGGCGATGAACAGATACTTCTCCCAGAGGACCTGCCTGATCCGGGGTGACTGCTCCACCGGGATGCCCGCACGTTGCAGCACCCGAAGAATCCCCTGGGCACGCGGAGTGTCGGCGCCGTCGAGCTCGCCGAAGACGATCCTTCCCCCGAAGGCGTGGGCGATGACCCCTGGCGCCTCGATGGTGGCGAAGACCTGCGCCGCGCCTCCCAGGATGTGGCCCGGGCCGACGATCCCGCTGAGCTTCTCCTCGTTGTCCACGCCGTTCTGGAGACAGAGCACCGCGGTGTCGGGACCCACGGCGGGGCGGATCGCCTGCGCCGCGGCCTCGGTGTCGTAGGACTTGACGCAGAAGAGGACCAGGTCGGCGACGCCGGCGCTGCCCGGATCGTCGGTGGCGGGGCACGCGACGACGAACTCGCCGTTGGCAGCCGACTTGATACGGAGACCGTTCTTCCGGATCGCTTCCAGATGGGCTCCCCGCGCCACGAACGTGACGGCCTCGCCCGCGCGGCAGAGCTTGGCGCCGAAGTAGCCGCCGATACCGCCGCTGCCCATGACCAGGATGTTCATGGCGAGCCCTGGGCCCCTCCCGCTGGGGGCTTGAGGGAGCGCTTGAGCGCGCGGCGCGCCAGGTCGTAGGCCTGAGACTGGTAGACCATCGTGTTCGGCGGCTCCCACTCCCAGGCCACGGAGCGGTTCTTGGTCTGCGCGTCGAGCTTGGCCCAGAGATCGGTGTTGGCGCTCCGGTCCCGCCCCCCTTTGGCGCCGTCCACCAGGTATTGGCTCGCGCTCACCACGCGCACCGGCATGCCGCGATCCTTTCCCCCGAGGGACTTGAAGCCTTCGATAGCGGCGGTGATCTCCATCCGGTTCGCCGTCGTCTCGTCCGCCGCTCCCTGCCCCTCCCGCTCGAGGCCGGCGGGAAAACACGCCACGTATCCCCACCCGCCCGGGCCCGGACTGCCCTGGCAGACGCCGGAGACGACGAGCAGGATCGAGCGCTGGACCGGGTTCGGCGGCATCCCGTTTAGGAAATCACCGGGTCGCCTGGCTGTCAAGGCGCCTCTCGTGGTAGCCTAAACATTCAGACGGACCATGAACGACCCGGATCTGAACCTCGCGATCGACATCGCCAAGCGCGCCGGGGCGCTCTTGCGCGCCGAACTGGGAAAGCGTCGCCAGGTCGCCTTCAAGGGGAGCCCGACCGATCTGGTTACGGAAATGGATCGGCGCGTCGAGGCGCTGATCATCGAGGCGATTCAGGTGGAATGTCGGGGGGACGCCATTCTCTCCGAGGAGCGGGGGTCGGTGGGCGGATCCTCCGGCCGCCGCTGGATCATCGACCCGCTGGACGGCACGACGAACTACGCCCACGGCGTCCCCATCTTCTGCGTCTCCATCGCCCTCGAGGTGGACGGCCTGACGCGGCTCGGGGTCGCCTACGACCCCAACCTGGACGAATGCTTCGTGGCCGGCCGCGGGAGCGGCGCCCGGCTGAACGGCGAGCGCCTGTCCGTCTCGGAGGCGGGCACGCTGAACGAGAGCCTGGTGGCCACGGGATTCCCGTACAACATCCGCGAGACACCGCGCAACAACCTGGCCGAGTCCGCCGCGTTCAGCCTGCGCTGTCAGGGCGTGCGACGCACGGGCTCCGCGGTGCTTTATCTCTGCTACTTGGCGGCGGGGCGGCTCGACGGCTACTGGGAGCTCAGGGTCGGTCCCTGGGACGTGGCGGCGGGGGCGCTCATCGTGGAGGAAGCCGGCGGGCGAGTCACGAATCTCGAGGGGGGAGCGCTGGATCCGGAGCGGCCGGCGGTGGTGGCGTCCAACGGCCGCATCCACGACGAGATGCTGAGGGTCCTCAAGGAGGTCCAGCGTTGATATGAGGCAGCCGGTTCACGTGAGAACCATCCGGATGGAGGCCGTCGAGGCCGGGCCCGGCGAGCTGGAGGTGACGGGCACCCTGCTCGACGAGCGGCCGAGCGGGCAAGTGCGTTCGGAGGGAGACGACGGGGCACGGATCATCCACGACATGACGGTGACGCTCCGGGTCCGCTACCCGGACTTCGTGATCACCGAGGCCAGGGCCGAGATGGCGGCCTACCCCTACACGATCTGTCCGGAGGCGCTGCCGCCTGTGGACCAGCTCGTCGGGCTCTCCGTCGCGCGCGGCTTCGTCCGCGCCGTCCAGGAGCGCTTCGGCCGCGAGCGCGGGTGCTCCCACCTCACCGCCCTGATCCTGGCGATGGCGCCCGTCGTCAAGCAGGGCGCCGGCGCGGCCTTCAGGCGCGAGCGGGACACTCCCAGGGACGCCGACGACCTCTGGTTCATCAACACCTGCCAGGCCTGGAGGCAGGACGGGCCGCTGCACTCGCTCCTCCAGCGGGGCGACGTGGAAGGGCTCAAGGCCATATCGGCCCGCTCGCAGCGACGCTAGCCAGACCCTAGGTCGTCGTACGAGAACATATCCCCGTCGAGGTAGCGACTGGCATCCGGCCCAGAAGCGGGCCAGAGCCACGCGGCTCGCTTCGACGATCTCCTTAGATCAGTAAGTTCCTGGAAGTCTCTGTCAGTTCCTTATCGACGCGTCAAGCCACCCACCCAAAGTCGCTTGAGCTTCTACTTCTTCGGCGTGTATTTTGCGTAACTGTCTTCACTCCTAGATACCAGTACACGCCGTCCGCCTCCCTCATGGAGCACCGCCGTCCCTGTCCTCCACGTAGGCGGATATAGAAGTTGAGGGCATCGTTGATCTCTCGAGAAGTAGCCACTCGCCTCTCCTTTCCGCTGGTGCCCTGCTGGCCTTCGCCCGCTTCACGTACTTCGTCAGGATGAAGCGCACCCCGAAGCGGGTCAGTGGCTGCCCGCGCTGGTTGCAGAAGACGGGGGCCTCTAACGGGAGGTCGGGACCTCGCTCCCCGCACCAAGCCCGGAGGACCTGAGCCGTCTGCAGCCAGAGCGGGCAGGTGCGCTCCTTACGGCCCTTCCCGACGAGCCGCACGTGAAAGGGCGGGGTGAGATGAAGGTCCCGGGCGCGCAGGTCGAGGAGCTCCTGGACCCGGCCACCGGTGTTGAATATCGTCGCCAGCAGGGGCATAGTCCCGGCGGCCCGCGGGCGTCGAGCGATCGATGCCGGCCAGGAGCGCTGCGATCTCGTCGTACTCCAGGTACTCGATGGCCCGCCGGGGCGCACGCTTGAACGGGATAGCAAGGATCCGCTGGGTGTGCTCGAGGTATTCAGGATGCTGCGTGCCGACGAAGCGGAAGAAGGCGAGGATGGCGGCCAGGCGGACATTGCGGGTCGCGGCGGTGTTGCGGCGCTCCCGCTCCAGGGAGTTGAGGAAGGCCAGCACCGCCTCGGGGCTGAGGGCATCGAGGTCGAGGGTGGCCGCGTCGTGCTTCCGATGGGCGGCCACGAACCGCAGGAGCAGGGTTAGCAGCGTGAGGATGCGTGGCGCCATCGGAACCTCCGGAGTCGAAAAAAGTGGCCCGCAGCGGTGAACCGTTGCGGGCCGCAATCTGGAGCGGGCGACCGGATTCGAACCGGCGACGTCCAGCTTGGGAAGCTGGACCGGCCGCACCCCGGCCGGGAGACTCCGGAATAGAACGGGAGACATTCCCGGGCCCTTCGAGACGCCTCCGGCCCCGCCAGCCTTCCCATCGTGTCCCACATTCTACTTCGGAAAGGGCAGCGGGAGGGCAGAACGAGGCACCCCGGCCCTCCTCAAGGGCCGGGACCCGCGGCGAGCCCCCGGTCGGCGGGACACTCGGTGAGCGCCACGCCCTGCCCCGCCCACCGGATCAGTCGAGGTCCCGATGATCGATCTGGAAGACGACCGGGCAGTGGTCCGAGAGCTGCTCATAGGCGGCCGGCTTTTCATCCCCGATGGTCGCGCAGGACTTGACCGCACCGTACCCGGTGACCCGGGCCGCCGCCCGGGGGGCCTCCTGCATCTCCCGGCTCACGAGCACATGGTCGAGCCAGCCGCCATGCTCCGATAGTACTCCGTGCACGGGGGCTCGACGGTGAGGCGCGTGAAGCCCGGCGCCTTCACCGTGACGATCGTCGCCATGATCTGAAGCTCCTCCACCGCAGACCCCGGGCTCCCGGTCCCCATGGTGTTGAAGTCCCCGAGGATGACGATGTCACGGTCCCGAGCGAGAAGATCCGCGACGGCCTCATCAAGCCGGTTCACCACCGTCATCCGTTCCTGCCGGGCGGCCGGAGTGGACCCGCTCTTCAGGTGAACCACGATGGCATGGAAGTCCACCCCGTCCCCCGTGGCCTTCACGTAGGCGTAGCGGCCCGGCCGGAGACCCTTCGCACAGGGGCTGGACTCGGCCGTCGCCCGAGCGTTGAAATGCCAGCGGTCGGCGAACTCGCTCAGGGTGACCCGGTCCGTCCTCCAGAGAAATCCCACGTGCTGGGATCGCGCGGGCCCGCAGCGGTGAAGGTCGACCTCCCAGGTGGCCCCGCTCACAGTCCTGAGGGCGTCCCTGACTCGGCCCATGGCCGCGCGCGTTTCCGGAGTGTCCCGGATCTCCACAACGACCAGGAGGTCGAGGTTCATCCACCCGATGGTGCACGCCAGCCAATCGAGATCCGTCTCGTCCGGAAACCAGCGGATGTTCCAGGTCCCCATCCGGACAAGGCTCGCCTGGAGGACCGCCATCCGCCGGCCCGCGCCGACCACCTGGCGGCAGCCGTCCCCCGATCCCCACACCAGCCATTCGTCGTTGCCCGTCGAGCCAGACGGCGGCGACGGGGCTTCGACAACACGCTCGACGTAGTTTTCGATGATCCAGGCCACCCGGCCGTCTTCGAGGCGGATCTGGATCCAGTGCTGGGCCTGATCCATGGCCCGGACTTCGGCCCTGGCAGCGTCCGGCGCCCGCCCCATGAGGCTCGGACGCGGCTGCTGGTGGAGGGGAACGCCCTGGGGGTGGGTGGCCTTGAGCTCGATCCATCGGCCCACTTCGAGGTCGATGGCCAAGGCGGGACTGGCTGGGAGAAGGGCGAGGAGGAGCAGCAGTCCAGCACCCCTGATCCATCTCGCGCTGCCAAGAGCGTCCATCAGGAAGGTCCTCCGCGGCTCACCACAGGAACTTCAGGCGGGTTCACCTCACGAACCTCTCGACCGACCTAGCGTAATCCTTAGATCAGTAAGTTTTCGGTAGATCACGATTCAATCGTCGCCTTCATGCACGGGAAAGAGACAAAAGGCCGGGAAAGCCCTGAGAGATTAGCAGTGCAAACACTAACCCGACTCCGGACAAGCTAGACGCGGGCCATCACCCGGCGCGAGAACTCCTCGGCGAACCGCCATTTCTCATCCACGCCGGTGGCGAACATCAGTTCCTGCAGCCCTTGGCGCTCGAGCTCGCGGATCTGCTCGATCAGCTCATCCGCGGAGCCGACGAGACAGGTGGCGCGGATCAGGTCGGCGTCGATCAGCTCGGCCTCGCCCGGATGCAGATACGTGTAATGGTACTCGTGCGTGCGGCAGTGCCGGTACTCCGGCGGGGTTTGCTCGACGAGCGCGCAGTACCGTTTCCAGATTCCCCGGAGGAAAGGCGGCGGGTCGATCCCCCGCTCGTGCACCTCATCGTAGAAGTAGTAGACGCTGGCCATGATATTCGGTCCCACCGTGCGGATCACCCGCTCGGAGTCGACGGCCTCGCCCGGGTCGAGGAGGACGATGTTGGTGAGCGCGCAGTTGCGGAAGCCGTCGAGGGTGCGGCCTGCGCGCGCCGCGCCCAGGCGGGCGTGCCCCAACGCCTCGGCCACAGGCACCCCGCGTGGCGGGATGGCGAACACCAGGCCATCGCCGTACTGGCCCGCCAGCTCCATGGCGCGTGGACCGAAGCCCGAGACATAGAGAGGGATCCTCGGCTCGAGGTTCATGTACTTGGTCTCGTGCATCAGCATCCGGATCGGGCGCGTGACGCCGTTGAAGGTGTAGTCCACCACCTCCCCGCGCAGGAGCGCGCTCAGGACGCGGAGGTACTCGGCGTATTCCGCGACCCGCATCGGTCGCTGTCCCATCGTGCGCATGGCCGTGTTCCCGGTGCCGATGCCGAGATGCACACGCCCCGGGGCCAGCCGGTTGAGCGTCGCCACTGCCGCCACGTGAACCGCCGGGATGCGGGTGCCGCAGATCGCGGTGCCGGGACCGAGGCGGAGGCGGGTCGTCTGCCTGGCGGCCAGCGCCAGCACTGCGTAGCAGTCTGAAAACAGCATCTGGCTGTCGGTCACCCAGACCGAATCGTAGCCCAGGCTCTCAGCATGGTTGAAGAACCCGATCTCGTCGATGTTGGCCATGACGCAGATGCCGAATCTCATGTCACGTCCTGTCCTTGATGCAGCGGGTGGACCACGAATGTCACGGCAAGCCCGCCCCTGGCACGTCCACCGGGACGCGCAAGAGAGACATGAGGGCCGTTCTCAGCCGTCCCCCCCAAGGCCTGGCGCGGATCCGCGGACGCTCCAGGCGCCGTCAACCTGCCGCCACGCGCCGGATGACGCGGCATCTACGGCGGCGATTCTGGCCCGGCCACCGCGGGGTGTCAAGCAGCGTGGGCGGGCCGCCCAGGTCCGACCTCGGCGATGCGCCCGCGGCGGTTGTGCAGTCCAGAGCGCCGGGGTTCATCAGGCGGGCTCGGCGGCGAGGCGCTCCCGCCAGTCCGGCGGCAGCACGACCTCCCGGCTGATCCGGCAGGGCGGGTGCCCCCAGGAGGGAAAGTAGGCGTGCTGGGGGATGGCGAGGTCTGCGCCCGCCACGACGACGGTGATGTCAGCGGGCTCGCTGACCGCCGGGATCCAGCCCTCCACGGCCGCCGCGTGGACCCAGGCCGGCCACTGGCGGGCGTCCACTGCGGAGTAGAGCCACGAGCGTCGCCAGGTCTCGGCCGGCAGCCGCCCGCCGGCGTGGAGATGCCGGCGCACGTCGTCCTTCGTCCAGCCCTCGGCCGCCAGCCGGCGCGCCACGAAGGGCGCCAGCACCACGGCGACCTTGCCGCTGTGCAGGATGGAGAAGAGCGAGGCCGCCGAGCCCACGACGCTCGCGAGCTCGTCGAGCCCCCCGGTGACGTTGATGGCCGTCTCGGCCCGGAGCAGGGTGACCGTGCTCTGCTCGGGGCGGTAGCCCAGCTCGACGTGGAGCGGCGGCCACGGGCTGTCGGCGCGTTCTGCGAGGCAGAGGGTGTAGCGCCCGGGCTGCCCGAGGCCGGCGAAGGAGACCGCGCCGGGCCAGCCGCCGCCCAGGTTGTTCATGACGAGCCGTAGCGCCCGGCCGATGGTCGCATTGGCCTGCCAGCCGGGGCCGAGGGCGCCCCAGTCGGCGTTGACCGGGAGCGCCTGGCTGATGGGGCCGTTCACGATGAGGAGCGGCGCCACGTTCTCGTCCGTGGTCTGCACCCCGCGCGCGTTGAAGGCGGGGTCGAGAATGCCCTCGACGGCGGCCAGCACGACGGGGAAGTGCTCGGGGCGGCAGCCGGCCATGACGGCGTTGGCCGCCACCTTCTCGACGGTGGCGAGCCCCCGGAGCGGCTCCACCTCCCCGAGGACGTCGTGCCGGGCGCGGGGACTCCAGCCGAGCATGGCCTCCACGCTGCCGAGGGTCGGCGGCACGATCGGCAGCCCGTCGGTCCAGCCGCGCCGGTAGAAGAGCGTGTTGACGGCCGCGACCGGGTCGGCGCCGCGGACCAGCTCGACCCGCTGGCGGGGGAACTGGCCCACGAGCGGCGTCCGGGCGAGGAGGCCCTTCTCGCGGACACGCTCCCGGAGGGTGTCGTCGATCCACTCCCCGGAGGCCCGCTGCCCCGTAGGAAGCAGCACCCAGAGCGCGTCCACGCGGCCCTAGTCCGGAGGATTCGCGGCCGACGCGGGCACCGCCATCGTGAGCGGTACTCGCTAGCGCGATCGCGCTTCCCGCAGGAGCCGGCTCCAGTCGCGCGGCAGCGCCACGGGCTTCGTGGTCGGGAAGCCCAGCATGCCATTGTGGGCGAAGCAGTAGGCATTGGTCCGGAGCGGGTCGCCGCTGACCGCGATCATGATGTCGCCGGGCTCGCACACGACGGGCACCGGCCGGTCCGGATCCTCCGACTCGGCGAAGACGGCAGGCGCCTTGCCCGCGCGGACGAGGTCGAGCAGCGTGGGCCGGCCCGGGACGAGGTTTGTCCATTCCCCGATCAGGCGCTCGAACTTCCACGCCGGGATGCGCGCCCGGCGGTAGAGCTCCCGCTGGAGGGCCTGCTTTGTCAGCCCGGCCCTGGCCAGCGTCTCGGCCAGGATCGGGCTCAGGATCAAGAGCGGCTTCTGGGTCCCCGTGGCGAGCCCCACCGTGAAGCAGAGCTCCCAGCCCACCTGGCGCGCGAGGGCGTCGGCCAGGTAGGGGAGCATCTGCTCGGGCGTGCTGCCAAAGACGGAGACGATGACGCCGCCGCCGGTGAAGCGCGAGATCGTCACGGCATTCGGGGCCGTGACGCCCTGGTCGTAGGCGATGGAAGGCCAGCCGATGCGATGGAGGACCTCGTCGTTCTCGGCCAGCACCACGCGCCAGGTGTTGCCGAAGGTACCCTTGTCGGTCTTGTGCGGCAGGAAGCCCGCCACGTTGCGGAGGTACAGGCGCCAGAAGCGGCCCACCGTGGTGTTGGCGTGGAAGCCGTCGCGCAGGGCGCCCTGCTGGTAGTTGAAGCCGAGCTCCTTGACGATGGGGCCGTCGAGAACGATGAGCGTCTCGGCGCCCGGCGTGTTGCCGCTGTGCTCGACCCCGTAGTGCGGGTCCGCCATGGCCTCGACCAGCGCGACCAGGACCGGCATGTACTCGGGCCGGCAGCCGGCCATCACGCCGTTCACGGCCACGTTCCAGATCGTGGCCTGCCGCCGGTCGGGGAGGAGCACGCCCAGCGCCTCGTCGGGCGCGCGGTCGGTGAAGCGGAGGAACTCCGCGACGCGCTCCCGCGTAGGCGGCACGATGGGCAGCCCATCGCTCCACTCGTTCTCGTAGAAGAAGCGGTTCACCTCATCGAAGGTGCCCTCGAGAACGATGTCCCGGGCCTCGGGCTCGGCGACGGAGCCGCTCGCCCGCGGGCGGCTCTCCGTCAGGCCCCGGATGACGGCGTCCACGGTCACGGTGAGGACATTGCGGCGGAGTTCCTCGGGGCTCTGCACGTCGACGTGCCCCGGCACCGCAGCCGTCGGGAGGTCCGGCATCCCGAGGCCCGCGGCGGTGCTGGCCGCCTGGCCCAGGAACCCCTCGCAGACGAGGGAGACCGAGGGGACCCCGGCGCCTTCGGCCGCTGCGCTGGCCCGCACCACGGCGGGCGTGCAGCTCCCTCAGCACGCCATCCCGGAGATGACGGCGTCCACCTCCTGGCGCCTGAGCTTGTCGGGCAGCTCGGCCAGAACCTTGTGCTCCTCGGCGCCGTGGGTGGAGCCGAAGACGTCGTAACGGACGAAGCGTACGCCCGGCAAGCGGCGACCCAGCTCCTCCTCGAGCACCGGGAAGATCTCGTCTCCGCGGAAGAGGTAGTCCCAGAGCTCCCCGATCGTCTTGCCGTCCAGCTTGTCGAGCCGCGGGGCAATGTCGGTGACCTCCACCATCTTCCGTCCCCGGGGCCACACCACCTGGTAGATCTCGCGTCCGCTGACCACGTTCATTCCTGCCTCCTCCCAGTGCTACGCGGGTGCTTCTGCCACGCGTCCGATGCATCAGGATACCGGGCGCCTGGAGCGGCGACAAGGGGCGGCTGGCTCATGATCACCTCACGTTGCCGGCGCTGGCAGCGGCCCCGCCGATCCGAGGCGGGCGCCCTCCCAGAGCTTCGGTCACTCGGTCGGCCGCCGCCCGGAGCAGTCGGCCGCACTCGGTCATCTTGGCCGCGGGCAGCTCGGCCGCGAAGCCCACGGTCTTGGCGGCTGCTCTCGTGGCCATCGGAGGCGCCCTACCGCATCAGGCTCGGCAGCCAAGTCGCCGTCTGGGGGAAGATCGCCATCAGCACGATGCCGACCAGGAAGAGGACCATGAACGGCAGCGCCCCCCGGGCGACCTCGTGCATCGGCGCCTTGGAGATGCCCTGGATCACGAAGAGGACGAGGCCCACCGGCGGCGTGATCTGCCCGAGCTCGATCAGGGTCACCAGCACTACGCCGAACCAGATGGGGTCGAACCCCGCCTGGAGGATGACCGGGTACAGCACCGGCAGCGTGAGCACCATCATGGAAATGCCGTCCACCAGCATCCCCAACACGATGTAGAGCCCGGTGATCACGGCGAACAGCACCCAGCGGGAGAGGTCGAGCCCCACCACCCACTCGCTCACCTGCCGGTTGATGCCGATCCTGACCAAGGCGAAGGAGAGAATCTGGGCCCCCAGGATGATGAACAGCACCATGCAGGTCACCCGCACGGTGTTCACCAGCGAGTCGCGGACGCCCGACCAACTGAGCCCGCGGTAGAGCCACGCCAGCACGACCGCCCCCGTCGCTCCGACGGCCGCCGATTCCGTCGGCGTCGCGATGCCGAACCACAGCGTGCCCAGCACCATCACCATCAGGGCCACCACGGGGAACACGTCGATCGCCGCGCGCCAGCGATCGGCCCCCGTCGGGCGGGACGTCGTCGGGGGGACGACGGAGGGATTGACGAGCACCGCCACCCAGATGTAGGCGAGGAAGATCGCCGTCACCATGGCGCCCGGGATCACGCAGGCGATGAACAGTTTGGCGACGGATTGCTCGACGATGGCTCCGTAGATGATGGTCGCGATGCCGGGCGGGATCAGATTGCCAAGGGCCCCGCCCGCGGCAATGGTGCCATAGATCATCGTGGCCGCATAGCCACGCGCCCGCATCTCGGGAATGGCCACGGTCCCGATGGCGGCCGCCGTGGCCACGCTCGACCCGCACACCGCCGAGAAGATCGCTGAGGCCACGACGTTGGAATGGAGGAGCTCTCCCCGGATGCCTGCCATCCATACGGCCACCCCGCGATAGAACCGACTGCTCAGCCCCGAGCGGAGGATCAGCTCGCCCATCAGGAGAAACAGCGGCACCGAGGTCAAGACGAAGCTCTCCATGGTGTTCCAGCCGATGGAGGCAACGGACGGGAGCGATGCCGCGTCACCATGGAGCAGGAGCATCACGATTCCGGTCACACCCAGGGCGAACGGGATCCAGAGCCCCGCCGCGAGGAGGCTGACCAGGAGGCCGATGAGGAGGATCAGCATCACGGGCGACCCCGCGGGGCCCGCAGCCGCTCGACGAGGAGGGCAACGATCTCGACGATGAGGAGCGACGCCCCCGCCGCCATGAACGCCTGGGGGATCCAGAGCAGCGTCCGGGTGAAGTAGATGGAGGTGGTCCCGAAGCGGTACGACTCGGCGACGAACCTCCAGAAGTGGTAGGTGAGGAACGCCGTGTAGCCGAGCGCCACGAGCAGCAGCGCCGGATCGACCCAACGGCGGATCCGCGCGGAGAAGCGCTCGTAGACCAGCTCGACGCGGATGAAACTCTCGGAGCGGAGACTGTCGGCCAGGCCGAAGAACGTGAGGACGACCAGCAGGTAGCCGGACATCTCGTCCGACACGAGCGTCGAGACCCGGAAGACGGACCGGCCGATCACCTCGACGGTGATGAGCGCCGTCATCAGCACGACGGCGACGGCCGACACGACCATCGCCGCCATGCCGAGGAGATCCACGGCGCGCCGGGCAGCCCCGCTCGGGCCGCTGTGGGGGCGCGAGCGAGCGCCCACGACGCCGCGCTACCGGCCGAGGGCCTTGCGCACCTTCTGGAGCGCCTCGACCGCCTCCGGGCCCCGCGCCTGCGCCCACTCGGCCCAGTAGGGCTCCATGAGCTTTCGGCCTTTCTCGATCTCGGTCGGCGCGGGACGGATGAGCCGGATCTTGTAGGTGGTCTCGAGCGTCTTCCGGTCCTGCTCCTCGCGCGCGGGGATCTCCCTGAACATCCGATCGTGGAACTCCTGCGCGACCGCCTGAAGCGTCTTCCGCACGTCGGGCGGGAGCGCTTCGAGGGCCTTCTTGTTCACCAGGATGTAGCTCGGCCCGCCGATGTGGATGTCGGGGAGGAATCCCCATTCGGTGAACTCGTACCACTTGGCGCCGAGCAGGTTGAAGCCGGCCGTGAGGTTCGCCTCCATGGCACCGCGCTGCGCGGCGGCTGGGACCTCGGGCGTCGTGAAGGTCACGGGCACGGCGCCGAACCGCCGGAGCATCTCGGTCTGCTCCGGGCTCGTGCCCCGGATCTTCCGGCCCTTGAAGCCGTCGATCGTCGTGATCGGCTCGCCGCGGCCCCACACGTTCTGGGGCGGCCAGGTGTACCAGTAGAGGATGGTGGCCCCGAACTTGTCGAGCTCCTTGACCACGTACGGCTCGAAGGCCTCCATGGCCTTCCGGAGGTCCTCGGCGTTCCGGACCAGGAACGGCAGGCCCGGCAGGGCGCTGATCTTCGCGTCCCCGGCGATGAACCCCTGGTAGCCGTCGGCCAGCTGGACCTGCCCCTGCCCCGTGGTGCGCACGACCTCGGTGGCCTTGTAGGGGAGCTCTCCGGCCGGCCGCACCACGATCTCGAGGCCGCCGTTGGTGCGCCGCTTGACCTCCTCCGCGAACTCCTTGGCGTACTGCGCGATGGGGTGGGTGATCCCCACGAAGACGTAGTAGTCCCACTTGACCGCCGCCCACGCCGTGCCGCCGAACGGCACGAGCAGCAGGGCCGCCAGGATCGCCGCGAACGTCGTGATCCGCTTCATCTCCGCTCCCCCCTCGGCCCTCAGGCTGTTCTCGGGAACTGGATGGGCTTGGTCACCCCGTAGCCGCCGTAGTTCCCCCACCCCGGCGACAGCCCCACCCACCACTGGGACGCTCCTCCGATCACCGCCACGTGGATCATCTCGGGCCCCCGCACCATGGGCAGCCGGGCGTCGTCGGGCAGCCGATGGAGGTCCCGCACGTCCTCCTCGCCGTGACCCCAGTAGTACATGTGCGCCTCGCCCTCCACGAGCACGCCGGTCCGCCTGAGCCAGCCCACCTCGTAGCGCGCGTGCTCCCACACCCAGCGCTTGACGTCGGCCCTCGTGTAGCCGGCGCGCGCCAGCTCCTGGGCGGGCTTGGCGCCGAAGGAAAGCAGGAGTTGCCCGGCGGCATGAAACATGTTGATGCCGGTGGTGGGCAGCGTGCTGGCGATGATCCGGAGGATCCGCTCGGCATCGCCGGGCACGAACAGCGGGGCCGGCGACTGGCACGCGAACACGGTCACGGCGCTCTGCTCGGGCCGCAGCCCGCGCTCCACATGGAGCGGCTCCCAGGGGCTCTGCTCCGCGTTCTCCGCCGCGCAGAAGAGGTACTTGGCCGGCTGACCCTGGGAGGACATGTCGGTCTCCCCGGGAATCCCGCCGCCGATGTTCCAGAGGATCAGGCGGACCGCCCGTCCGACGCAGGCGTTGGCGCGGGAGCCGCCGCCGAACGCCCCCTCCTTGGCGTTGAAGTTGAGCTCGGCCACGACGGGTCCGCTCACGATGACCAGGGGCGCGCAGGGGTTGGTCGTCGCCTGGACGCCGTGCAGATTGAACTCGGGCTCGAGCATCGCCTCCAGCGCCGCCATGACCACCGGCACGTGCTCGGGCTGGCACCCGGCCATGGCGCAGTTCACGGCGATCTGCTCGACGGTCGCCAGGCCGTCCTTCGGACCGACCACGCCGGCCACCTCGTTCGGGTCCCGGCCGAGATAGTCGATGATGGCCACGACGCGCTCCTCGGTGGGCGGCGCCACCACCAGGCCGTCCGTCCAGCCGTTCTTAAGGGCCAAGTCGTACCACTCCCAGAAGTCGGTCACCTCGCGGGTCGGTGAGGTCAACACCGCCATGGCTGCTCCCCCACGTCCTCAGCGGGCCGTCAGAGCCGCGACGACCCGGCCGAGGCTCCGCTCGGCGAGCTCGCGGGGATTGACCGTCAGGTTGCCGCCCTTCGGGGCCGGCTCCACCAGCAGGGGCAGGTCCGGCAGGCCCAGGGCCGCCGCATGGTTGCGCGCGGCCCGCTCGAAGGTGTCGTGGCAAACCGTGATGGTGGGCTTGCCCTGGGTCTCGAAGTCGAACGCGTCGAGCACGGACGCGTAGGTGCAGGACCCTCAGGCCGCCTCCCCGTTGACGATGACGTCGGCCCGGCTCACCAGCTCGGCGATCTGCTCCTTGGGGGCCGGCTTGGAGATGTTGGGCTTCTTGATCCAGACCGTCTCCCCGACCCCGCACCGCTCCCGGAGGAGCGCCCGGAGCTCCTCCATGAGCGGGTACATGGCGAACGAGCCGTCCTCCTCCCGGCGGCCCCAGCCGTCCAGGAAGCCCACCGTCCTGCCCCGGAGGGACGACGGGCGCGGCGCGAGCCGGAGGCCCTGGGCCCGGTAGGTCGTGCTGGGCGTCACGATCTTCATGGCGACCTCCTCGTGGGTGCGGGCAAGGTCACGATATCGAACAATCGTTCTCCTTGCTGAACGACCGGCCGCACCGTAACACCGGCGCCCGGGGAAGTCAAGAGGCCGCCGGCCAGCTCGGCTGCTGGGTCCTGCCTCCCGCGGCCTCAGGATCATGGCGCGCTGCTACAACGGGCACGGCTCCGAGAGAGTTCCGACGAGACGTAAGTAGTGACAGTGGCGCCACTGGCGCCCGGTACCGCGAAGGCGTCATCGTGTAGCTCGAACTCATCGGCTAGCCCCGGCGCTTCTTGACGCAGCACTTCCACGACTTCCCCCGTGGCGATGATTCCACTTAGCGGCGCTTGCTTCAGAATACGGGCGCCGATGTTCACGCTGGGGCCCACGAGGGCGATGGCCTGGCGCGCCGAATATCCCACGACGCCGACGACGACATCGCCGACGGTTATGCTCATACGCGCTCTCACGCCGGGTCCACCCCCGCACGCGCCATCGCACCGGCCCTGGGCGAGCGCCAGCTGGATGGCGAATGCCGCGGTGACGGCGTCGCGTGTCCTTTCGAAGTAGAGGAGGGCGCCATCCCCCTCGTAGTCTTTCACCTTCCCGCCGTGCACCAACGCTACCTCGCTCACAAGCCCCAGAAAGCACTGCACGACACCGAGCACGGCCTCCGGCGGGTGGTGGATGAGCAGGCTCGTGGATCCGGCGATGTCGACGAACAGCGTCGTGAGACGACACCGGCCGGGCAGGGCCGACATCGGTGAGCCTTCGCGCATTGTCGCAATCGATGGCATCCGGTCCTTCATTACTCGGGTCTCCTAGACCAGTTCAGCGTTCGACGTTCAGGAGAGGGAATTCCCGCTCCCGCTCAGGCGCCCTGATTTTTCAGCCACAGCACCCCGCCTTGGCGGGCTCGGCGGATACCTGCTCCCCTGGGACGAGGAGGCGATCCGCCAGCTCAAGGATCAGACGGGCCGGCATCTCCTTCACCTTCCGAGCGACAGCGACGGCCGCCCGGAGCTGATCATCGGTCATGCCCGCCTCCCGACCCCGGCGAACATGATACTTTAGGCACGGCTCGCAGTTGGCCGCCACGGCAGCCCCGATCGCCACCAGCTCTTCTTGTTCTGTCGAAAGGACCGGTTCCATCGCTCACCCCTCCTTATCGTCCGCACTCCCCTGAGAGCCTCGATGACCCATCCCGCAGCAGCGTCCCCGGCGGGCGGCCCAGAGGCAGAAGGCCATCATCCCCACGCAAAGCAGCGGGAGCGCCCACCATCCCTCCCACCACCAAGGCATGCTTATTCCCTTCCTTCTTGGGGAGCACCGGAAGGCTCGCACCTGAGGACCCCCCGCTCGTCCTGGTAGAACCGGCACCCCTCGCGGAGCCGCTCCCGGAGCAGCTTCCTAGCCCGGTGGGTCCGCACCTTCACGGCCCCCACGGAGCAGCCCAGGATCTCGGCCACGGCCTCCTCGCCCAGCCCTTCCAGGTCCCTCAGGATCAGGCAGGCCCGGGAGGCTTCGGGAAGGTGGTAGATGTAGTGCCGGAGGCACTCGGCCATTTCTTCCTGCTCGATGCGGCCCTCCGCCGAGAGTTCCTCGCTCGCGACGGTCGGCTCGACACCGTCCCCGTGGAGAAACTCTCCCTCCAGCGACAGGCTTTGCCCCTCCTGGCGGGAAGTTCGGCTCCGGAGATGGTCGAAGGCGAGGTTGGAGGCGATCCGGTAGATCCAGGCCGTGCGGGCTTCCGGGTTCCTGAGCTGGTCCAGGCCTCTGTGTACCTTCAGGAAAGTCTCCTGGGCGAGGTCCCGGGCCAAGACCGGGTCCTCGAGAAGGGTGGCGAGGTAGCGGACAATCCGCCCCTCGTACTCTGAGACGATCCGGTTGAAATCAGGCGCCGGGTCCATGTGTCAAGCCCCTCCACTTACAAAGACGAGAAATGTGGAGAAAAGGTTACGCATTGGCCTCTCCTGGGGGGCGGGGGTCGCCCGGTGCCGGTGGGGTCAAGGGTTCACAAGAAAACACCTTTGAAATTACGTCAGACGGCACAGGAAATTGACGCGAATGGCTCGACGCCGCGGCTATGCACCTATGCAGAGGAGGCCGTTCCCGGGCGAACACGAAAAAGTACCGAGTTCGGTCTGATCTAGCTAGAGTTCCCAAGGTGGGTCGATAGCAATCGGGAGCTCGAGGAGCGCCGGGCCGCGGTGGCTCAGCGCCTTGTCCAGGGCCTGCGGCAGGTCGTCGAGCCGCTCCACGCGCTGCCCCGGGAGCCCGAAGGCGTGAGCCAGCGCGGGGAAGTCGGGATTCGTCAGATCCGCCTCCCCCCACCGGCCGTAGAGGGCCTCCTGGAGCCACTTGATGGCCCCCATGCGCTGATCGTTCAGCACCAGGAAGACGACGCCGAGCCCGTACTTCACCGCCGTCGCCAGCTCGTTGACCGAGAAGAGGAAGCCGCCGTCCCCCACCACCGCGACCACCTGGCGCTCGGGATGGGCCACCTTGGCGCCGAGGGCGGCCGGCACCGCATAGCCCAGGGTGGCCGAGCCCACGGGGTAGAGGAACGTCCGGGGGTGGAGGACGGGGGAATGCCACTCCATCCAGTAGTTGATCCCCGTCTGATCGTTGACCACGATCGCGTCGGGGGCGAGGGCCTCGCGCAGGACCGTGATCAGCCGCTCCACGTCCTGGGTGTAGCGCGATCCCCGCGCGGCGCGGTGGGTCGCAAGCCAGCCCCAGTCCCATTCTGAGGTCCCCGCCCCGGGCCCGAGGGCGGTCACGAGCCCGGCGAGCCCGTCCCGCGCGTCACCGACGATCCCCAGTGTCGGCGGGTACATCTTTCCGATCACCGTCGCGTCGAGATCCAGGTGGATCAGCGTCTGATCCGGCCGGAAGGAGAGGTTCAGGAGGAGCCCCCGGGTCGAGCGGTGGGCGAAGCGGCAGCCCACCGCCAGAATCACATCAGCGGCCTCGATCGCCGCTTGAGTGGCCCGCTTGTTCGGGAGCACGCCGAGCCAGAGCGGATGGGTCTCCGGGATGATCCCGCGCCCCATGACCGTCGTGACCACGGGAGCCCGGAGCCTTCCGGCGAGGGCTTCCAGCTCCGCGCCCGCCTCGGCCGCGACGGCGCCGCCGCCGGCGATGATCAGCGGGCGCCCGGCGCTGCGGAGACGATGCGACGCCTCCTCGATCAGGCGTACGTCGCAGGGGGGGCGGCGCCCGCTCGCTCCGGGAGTGAGCTGGGCCTCGACGGAGGCCGTCAGAAGGTCGGTGGGAATCGACAGCGCGATGGGACCCGGGCGGCCACTCCTGAACAAGTGAAACGCCCCCTGAACTGCGCCGGGGATCGCCTGAGCGTCGCGCAGGGTTTCAGCCCACCGGCAGACGGGCTTGAAGCAGTCGATCTGGTTCGTCACCTCGTGAAGTGCTCCGAGATCTTTGCCGATCAGCGCTGAGGGGATGTCGGACATGACGACCAGCACCGGCTGGGAGCCCGCGTAGGACTCGACCAGCGGCGTGAGGGTGTTCGTGGCCCCGGGGCCCGTCGTGACGACGACCACACCGGGGCGGCCGGAGGCGCGAGCATAGCCGTCGGCCATGAAGGCGGCGCCCTGTTCGTGGCGGGCCAGGATGTGGGTGATCTGCGACTGGCGGAGGAGCGCGTCGTAGATCGCCAGGTTGTGGACGCCCGGGATTCCGAAGACATGGCGGACCCCCTCGGCCCGCAGGGCCTCCACCACCCACTCCCCGCCCGTCCGTCTCTCCGTCATCTCAGGCGCGCCCTCGGCGCTCGCCGCGAGGACGTGCGGCCGCGCTGGCAGGAACTCATCCTCCCGGATTGGACACCTCGACCCGGGCCCCCGCGGGCGCCTCCGGCCGCACCAGGGGGAGCCACCCGGTTCGACAGGCGAGCACGCCCCCGCCGTAGACGATCGCTGCCACCCCCAGGCCGAGGACGGTGGTCAGGCGCTCAGGCAGCGCGAGAAGGAGACCGGCGCCGATCAGCAGGAGCCGGACCGCATATCCGAGGGGGTTGTTCTTCAGGGTCCCGATCCAGGGAAGGTGCCCCTGCAAGGCGTAGGCGACCAGGGCCAGACCGATCACGGCGGCGAGGACCACCTCGAGCAGGACGAGGGGGGTGGCGCCCTGGAGCACGAGGGCGGGGTTGTAGATGAAGAAGAACGGCAGCGCGTACTTGACGGCCCCGAAGCGCATGGCCTCCATCATGGAACGCATGACCGGCGCTCCCGCCAGCCCCGCGGCGGCGACGACCGACAGCGCCACGGGGGGCGTGATCTCCGAGAGCACCGCCCAGTAGAGGATGAAGAGGTGGACCGCCATCGGGTTCATCCCCTGCTGGATCAGGGCGGGGGCCATCATGATGGCCAGGAAGATGTAGGAGGCGGTAATGGTGAGCCCGGTCCCCAGGATGAAGCAGGCCACGGCGGTCAGGACGACGAGGGCGGTCACGTTCCCGCCGGCGATCCGGACCACGTCGCTCGTGAAGGTGCCGATCACCCCGGTCACCGTCAGTCCTCCGATCAGGAGCCCCACCGCCGCGAGCACCGTCACCAGCTCCACGAGGATCTGCCCGGTGGACACGACGAAGCCCAGGGCGCGAGAGGGGGTCCAGCGGGTGTCTCTCCTTAGCATGGCCAGGAGGAGCAGGAGCGCCGTGGCGTAGAAGGGGGCCAGCGCCTCCTGCCGCAGATAGACGAGGAGGAAAACTAGAAGCCCGAACGCCAGCATGTAGAACCACCCCTCCCTGAAGCTCTCACGGAGGGACGGGAGCTCCTCGCGAGGGAGGCCGCGGATGCCGTACTTGGCGGCGTAGGCGTCGATCTGGAGAAACAGGCTCAGGTAGAACAGGAACGCGGGGACGGCCGCGGCCGCGGCCACGTTCAGATAGGGGGTCCCCAGGACGGAGGCCATCACGAAGGCCACGGCCCCCATGACCGGAGGCGTGAGCACGCCGCCGCTCGACGCGTTGGCCTCCACGGCGGCCGCGTCCTCGGGGCGGAAGCCGGTCCGCTTCATGGCGGGGATGGTCACGACGCCCGTGGCGAGGACGTTGCTGACGGAGCTCCCGCTCATGGTGCCGAAGAGGCCGCTCGCCACCACCGCCACCTTCGCCGTCCCTCCCCGCACGTTCCCGAGGAGGGCCATCGACACATTGGTGAAGAAGCGGCCCGCCCCGGTGACGTGAAGGGCGGCCCCGAACAGGATGAACCCGACGAGGAGATTGCCGAAGACGCGCATCGGGATCCCCAGCACCGCCTCGACGCTCGCGGTCTGGTAGCCGATGGTGTCGGCGAAGGAGAGGCTGAAGCCGGCGATGGGACCCGGGAGCCGTCCCGCGTAGACGGGGTAGAGGGAGAAAACGAGGAGGATCAGCGCCAGGGCCAAGCCGCCCGTGCGCCTGGCGCCCTCGAGCAGAAGGAGCCACAGGACGACCCCCACCCCGACCGCGGGGGCCGGGGCCTGGAACTCCCAGGCCTCACGCACCATGCGCTCGCCGTGCCAGGCGAAGTAGACGGAGGATCCGAGCGCCGCGAGAAAGAGCAGGACGTCGTACCACGGCACCCTCGTCCCCGCCTCCTTCCGCGCAGGGAAGAGGAGGAAGACCAGGGAGAAGAAGGTGGCCAGGAGCAAGTAGAGGTAGCGGTTCTCCAGGAGGACGAAGCCGACGAAGAACCTGAGGTTGAAGAGCTGGTTGACGGCCAGCCCGAGCCCCGCGAGCGTCAGGAGGACGAAGAGGGCGAGCCAGCCTCCCCTCAGGGGGCGGTGCCGCTGGACCGGCTCGCCCGCCATGACGCCCTACCCGCCTACCAGAACTTCTGCTCCCAGTAGGGATCGAACCCCGCCTTCTTCAACTCCTCGGTCCGGATCTGCATCCAGAGGTCGGCGAACTTGGCCGTCCCGACCTTCTGCTTCTGGGCCTCATCCAGCGCCCGCTCCCAGGCCCGGGCCAGCGTCTCCTGGCGCCGGACGAGCGCCTGGTTGTGCCGGTCCACCTCGGGCGTCCAGACCCCTTTCTCCTTGAAGTAGCGGATCGCGCCGTCGTGGTACGGGGCGACCCACTTCAGGCGCTGGAGGTCCAGCGCGAACCCCTCGTTGCCGGGCCAGGCCGCCTTGTACTCCGGGAAGAGGTCGTAGAGCATCCGCGCCTGGTGATAGACCAGCTCCGCGTCCTGCCAGACGTAGGTAGTGACGATGGGGTAACCGTAGGTCGCCCCGAGGTGGGGCGTCTCCTTGGAGACCGGGGGCGCGCCGATGGTGGCCAGGCCGTACTCGAAGAACGGCGCGATCTTCTTCAGGCGCTCCCAGGCGGCCCGGTCCTGCTTCGGGTCCGGCATGGCGGCGGGCGAGTACTTGCGCGGCGAGTTGGCGAGCTCGTAGACGGGTCCCGAGTTGGTGCTCGCGATGTAGCAGTCGGCCTTGCCTTCGATGACGGCCCGTCCGGACGCCCCCCAGCTCGGGAAGTCGAGCTTCTGCACGTCGGCCCACGTGAGGTTCGCCGCCGCCAGGAACGCCGTCATGTTGATGTTCAGGGCCGGCGCTCCCACCACCCAGGCGATGCGCTTGCCCTTGAGGTCGAAGACGGTCTTGATCCCCGCGTCGCCGGCGCACGAGGCCGCGCCCGTGTTGAACGGGGCCCACGCCGCTCCCAGGATGCGCACCGACTGGGGCCCCCACTCCGGGGTGGCGAAGTCCATCACGCCCTCCTGGGAGAGGAAAAAGGCGTTCCCGAGGGCGCCGAAGTGGGCGGTCCGCTTGACGAGCGGGATCAGCCGGGCCACGTCGTTCCCGGCCGGGATGACCCGCAGCGTCATCCCCTCCTTGGTCGCCATCGCGTGGCCGATGGAGGCGGCCTGGCTGTAGCCGGCCGAGCCTACGTCGTAGGCGGTCCAGACGAGGACGCGCGGCATCTTGAACGGCGTCTGAGCGCCCGCGAGAACCGCCCCGCCGAGCAGGGTGAGCCCCACGACGAGCAGGGGGAGTGAGAGCGAGGTCCACAGGGTCTTTCGCATTGTCCTGTCCTCCTGTCGCGCCTGGGGCGCAGAGCCCCGTCAGAGCGCGGGCTTGATTGAGCGATCGATGGCGACGTCCACGAGTGTCGGGCCGCCTGCGGCGAGCATCTTCTCGAGCACACCTTGCAGATCCTGGGGGCGCTCCACCCGTTCGGCCTCGACGCCCATGGAGCGGGCGAGGGCCACATAGTCGATCTCAGGCTCCACGAGGTCCATCCCCGGGTAGATGCCGCGCTTGGCCGAGTCGAGCCCCATCCCCAGCATCCCGATCTTGAGGATCGCGTAGGAGGCGTTGTTGGGAACCACGTAGGTGATCGGGAGGTGGTAGTGGGCGGCCGTCCAGAGCGCCTGGCAGGCGTACATGAGGGAGCCGTCCCCGATGGTGGCCACGACCTTCCTTCCGGGATTGGCGAGTTGCACACCGATCGCCGCCCCCATCCCCCAGCCGAGGGTCCCGGTCTTCGAGCCGTAAAAGGAGCCGGCGTACTTGAAGGGAAGATAGCCCAGGACGTAGCGGATCGACGAGGCGGTCTCGTCCACGATGATCGCATCATCCGGGACCACGCGGGCCAGCGTGTGCATGAGATAGGCCGCGCTGATCGGCGTCCGTTCCTTGTCGGCCTCGGCGGTCGCCGCGAGGCCCTTCTGGTAGGCGGCCTTGGCCTTGGCGACCTCGGCGGCCCGGCCCGCGGCAGCCCCGCGCTGGGCGTCCGTCATGAGAGCGCCGACCTGGCGCGCGAGCGCGACGAGGGTGGACTTGGGGTCGGCCAGGATTCCCTGGGTGACCGGGTAGTTCTTCCCGATCTCCCGCGCGTCGTCGTCCACTTGGATCACCAGCAGGCCCCGGGGGAACGGCTCGCCCGGGGCGTACGTGAACCAGGTGAAGACGGCGGCGCCGACGATCAGGGCGCAGTCGGCGTCGTTCAGGACCTTGCGCACGCCGGGGGCCGAGGGGAAAAGGCCGCCGCGCCACAGGGGATGGTCGCCGGGAAAGTTGGTCCGCCGGTAGACGGGCTCCCCGTACACCCGGGCGCCGATCAGTTCGGCGAGCGCCACCAGCTCCCCGACCGCGTCCGAGCGCGCGACGCCATCGCCCGCCACGATGAGCGGGGCCGTCGCCCTGGAAAGCGTCTCGGCCGCCGCGCTCAGTGCCGCCGGGTCCGGAAGGGTCCGCGTCGCCACGGGGGGGCCGGGAGCGCCCGAATCCTCGACGGCTTGGGTCACGAGATCCATGGGGAGCGAGAGGAAGACCGGGCCCGTGGGGGGCGTCTTCGCGAGGGTCAGTGCGCGGCGCAGAGCGGCGGGAGCTTCCTCGGCGCGCCGGATCTCGTAGGACCACTTCGTGAACTGCTCGGTCAGCTGGACCAGGTCACCGCTGAGGATCGGGTCCTGGAAGAGGAAGCGGCTGTCCTGCTGTCCCGCCGTGACGACCAGCGGGGTCTTCGCGCGGCAGGCGCTGTGGAGGATGCTGAGCCCGTTGGCCATTCCCGGGGCCACGTGGAGGTTGACGACGCCGACCGTTCCCGAGGCCTGGGCGTAGCCGTCGGCCGCGGCCACCGCCGTCGCCTCCTGAAGGGCCAGGATGTACTCGAGCCCCGAGTCGGGAAGCGCGTCGAGGAAGGTGAGCTCGGTGGTGCCGGGGTTGCCGAAGAGGTAGCGCACCCCCTCCGCCCGGAGGATCTCCATCAGGACCTGGGCGGCCTTCATGGCGGGAGAGGGCTCAGGGAGTGCCGGTGCGCGCCTTCTCGAAGATCTGCTCGGCCCGCGTGGTGTTGAACACCCCGCAGGAGCAGAAGCGAGCCAGGTACCGGGTGGCCTCTTCCGGGGTGCGACGCCCCTCCTTGACCCAGTCGAGGAGCTTCTTGACGAGATTGTGGGCGATCATGCCGTGGCCGCACATGGTTCCGATCTCGAGGACCACGCGGTCCGGCAGCCGCTCGACCCGGCCCTGGAAGCCGAGCGAGTACTCCACGCTGTGCCGCTTGATCCCGGCCTCCTGGCAGCACCGGCGCGCCGCGTCCATGGGCGCGCTGATGTTGATGGACACCCCCAGGTCGGCGTCCCGGAGGTCCCGGACGAACGCTTCCATGTCCTCGAAGGTGGAGAATACCGCCGACATCGTCGTCGGGCCGTCGATCTCGTTGATCACGCGCTCCGGGTCGGGACGGTGCTCACGGCGCCAGTGGGCGAGCGGGTTCAGGTCGGGCTGGGGCCGGAGGGCCCCTCCCTTCGTCGCGTCGCCGATGTTGACCGGGTGGTGGCGCACGGCCAGTCGGGCGAAGGTCCGGTACTTCTCCACCAGGTCGTCGTCGTTGAGGGTCCGCGTCGCCATGGCGAAGACGATGTAGTCGTTCTCGACCGGGGCGGCGCCCGAGCGCCGCTCGAAGGCGTAGTGCTCGCTCCAGCGGTGCAGGGTGTTCGTCATAGGGCCGCCTGCCGCGTCGCGCGGCCCAGGCCGAGGTTGGTCTTGCCCCGGTAGGCGGGATAGCCCTCTGCCTCCAGGACCCGGACCAGCGGGTCGTCGCCGCCGGCGTCGCACCGCGTCGAGACGCCCACCGCCACCACCGTGTCCAGCTCGCGGGAAACGCCGCGGACGATCTGGAGCACGGCCGGCACCTGCTCCAGGCCCACCTTGATCTCGACGATGGCCGAGAGGACTTTCTCGTTCAGGATGTCCTCCCGGATCAGGCCGCGCGCGGGATCGGTCATCAGGGAAGTCACGGGATTGTTCTTCTCGAACTCGGCCCCGGAGGCGGCCAGGCGCTGCGTCATTCTCTGGATGTCCCGGAACCGCGCCCCGACGCCGGGCCGGCCGAACTCGATGACGAATCCCGCCTCGCCCTCCTTCACCCGGCCCGTGACGTCGTTGGTCTTCACTTCCGCCGTGCCCCGGCCGTGAATGCCGGTGGACTCGTGGGGGACTTGCGGATCTGAAAAGGCGCGACGCACGATGCGAGGCCACTGGAGCTCCGTCGGCATGATCGCGTCGGTGGGACAGATGTCGGGCTCGGGGTCGAAGCGGAAGCGGAAGGCCTTGGCGACCTTCCGGATGGCCCGCACCATGGGCGGGAACAGGTGCTCCTTGGACATCCCGCGGAAGCAGGTGAAGCACTCCACGCACTCGTCCTGGTTGACCTGGGCCCGCCCCACCGCCGGGTCGATATAGATCGCCCCCATGGGGCAGACGGGGATGCAGTTGCCGCACGCCACGCAGCGGTACTGGCTGATTTGCACGCGTTTACACTAGCCGGGACTCCTACGATCTGTCAAGGCGAATGGCGCATTTACATCAGGCTTGACATGGGAAAGATTGTCAGTACTGTATGGGCAACCCGGATGAGGCGGCCGGCGCGTCCTGCGCACCGGAGGCCCGCCCCTGCTGATAAAAGGAGGCCCGTATGAGCACTGACCTCACATTCTCCCGCCGCGATCTCCTGAAGCTCGGGGGAACCGCGCTCGCCGTCGCCACCGTCTCGCGCCCCGCGCTGATCGAGGCCCAGACGCCTAAGCGGGGAGGGGCATTCAGGTTCCGTGGGTACACCCCGCCCCACTTTGATCCTCACCTCACCGCTTCCTACACGACGATGATCAATCTGAGCTTCACCCACAGCCGCCTCATCAAGCACAAGACCGGCCCCGCGGTGAAACCCGGCACCTTCGAGTTCGAGGGCGACCTGGCCGAGTCCTGGAGCCAGCCCAACGAGACCACCTACATCTTCAAGCTCCGCAAAGGGGTCCGGTGGCACAACAAGCCCCCCGTGAACGGCCGCGAGCTGACAGCCGAGGACGTCAAGTACACCTGGGACCGCTTCATGACGATCCCGGGGAACGCCAACCGACACATGATGGCCGCGGTGGACAAGGTGGAGGTTCTTGATCGCTCCACGGTCAAGTTCACACTCAAGGAGCCGCTCGCTTGGTTCCTCGATTTCGTCGGCACCCCGATGGCGCTCTGTATCATCGCCAAAGAGGCCGTCGAGCAGTTCAAGGACCTCAAGAAGGCCGAGGCCGTGATCGGGACCGGGCCGTGGATGCTGGAGGGCCATGAGCCCAAGGTGCGAACCACCTTTGTGCGGAACCCCAACTATTTTATCCCGGGCCTCCCCTATATCGAGCGGGTCGAGGCGATCGACTTCGATGATCCCTCCGCGCGCCTGGCGGCCTTCGTGACGGGCCAGATCGACGCCGGCGGGGAGTTCCCCGGAATGATGATCCGTCGCCAGGACTGGAAGATCGTCAAGGAGAAGCGCCCGAACCTGAGATACGTCGAGTTTCCGGCAAACGTCATGGTGCACACCGGCATGCGGACAGACAAGCCGCCGTTCAACGACATCCGGGTCCGCAAGGCGCTCTCGATGGCTCTCGACCGGAAGGCGATCCTCGACGCCACCCAGGAAGGCGTGGGGGTGCTGAACCCGCCGATCCCCGCGGCGCTTACCGCATGGTCCATCCCCTTCAACCAGCTCGGCGAGGGCGCCAAGTACTACGAGTACAACCCGACAGAGGCCAAGCGGCTCCTCGCCGAGGCCGGACACCCTAACGGCTTCAGCACGACGCTGGACTATGCGACCTATGGCTCTCAGGAGATCATCGACGCGGTGCAGATGTCGGTGAAGATGTGGAAGGACATCGGCGTGGACGTCAAGGTGAACGAAAAGCCCTACGGCGCCTATTTTGCCACCAGCTACGTGGGGAAGCAAGATGGATTGGTTCAGGGACCCCAGTTCCCCGCGCTCGAGCCGTACAACTTCCTTGCTCAATACCTGCCGGGTGAGGCGAAGAACCAGAGCCACGTGAACGACCCCGTCCTCGCGGACATGATCCTCACCTCAAACAAGATCTTCGACGAGAAGAAGCGGCAGCAGCAGCTCTACGAGATCCAGAAGCACATCGCCAAGCACGTGTACTACATCCGCGGCTATTCCGCAGTCTACATCGCGGCCCTGGATCCCGCGCTTCAGAACTTCGGGCCCAATCTGGGCTATGACTACGGCGGGCGCCTCATGGCCGCCTGGTGGAATAAGTAACAGCTCCGCAGCGGGGCCGAGCCGGCTGCTGCTCCTGCTCGGCTCCGCAAGTGGACGCCCGTGATCCGTAGGTACGCGCTCAAACGGTTGCTGGTGGCGATCCCCTCCCTCCTGATCGCCACGGTGATCGTCTTCTCTCTCTCGCGGCTCATCCCCGGCGACGTGGTGACCCTGATGATGCAGGAGAACCAGTACGCGCAGAGCCTCGAAGAGATGCGCGAGAAGCTCGGGCTCAACCGCCCGATCTATCTCCAGTACTTCGAGTGGATCGGCCGGGCAGTGAGGGGAGATCTCGGCGAGTCGCTCTACTCAAGCCGCCCGGTGCTCCAGGAGCTGGCCAGACGCGCTCCCGTGAGCCTTGAGCTTGGGGCAGTCGCGGTCTTCTTCGCCGTCCTTCTGGGCGTCCCGATCGGCGTGCTCAGCGCCAGCAGGCAGGACAGCGCTGAAGACTACATCGCCCGGAGCGGAGCCATCTTGGGCCTCTCGGCTCCCGGCTTCTGGCTCGGCACCCTGGTCGTGGTGCTCCCGGCCATCTATTTTGGCTGGAGCCCCTCGATCAAGTTCATCCCGTTCACCAGCGACCCCTGGGGGCACATGGTCCAGTTCCTTATCCCCGGCTTCCTTCTCGGCATTGCCTCGGCCGCCTCGATCATGCGGCTCACCCGCACTCAGCTCCTCGAGGTGCTCAGACAGGACTACGTCAGAACGGCCTGGTCCAAGGGGCTCGGCGAGCGGGTGGTGGTTCTGAAGCACAGCCTGAAGAACGCCCTCATCCCCGTCGTCACGGTCCTCGGAATCCAGATCGCTCAGGTCCTCAGCGGCACAGTGATCTTCGAGACGATCTTCGGGCTGCCCGGGATGGGACGGTTCCTCTTCGACGCCATCACCGAGCGGGACTACCCGGTGATTCAGGGAATTAATCTGGTGGTCGTGACCACGGTCGTGACGGTCAATCTCCTGGTGGACGTGGTGTACGCATACCTCGATCCACGCATCCGGTACTGAGGCGAAGAGCGATGGCCGGCCACGTCGAGATTGCCCGGGCTTCAGGATGGCAGATCGAACGTCGCCACCCCGGAGCGGTGCAGCGCGTCCTCTCCGCTTTGTGGCAGTTCTGCCGGCGGAAGCCGCTCGGCGCGATCGGGGGGCTCATCATCGTTGCGCTCCTCGTGATGGCGGCCTTCGCGGAGTGGATCGCCCCCTACGCTTACGACCAGTCGATCCGGAACGCGCGGCTCCGGCCACCGGGATCGGGCTTCCTTCTGGGGACCGACAATGTCAGCCGGGACATCTTCAGCCGGATCGTGTACGGGGCACGGGTCTCAGTGACGGTCGGCTTCTCGACGGTCTTCCTGGCCACTCTCTTGGCGACGACGATTGGGATCACGAGTGGGTATTTCGGAGGCCGATACGACCTGGTCATTCAGCGCATCGTGGATGCCTGGCAGTCCTTCCCGTTCCTCGTTATCGTCCTTTCTCTTCTCGCGGTCTTGGGGCCTGGCATGCTGAACCTGATCCTCTCCCTTTCCATCCTGGCGGCAGCCGGCGCGTCCCGGGTGATCCGGGGCGCCACGCTAGGCGTAATCGCGAATCAGTACGTGGAAGCCGCGCGAGCCATAGGGTGCGGGCACCTCCGGATCATCCTCCGCTACATCCTCCCCAATGTGGCAGCAACGATCATCATCCTCGCGACGATCGGCCTCGGGGGGGTCATCCTGGCGGAGTCGGCCCTCGCCTTTCTCGGCTACGGTGTCCCCCCTCCGTACCCCTCCTGGGGCGCGATGCTCTCCGGGTCAGGCCGGACCTACATGTACACGGCACCCTGGATGGCGCTCTGGCCTGGCGTCGCGATCTCGCTTGCGGTCTTCGGTTTCAACATGCTCGGCGACGCCCTCAGGGACGTGCTCGATCCACGCCTCCGAGGCGCCGGCTCTGGCCCGCTCCGCTAAGCCGTTACCTGTTCAACCGACGCGACTGATAAATACGGCCCCTCTTGCCCCGGTCGCGCGCAACCATAAGGACCCTAGCATCGGTCGAGCCCAGTGCCCACACCGCTTGCTCTTCGAGACTTGCACGACTCGGCTTCCACGTCCTGCTGCTTACAGTTCTCTGCAAGCCGTCCGAAATCCTGCGCGGGTTCAGGATATAGGCCGTTGTGGGCCTCGATCATTCCTCCGCATCTGGCCTCTCGCTCGACGTGGTGGCATACACTGCCCCACAAGAGCACCCACGCGGTCAACGCCGCAGGAGGAGAGGCCAGCCATGGACCATATTGGCATGGACGTCCACAAGGAGGAAAGCCAGCTCTGCATCCTCACCGAAGCCGGCGAGCTGATCGAACGCCGGGTGCGCAGCGAGCCCCAACGCTTCGCCGTCGTCCTGGGAGAGCGGCTCCGGGCGCGGATCCTGATCGAAGCCTCCACGGACAGCGAGTGGGTCGCCCGCTGCCTCGAAGGGCTGGGCCACGAGGTGATCGTGGCCGACCCCAACTTCGCGCCCATGTACGCCACGCGCACGCGCAAGGTGAAGACCGACCGGCGCGACGCTCGGGCCCTCGCCGAAGCCTGCCGCCTCGGCGCCTCCCGCCCGGCTCATCGGCTGTCCGATCCCCAGTGCCACGTGCGCGGCCGGTTGCTGGTCCGTGACGCCCTCGTCCGCATCCGCCCCCGCTCCATCTCGCTCATCCGCGCCCTGCTCCGCCAACACGGCTCCCGCGTCCCCTCCGGCAGCGCCGAGGCCTTCCGCCGCCGCGTCCTCGCCCTGGCCCTGCCCGGCCGGCTGCTCTCCACCATCGCGCCCCGGCTCGCCGGGAGGCGCCCCCTCACCACCCAGCTCGCCTACTCCGACGAGGCGATCGAGCACGTCACCGCCCACGATGAACGGGTTCAGCGCCTGCGCCCCGTCCCCCGCGTGGGCCCCGTCACCGCCGCGGCCTTCGTCGCCACGATCGACGATGTCCATCGCTTCCGGCACGCGCACCAAGTCCAAGCCTCCCTCGGCCTCGGGCCCCGCGAACTCAGCTCGGGCGAGGCCCCGCGCCGCGGCCGCATCACCAAGGCCGGCCACCCGCGCATGCGCAGGCCATGGCGCTGGCCGATGAACTCGGCATGCGGCCGCTCGTGGGCCACTGCCATCTCGGCCTCGGTCGGCTCTACCGGCGGATAGAGAAGCGGGAGGAAGCCCAGGAGCACCTCAGCGCTGCCACAACGATGTACCGCGAGATGGAGATGCAGTTCTGGCTGGAGCAGGCCGAGGCGGAGGTGAACGCACTGCGCTGACGCACGCTGCCCTGCTTGTGAGAACTGCGGGGAGGGGTGTATTTCCGGCTAAATGAGTGGTAACATTTATGCCATGAAAACCACCATTGATGCCGCCGGACGTCTGGTCATTCCCAAAGAGATCCGCCGAGAGGCCGGGCTCAAGCCTGGCATGCCGCTCGAGGTCCGCTGGGCGGAGGGTCGGATTGAGATCGCTCCTGCACCGTTGTCGGTTAAGCTCGTGCGCCGGGGCCGGCTCCTGGTCGCCGTGCCGCAGAAAGACGTGGGGCCACTGACCGTGGAGACAGTTGAGCGGACGCGCGGGGCGATACGTCGGGAACGGTTTCCCCGTACGTAGACCGCGGTGCCAGCTTTCCTGCCCGACACGAGCTGTATGGTCGCCGCTGTGTGCGCATGGCACGAGCATCATGAGCAAGCCGCGAGGGAGATCGGGCGGCGCTTGCGTCAAGGTGAAAAAATGCTGATCGCCGGCCCGGCGTTGATCGAAAGCTATTCGGTGCTCACCCGTCTGCCCCCGCCACATCGCCTGTCTCCAGCGGATGCCCTTGCCTTGTTAGACGCCAACTTCATGCGCGCGAAGATCATTGCCCTTGACGGGAGATCGTATGTCGCGCTCTTGCGGCGGGCTGCGGTCGACGGGATCGCTGGCGGCCAGACTTACGACGCCGTCATCGCTGCGTGTGTGCTCAAGGCAAAAGCTCATGCGCTCCTCACCTTCAACGCGGATCATTTTCGATCCCTCGCCGAGACGGGGATGAATGTCGTCGTCCCGGGGGAAGATCAGGCCTAAGGGGCTGGAGAAGCGAGAATACGCGGACGACAGGGCATGCAGTTCTGGCTGGACAAGGGGGAGGCCGCGCCGTGAGATGTCCGCGATGCGACCAAGAGAATCCTCTCGGCTCGAACTTCTGCCTCGGGTGCGGGACCCGACTTGCGCCGGCCTGCGGCTCGTGCGGGACGGATCTCTCTGCGGGATCGAGGTTCTGTAACAAATGCGGGAGCCCAGTAAGGGAGGCTGCGGCTCAGGCGCGATTCGCGTCCCCTGAAGCCTATACTCCAAAGCACCTCGCCGAGAAGATTCTCACCTCCAAGAGCGCGCTGGAAGGCGAGCGCAAGCAGGTGACCGTGCTCTTCGCCGATCTGAAGGGCTCGATGGAGGTGCTCGCCGACCGCGACCCCGAAGAGGCTCGAAAGCTCCTCGATCCCGTCCTCGAACGGATGATGGAGGCCGTGCATCACTACGAGGGAACCGTGAACCAGGTGATGGGCGACGGAATCATGGCCCTCTTCGGCGCCCCGCTGGCGCACGAGGACCACGCGGTGCGCGCCTGCTACGCCGCGCTCAGGATGCAGGAGACGATCAGGCGGTACGCCGAGGAGGTGCACCTGACCGAGGGGATCCCAATTCAAATCCGAGTCGGTTTGAATTCCGGGGAGGTCGTCGTGCGCTCCATCGGAAGCGATCTCCACATGGATTACTCCGCCATCGGCCAGACGACGCACCTCGCCGCGCGGATGGAGCAGATGGCCCTCCCGGGGTCGATCCTCATCTCGCTGCAGACGCTGAACCTGGCCGAAGGGTACGTGGAGATAAAGCCCATGGGACCACGGCCGGTCAAGGGGATGGACGCCCCGATTGAGGTCTACGAGGTCGTCGGAGCAGGCACGGTGCGGTCGCGCCTGCACGCCTCAGCGGCCCGTGGCGTCACGACATTCGTCGGCCGCGACACCGAGGTGGACCAACTGCGCCAGGCCCTGGAGCTGGCGCGAACCGGGCATGGGCAGGTCGTGGCGCTCGTCGGCGAGCCGGGCGTGGGCAAGTCCCGCCTCTTCTTCGAGTTCACCCACTCCCATCGGAACCAGGGGTGGCTGATCGTCGAGAGCGGTTCCGTCTCCTACGGCAAGGCCACCGCGTACCTGCCTGTCATCGACCTCCTCAAGGCCTACTTTCAGATCGAGGCACGCGACGACGCCCGCAAGATTCGAGAGAAGGTGACCGGCAAGCTCCTTTCCCTGGATCGGCAGCTCGAGCCGGCTCTGCCGGCGCTGCTCTCACTCCTGGATGTTCCCGTTGAGGATCCCCAGTGGGAGCGGCTCGACCCGGTGCAACGCCGCCAGCGGACCCTCGACGGCGTGAAGCGCCTGCTGCTCCGGGAGAGCCAGGTGCAGCCGCTGCTGGTCTTGTTCGAAGACCTTCACTGGATCGATAACGAGACTCAGTCACTGCTCGACAGCTTAGTGGAGAGCCTACCGACCGCGCGCCTGCTCCTGCTGGTCAACTACCGCCCCGAATACCAGCATGCGTGGGGAAGCAAGACCTATTACCGGCAGCTCAGGCTCGATCCCCTGCCCTCGGAGAGCGCCGAGGAGCTGCTCGAAGCGCTCCTGGGGAACGATCCGAGTCCGGCGCCGCTCAAGCAACGCCTGGTCGAGCGCACTGAGGGAAACCCGTTCTTCCTCGAGGAGAGCGTCCGCACGCTGGTCGAGACCCAGGTGCTGGTGGGAGAGCGCGGCGCCTATCGCCTTACCCGGCCCGTCGAAAGCATCCAGGTTCCCGCCACTGTCCAGGCCGTGCTGGCGGCTCGTATCGACCGGCTCCCGCCCGACGAGAAGGCGCTCCTCCAGACAGCGGCGGTCATCGGCAAAGATGTCCCCTTCGCCCTTCTCCAGGCCATTGCCGAGATGTCGGAGGAGGAGTTGCGCCGCGGCCTGACGCACCTTCAGGCCGCCGAGTTCCTCTACGAGGCGCGCCTGTTCCCGGATCTCGAGTACACCTTCAAGCACGCTCTCTCGCGGTGAATTCCCCGCGTTCGTCGCGTGGGTCACCGTCCTGTCTGGCTATGTCCTTCTCCTCGGGGGGCGACCGGCGACGGGCTGCCCCTTCTCGAGGAAGGCGTGCTAGGCGCTCGTCGATCGGACCTCCTCTCATTGGGCGCGCCGGGGTTCCTCGTCGGTGCGATATGGCTCGGTGAAGGATATCTGCTCGCTGGCCGGGTCGAAGATGCAGGCCCGTCGCGCTGAAGGTCGAGGAGACGTCGCGCCGGCAGAAGCTTCGCGGACTTCATGCCTGGGCCCTCCGCCTCCGTGGCGAGATCAGCTCGCACCCCGACGCTCTCGAGCGCGACAGGGCCGAAGCCTCCTACCGTCAGGCCATCGCGCTGGCCGATGAACTGGGCATGCGGCCCCTGTCCGCGCACTGCCACCTCGGCCTCGGCAAGCTCTACCGGAAAACGGGCCAGCGGCAGGAAGCCCAGGAGCACCTCAGCACCGCGACGACGATGCTCCGCGAGATGGAGATGCGGTTCTGGCTGGAGCAGGCGGAGGCGGAGATGCGAGCGTTACGCTAGCGCGATCGTGGCTAGAGCAGAAGTCCTGTGACCGGGACGAGAATTTTCTGCACAGGGTCGGCGGCGAGGCCGAAGGCTTCCAGCGTGACGGCCCCGAGCAGCGCACGGGCTGTATCTGCATCCGCCCGACCGCGCTCTGGTGCTGTGCGTGGACGAGAAGCGTCAGATCCACGCGGTGGATCGCACCCAACCGCTGTTGCCGATGCGGCCGGGCCAGGTGGAGCGGCGGAGTCATGACTCTGTCCGGCACGGCACCACCTCGCTGTTGGCAGCCTTGGATGCCAAGAGCGGCAAGATCATCGGGCAGCTGCACCGACGGCATCGGGCCATCGAGTTCCGCAAGTTCCTCGCCACGATTGACGCGGCCGTGCCCGCCGACCTCGAGGTGCACCTGATTCTCGACAACTACGGCACCAAGAGCGCTGACGAGATCCTCGCCAGCGTCGCTCGATTTTGTCATCGAATCTCTGGGACAGGACACTAGCCTGACTGCGCTTCCCCCTGGCGGGCGCCGCTAAAGCGTCGGCTTTGTGCGGTCAGCTTCCGGGCTGGCTGCGTTCGAGCGCGGGCTTTGCCCGCACAACCTGGGGGGAGGCCTCGGAGGAGGCCGTCGAGGCCCCCTCCGACGATCTACCGCGGCGGCTGCGGCGTCGGGGTCCCCGGGCCGAACTTCGAGTATTTGGCGTCGATGGCCCGCCGGATCTCCGTGAGGGGCATCCCGCGCCGCTTCAGATCCATCACGTCACGCGTGATGTCCAGGCAGATGCTTCAGGTGGCCGCGTGGCTGGTGAATGTCACGGTCCCGTCCCGGTTCTCGCTCTTGATGTAGCAGGTCCGGTTCGACGTGTGCCCGATGTTCCCACAGCCGCAGTAGCACGGGATGTACCCGAGATCCCTGCCCTGCTCCGCGGCGAAGCGGTACGCCTCCTGGACCTTCGGACCCCCCGAGTTGCAAAGTCGGGAAGCTGCCGCCGCGGCAGCGTCTGGTTCTGATCCCCGTCCTGATCGGTCGTCACGGGACCCGCCGCGGCACCGCGGGTCCGTGTGGTGGCGTCGACCAGGACGCCGAGGGCACCGAAGAGCAGTTCCCGCCGACTGATGAGCATCATCGAGCCTCCTCCCTCACTCGCGCCTCACGCGGTGGGTCGTCCCACCCACCTTCAGGACCGCCGCGCCGGTCGCCTCGTCGTAGTCGATGAGCTGGCCGAGCTGGTAGGCGGCGGCCCGGGAGAGCCGCGCCTCGAACCGGTCGCCTTTGATCCGGCAGTACGGGATCCCCGCGGCGGTGAGCCGCAGCGTGGCCGGATCCAGTGGTTCCTCGGTGCCGTCGTTCACGGTCAGTCGAAGCACCGATCCCACGGCCTCCACCCGGACCACGACGAAGGGGACGTCGGCGACCTCCACGGGAACGCGGACCGTGCCGGCCTGGATGAAGTAGCCGGCGGCGTCACGGCGCAGGTTTCCCATGAGGTTCGCGAGGATGCCCGGGTGGGTGATCTCCTGCCCTTCATGGAGCCACTCCCCCTCCCGGTTGACCGTGAGGTGCGGCAGCGTCCACTTGGACGGGTCCGCAGGGGTCATTGTCTCTGTCTCAGATCACGCATCGGGATCACTGGAATTCGCGCCTGTTCGAGCGCCGGCTTCGCCACGACCCGCGCCACCTGAAGTGGCGCGGGTGCCCGCAGAGGTGGCTCGCCTCCGCTCGCGCGTTCCCGAGATCAGGGGGGCGGAGCCCCCCTCCGAATGAAAGACCAGGCTGGCGAAAGTGACGACGGCCTGGGGATCGGGCCACTGGGCGTAGCGGAGCAGGCGGCCGCTTCCCCCGGGGAGACACCGCAGCAGCGCGTAGATGGGCGAGAGGCCGCAGATCCGCCGGCTGTCGCCGTCCTTCGCCACCGACTCGTAGAACGCGCGCGGGTCGACGGCGGCGACGGCCTCCAGCGTGGCCCGGTCCTCGCTCTCGATCAACGCCAAGCGTGAGCGGCTCACGGGCTCCGCGTCGCCGAAGCGGGGGCCCACGTGGGCCAGGTCCACTCCCGCGATGACGCAGACCCTTCGCCGGGAGGCGGCGATGGTTTCCCCCAGCGCGTCGAGAAAGCGCGGGACGCGAGGGTCGGCCTCGGGCTCCCGGCCGCCCGCCAGGCTCTCGTGGAGGAAGCTCGCCAGGATGGGGACGACGGTGAAGTCGTGGCGCTCCGCCAACGCATGGCGCAGAAAGACAGCCTGGAACTCGATCGAGTGCTCGCTCCGGTGGGCCCCCTCGCTCGAAAGGAGATCGCCGCCGCCGTCGCGCTGCTGCAGCGCCGCAAGGAACTCGCGGTCCACCGGCGCCGGTCCGAGCGGGGTCTCGTAGTCCTTCAGCGTGAGCGCGAACGGATCGGCCATCCCGGCGTGACAGGTGCCCAGGATGACGAACAGGTCGGCGTCGCTCCGCTCGGCCAGCTCGCGGTACGCCCAGGCGTACGTCGGCCCACCACGCTGAAAGTCGATGTGGGGGGCCATGATCGCGTTGATGGGACCGCCGCGGCGATCGCCGCCGGCGGCTCCGGGCCCCTCGGGGTGGGTGAAGAAGGCCGCGAGCTGGGCGCTGAGCGCCTCCGGCTCCGCGTCGTACGCGCCCCCGGCGTGAGCGGCCGGCCGGGTGGGGCTCGCCCTGAAGCGCGCCTCGATGGCCTCGCGCCGCCGCGCGAAGCTCTCGCTCTCCAGGAAGCCGTGCTCGTCCAGCGTCCGTGAGATTTCCGCAAGGCGCTCCGTCAACAGGAGCTCGCCGTGGCGGCGCATGAACATCTCCTGGATATCCAGCACGGTGTGTTCGCCGTCGAAGAGCGAGACGATGTCCAGCAGCAGGGGCGGCAGGACCAGGACGGCATCGGTGAAGCCCGCGGGATCCCGGAGGGCGATGCCCTTTTTCCCCGCCGCCTCGACGGGGAACGCCTCCACGGGCCTCAGCTTTGGCCGGTCGGTTGGGTTCACGAGCGCTCCGAGCCTTCAAGAAACTTGAACGCCGCCACAGCGTAAATCCTTGCGGCGTCAGTGAGTTCTCCGATCTCCACGTACTCGTCCGCCTGGTGGGGAATGAGCCGGTTTCCGGGCCCGCACGTCACGATGGGGATACCGAGCTCGGTGTGGAGGATGGTGCCGTCCGTCGAGCCCGGCACGCCCCCGTACCGCGGCGCCTTCCCCGTGACTTTCCTCACCGCGAAGCCCAGCGCCCGAACCACCGGCTCTTCCCGGGCCACCTTCGTGGGCAGGCGGAGCGCCCCCAGCGGTTCCCACTCGGCCTTGATGCCCGGGTGGGCGGACTCCACCCCGCGGCAGAGCCCTTCGATCTCCCGGTGGACCGCGTCTTCGTCAATGCCGGGAGTGAGCCTGACGTCCAGGATCAGCTCGCTCGCCGCCGGGATGACGTTCGCCTGGGGGAGGCCGTGGACCGGCGCCTGGAGCACCGTCGGGGTCACCGTCGGGGGCTGGAGATACCGGCTGCGCTTGGCACCCCGCCTGAGCCGGCGCTGGAGCGCGGGGACTTCCCGAAGGAGGGTTCCGATCGGCGGAATGGGGTTGGCGCCGGCCTGGGGCATGGCCCCGTGGGCCATCCTGCCGCGGATGCGCACCCGTGCCCAGACGACGCCCCGTTGTTCCAAGCAAAGCTCGTTCTGCTCGGGCTCGCAGATGATCGCCGCGTGGAGCTGCCTGCCGATCGGGCTCCGGCAGAGATGGCGGACTCCCAGCATGGCGCCCTCTTCGTCCGCCAGCGCCCCGACCATCAACCTCCCCGGCAGCGCCAGCCCGGCCCGCGTGAAGGCGGCGGCGGCGATCATCGCGGCGGCGAGCCCTCCCTTCATGTCGGCGGCACCGCGCCCGTAAATTCTGCCGTCCGCCAGGTCGGCGGCGAAGGGCGGGTGGCTCCAGTCCGCGGGGTCCCCCTCCGTCACGACGTCGGTATGGCCTTCGAGGAGGAGCGTGGGGCCGTCCTTCGCGTCGCCGAGCCACGCCAGAACGTTGGGGCGCCCGGGCGCGGCAGGCTGGACCTCGACCGCGAAGCCCTCGCGCCTGAACCATGCCTCGATGAAGGCGGCCACCCGGGATTCATTGGCGTCGGGGTCGGTGGGGCGGTAGACGCTCGGGATGCGCACGAGGTCGCGCGTCAGCGCGACAACCTCGGTGTCGTGGATCTGGTCGAGGACCTTCTCGATCGCCTTCACCGGCGGGTGGAGGCGGACCGGGCGGAAGCGGCTACTCGTGGGGGAAGGACAGGATCACCGCGTCGAGGCGGATCACCCGGTGCTCCTCCCCGCCCAGGTAGAAGTAGTGTCCCTCCACGTCCTCGACGCTCTCTTCGAACGCGACCACGGCCTCCAGCGGCGGCATCTCACGGAACGCGTTGGCGCCCTCGTCGAACCCGTCGCCGCGGCCCACGACCCGGCCGTACCGGATCGGCGAGCCCTTCGGGCAGTGCACCCGGATGTCGGCGGGGAGCTCGCTCAGAAGCTTCACCAGGAGGTTGATGCCGTAGACCTGCACGGGAATCTGGCTCATGGACTCCTCTCGTGGTCGGGCGGTGCTGCTATTCTAGCACGACCTTCCGCGAATCGCTGACGATCCAGGCCGTGAGGACGACGGCCGCGATCAGGAACGCGATCCCACGCCCGGCAGAGCCGAGCAGCAGCGAGCCGATCCCGAAGAGGCCCAGGTACACCACGATGCAGCCCAAGGCCCAGTGGAGCAGCTCCCTCATGCCGGGCCCCTCCGCCGCGGCCCCCGGGCCGACGACCCGCCGCCAGCCGGGGCCGCCCGGCCTCACCTTGGCGTGGAAGCGCCGGAGATGGTCGAGCGGCTCCGCCGGCGTCAGGTACGTCACGGCCACCCACACCACCGTCGTCCCCGCCACGGTCAGCAGCATGACCCAGGCGAACTCGCGGGCGTCATCCACGTTCAGGCCCGCGGCGAACTGGAGTCCGAGGGAGAGCACGAACGCCCCCGCCATCGCCGCGACCTCGGACCACGCGTTGATCCGCCACCAGTACCACCGGAGCAGATACACGAGCCCGGTCCCGGCGCCGATCGCCAGCAGGAACTTCCACGCGCCTTCCACCGATGTGAGGTAGTACGTGATGACGCCGGCGACGACCATCATGAGGACGGTGGCGAGGCGGCCCGCCCGGGCATAGTGCGCGGGGCCGGCGTCCGGACGCAGGAAGCGGCGGTAGACGTCGTTGACGAGGTAGGACGCGCCCCAGTTCAGGTGGGTGGAGACCGTGGACATGTAGGCGGCGAAGAAGGCCGCCAGGAGGAAGCCCCGCCAGTACGGGGGCAGGAGGTCCACCATGACGCGGACGTAGCCCTCCTCGGGGTTGGCGAGCCCCGGATAGAGGAGCATGGAGACCAGGGCCACGAGGATCCAGGGCCACGGGCGGAGGGCGTAGTGGGCGAGGTTGAACCAGAGGGCCGCCAGCACGGCGTGGCGCTCGTTCCGCGTCGAGAGAATCCTCTGGGCGACGTAGCCCCCTCCGCCGGGCTCCGCTCCGGGGTACCAGGAGGCCCACCAGTTGACGGCGAGATAGACGAAGAAGGTGAGGGCCGGCATCCAGGCCGAGTGGAGATCGGGCAGCAGCGCCAGCGGGGCGCCGTCGGGGTACTTGGCGTTGAGGGCGGTGAGCATGGCGGACAGCCCACCCACCTTGCCGACGGCGAAGACGGCCAGGGCAATCGAACCGGCCATGGCCAGGACGAACTGGAAGAAGTCGGTGACCAGGACGCCCCAGAGCCCCGAGAGGGTGGAGTAAAAGGCGGTGACGAGGAACAGCGCCACCGTGGCCTCCCACTTGCCGACGCCGAGGGTGAGGCCGAGGATCGTCGCCATGGCGTGGGTGACCCAGCCGATGATGATGCAGTTGATCGGGATGGCCAGGTAGGCGGCGCGGAAAGCGCGCAGGAAGGCGGCCGGGCGTCCCGCGTAGCGGAGCTCGGTGAACTCGGCGTCGGTCATCACTTCCGCCCGCCGCCAGAGCCGGGCGTAGAAGAAGACTGTGAGCATCCCGCTCATGACCATGGACCACCAGAGCCAGTTGCCGGCGATCCCGTGCTTGACGGTGAGCCCGGTGACGGCCAGCGGGGTGTCGGCGGCGAACGTGGTCGCCACCATGGAGGTTCCCGCCAGCCACCACGGGACCCGGCGCCCGGAGAGGAAGTACTCCTCGGCGCTCGTGCCGGCGCGGCGCGTGAAGGCCAGCCCGACGGCGAGCGAGAGAGCGAAGTAGAGGACGATGATGAGCCAGTCGACCCCGGTGAGGATCACGCGTCGGGGCCCGGGAGCGCGGCCTGCTCCCCCTTTCGGCCGATGGCCTCCAACTTCGTCTCGAAGCGCGACAGGTCCCGCTCCGCGTCGGCGAACTGCTTCTGGGCGTTGCCGAGGTGGGTGCCGAGCTTGTCGAAGTGCTCTTTCACCCGCTCGAGATCGCCGCCCAGGCGGATCAGGTCGTTCTGGATCTCCCGGGCGTTGGCTTCGATCCGGAGCCCGCGCAGGCCGAGGATGATGACCTGGAGGTAGGCGTAGAGGGTGTTGGGAGAGACCGGCACCACCCGGCGCGACAGGGCGTAGGAGGCGATCGACTCATCCTCCCCCTCGTCGGCCTTGACGATCATCTCGTAGTAGACGTTCTCCGCCGGCACGTACATCAGCGCGAAGTCAAACGTCCCTTCATCGGGGAGGATGTACTTCTTGGCGATCTCCTCCACGCGGTTCTTCACGTCCCGGCCGAAGGCCCTGCGGAACGTCCCCCGCCGATCCGCCTCGGCCTCCGCCAGCATGCGGCGGAAGTTCTCCAGGGGGAACTTGGCGTCCACCGGAACGAGGCGTTCACCGATCCGGATTGCCGCGTCCACCTTCTCGCCGCTCTTGAAGCCGTGCTGCAGCGCGTAGTGCTCGCGTGGGAGCATCTGGGCCAGGAGCTGCTCGAGCAGCGTCTCGCCGAGCCCCCCGCGCACCTTGGGGGACTTGAGGATCTGCTCGAGCCCCTGGATCTCCTTGCCGACCTCCGCCACGCGCTGGGTGGCCTCGCCGAGTTTGCCGAGACTTCCCTGGACGTTGCCCACCACGCGGTTCACGTCCTGGAGCTGTTGCACGACGCCGGTGCGGACCTCCCCCATCTGACCGGTCATCTCGGTCCTCAACTGGTGAAGCTCCTGCCTGACCGCCGTGAGGGTCTCGACCTGGCCCTGGCGGCCCTCGGCGCGGGCCGCTTCGATCTCGCTCTTGAGCAGGAGCAAGGCTTGATGCGATTGGCCCTTGGCCGTCCTCAGGAGCGCCCAGGCTGCGAGGGCCATGATGGCGGCCAGAATGATCAGAAGCAGCATCGTCCAGTCGTGGATCACCCGCGTCCCCTCCAGTGCCGGCAGACGGGGCGGAGGCCGCATGGTGCGCAGACCGCCGGCAGGCGGCGGTCCCGGCAGTCCCCGGACATCCGCTTGTGGCAGAGCGCGAAATCGTACTTGACCGGGTCCTCCGGGTCCAGGCGGCGGAGACGCTCCGTGATCTCGGCGGCCATCCGCCAGGTGCGGCTCTTCCGTCGGGTCAGCCCCACGGCCCGGGACATGTTCTCCACGTGGGTGTCCACCGGGATGAGAAGCTTGGATGGCGGAATGTCGCGCCAGAGGCCAAAGTCGGGCGGCTCGCGCCGGACCATCCAGCGGAGGAAGAGGTGCAGGCGCTTGCACGGTCCGCCGCGAGAGGGCAGAGGGAAGAGGTGGCGGTAGCCGCGCGAAAGGCGGCCCCGGGGAAAGATCGGTTTCAGGTCCTGGGAAAGGAAGCCCCGGGCGAAGCGCTCCAGCGCCGGGCCCACGTCGGGATCGGCGGGGGAGTAGCCCGAGAGGAAGCACTGGCGAAGGGAGCCGTGACTGACCAGGACGCGCTGGGTCGCCAGGCAGAACGCGGCGAGATCCCGGGGGCGATTGAAGCGGTAGTGGAAGCCGTCGAAGCGGTCCGCATCCTTTTTGGGATCAAAGCCGAGGACGAACCGATGGGGGGACTCCCCCATGCGGCAGAGGGCCCAGTCCACCCAGGGGGCGAAGAGGTCAACGCGGCCGTAGGCCAGGCAGGCGGTGAGCAGGGCGGCGACCTCACGATCGGCGGGATCGGCATAGCGGAGGGGGAACTGGATGGCGTCTTTCTCGATGCGAGCGGTCCAGTCGAAGTCGCGGTAGAGCCGCTCGAGCGGGGCCCGGAGTCGCGCGACGGACGTCATCGGCCCTCATCATAGCACGGGCGCGCCCTCCTGAGAGACCTCGGAGCGACGGTCAGGGTCGGAACCTGAGAAGAGGCGCCGGGCTACCTCCAGGAAGCGACGGCCTCGTTGAGGGTGGGATACACACCCATCCCCTCCGTCAGCCGCGTCATCTCGAAGATCCTGAGGACGTTGCCGCGCAGGGCGCAGACCCTGAGATCTCCCGCGCACTCCCGGGAGCGCTTCATGGCGCGCACCAGCTCCCCCAGCCCCGCGCTGTCGATGTAGGCGACGCCGAAGAGGTCCAGGACGAGCCGCGTCTTTCCCCGGCCCAGCAGGTCCTCGAGCGTCTCCTTCAGCCGTGGCGCGGAGGCGGTGTCCAGGTCCCCCGTCAGGGCCACGACCGTGACCTCGTGCGACTGCGTGACCTGGATGTCCACGACGGCTCGCCGCCTACGGGTGAGCCTCGAGGAAGCGTTCGGCTTCGAGGGCGGCCATGCAGCCGGTTCCGGCGGCGGTCACCGCCTGGCGGTAGGTGTGGTCCTGGACGTCCCCCGCGGCGAAGACGCCCGGCACCGAGGTCTGGGTGGTCCCGGGGACCACCTTGATGTACTCGTTGGGAAGGAGCTCGAGCTGTCCCCTGAAGAGCTGCGTGTTGGGCTGGTGCCCGATGGCGACGAAGAGCCCGTCCACGGGCCGCTCGCCGAGCTCCCCGGTTCTGAGGTTCTTCAGCCGGACGGCCGTCACGACCCCCTTGGCGACGTCCAGGATCTCGTCCACGGCCGAGTTCCAGAGGAACTCGATCTTGGGGTTCTTGAAGGCGCGCTCCTGCATGATCTTGGAGGCCCGGAGGGTGTCCCGGCGGTGGACGACCTCCACCTTGCGGCCGAGCCTAGCCAGGTAGAGCGC
>ERZ1292640.106-Hain-H43-02um-R1-106-length-68142-cov-10_pt2 | contig 54151 bp, 38 predicted proteins | sample MGYA00564404_ERZ1292640 | MGnify/ENA primary metagenome ERZ1292640 (study PRJEB36523, sample SAMEA6512636) | groundwater metagenome | collected 2019-01-08 | study: AquaDiva: Metagenomics assemblies of 32 groundwater samples | reverse complement strand
AACCACCGACCCCCTGCTTAAAAGGCAGGTGCTCTACCTACTGAGCTAACGGCTCCGGTCAGTCATTCTGCACGCTTACTAGGGAGGAGTCAACCGATCGGTGCCCGGTGTGCCCCGAAAATGTGCCCGCGAGCCGGCGGGCGGCCTCCTGGAGGACACGCGGACGTTCTGAGGCAAGAGCTCATCGCGATTGCCAACCCCTCGGGCGATCCCGCCCCGAGCAAAGAAGACCTCGAGCTGACCCGCCAGCTCCCCAAAGCCGCCCGGCTCCTCCCTCGGGCCTTGTCTGGCTCGTCATTTGGCCCGGCACCTTGATCCACGCGCGAGTATTTGCGACTCGTCGGAGGTCCACTACTCGCCCGCCGCCTGGGCGCCCGCGATCCGTCCGAAGACGGCGCCGGACATGAGGCCGGTCCCGCCGGGGTAGTTGCCGTGGAAGAGCCCCCCCACCATCTCGCCGCACGCGTAGAGGCCCGGGATCGGCTCCCAGGTCGTGCCAACGACCTGCGCGCGCTCGTTGATCCGCACTCCGCCGAACGTGAACGTGATCCCCCCCGTCACCGGGTAGGCGACGAAGGGCGGACGGTCCAGCCGCTGGGCCCAATTCGACTTCGGCAGGGCGAGGCCCCGCGTGCCGAGGCCGTCGCGCACGGTCGGATCGAAGCCGTCGGCGCCCGCCGCCGCGTTGTACTCTTCCAGCGTCTTGAGGCACGCCGCGCGATCGAGGGGGAGCTTCTCGACGAGCTCCGGGAGCGAATCGGTGACGATCGGCGTGCCCGTCTTGTACCGCCCCTCCAGGAGCCCGGCGACCTTCGCGTCGAAGATCTGGAAGGCGACGCCGTGGGGCTCGGTCAGGATAATCCCCCCGAGCTTTGCGTAGGTGTAGAACTGGAAATCCTCGCCCTCGTCGAAGAAGCGCTGCCCGCGGACGTTGACGAGGACGCCGAAGGGATAGGAGAGGCGGTTCGTCTTGTCCGTGAGGGCTCGATCGCCGTGGGGCGGCGCGTCGGCGTCGATGGGGGTCGAGTGACACCCGGTCCACTGCCCGTGCGGGAGCGCCGCGATCTCCAGCGCCATGCGCAAGCCGTCGCCCGTGTTGTACCGGGTGCCCCGCACCTTCGCGTGGTCCCACGGGCGGCCGAGGTACCGCGCCCGCCACTCAGGGTTCGCCTCGAACCCGCCACAGCCGAGCACCACCGCCTTCGCGGTGACCTCGCCGAAGCCCGACGGATCGCGGATCACCACCCCGGTGACGCGGCCCCGCCGGTCCTGGACCAGCCGCACCGCGCTCGTCTCGTACCGGATCTCGACGCTGTGGTCGGCGGCGATCTTGAACCACATGGCCGACAGCCCGACCCCCTCGTGCCGGGCGCGGATGACCGCCCCGGGCGACCATTTGATCGTGTTGCCGACGCGCACGCCGCTCAGCGACACGGCGGGTTCCATGGCGATCCCCTGCTTGGCCATCCAGCCCACGGTGTCGTACGAGCGGCCGATCAGGATCTCCGACAGCTCCGGGTCGGTCCGTCCCTCGGTCACCCGGGCGAGGTCCGCCCTGAACCGATCGCGCGGGTACGGCTCCACTCCCGCGAGGAACCCGGGAACCTCCCGCTCGACATCGGGGACGAGCGCGAGCAGCTCCTCGGGCCGATCGTACGCGAACCGGAGGAGGCCCCCGCTGTAGTGCGTGTTGCCCCCCCGCAGCGCCTGGGGCGCCTTCTCGAGCGCGAGCACCCGCGCCGCGCCCTGCTCCCGAGCCGACACCGCGGCCGCCAGCGCCGCGTTCCCCGCTCCCACCACGACCACGTCATAGTCCGGCATCACATTCCTCCCTGACGGAGCCGCGCCGCCCCTCCGGTCTCATGCTCCGGGATGGGCCACCGCGGCGGCACCCGCCGCCGACGCCTCCCGCCACGCGATGAGCCGGCGAACGCCCTCCTCGATGGACACCTGCGGCGACCAGTCGAGGAGGGCCGCGGCCTTTTCCCGGCTGAATTTGAGCTCGGTGGACCCGGCCGAACGGACCCGCCCCGGGTCGCTCCGGTACTCCGGAGTCAGATCGGATCCGGTGAGCCGGAGAAGGAGGCGGACGATCTCGGTGAGCGACGTCGCCACGCCCGTCGCGATCGTGAACCGCTCGCCCGAGAGATCGCTCCGCATCGCGAGGAGGTTCGCCCGGGCCACGTCGCCGACGTACACGTAGTCGTGGACCTCGCGCCCGTCGCCCGGGATGACCGGGCGCTCGCCCCGCCTGATCCGGTCGTAGGCCTCGACGAGGTACAGCGCGTTCACCCCGCGGTAATGCTGGCGCTCGCCGTACACGGTCGAGTAGCGAAGGACGACGGAGTCCAGCCCGTGGCGCTCCTGGTAGAGGCCGCAGAGGTGCTCGCCGATGAGCTTGGAGGTCGCGTAGAGAGCCGCCGCCGGCTGGAGGCCGGCGCCCTGAAAGGGCGTGTCTTCGCGCACGACCCCCGCGAGCGCGTTCCCGTAGACCGCCACGGAGGAAGAGAAGACGACCTTCTTCACCCCGCGCCAGCGGCAGGCCTCGAGCACGGTGTGGAGCCCGCGGACGTTGACGTCGAGCCCGACCCAGGGGTTCTGCGCGAGCGGCAGGGTGAGGAACGCCGCCGTCGCGAAGACCCCGGCCGCGCCCTCCAGCGCCTCGAGCACCTCGGCGAGCTGCAGCACGTCCCCGCGCACGAGGCGAACCCGGCGATCCGATACCAGGTGCGCCACGGTCGCGGGGGACCCGAGCGAGTAGTTGTCGAAGAGCACCACCCCGGCCGCGCCGGCCTCGAGGAGCGTCTCGGCGAGATGCGAGCCGATCAGGCTGCACCCCCCCGTGATGAGGAAGCGGTGGTCGCGGAGCTCCACGTCGTCTCGCCTCCAGTCAGCGCGCCGCGCCGCGCTTGGTCATTGCGAACAGGTCGTGATAGCCGGGCTCGGGCACCGGCTCCCAGAAGCGCCGCCAGGCGTCGGCCGACGCGCGGACGGCGAAGCTCCACGGGCGCAGGAGGAAGGGCCCGCGCTCGACCCGCCCCGCCACGACGACGACCAGGTAGGGGGTGTCGCCGACCTCCACGAGGAACTCGGTCGTGAGGAACTGGCCGCGCCGGACGGTCACCGCGTCGGCGTTGACGAGTTCAGGCAGTCGCTCGATCATGGGCTCACTCCTGATCAGAGGGCGAAGAATCCGCCGTTCACGTCGAGCACCGCCCCGGTGATGTAGCTCGAGGCGTCGGACGCCAGGAACAGGGCGACCTCCCCGATCTCGCCCAGCTCGCCCCGGCGCCGGAGGGCCACCGCCTGGAGAACCTCCGTTTCGTTGCGCGTCCGCCAGATCGCCTCGGCCCGCGGCCCGCTCTTGATGAATCCCGGGGCGATGGCGTTCACGCGGATCCCGTAGGGGCCCAGGTGCTTGGCCAGGTTCCGCGTCAGGCCGAGGACGGCTCCCTTCGCGGCGCTGTACTGGGGGCTCACGAGCTCGGTCCCGCCGCGGCCGGCGATGGAGGCCATGTTGATGATGGATCCGCCGCGCACCTTCAGGGGGGGGAGCGCCGCCTTGGTGCAGAAGAACGTGCCCCGCACGTTCCAGGCCATGACCCGGTCGTAGTGCTCCTCGGTGACCTCCTCGATGCGCAGCGGGGTCTGGGCGCTCCCGCCGGCGTTGTTGACCAGGATGTCCAGCCGGCCGAAGGCCGCGACGGCGGCTCCCACCATGGCCTCCACGTCCGCGACCACGGCGACGTTGCCGCCCACCGCGATGGCCTCGGCGCCGGACCCGATCTCCGCCGCGGCCGCGCGGCAGGCCTCGGCGTCCATGTCGGCCAGGACCACGCGGGCCCCGTGGGCCCGGAGCGTGGACGCGATGCTGTAGCCGATGCCCCGCGCGGCGCCCGTTATGAGAGCGACCTTTCCGTCGAGCGTGTTGAATCCTCCTAGAGGCTGATGGCGGTCAGGGTCCCTTCCTCGATGGCCTCGAAGAACTTCCGCGAGCCCAGGACGTCGCCGACCAGGTGGATGGGGATGCCCAGCTCCCTGAGCGGCGCGTGGAGCTCGGTCCTCGGCCGGTACCCCGTGCAGAGGATCACGGTGTTCACGTCCTTCAGCGCGCGGCGCCAGCCGTTGGGCGGCTCCACCTCCACGGAGTCCGGACCGATCTCGCGCACCTTCGTGTGGGTGAGCACTTCGATCCCGAGGTCGCGGATGCGGTCCAGGAAGTAGACCCGATCGGCGTGGACGGCCTTCTTCAGGAGCTCCGAGCGCGCGATCATGAGGACCTTCGTGCCGCGGTGAGCGAGGTAATCCGCCACCTCCATCCCCACCAGACCGCCCCCGATGATGACGCAGTTCCGACCGGTCTCCGCCAGCCCCGCGATGACCCGCCAGCCCGGGATCACGTGGGGTTGGTCCACGCCGGGGATGTCCGGTTTCTGGGACTCGGCCCCCGTGGCGAGGATGACGGCGTCCGGCCGGAGCTCACGCGCATCCGCCGCGGTGAAGGGCTTCCCCAGGTGGACCTGGACGGCCAGGCGCTTGACCTCGCGCTCGAAGTACCGGAGGGCGTTCTCGAGTTCCTCCCTGTGCGGCGGCAGGTAGGCCAGCAGGAGCTGCCCGCCCAGGGCGTGGTCGCGCTCGAACAGGTGGACCCGGTGCCCCCGGGCCGCGGCCATCACCGCCGCGGACATGCCGGCGACGCCGCCGCCGACCACCACCACGAGCTTGGGGCTGGCCTTCCTGGCCAGGAGCTGCGTGAATTCCAGCTCACGGCTGACCATGGGGTTCACGGTGCAGGCAATGCCCTTGTGCCGGTGGATGGTGGCCAGGCATTCGTTGCAGGCGATGCAGGGAGCGATCCGGTCCACGTGCCCCGCCCGGGCCTTGGCGGGGAAAAAGGGGTCGGCCAGGAGCGCCCGGCTCAGGCAGATGAAGTCGGCCTTCCCCGTGGAGAGGATCTCCTCCGCCAGCTCCGGAGTATTGATCCGCCCCACCACCATGACGGGGACGCGCAGGCGCTCCTTGAGCGCGACGCTGGAGGGCACGTAGCAGCCGCGGGGAATCGACATGCCGGGGACGATCATGTAGGGGCGCGAGGCGTGAATGCCGCCGGAGATGCTGACCGAGTCCGCCCCGGCCGCCTCCAGGAGGGCGGCGATCTCCACCGCCTCGTCGAGCTCCAGGCCGCCCGGGATGTGGTCGCGCCCGTTCATCCGACAGATGACCGGAAAATCCTGGCCCAGCCTCCGCTTGATCCCCTGGATCAGCTCGACGTAGAAGCGGGCGCGACGCCGCGTGTCCCCGCCGTAGTCGTCCTCCCGGCGGTTCGCTTCGGGGGAGAGGAACTGTCCGATCAGGTAGCCGTGGGCGCCGTGGAGCTCGACGCCGTCGAACCCCGCCGCCTGGCCCCGCACGGCCGCCTCGACATAGCGGCGGACGAGCCGCTGGATGTCGGCCACGGTCAGCTCCTTCGGGATCACCGCGTCCCCCACCGCGGTGAAGCGGGACGGCACCGGCGAAGGCGCGAGGGGCGCCGACCCCGAGACCTCGGGAATGGACTCCCGACCGCCGTGGTTCAGCTGGATGGCGATCTTGGCGCCCGCGGCGTGCACCGCCTCGGCCAGCCGCCGCATGCCCGGAATGTAGCGGTCGTCGTGAAGCATCGCGTTGTGGTGCAGGCGCTTCCCCTCCTGCTCCACGTACGTGGCCTCCACGATGAGGAGCCCCGTCCCGCCCCGGGCCCGATCGGCGTAGAACTCCACCATGTCGTCGGTCACGAAGCCGTCGTCGTCCGCCAGCTCCGAGCTGGTGGCCGCGAACACGAGACGGTTTTTGAGCGGAAGACTGCCGACGCGCCCCGCGGTGAAGAGATGGGGGAAGAACTCGTTCGTTTCGCCGCTCATTGCGTCACCCTGCTCTCGTTGCGGCCGGGTTCCCCCGGAGGGAGGCCCGCAGAGCCGTCGTGGCCTCCCGGTCCAGCGCCCAGGAGTTGAGTCCGCCGGAGCCGGCCGAGGCCTGGAGCACCACCCCGTACTCCTCCCGGGCCTGCTCGGCGCTGATGTAGCCGCGCACCGCATCCCGCAAGACGAGCTCCGGATCCCGTTCCAGGGGATCGCCGTAGCCGCCCCCGCCGGGGGAACAGTACTCGAGGACCTCGTCCCGGGAGAGCACGCGCCGGCCTTTGGTGACGAAGGGGAACCGGTACTCGCCGGCGCGGGTGCGGAAGAGGACGTCCGCCCCCGCCGCGGGCTTACCGCCGAGAACGCCGAAGGGGCGGTAGTCGCGCCGGTCGCCGAGCACCGCCACGGCGACTCCGTCGCTCAGGCTCCGATACGCGTACACCGTGCCGCAGCCGCCGCGATGGCGGCCCGCCCCGCCGGAGCCGTCCCGGAGCGCCAGCTTCTCCACCAGCACCGGCAGCCGATGCTCCACCGCCTCCACCGAGGGGAAGTTGGCGGCCCCCAGGGCCGTCGTGCCGTTCACCAGCCCGTCCCCCTGCGGGCTGCCCCCGTAGCCGCCGGCTGCCGGGAAGATCATGACGTAGTAGTCGCCGCGCTCCGGATGGATCCCGGCCATCGTGATGACCCCGGTGGTCCCGAAGAGATCGGCCGGCGTTTTCTTCGGGAGGGCCTGGCTCATGGCGCCGAAGACCACCGAGATGACGCGCCCCACCGTCTCCAGGTACCCGCTGATGGGGTGCGGATGCTCGGCCCCCAGAAAGGTGGTGGAGGGGATCACGTAGTCGAACGGGCGGAAGCACCCGCCGTTGATCGGCACGTCGGGGAAGACGTGCTTGATGGCGATCTGGCAGGAGGCCACGCAGGTCTTCCGGGGCAGATTGACCGGCCCGGTGGCCGGCGGCGAGGACTTGGAGAAATCGAACTTCATCCGGTCCCCGCTCACGGTCAGCTCCAACCGGATCACCAGCGGGCGGTCCACGTGGCCGTCGTTGTCCAGCGCGTCTTCGAACACATAGGTGCCGTCGGGAATCTCCCGGATGTGGGAGCGCATGTGCTGCTCGGACCGGTCGTTCAGCTCGTCGAAGCAGGCCCGCACGGTCCGGGCGCCGTGGCGCGCGATCACGCCGTTGAAGCGGTCGGCCCCGACCCGGAGGGCCGAGATCACGGCCTGGAGGTCCCCGCGGCGCTCGCCCGGGATCCGCACGTTGTCGATGATGAGCCCCAGCAGGTCCTCCTGGAGCTTCCCCTCCCGGTAGAGGGGCACCGGGTTGATGATGACCCCCTCCTGGTAGATCTCCGTCGCGCCCGGGGAGAATCCGCCCGGGGTGCTGCCGCCGATGTCGTTCCAGTGGCCGCAGGCGGCGACGAGCGCGAGGATCTCGCCGTTGTCGAAGACCGGCATGACCAGCTTCACGTCCGGGAGGTGGGTGCCACCCCCGTAGGGGTTGTTCATGATGTAGATGTCCCCGGGACGGAACCCGCCCCGGCGCTCGGCCGCGGCCATCACGGCCTGGACCGAGAACTGCATGGCCGTCATGAAGATGGGCAGGGTCAGGCTCCCCTGGGCGACCACGTCGCCGGTCACCGGGTGGAACACGCCGCTGGCCCGGTCGAGCTGCTCCGAGATGACCGGGGAAAACGCCGCCCGGACGATGATCGCGTCCATCTCGTCCACGACCTGCTCGAGCGCGCCCTTCACGACCGCGAGGGTGATGGGATCAATCATTATTTCGTCACCTCCAGGATCAGATTGCCGAGCCGATCCACCCGCGCGATGGTATCCGGCTCGAGCACGGCGGTGCAGTCATCCTGCTCCACGATGGCCGGCCCGTGAAGCTCGGCGCCGACGGGCAGGGCCGCCCGCGCGTAGACCGGCGTGTCATGAAAGCGACCGTCGAAGTAGACGGGCCGCCGCCCTTTGGGAGCGCCCGCGCCCGCGGCGCGGCCGGCGACCCAGGATCCGATGTTGAGCTTGGGCCGCACCCCGAGGACGGTGACCCGGAGGGTCGTGAGGCGGACCGGCAGCCCCTCCAGCGTCTGCCCGTAGTCGCTCCGGTACGCCTCGGCGAAGGCCGTCCTGATGCCCTCGAGCGTCAGATCGGCCGGGATGCTGACCCGGATGTTGTGCCGCTGTCCCTGGTAGGCCATGTCCGCCGCCAGGAGCACGTCCACGCGTTCGACGGGGACCCCTTCCTCCTGGATGAGGCGGGTCCCTTCGGCCACCGTGTCCCGGACCATGGCGCGAAAGCCCTCGAGGTCCAGGTCCTCCAGCGTCCGCATCACGGTGCGCACGAAGTCGTGTCGCACGTCGGCCACCACGCAGCCGAGCGCGCAGAGGACCCCCGGGTAGTACGGGATGATGCAGCGGCCGATCCCCACGTCCTTCATCAGGGCGGCGGCGTGGAGCGGCCCGGCCCCGCCGAAGGCGACCAAGGCGAAATCCCGCGGGTCGTACCCCCGCTCCACGGAGACCAGCCGGATCCGGCCCGCCATGTTGTTGTTGACGACCCGGATGATCGCGGTCGCCGCCGCCTCCAGCCCGAGCCCCAAAGGGGGGCCCGTGTGCTCTCGGATCGCGCGGGCCGCCGCGTCCCGATCCATCCGCATCCCGTGTTCGCCGCCGAGGACGAAGTCCGGGTTGATCCGCCCGAGGACCAGGTTGGCGTCGGTGACCGTGGGCCGGGTGCCTCCGCGGCGGTAGGCCGCGGGGCCCGGGTCGGCCCCGGCCGATTCGGGACCGACCTGCAGGATGCCCGCCCGGTCGATCCACGCGAGGCTGCCCCCGCCGGCCCCGATGGTGTACACGTCGATCATGGACATCCGGAGGGGGAGGCGAAAATCCAGGTTGGTCTCCTCGGTCGTGCGGGGGCGCCCCCCGGGGATCAGGCAGACGTCGAAGCTGGTCCCCCCCATGTCGGCCGAGATCACGTTCTCGAACCCCGCCAGCCCGGCGACGTAGCTCGCGGCGGTGACCCCGGCCGCGGGGCCCGACCGGACCAGGTTGGCCGGGCGCTGGCGGGCCGTCGCGCTGGACATGATGCCGCCGTTGGACTGCACGAAGAGCACGTCCCGGCGGTAGCCGACGGCGGCCAGCTTTCCCTTGAGCGCGTCCACGTACCGGGCGACCATCGGCTGCAGGTACGTGTGGAGCGTGGTGGAGCTGAGCCGCTCGAACTCGAAGAACTCCGGCAGGAGATCCGAGGAGAGCGTCACCACCCAGTCGGGCGCCAGCTGGTGGAGGAGCTCCCGCGCGCGACGCTCGTGAGCCGGGTTGGCGTACGAGTGGAGGAAGCAGACCACCACCGCCTCCACGCCCGCCCGCTGCAGGACCTCCCCGGCCTTGAGCACCGCCGTCTCGTCGAGGGGCTCGATGACCTCGCCGCGGAAGTTCATGCGCTCGCGGACCTCGAGGCGCAGCTCGCGCGGGATCAGCGGCTCCTGGACGCCGTAGAGACCGTAGACGTGGGGGCGGTCCCGGCGCCCCAGCTCCAGCACGTCCCGGAAGCCCATGGTCGTGATCAGCCCGCACCGCGCTCCCTTGCGCTCGATGATGGCGTTGGTCGCGATCGTCGTGCCGTGGATGAACAGGTCCATCTCGCGGGCGGAAATCCCGATCTTCTCCATGGCGTTGAAGAGACCGACGGACAGGTCCCGGGGCGTGGTCGACGCCTTGCTGATCCCGACCCGGTCGGTCGCCTCGTCCAGGTAGAAGAGGTCGGTAAAGGTGCCACCGACGTCGATACCCAACAGCCTGGCCAAATGAACCCCTCCTTTGTCTCCGAGAGCGGCCTAGAGGCCCAGGTACGACCGCTGCACTTGTGCGTTGTCCAACAGTTCCCGGCCCGTACCGGCAAGGGTGATCCGTCCCGTCTCCATCACATAGGCGCGATCGGAGAGCCGGAGCGCCATCCGGGCATTCTGCTCGACCAGGACCACGGAGACTCCCCGGGCGTGGATCCCGCGGATGATGGCGGCGATATCGCGCACGACCAGCGGCGCCAGCCCCAGCGACGGCTCGTCCAGGAGCAGGAGGCGGGGGCTGGACATCAGCGCCCGGCCGATGGCAACCATCTGCTGCTGGCCGCCCGAGAGGCTGCCGGCGAGCTGGTGGGTGCGCTCGGCCAGGATCGAAAAATAGTCGTAGACCTCCGCCAGCCTGGCCGCCGCCTCGCGGGCGGCCCGCTGGTACGCGCCCATGCGCAGGTTCTCCTCCACCGTCATGTCCGGAAAGAGGCGCCGCCCCTCGGGGCAGAGGGCCACCCCGGCCCGGACGATGCCCGGCGGCCGGGTGCGGTCCAGGCGCCGATCGCCGAAGTGCACCTCCCCGGCGGTGAGGGGGAGCAGCCCCATGATCGATTTCAGGACCGTGGTCTTCCCCGCGCCGTTGGGCCCCACGATGGACACGATCTGGCCTTCCTCGACGACGAGGCTCACGCCCTGCACCGCGCGCACCTTCCCGTAGCCGACGTGCAGGTCGCGCACCTCAAGCCTGGGCATCGTCGTCCACCCCCAGGTAGGCGGCCACCACCGCCGGATCGTCGCGGATCTCCTGCGGCGACCCCTCGGCGATCTTCTTGCCGTAGTTCATGACCACGATCCGCTGGCAGAGCTGCATGACGAAGCCCATGTCGTGCTCCACGACGACGATGGTCGTCCCGGCGGCGTTGACCCGCCGGATCAGCCGCGCCATGTGCGCCCGCTCCTCGACGGTCATCCCGGCTACGGGCTCGTCCAGCATGAGGAGCTCGGGCTCGGTGGCGAGCGCGACCGCGACGCCGAGCGCGCGCTGGTGGCCGAAGGGGAGGTTCCTGGCGGCCTCCTCGCGAACGGGGGCGAGCTCCACGAAGCGGAGCAGCTCCGACGCCCGCTCCCGGACTCCCGCGGCGCTCTCGGCCGCGCGCCGCGACCCGACGAGACCGCCCCAGAACCCGACCTGACGGCGGGCGGCGCAGCCGCGCATCACGTTCTCGAGCACCGACGACTCGCTGTAGAGCACGGTCGATTGGAAGGTCCGCACCATCCCCATCCGCACCAGGTCGTACGGCGGCATGCCGGTAATCCGCCGCCCCTTGAAGTGCACCTCCCCCGCCGTGGGGTGGAGCTGGCCCGTGATGAGGTTGAAGACGGTGGTCTTGCCGGCGCCGTTGGGCCCGATCAATCCCAGGATGTCGCCCGGCTCTACTGCCAGGGAGAGGTCGTTCACGGCCTGGAGGCCGCCGAACCGCTTCGAGAGCCCTTCGACGCGCAGCAACCCGTCCCTCACGTCTCCGGCTCCTCCAGCGGGGCGGGGCGGCCGAGCCGGGCCACCCAGGCCACGAGCGATTGGATCGGGGGCGCCAGCAGCGAGGTGACGCCGTCCGGCAGGAACCGCATGAAGACCATGAACACCGCCCCGTAGAGCACCTGCTGCCAGACCACGTACGCCCGCAGGAACTCCGGCAGCGGCGTGATGATCAGGGCGCCGAGGAGGGGCCCCATCAGGTACGACGAGCCTCCGACGATGTTCATCAGCAGGAAGTTCACCGACTCCCAGAAGGTGAAGCTGAAGGGCGCGATGTAGAGCAGGAAGTGCGCGAAGAGGCTCCCGCCCAGCCCCGCCAGCAGGCAGCCGATCGAAAAGGCGATGACCTTGATGCGCATCGGATTGTAGCCGGTCGCGGCGGCCAGCAGCTCGGACTCGCGCACCGCGTTCATGGCCCGCCCGAAGGGCGACCGGTAGAGCGCGGCGACGAAGGCGAACGCCAGCGCGACGACCACCAGCGCCAGGTAGTAGAACGCGGCCTTCGAGCGCAGCGGCACGGCGACGAACGGCACCGTGGGCGGCTTGATGCCGACGACCCCGGTGTTGCCGCCGGTCAGCGCCGGCACGTTCTTGCTCAACAGATACAGAAACTCGTTCAGGGCGAAGGTGAACAGGAAGAAGTAGACGCCCTTCAAGCGGAAGATCAGCCACCCCAGGACGAAGGCGACCAGCGCGGCCAACAGCCCGCCGAGCACGAACCCGCTCAGGAAGGGGAGCCCGAATTCCACCGTGAGCTGCGCCGAGGTGAAGGCGCCGATGGCCATGAACCCCGCGTGGGCGAGGGAGACCTGCCCCGTCTTCAGGATCACGTTCAGCCCGAGGGCCATGAGGGCGTTGATCAGCATCATGTCAAAGAGGTGCAGCCAGAAGTTGCTCTCGAAGACGGTGGGCAGGAGGAAGGCGACGACCGTCGCCACGAGCCCGGAGACGCGCGGGATCCACCGGCTCACCGAAGGCATGCCCGACCGGTTAGGCTTCGGCATGGCCCAAGAGACCCGTCGGCTTCCAGAGCAAGATCAGCATGATCATCAGGAAGCCGAGCATGTCCGAGACGAGGCCGCCGAAGAGCGCCGCGAAGATGCTCTCCGCGAACCCCAGGACCAGCCCCCCGACGACGGCGCCGGGGACGCTCCCCAGCCCGCCCAGGATCACGACGACGAACGCTTTCAAGATCGCGGTCTGCCCCATGTAGACGTGCAGCGAAAAGACGGGGCCGATCAGCCCCCCGGCGATGGCCGCCAGCGACGCGCCCACGCCGAACGCCACCGCGTAGATCCGGTTGACCGGGACTCCCTGCATGAGCGCCGCCTCGCCGTCCTGGGCGACGGCGCGCAGGGCCTGCCCGGTCTTGGTGTGCTTGATGAAGACGTAGAACGCCGCCAGCACGACGACCGCGACGGCCACGACCAGCAGCCGGTCGTAGGGGAAGACGATCCAGCTGCTGCGGTAGACCCCGGTCACCGGGGGCGGCAGCGACAGTCCCTCGACGCCCTCCAGCACCGCCATGACGCCCTGGAGGGCGATCTGCAATCCCAGGGCGCTCATCAACATGCTCAGCTCGCGCGAGCGCAACGGCGCGAAGACCAGCCGTTCAACCACGATGCCCACCAGGCCGACGACGACGGCGGCGATCCCCAGCGCCAGGAAAAAGTTCACGCCGAGCTGCGCGTACAGGTGATAGACCACGAAGGCGCCCAGCATGTAGAACTCGCCGTGGGCGAAGTTGACCAGCCGCAGGATGCCGAAGATCAGGGTGAACCCGAGCGCCATGAGGACGTAGAACGCCCCCGCGGTCAGGCCGTTGACCAGGATCTGCGCGATCGACGCAGCGGTCAGCACGTTCCGATCCTCCGCCATCCTGCCGGGGGCCGGGACCCCCTCACCTTTATCCTCTCCCCCGAGGGGGGAGAGGGCAGGGTGAGGGGGGCTTCCATCCCCCAGCCAGCCGCGCTACGGCTCGATCTTGGAGAGCATGACTTCCTTGCCCTTCTGCACCTGGCCGACGTAGAACGGCGCGATCCACTGGTGCCGGATCCCGTAGTCCGCCTCCCCGCCCCAGACGTAGCGGCCGAGGAGGCCCTTGAACTCCTTCTGGGCCTCGAGGGACTTCCTCAAGCCGTCCGACGAGAAGGTCTGCGCCTTCTTCATCGCGTCGAACAGCATGTGGCCCCCCTCGTAAAAAAAGATCCCCAGGGGGTTGAACGGCATCTTGTACTTGGCCTCGAAGCGGGCCATCAGCGCCGTGATCTTCGGGTCGTTCGGGTCCCAGGGGCTGTAGTAGATCAGGCCTTCGGCGTTCTCGGCGCCGGCGACCCGGATGATCTCGAGCGTGCCGGGCCCGCCTCCCTTGAGGAACTGGCCCTGATACCCGAGCTGCCGGGCCTGCTTGAGAATGACGCCGGAATCCACCGGCGTGGACCCGTCGAAGTCGATGATGTCGGGCTTCGCCGCGACGACCCGCGTCAGGATGGGAACGAAGTCCTGGGTCCCCCGCTCGTAGAACTCCTTCATGACGACTTTGAGGCCCGCCTTGGCGTAGCCCTTCTCGTTGTGCGACATGACCTCCTTGCCCGACTCGTCGTTGGGCGAGAGGATCGCCGAGGTTTTCAAGCTTGGCTTGTTCTTGGCGATCCAGCCGATGAGCGGCGTCGAGAACTCCGCGGTGGTCGGGGTGAGGCGGAAGGTATAGGGCTTCTTCGGGCCCAGGGCCTTGGAGGTGTAGCTGTTGGAGAGCACCAGGATCTTGTTGCTCTCCGTGACGTCGGCGATCGCCAGCATCGGGACCGACCCCAGCGGGCCGACGATGATGTTCACCTCGTCCTGCGAGACGAGGCGCTGAGCGGCCTGGACGGCGCCCGGACCGGTGTACTTGTCGTCGTAGGCGATCACCTTGATGGTGTAGGCCGTATCCCCGATCTGGATGCCGCCACCCTTGTTGACGTCCTCGGCGGCCAGCTCGAGGCCACCGAGCATGCCCATGCCCCAGCCGATGCCGGGACCCGACAGGGCGGAAATGAACCCGAGCCTCAGCTCCGCCTTCTTGAGCTGTGCGGTCTGAACCGGCGCATGCGTGCCGGCGACCACGAAGACCGCAGCCGAGCAAATCAGCGCTACGTTCCGAATCCACCTTCGCATCTCTGGTCTCCCTTCGAGTTCGACGGTTTTGGCCGTTGCCACGCCCTCGATGACGCCTCGGTCCCACGACCGACGCATCCAGTGAAGCCGGATCGTCACGGCGTTCCGGCGCCCACCCCCTTTCCGCCCGTCCCGGCCGTCGCCCCGCGCACCTTGACGCCCGCCCACTGCTCGTAGAGCGCGATGACCCCGGCCATGTCCAGCTGGCCCAGCCCCTGCGCGGCCGCCGCCTCGTACACCTGGCGAACCGTGGAGGCGGCGAGCATCGGCGTCCCCAGGCTCGCAGCCAGGTTGAGGGCCAGGGACAAGTCCTTGCGCGACAGCGCGATGCTGAAATGCGGCGTGAAATCCCCCGCGAGCACGTTGGGGAACCGCTTGAGAAAATGGTGAGAGCGGCCGCCGCTCGTGGCGAGGATGTCGAACAGGCGCTGCGGATCGATCCCCGCCTTGACCCCGAGCACCATCGCCTCGGCCGCGACCACCACGTTGCACATGGACATGACGTTGTTGACCAGCTTCACCACGTGGCCGGATCCCAGCGGGCCGATGTGGTGGATCTCCTTGGCGAGCGCGCTCAGGACGGGGCGGCACCGCTCGAGCACCTCCGCCTCTCCGCCCACCAGGCAGACGAGTCCGCCGCTGCCGGCCTCGGCAGGTCCGCCGCTCACCGGCGCGTCGAGGCAGCGGGCGCCCCGCGCGCCGGCCGCCGCGGCCACCTCGCGCCACGTCTCGGGATCGATCGTGCTCAAGTCGACCAGGAGCATGCCGGCGCGCACCCGGGACACCGCCCCGTCCTGGCCGAGGTACGCGCGGCGGACCGCCGCGGGATCCGTCAGGCTCGACAGCACGATGTCGGACGCCTCCGCGACCTCCGCGGGCGAGGCGGCCAGGCCCACGCCGTCCGCCGCCGCCCGCGCGGCGCGGGCCGGGGCCACGTCGTACCCGGTCACGACGTACCCGCTCGCCACGAGGCGTCGGGCCATTGGCCCACCCATGGACCCCAATCCCAGGAAGCCGATCTTCCCGCTCGCCATCACGCGCCTCCCGTTACGTCGCCGCGTCGGACGTGCGCGGTCTCGCCTCACGGCGGCTTCGCACCTCCCGGCGGATGAACTCGACGATCTCGGGCATCGGGGTCCCGGGGCCGAACACGCCCGCGACGCCCATCGCCTTCAGCAGCAGGACGTCCTCGCGGGGCACGGTTCCGCCGACCACCACCGCCGTGTGGTCCATCCCGTGGGAGCGCAGCAGCCCCATGATGTGCTCGCACTGGACCAGGTGAGCCCCCGAGAGGATGCTGAGCCCGATGACGTCGGCATCCTCCTCGAGCGCCACGCGGACGATGGACTCGGGCGTCTGCCGGATCCCCGTGTAGATGACCTCCATCCCGGCGTCCCGCAGCATCCGGGCGATCACTTTGGCGCCCCGATCATGCCCGTCGAGCCCCGGCTTCGCCACGATCACGCGGATTCGCTCGTTCACGCCCGTCCTCCTCGTCAGATCCGGGCGGGGTGCTCGGTGAACTCCCCCAGCACGTCCCGCCAGACGTCGCAGATCTCGCCGACGGTCGCATACGCCTTGACCGCCTCCAGGGTGGCCGGCACCACGTTCTCCCCCGCCTGGGTCACCTGCCGCAGCCGGTCCAGGGCCCGCTCGACGGCCCGGGCGTCGCGGCTCCGGCGCAGCTCCTCGAGCCGCGCGATCTGCCGGCGCTCGCTCTCCGGATCGTGACGGAAGATCGGCACGTCCGGCTCCTCGTCGGTGCGATACTTGTTCACGCCGACGATCACCGTCTCCCCGCTCTCCAGCGCCCGCTGCTGCCGGTAGGCCCCCTCCGCCAGCTCTCCCGCATAGAAGCCGGTCTCCACCGCCGCCAGCGCCCCGCCCATCCGATCGATCTTGCGGATGTACTCCCAGATGCCGTCCTCCATCTTCTTCGTCAGCCACTCCACGTAGTAGGAGCCCCCCAGCGGATCCACCACGTCGGCGATCCCCGTCTCGTGGGCGATGATCTGGTTGGTCCGCACGGCCAGCGTCACCGCCTCCTCTGTCGGAATGGCCAGCGCCTCGTCGTACGACGCGGTCCGGCCCCCCTGGATCCCGCCCAGCACCTGCGCCAGCACCTGCAGCGTGAGCCGGATGATGTTGTTCTTCGGCTGCTGCGCCGTCAGCGGCAGCCCCGACGTCGCCGAGTGCAGCCGCCCCCGGATCGCCAGCGGGTTGGTCGCCCCCCAGCGCTCCCGCATCAGCTGGGCCCAGACCTTCCGCGTCGCCCGGTGCTTGGCCACCTCCTCGAAGAACTCCATGTCCGTGCAGAAGTGGATCTCGATCCCGGGGCCGAACTCGTCCACGTGCAGCCCCTGCGCCCGCACCGCCTCCACGTACGCGATCGCGTTGTTGATCGTGAAGGCCGCCTCCTGCAGGCAGCTTCCCCCCGCCTGCTTCATGTGCGATCCGGACACGCTGATCGGGAGCCAGTTCGCGTGGTGCCGGGCGCAGTAGGCGACGACGTCCGCCGCCAGCCTGACCGCCGGGCGGATCGGGAAGATCTGCGTCCCCCGGGCCACGTACTCCTTCACCGGGTCGTTCTGGATCTGGAGCGTGAAGGTGCCCGGGTCGATGCCGCGCTTCTCGCACAGCGCGATGATCCAGGCCAGGAAGATCGGCCCGATGGCGTTGGCCGTCGTGAAGACGTGCCCGGCCTGGGCGATGTCGATGCCCGAGAAGAGCCGCTCGACGTCGGCCAGCGACGCCAGCGTCACCCCCACGCGCCCCACCTCGCCCTTGGCCAGCGGGTGATCGGAATCCAGCCCGATCTGGGTGGGCAGGTCGAGCGCGATGGACACCCCGCCGGTGGCGCCCTGCTCGAGGAGGAACCGGTAGCGGCGGTTCGCGGCCTCCGCCGAGCCGAAGCCGGCGTAGAACTCCCAGTGCCAGAAGCGGTTGCGGTAGCCGGCGGCATCGCGGCCGCGGGTGTACGGGTAGTCGCCCGGCAGCCCGACGTCCTTCCAGTACTCCCAGCCGAGCTCCTCGAGCTCCGCCGGCGTGAAGACCGGGGGCAGCTCGAAGCCGCCCGGGCTCACGAATCGAGGCTTGCGGCCCGCGGCCAGCTCGGACCGGTGCCGCTCCGTCCACGCTTCCATCCGCCCGGTCTTCTTCCGCGACACGCGCGCGGGCTTGGTGTTCTTGAGCATAGGTGCGTTTCCCCCTTTCAAGGGTTCTCCCCGCCCGTCGGCCCTCCGACCGGACGGAACTGGAACACGGGCACGCCGCCCGGGCGCGCCGGCGCCACGACCAGCTCCACCGACGTCCCGGGGGGCACGGCTTCGTCGTCCGGCGGGCACCCCGTGATGGGACAGAACACGAGCGGCCCTTCGGCGAGCTCGACCAGGCCCACCACGTATGGCGCGGTGAAGCCGATGGGCGCGTGATAGACCACCGCGCTCGATCGGATCCGGCCGCGCCGGCCCACCGCCACCGGCTCCGTGTCCTCCCGCCCGCACCAGGGACAGATGGAGCGAGCCGGAAAGGACACGCGCGCACACTGACGGCACCGGCTGCCCGCCAGGGCGGGTGCTCCTCCCGGGTCGGTCGAGAGCCAGAACGTCCCCGACGTCATTTGGAATCCACCTCTACACGGCAAAGATATGGGCGGCGCCGACCGCCGAATCGCCCTCGAGCCAGCCGCCGCTGTTCTGCGCCAGCGCCATCCGCGCGCTCGTGACCTGGCGCGGCCCCGCCTGGCCACGGAGCTGCCAGACGGCCTCGGCAATCTGAGCGAGCCCCGTGGCCCCGACGGGATGCCCGCGCGAAGTCAGCCCGCCGCTCGGGTTGAACGGAATGCGCCCGCCGATGGCCGTCGCGCCCTCGTCCAGGAGGCGCCCGGCCTCGCCGGGCTTGCAGAACCCCAGGTCCTCGTAGTAGAGCAGCTCGCCGGGCGCCGTCGCGTCGTGGCACTCCACCAGGCTGATGTCTTCGGGGCCGACCCCCGCCTGCTCGTAGGCCGCGCGAACCGTCCGCGCCGCGGTGGAGAGCTCCTCCTCCGCTCCGCTCCGGAACGCCCCGGAGCGAAGCTCGGAGGCCAAGATCCGGATCGGCGGCGCGGCGGCCTCCCGCCGTCGGGCGACGTCGGCGCTGCACACGACCGCCGCGGCGGCGCCGTCGCTGATCGACGAGCACATGAGGAGCGTGATGGGGCCCGCGATCGGGCGCGAGGCCAGGACTTCCTCGGCGGTGACCTCCTTCTGGTGCTGGGCGTAGGGGTTGAGCCGCCCGTGACGGTGGCTCTTGACCGTCACCGCGGCCAGGTGCCGCAGCGTCAGCGCGCCGCTCTTGAGCCGCCGCTGGATGCGCATCGCGTAGATCGCCGTGAACTGGAGCCCCATGTCCTGGGTCAGCTCCACATCCGCCGAGGCCGCCAGGGCCTGGATGGTCCGGCCGGTGTCGCCGACGAACATCTTCTCCGCACCCACGGCGAGGGCGATGTCGCAGGAGCCCGAGCCGACCGCCAGCACCGCCTGGTGAAAGGCGGTCGCGCCGCTGGCACACGCGTTCTCGACGTTGACGATGGGGACGCCCGCCACGCCGACCTCGCGGAGGGCCACCTGCCCGCGGATGGACTCCTGACCGGTGAGGAGACCGGCCAGCGCGTTGGCGAAGTACGCCGCCTGGATGTCGCGCGGCGACACCCCGGCGTCCCGCAGCGCGCCGCGCCCGGCTTCGCCGGCCAGCTCGCGCAGCGACGTCTCCGGGAACTTCCCGAACCGATGCATCCCGACGCCGAGCACCACGACTTCGCGCATTGTCCCCACCTCCGGACCCGGCTACGACCTCCGATGGGCCGCCTTGAGCTGGGTCTTGATGACTTTTCCGTACGCGTTCTTGGGGAGCTCGGGCACCAGCTCCACGTACCGGGGCCGCTGCACCGCCAGGAGCGGCTTGCAGTACTCGATGATCTCGTCCGGCCGCGCCTGGGCCCCCGGCCGGAGCACCACGTAGGCCTTGACCGTTTCCCCCCAGATGGGATCGGGCACCCCGACGACGGCGGCCTCCAGCACCGCCGGATGCTGGTGGAGCACCTCCTCGACGGCGCGCGGCGCGATGTTGAACCCGCCGCTGATGATCATCTCATCCCGCCGGCCCAGCAGATAGACGTAGCCGCGCTCGTCCACCGTCGCCATGTCGCGAGTGTACACGTAGCCATGGCGCAGCACCTCGGCCGTCTGCTCCGGCTTCCCCCAGTACCCGGACATCATGTGCGCCCCGCGCACGATCACCTCGCCGGTCTCCCCCGGCGCGACGTCCCGGTTCTCGGCATCCACCACCCGGACCACCACGTTGCGCCAGGGGCGGCCCGCCGACGCGAGGATCCGCGCGTCCCCGTCCAGCCGGTGATCCTCTTCGGGCAGGACGGTGATGCACATGGGCGCCTCCGACTGGCCGTACAGCTGAGCCAGGACGGGCCCGAAGCGCGACAGGGCTTCCTTCAACCGCTCGACCGGCATCGGCGAGGCGCCGTAGATGATGCGGCGGAGGCGCGGCAGCTCGCCCGGCCGAACGCCCGTCTGGAGGAGCTGGATCAGCATGGTGGGGACGAGCTTGATAGTCTCGATGGCCAGCCGCGCGGCGGTGTCCAGGGTGTCCGCGGGCTCGAATCGCTCCATCACGACCGAGTGCGCGCCGCTCAGAAAGTACGGCAGCATGAAAAAGCCCGACCCGTGGCTCAAGGGCTGAAGGAGCAGGATCTTCTCTCCCGGACGCACCGGACCGAACTCCAGGAGCAGGCTGAAGGCCACGGCGACCTGGGCGGCGTGGGTGAGCATGACTCCCTTGGGGCGGCCGGTCGTCCCGGACGTGTAGAAGAGGCAGTAGAGGCTGTCGGGCCCCACGGGCGTCGTCGGGGGAGCGCTGCCGGCCCGGGCCAGGGCCGTCTCGTAGTCCAGCTGACGGGGTCCCGGGCCTCCCTCCGCCTCCGACACGCAGAGGACGGGGCTCAGGCCCGGACCGGGAAGCTCGGCGAGGAGATGCGCGGTGACCTCCCCGTAGCGCCCGGCGTAGACGAGGGCCCGGGCGCCGGCATCCTCGAGGGTGTAGAGGAGATCCCGCTCGGGAAGCCGGACGTTGAGGCCGACCCGCACCAGCCCGCCGAGCGCGAGCCCGAGCTCCACCTCCATGTACTGGGCGCAGTTGGGCAGGTAGACGGCCACCCGATCCCCCGGCTGGCAGCCGCCCCCGAGCAGCGCGTTGGCCAGGCGGCACGCCCGCTCGTACACTTGCGCCGTCGTGTACTGGACCGACCCGCAGGTGACCGCCAGGTTCCGGGGGTAGTGCCTGACCGCCCGCTCCACCAGGTACTGGACATCCATCACGGGGTCCCCTCCCCTAGCGCTCGAGCCAGGCTCGGGGCAGGCCGCCGCCCCCGAACACGAGGTAGCCGCCGACGTTCGTTTCGAAGCCCTTGAGCGCCGTTCGCCACGCGAGGCCCACGTCGGGGATGTTGGTCCAGATGACCGGCGCGTCCTCGATGACGGCCTGGAGCGCCTGCGTGTAGATCTTTTTCCGCTCGCCCTGGTCGTGCGTGGTCGCGCCCAGGTCCAGGAGCCTGTCCACCGCCGGGTTCTTGTAGCCGGAGCGGTTGTTGCTCGTCTCCTCCGACGTGTGGAACATCCGGCGGTAGAAGTCGTCGGGATCATAGCGGGCGCTGTACCAGAGGTAGAAGACATTGAAGTCCCGCTTGTTGACCCGCGCGACCCAGGTGGCCAGGTCGGTCACGTCGACCTTCAGGGTGATGCCGATCTTCTTCAGCTGCGACTGGAGGACCTGCGCGCCCTCGACAAACTCGGCCCAGCCGGTGCTGACGAGGATGGGGACCTCGAGGCCGCCGGCGTAGCCGGCCTCGGCCAAAAGCTTCTTGGCCTTGGCCAGGTCGAGCTCCTTCTCCTTGACGTCGAGGACCCACGGCGACCCCTTTGGGAACGGCTGGTTCGTGACCTCGGCGTGCCCCCAGAGGTGGCCGGTGATGAGCGCCTTCTTGTCCACCGCGTGGGCGACCGCCTGACGCACGCGGACGTCGTCGAACGGCGGCTTGCGGGTGTTGAAGACGATGTAGGAGGGCCAGGAGCCGGGCCCCGTGTAGATCACCAGGTCCTTGGCCGCCGGCCGCAGCGCGTCCACGTCCTTGTAGGGCACGTCCTGGATCAGGTCGAGGTCGCCCGCCCTGAGGCCGGTCAGGCGCACGTTGCCGTCGGCGATGGGGCGGACGATCAGCTCGTCGATGTAGGGCAGGCCCTTCTCCCAGTAGTCCTTGAACCGCCGGAGGCGCACGTACTCATTGGTCTTCCACTCGATCATCTCCCAGGGCCCGGTCCCGACGGTCTTGGTCACGGTCCCATCGGCCGGCACCGACGCCGCGGGGAGGATGGGCACCCGCACCGTCGCAACCTTGGTGAGGAAGGGCGTGAACGGCTGTTTCAGCCTGACCCGCACCCGGTGCGGGTCGAGCGCCTCGATCGACTGGATCAGGGCCAGGTCGCTCCGCTGGGCGGAGGCCGTCTTCGGGTTCATGATCCGCTCGAGGCTGAACTTCACGTCCTCGGCGGTGAAGGCCTGCCCGCTGTGAAACTTCACCCCCTGCCGGAGGTTGAACGTGTACTCCAGGCCGTTGGCCGAGACCTGCCACGACTCGGCCAGGGACGGCTGCAGCTCGAAGTTCTTGCCGACCTCGGTGAGGGCGTTCGTGCAGAGCGAGAAGAGGGCGAAGTTCGTCACCGAGCGGTACTTGTGCGGGTCCGGGCTGTCGAACGCCGTCGAGACGGCGATCCGCAGCGTCCCGCCCGGCCGCGGCGCCCCCTGGGCCACCGCCTCCGTCGCGACCCCTCCCAGCGCGGCCAGCGCGGCCGCCTGCCCTGTCAGCGCGAGAAACTCTCGGCGTTCCATCTCCACCCTCCTTGGCCGCGGCGCGCTCACACCACGCGCACCCGCGGATCCAGCAGCGTGTACAGGATATCCACCAGCGTGTTCACCAGCACGACGAACACGCCCACGACCAGCACCACTCCCTGCACGATCGGGTAATCCCGGGCGAAGATCGCCTGCACGGCCAGCCAGCCGATGCCGGGCCACGAGAACACCTGCTCGACGACCACGGCGCCGCCCAGGAGGGTCCCGAACTGGAGCCCGATCACCGTGACCGTCGGGATCAACGCGTTCTTCAGCGCGTGCTTCCAGACCACGGCGCGCTCGCTCATCCCCTTGGCCCGGGCCGTGCGGACGTACTCCCGCCCGATCTCCTCGAGGACCGAGGAGCGCACCATGCGCGTCACGACCCCGGCCATGGCCAGCCCCAGCGTCAGGGCGGGGAGGATCAGGTGCTTCAGCGCCTGCGCCGGCTGCGCGAGCAGGCTCGCATACCCCTGCGACGGCAGCCAGGCCAGATTGAGCGCGAACGCGATGATGAGAAGGATCCCCAGCCAGAAGTTCGGGATCGACACGCCGAGCAAGGCGAAGAGCATCGCCCCGTAATCCGCGATCGTGTTCCGGTAGAGCGCCGCCACGATGCCGAGCGGGAGGGCGACCACCACCGCGACCCCGGCGCTCGCCACCGCGAGGAGCAGCGTCTTCGGGAATTTGTCGGCGATCAGCCCCAGCACGTCGTCCTGACTCCGGACCGACCGGCCGAGGTCGCCCCGCAGGACCCGCGCCACCCACCGCGCGTACTGGTGCGGCAGGCTGAGGTCGAGGCCCAGCTCGGCGCGGAGTGCCCGGCGCACGTCGGGATCTACCTGCTCGGCCCCGACGATCACGTCCACCGGGTCCCCCGGAATGAGCCGGAGGACGGCGAAGACGATCACGGACATGAAGAAGAGCACCGGGACGAGCACCACCACCCGCCGGGCCAGGAAGTGGATCATCGCGCGGCCCTCAGCGGGGCGAGGGCCATGGTGCCGCTGGCGCCGGGCCCCAGCTCCACGCGCAGGCGCGGGTCCAGCAGGTCCCGGAGCCCGTCGCCCATCAGGTTGAACCCGAGGACCGCCAGGCAGATCGCCAGCCCCGGGAACACGGCCACCAGGGGGGCCCGCTCGACGAACCCGCGCGCCTCGAAGAGCATGGTCCCCCAGCTCGGGGTCGGCGGGGGCGTCCCGACGCCGAGGAAGCTCAAGCTCGCCTCGACGATGATGGCCTGCGCGAGGCTCGCCGTCGCCTGAACGAGGAGCGGCGCCAGGCAGTTCGGCAGGATCTGGCGGAAGAGGATCGACGGGCCTGGCTCGCCCAACGCCCGGGCCGCCACCACGTACTCCTTCTCCCGCTCGGCCAGGGTCGTCGCCCGGGCGATCCGCCCGAAGATCGGGGTGTAGCGGATGCCGATGGCCATCATCACGTTGGTGATGTCCGGGCCCAGGGCCGACACGAGCGCGAGGGCCAGCAGGATTGCGGGGAACGCGAGCACCGCGTCCATGAGCCGCATGACCAGCTGGTCGAGGGCGCCGCCCACGTACCCGGAGATCGCGCCCAACGGGAGGCCGCAGCCGAGCGCGATCCCCACGGACACCAGCCCCACCTTGATGGAGATCCGGGCCCCGTACATGATCCGGGCGAAGACGTCCCGCCCGAACTGGTCCGTCCCCAGGAGATGCTCGGCGCTCGGTGGCTGGAGCCGCGCGCCCAGCTCCATGGCCAGCGGGTCCTGCGTCGCGACGACCGGCGCCAAGATCGCCGCGACGATCACCAGCAGCACCAGGATCCCCCCGGCGAGCGCCAGGCGGTTCCGGACGAACAGCCGCGCATCGACCCACCACGCTCCTCCGCGTCCGCCGAGGCGCATCAGCGTTGCCGCTCCGCGGCGCGCCGCCCCCGCGCTTCCACGACCGTGCGCACCGCGGCGACGATCTCGGCCATCGTGCTTCCCTGCAGGAACACGCCGGCCACTCCCAGCCGCGTGAGCTCCTCGATGTCGTCCGCCGGGATCACCCCGCCCACGAAGACCGGGATGTCACCCGCCCCCGCGGCCCTGAGCCCCTCGAGGATCCGCGGGACGAAGAACATGTGCGCCCCGGAGAGGAGGCTGAGCCCGACGGCGTCCACGTCCTCCTGCACGGCCATCCCCACGATCCGTTCGGGCGTCTGCCGCATGCCGGTGTAGATCACTTCCATCCCCGCGTCGCGGAGCGCGCGCGCGACGACGCGGGCTCCGACGTCGTGGCCGTCGAGCCCGACCTTCCCCACGAGCACCCTGACGCTCCGCCCCGCCATCCCGCTCAGTACGCGACGTCCGGCCGATACTCGCCGAAGGCCGCCCGCAAGGCGTCGCAGACCTCGCCGAGGGTCGCGTACGCGCGCACCGCCTCGAGGATCGCCGGCACCGTGTTCCCGCCGCCCCGCGCGGCGTCGGCCACGCCGGCGAGCGTCGCTACCACCCGCCCGGCGTCGCGCTCCCGCCGCACCTGGGCCAGCCGCTCCGCCTGCCGTCGCGCCACGTCCGGGTCGGCCCGGAAGCCGCTCCGGGGCACCGGCGCCGCCAGGCGAAACTTGTTCACGCCGACCGAGACCCGGTCGCCCCGGTCGGACGCCGCCTGGCGGCGGACCGCCCCCTCGGCGATGACCTGCCTGAAGTACCCGTCCTCGATGCACCGGAGGGCGCCCCCGCGCGCCTCGACCCGCTCCACCTCCTCCACGATGGCGTCGTGGATCTGGAGCGTGAGGCTCTCGACGTAGTAGGAACCGCCGAGCGGGTCCACCGTGTCGGCGAGCCCCAACTCGTGAGCGAGGATCTGCTGCATCCGGATCGCGACTCGCACCGCCTCGCGGGACGGGATGGACAGCGCCTCGTCGAACGACCCGTTGTAGAGGAACGTGACGCCGCCGAGCGCGTACGCGAGCGTGCCCAGCGTGATCCGGGTGATGTTGTTGAGCGGCTCGTGGACGGTTTCGCCGCCGTGTCCGTAGGACGTGATGTGCAGCCCCATCGAGCGCGCGTCGCGGGCGCCGAACCGCTCCTTCATGAGGCGCGCCCAGACGCGGCGCGTGGCGCGCAGGTTCGCCGCCGCCTCGAAGAAGCCCTCGCGCTCGTCGAGGAACATCGTGAGGCGGGAGGCGAAGTCGTCGATGCCGAGCCCGCGCCGGAGCGCCTCTTCGATGTAGCAGATCGCGTTGGCCAGCGCGAAGGCGGTCCCGCGGCTCGACCCGGCGCCGGCGGAGTTGATGTGGTTCACGCACACCGTCAGCGGGTACCAGTGCGGGATCTCGCGGGCGCAGTACTCGACGACGTCGACGGCGAGCCGGAGCGCCGGTCGGACGGGCAGGAACTGCGTGCCGCGGGCGATGTACTCCTTGAGGACGTCGTTCTGGAGATCGACGACGAAGTCGGCCGGGGTCAATCCCTGCTTCTCCCCGAGCGCGATGAAGAAGGCGAGCGCCAGGGGGCCGAACGAGTTGCCCAGCATGCTGACCCGTTTCATCCGGCTCAGCGCGATGCCGTCGAAGAGGACCTCCATGTCCCGGAGGGAGTCGATGGCGACCCCCACGCGGCCGACCTCCCCCTGGGCCATCACGTGGTCCGAGTCGTAGCCGACCTGCGTCGGCAGGTCGGCGGCCATGACGATCTCCTCGGCCCCGAGCTCGAGGAGGTACTTGTAGTAGGCGTTGCTTTCCTCCGGCGACCCGTACCCCGCGTACACCCGGAGCATGGGCGCCTCCGTGCGGGCCATGCCCGGCGTGAGGCCGCGCGTGAAAGGGTACTGCCCCGGGAACCCCAGGTCGCGGAGATAGTCGAAGTCCCGGTCCGCCAGGTCGGCCGGCGTGTAGAGCGCGGCGATGTCGATCCCGATGTCGTTCCGATAGGTGCGGCGGCGCTCGGGACATTCTCCGAGGTGCGGCCCGAGGGCGTCCCGCTCCCACGCCTGCCTGGCCCGCCGGATCTCTTCGATCTTTTCCTTATCGAACATCAGCCGCTCCCTCTTGCGTGTGTCCGGTGACCGGCAGCCACGCGCGCCACCAGCGGCGCGCCAGGCCCACCAGGCCGTCGGGGAGCCAGAGGATCACGAGCACCATGGCGATCCCGTAGACGAGGAGATTGGCGGCGCCGAGGGTGGCCCGGAGGTACTCTCCCCCGAGCGTCAGCACCACCGCCCCCACCACCGGTCCCGCGACCGTGTAGAGGCCTCCCAGGATCGGCATGATCTGCGCCTCGATGGACAACCCGATGTTGAACGCCGTGTCCGGCACCGTATAGGTGATGTAGTGGGGGTAGAACCCGCCGGCCAGCCCCGCGAAAAACGCGCTGAGGGCGAAGGCGAAGACCTTGTAGGCGGTCGTGTGAATGCCGAGCATCTGCGCGGCGCCCTCGTCCTCGCGGATGGACCCGAAGATGAAATGAAGCTTCGACCGCTTGATCCAGGCGGTCGCCAGCACCGGCAGGACCGCCACCCCCAGCATCACGAAGTAGGACGGCAGGCGCGCGCCGCGAAAGGCCGGCGGCAGCGAGATCCCGATCGATCCCTCCGTCACGTCGGGCAGATTGAGGACAACGATCTTCAGCGCCTCGACGAGGCTCAGCGTCGCGATCGCCAGGTAGACACCCCGCAGCCGCAGGCAGATCAGCCCCACCACCGCGGCCAAGAGCGAGGCGCCGAGCCCCCCCGCGGCCATGCCGAGGGGAAACGGGACGCCCAGGCGAAGCGCGAGCAGCGCCGAGGTGTACGCGCCGGTCCCGAAGAACCCCGCATGACCCAGGGTGAGCTGTCCCGCCTGGATCAGGATGTTCCAGCTCGCCGACAGCGCCACGTACATGCACACCAGGACGAGCAGGTGGAGCCCGTAGTTGCCCAGGAAAAACGGCACGCCCACGCCGGCCAGCATCAGGATCCCCCAGCCGGCCCAGGCCGCCTTCCCTCCCGACCCGCGCGCGACCCCCACCTCACTCGACTCCAAAAATTCCTCGCGGCCGCAGGAGCAGCACGAGGATCAGAATCACGAAGGACAGCGCCTCGGCCCAGCTCGACCCCTGGGGGAAGAAGGTCCCCACGAAGGATTCCACGAGGCCGAGGATCACGCTCGCCACCACGGCGCCGAAGACGCTCCCGAGCCCCCCGAGGATCACCACGCAGAAGGCCTTCAGCCCGAACAGGAACCCGATCAGCGGATAGGTGAACATGCTCACGCTGGCCACGACGCCCGCCGCGCCGGCGTACGCCGCCCCGACGGCCATCGCGAGGACGTAGACGCGGTGGATCGGGATCCCCATGACGAGGGCGGCGTCGGGATCCTGCGCCACCGCGCGCAGCGCCCGGCCGTACTCGGTCCGAAAGAGCAGAAGGTAGAGCAGGAGGGTGAGGATCGCCGCCAGCCCGACCCCGAACGTGCGCCCGAGGCTCAGGCTGACCGGCCCCAGCGTCAAGGACGACGCGGAATACCAGGCCTTGATCGCCCGGAGATCCCCCGTCCAGAGCAGGAGCGCCAGGTTCTGCAACGTCACGGCGATCCCGAACGTGAGCAGGATCTGGTTCAGGTGCGGGGCGGCCAGGACGCGCTTGATCAGGGTCGTCTGGATGAGCCCGCCCAGGAGGGCCATCAGGACGACGACGACCGCCAGCGAGGCGAAAGGATCCAGCCCCCAGAGCGTGAACAGCCAGAACGACACGTAGGCCCCCAGCATGACGAACTCGCCGTGGGCGAAGTTGAGGATCCGCATCACGCCGAAGACCAGCGTGAGCCCCACGGACACGAGGGCGTAGAGGCCCGCCAGGGAGAGCCCGTTCGCCGTCACTTGCGCCAGCAGGGCCAGGGACACGCCGGGTCGGCCTCCGCCTCAGCGCTGGTTCCACGCCGGGAACGGATAGATCAAGGAGCCGGTCGCGATATCCTTCGGGAAGATCAGCACCTTGGCCCCTTTCTGCCACTCGAAGATCATCATCTGCTTGAACGCGTGGTTGACGGCGAACTTGCTCGGCGTGAACTTCAGGGGGCCCATGGGCGACATGGTATCGACCTTCTCCAGGGCCGCGACGATCTTGTCCCGATCCAGCGAGCCGGCCCCCTCGATCGCCTTCGCCGCCGCCACGAGCGCCACGTAGCTCATGACCGCGTAGTAGTGCGGCTCCCGCTGGAATCGCGCCGTGAACTCGCGGACCCATTCCCGCGTGGAGGGAAACAGGTCGGGCCACTCCTTGGATGCGGGGAAGGTGGCGATCGGCTCCCAGACCGTGAGTCCCACGAACGCCTCGGCGTTGTCCGTGCCGACCGCGTCCCGGTACTCCTGGGTCCCGAGCTGCACCGTGCTGGTGTACATCTTGGGGTTGAAGTTCAGCTCCTTCCCCTGCTTGGTGATCAGGACGGCGTCGGTGCCGTACGCGATCCAGTAGAAGACCTCCGGGTTCATCGCCTTGGCGCGCGTCAGGAGCGGCGTCAGGTCGGGCGCCCCGGACTTGAAGGCTTCCTTGGCGACGACTTTGAACCCGGCTTCCTTGAAGTACTCCTCCGCCATCTTCGCGTGGGACGTCCCGTACAGCCGGTCCTCGTGGGCGATGAAGATGGTCTGCGGCCGCGGCGACACGGCGAGCAGGAAATCCCGCATCGTGGTCTGGTAGTAGTACTCCCACGGATGGACGAAGAAGTAGCCCCGCTCCTTGCCGTAGCGCTGCTCGATGGTGGTGGCCCCGCACCCGGTCAGGACCCCGACCGGTCGGGGGGTGTACTTCTCGAAGGCGCCCAGCATCGCGTTGCAGATGGTGCTCCCGACGCCGCCCACGAACCCGATCACCTTGTCCTGGGTGATGAGCTTCTCGGTGGCAGACACGCCCACGGCCGGGTCGGCCTTGTCATCCTCGAAGATCACCCGAATCTTGCGTCCGAGGATCCCCTTCTTGTTCAGCGCGTCCTGGGCCATCTCCATGCCCCGGCGCCCCTCCTGGCTGACGCCGGCCGTCGGCCCCGTCAACCCCCACACCGCGCCGATCCGGATTTCCTCCTGCGCCCCCGCGCCCGTCGGGACTCCCGGAAGCCAGCCGACCAGCAGGGCCAACCCGCACGCCGCGATCACCTTTCCCATCGCCATTGCCTCCTCCTTCATCGGCTCATTGCGCCCCGAGGAACACCTGCCGCAGCTCCGCGGACTCCAGGACCTGGCGGGCCGTGCCCTCGATCGCGAGCCGACCGCTTTCGAGGACGAATCCCCGGTGCGCCATGCTCAGGGCCATCTCGACATTCTGCTCCACGAGCAGGATCGTCATGCCGTCCTTCCGGTTGAGGCGAACGAAGAGGTCGAACAACTCCCGCAGCACCATCGGGGCCAGGCCGAGGAACGGCTCGTCGACCAGCAGGAGCGTCGGCCGCGCCATGAGGCCCCGCCCGACGGCGAGCATCTGCTGCTCGCCGCCGGAGAGCGTGCCCGCGAGCTGCGCGCGCCGTTCGGCCAGGACGGGGAAGAGCTCGAACACCCGGTCGAGCTGGTCCGTCCGTCGCGCCTTAGCCCGGGGCGTGAAGCCCCCGAGCAGGAGGTTGTCCAGCACCGACATGAACGGGAAGACACGCCGCCGCTCCAGCACATGCGCGATCCCCCGGTCGATGATCTCGTGCGTCGGCAGCCGGTCGATCCGCTCGCCCCGGAACCGGATGGCGCCGGCCCGCGGCCGGACCAGGCCCGAGACCGTGTTCATGAGGGTGCTCTTCCCCGAGCCGTTCGGACCCAGGAGCGACGCGATCTCCCCCTCCTCGACGGCCAGCGACACCCCCCAGAGCACCTGGAGGTCTCCGTAGCACACGTCGAGCTGCTCGATCTCAAGCAACGGCATGGCCGAGATAGGCGCGGACGACCTGCGCGTCGCGGCTCACGACGGCCGGCGGCCCGTCGGCGATCACCCGCCCGAGGTGGAGCGCCACGATGCGGTCGCACAGGTCCATGATCACGCGCATGTTGTGTTCGATCATCACCACCGCGACGCCCGCGTCGCGAAGCCGCCGCGCCAGGGCCACGAGCGCCGGGATCATCCGCTGATCCACCCCCCCCGTCACCTCGTCCATCAGGATGAGGCGGGGCTCGGTGGCGAGGGCCCGCGCGAGCTCCAGGCGCTTGCGCTGGCCGGTGCTGAGCGCCCGCGCCTCTACGTCCGCGCGATCGCGGAGCCCGACGAACTCCAGACACTCTTCCGCTCGCGCCCGGGCCTGGCCGAGATCCTCGACGCGCGGGATCGCGCCCACCACCACGTTCTCCAGCGCGGTCATCCCGAGGAAGAGGCGCATCTTCTGAAACGTCCGCGCGATCCCGGCCCGGTTGATCTGGTACGTCGAGTCCCCGAGGATCGACCGGTCGCGGAACCGGACGTCCCCGCCATCCGGCTTCACCAGCCCCGTGATCAGATCAAACAGGGTGCTCTTCCCGGCGCCGTTGGGGCCGATGATGCCGACCAGCTCCCCCGCCTGCACGCTGAGGCCGACGCGATCGTTGGCCAGGATGCCCCCGAAGCGCTTGGTCAGCTCCCGCACTTCCAGCAGCGGGCTCATCCCGGCACGCAACAGGCGACCAGGCGCTTGACCGACGGCGCCGTCTCGATGTCCAGGGCCTCGTCGATCAGGTGCTGAACCTGCTCGGCTCGAATCGGCATCTCGGGAGCGAGCGCCCGGACCAGCTTCACCGCCTCGCCCCGGTCGAAATGAAGCCCCGCCCCCGGCTCGGCCGAGCGCTCCAGGGTTCGCCCGTCGGCGGTCCGGACGCGCAGGCGGCAGGACAAGGGCGGGCGACCCGGCTCGCCGTGCAGCTCGATCCGCCGGGCGAGCGCCAGGCGGATCGCATCGCCGGTCTCGAAGAGATCGCGCCAGACGATGGTGCCCTGCTGGAACGCCGTCGCCACGCAGTACGGGAGGCTCATCAGCGCCGCCCCGGGCCCCCCGAACGGCCCCGGGTTGTCCACGCCGGGATAGCGTCGCTCGAAGTCGTTGACCGCCAGCTCCACGCGCGCGATGGCGCCCGGCACCAGGCCGTGGGCCTCGCGAAGAGCCAGCGCCGTGCCGACCGGCACCTGGCTGATCCCGCTCACCGGGAACCGCTTGAAGGTGTTCTCCAGGATCCGCCAGCGGTCGCCCAGGCGGAGCGTCCCGGCATCGAGGACCGCGCCCTCCCCGGCGAAGGCGTGGTAGAAGCCGCGCGGCCCTTCGAGGGCTGCCCGGGCCCCGGGCATGCCCTCGGCCGCCAGCATCGCCGCCACGACCCCGCTCCGGCACGCCATGCCGACCTCGAGGTCCCACTCCGGCGTCCCCTCGAGCCATGCCTGGGTCAGGCCGCCCGCCAGTGACGCGCTGATGGCGATCGCGTGGCCGAGGCGATCCGGCGAAAGACCGAGGAGCCGGCCGGCCGCGGCGGCCGAGCCGAACGGGCCGAAGATCCCCGTGGGGCGAAAGCCTTTCGGCGTGGTCCGCTCCGAGAACCCTTCCCCCACCGCGGCCATGACCTCGTAGCCCGCCACGACGGCGGCGAGGAGCTCGGCGCCGGTGGCCCCGGTGCTCTCGGCCAGCGCGAGGGCGGCCGGGATGATCACCGCGCCCAGGTGCGCGTTGGCGCCGGAGAAGAAGTCGTCCTGGGTGCGGATGTGCATCAGGCACGCGTTCGCGAAGGCGGCGTCGGGGGCGCTCACCCGCCGGCCGTCCACCAGAAGTGTCCCCCCGTCCGAAGAAACCGGCAGGCGACGCGCCAGGTCCATCGGCAGGAGCGGCGGCCCCCAGCCGGCGAGCGCCACGGCGAGGTTGTGCAGGACGACCAGCCGCCCCCGCTCGCGCACGGCCTCCGGGAGGCCGGCCGGCTCGACCGACGCCGCGAACTCGCCGAGGACCCGACAGAGCCCCTGGCTCACCAGGCCGCCTCGTAGATGCCGAGGATATCCTCGGAGCCCGTGATCCGTCGAGGGTTGTAGTAGACGTCGCGGTCGAGGAACGCGTCCTCCGCCATCGCCCCCAGGGCGTCCCGCGGCACGCCGAGCTCCGAGAGCCGCCGGGGCGCGCCCACGGCCGTCGCCAGAACGCGCACCGCGGCGATCGCGGCCGCCGCGGAGGCCTCACGGCCCATGGCCCGCGCCGCGCGCGCCAGCGGCTCGGCCGCGACCGGGCGGTTGAACTCCATCGCGTACGGCAGCATCACGGCGTTGGCCAGGCCGTGGTGGATCCCGAACCGGGCACCGATCACGTGGCACATGGCGTGATGCACCGCCACCTTGGCATTGGTCATGGCCAGACCGGCCATGGCGGACGCGATCAGAAGCCGCCCCCGCGCCTCCCGGTCGTCCGGCGCCGCCACCGCCCGCGGGAGCCACTCGGCGAGCAGCGAGATCGATCCGAGCGCGAGGGCGTCGGCGATCGGCTGGCGGTTCCGGGAGTAGAGCGCCTCGATCCCGTGGGCGAGACAGTTCATCCCCGATCCGGCCGTCAGATCCGGGGGGAGCCCGGTCGCCAGGAGCGGCGAAAGAAACGCCACCCGCGGCGAGAGCTGCGGCGCGGAGAAGACGTGCTTCACGTGCTTTCCCGGGACCCGGATCCCCCCGCCCGCGTTCACCTCGGCGCCCGAGTAGGTCGTGGGGGCGGCGAGGTGCGGCAGCATCGGACGGGTGAACGTCTTGTACTGGATGGTGTCCGGCGGGGTGAAGCGCACGCGGTGCTCCTCGAGCGTTCCCCCCTCGGCGTGGAGGAGGATCATCGCCTTGGCGGTGTCGATGGCGCTGCCCCCGCCGAGCGAGATGACCAGGTCCGGGTGGGTCTCGCGGAGCGCCTCGACGCCGGCATCGACCACCTCCAGCGACGAGTGGGGCACCACGCCGTCAAAGACCGCTGCGAGGCGCTCCCCAAGAATCGTCCGCGTCAACTCGAATGCCTCCGACTTCCGCACCGACGCCCCGCAGACGAGCAACGCGCGGCGGCCGCCGAGGGCTTCCACCTCGGTGGCCAGGCGCTCGAGCCCGTCGGGCGAGAAGACGACCTTGCTCGGCGTCAGATGCTGGAAGAACCCGCCCTCGGCGAACACGGCTCGCGTCCTACCCGGCCGCGCCCGATGCGCCCGGCGCGGGCTTGGCGCCGGCGATCCGACGCAGCTCCTGCCGCAGCACCTTGCCGTACGGGTTCTTCGGCAGCGCCGGCAAGAAGGTGATGCCCTTCGGATGCCGAAACCCGAGCGCCGATTTGCAGAACTCGATCAGCTCCGCCTCGGACGCCGCCGCGCCGGGCTTCAGCACCACGCACGCATGGACGGCCTCCCCCCACGTGCTGTGGGGCACGCCGATCACGGCGGCTTCCGACACCGCCGGGTGGCCGTGCAGGACCTCCTCCACCTCCCGGGGGGCGATGTTGAAGCCGCCGCTGATGATCATCTCGTCGCGCCGACCCAGGAGATAGATGTAGCCTCGCTCGTCCACGGTGGCCATGTCGCGAGTCCAAATCGCGCCGTCTTTCAGCACCTCGGTCGTGAGGTCGGGGCGCTTCCAGTAACCGGCCATCACGTGGTCGCTCCACACCACGACCTCGCCCGTCTCCCCGGCCGCCACGGGGACGCCGTCGGAGCCGAGGACCTGAGCGTCCACCGAGAGGAAGGGGCGCCCTGCAGAAGCGAGCCGCCGCACCTCGTCCTCCTTGCCACCCGGCCGGTGGTCCTCGGCCGGCAGGACCGTGATCGTGACCGGGGCCTCCGCCTGCCCGTAGATCTGGACGAAGACCGGGCCGAACCGCTCCATGGCCTCCTTCAGCTTCTCCACCGGCATGGGCGAGGCCCCGTAGATGATGGAGCGCACGGCCCCGAGGTCGGCCCGGGTGGCCCGCGACCCCTCCAGCAGCATGACGAGCATCGTCGGGATGAGCTTGATGACGCTCACCCGCTCCCGTCGCGCCGTCTCGACGACGTCTTCCGGGTCGAAGCGGTCCAGGATCACCGAGCACGCCCCCCGGAGGAAGGCGGGCAGCATGAAGAACCCGCTCCCGTGGCTCAGCGGCTGGAGGAGGAGCACCCGGTCCTCCGGCCCGACCGGGAAACAGTCCAGCAGCAGGTTCAGGGCCACGCGCGCGATGGCCCGGTGGGTGTGCATCACGCCCTTGGGTCGCCCCGTCGTGCCCGACGTGTAGAACAGCGAGTAGAGGTCGTCCGGCCGATTCGTCACGGCCGGCGCACTCGCGCGCTGGCTGCCGTGCCAGGCCTCGTAGTCCAGGCCCGGCCCCGCGCCACTCCCGAGGCGGATCCAGTGCGCGATGCCCGGGAAATCGCCTCGGAGCGCCTCCGCCGTCTCGCCGAACTGCGCGCCGTAGATGACCGCGGTCACGTCGGCGTCCTCCAGCGTCCTTCGGTGGTCCTGCAGGCCGAGCCGCGCATTCAGCGACACGCGGACGAGCCCGGCCTTGGCCAGCCCGAAATCCACCTCCATGTACTCGGCGCAGTTTCTCAGCAGGACGGCGACCCGGTCGGGGCGGCGAAGGCCGAGGGCGAGGAGGCCGTTCGCGAGCCGGTTGGCGCGCGTATCGACCTCCGCGAGCGTCCGGCGGACCCCTCCCGACACCACCGCCTCCCGGTTCGGGTAGAGGCGGGCGGCCCGCGTCACGAGGTGGGCGACATCCATGACCTATCCCTTCCGCTCATGGACCAGCGGCGAATCCGGGATGACCATCGGGAGCGGTCGGATCTCGGTCTTCAGGAGGGCGGCGTAGCGCTTGAGCGCCTCCGGCGTCAGCCGCGACTCCGGGCCGAGGATGCTCACCGCGGCGACCACCCGACCGTCGGGATCCAGGACCGGGACGGAGACCGCCGCGGCACCCACGATGCGCTCCCCGGCGGAGACCGCATACCCGGCCCGGCGCACCTTGTCCAGCTCCTGGATCAGGCGGCTGGAACTGGTGATGGTCCGCTCGGTCACCGGGACCAGCCGCAATTGCCTGAGCACGGCCGCCCGCTCCCCGTCCGGGAGGAAGGCGAGCAGCACCTTGCCGGCCGACCCGGAGTGGATCGGCACGCGGTTGCCGACGCCCGCGCGGTACGTGATCGCCTCCGGGCTCTCCAGCTCCTCGATGCAGAGCCGCTCGAGCCCGACGCGAACGTGGATCGTCACGGTCTCGCGCGTCGTCTCCCAGACCCGCCGGAGCGGTTCGTGGAGAAGGTCCGCCAGCGTCCGGTAGCGGCCGAGCAGCCGCCCGGCCAGCAGGATGATCCCGGGTCCCAGCGTGTAGCGATCCTGCTCGTCCCGCGACACCATGTCGGCCTGGGCCAGCGTCCCCAGGAGCCGCGTGACGGTGGCCTTGTGGAGCTTGAGCCGGGCGGCCAGGTCCACGAGGCGCAAGTCCTCCTCGCCGAGGCTGGTGAGAATGTTGAGCGCGCGCTGCACCGCCCGCACCGTGAGCACGGAGGAGGACCGCGGCATCGCCAGTTTCACTGTACGAAACTAAGTATCATTCCCGTTCTGACGCGTCAAGGGGGAAATTCGGGGCCGGTCTGGGGGCGGGATCAGCTCTCGGCGACCACTCGATTCCGCAGGGTGCCGATCTCTTGGTCTTCGATTTCCCCGACGTCCCCCGGCCTGAGGGCGGGCTCCGTGGCCCCACCGGTGCCGAGCCAGATGACATCCCCGGGATGGAGCGTGAGGTGGCGCGTCATGCGGGAGATGTACTCGGCAAGCGTGAAGATCACCGCGCCGGTGTCGTACTCGTTGACGACCTTCCCGTTGATCCGCACGACGATGTGCTGGGCCATGGGGTCCACGCCGGTGGCGATGACGGGCCCCATGGGCTTGAACGTGTCCGTAATCTTCGCGCGCCACAGGGTTCGATCGGACCGCTGCCACGACCGCTCGCTGACGTCGTTGCCGAGCGTATAGCCGAGGATGCAGCCCAGGGCTTCGTCGGCGGAGAGATGCTTCGCTTTTCTTCCAACGACCGCTACCAGTTCCCCCTCGTATTCCACGGGGCCCGGAGAATCCTTCGGGATGATGATGTCCGCCTCCGTCGGGACGAGGGCGTTGACGGAGCGATAGCCGATGTCGGGCTGAGCCGGGACGCCGATGGCCAGGCCGTGCCGCTCTTTCGCCCATTCGATGTGCGAGCGATAGTTCACGCCCACCGCGTAAAAGTTGGCCGGGTCCACGGGCACGAGCAGCCGCACGCGGGAGAGTGGATAGCGCCTTCGCGTCACCGTGTAGCTGTCGAAGGGCGAGCCGTCTACGAGCACGACCTCCTCGCCTTCGACGAGTCCGAACGCTTCCCGACGGTCAATCGAGACCCGGCACCACTTCATCGTCCTCTCTCACGGGCCCGGGACGAACGCCCGCATCTGCTCGATGCCTCGCCGATAGGCGTCGCACATCACCCGGGTATCGATCCCGTAGACGATCACCCTCGCGCCCTTGCGGATCCATTGCTCCGCATGGGCGGGGTTTGCGACGTACATCCCCGCGACCGCCCGCCCCGATCCGCTCGCGGCCTTCATCACGCGATCGGCCATGTCCGTGACGGAGGGGTGCTGGAACTGCCCCGGAACCCCGAGCGAGGCGGAGAGATCCGCGGGACCGGGGATGACCACGTCGAGCCCGCTCGTGACGATCTCCTCGATCGCCGCTCCGGCTTCCGCATCCTCGATCAAGCCGAGCACCCAGACCTCCTCCGCGGTCTGCTTCACGTGGAGGTCGAATGGGATGGCCGTATAGCCCGCCGCGCGAACTCCGGTGCAGGCGCCCCGAATTCCGTCGGGCGGGTAGCGAACCGCCCGGGAAATGCGCAGCACCTCGCCCCTTCCTTTCACGTGGGGCAGCATGAGACCCTGAGCGCCGGTATCCAGGACGCGCCCGATCAGGTCGGGCACCTGGGTCGGAACCCTCACGATGGATGTCACGCCCGCCGCGTCGGCCGCGAGCACGAGCCGCTCCACCTCCCTCAGGCTCAGCGCGGCATGCTCGAGGTCGAGGATGGCAAAGTCATATCCCGTCAGACCGAGGATTTCCACATGCGCCGTCTCGGCAGAGAACACGAATGAGCCGAAGACGACGCGCCCGTCAGCGACCCGCCGCTTTGCCTGGTTGGTCTTCATGCCATGATCTCCTCTCGGATCCCGAGCGTGCGCCCATTCTAGGCGCGGTCCCGGGCGGAAGGGAAGAGAGTAAGGAACGCGATGGAGGTGGTGATGGTGGGCGGAAGAGGGGTCGAACCTCTGACCTCAGCCTTGTAAGGCAGGTGCTCTACCAGCTGAGCTAACGGCTCGCTTGAAGGATTCTGCCGACTTGCCTGATGGGAGTCAACACCTCAGTAGAGGAAAACTGGAGCCGACGGACTGAAATCAATCTGATAACTGGCCGAGAAGGCTTGCCAGTCCTCGGGCCGCCCCCACCGCACCAACCACCCATTCTCAAACAGAAACCAATACGGGGTCAGTTTATATACGTCCTCTTCGTTCAAGAGCAGAACCTCCCCGCCGTCGTAGCCGAAGGTGGTCGTGCTGAAGAGGGGATCAGTGGTGCTCGTAGGCTGGCCGAAGCCGTTGTAGGCGATGGTCGTGCGCGCGCCCAGGGGGTCTACGATGGCGGTCAGGTTGCCGGCCAGGTCGTACTCAAAGCGGGTGACGTTCCCCAGGGGGTCCGTGATCGACGCCACGCGGTTGAACGTGGGCTCGTAGGTGAAAGTCCTGACATTCCCGGCGGGATCCGTAATGATGGTCACGTTCCCCTGGGCGTCGTAGGTGAAGCGGGTGGTGCGGCCGAGCGCATCGGTGGTGGCGCGGAGGAGGTTCGTGCCGGGCTCGTAGTCGAAGGTGGTCGTCTGCCCCAAGGCATCCGTCTGGGTCAGCGTGAACCCCTGCCCGTTGAACCGGTAGGTCGTGGGGTTCCCCCGGGGGTCCGTCACCGTGGTGGCCAGGATCCGGCTCCCGGCCGCCTGGTAGCTGAACGTCCACACGCCGCCATCGGCCTGGGTCTGGCGGACCACGCGGTCGCTGGCGTCGTACTCGTTCTGAATGAACGTGATTCCCCGGGGGTCCGTGATGGTGAGGACCCGGTGGGTGGCGTCATAGGTATAGCGGGTGACGCCGCCGGCGGGATCGGTCACCGTCTCCAGCCGCCCCTGGGCGTCGTAGGTGTAGCGCACCTGGCGGAAGAGCGGGTCGGTGAGCGCGCTGAGCCGCCCGCCCGGGGCGTCATAGCTGAAGGTGACGGCGCGCCCCGCCGGCTCCGTGATCCGGCTGATCCGGTGGAAGCCCTCCGTGCCGAAGAGCTCGCGGGTGATCGTGAGCCGGTTGCCGGTCCGGTCCGTGATGGAGGCCAGGACCGCCACGTTGGGGAAGTCCCCTGGCTCAAAGCGCTGGACGGTGCCGTCCTTCAGGCGGAGGTCAAACGTCAGGGAGGCGAGCTGGGTCAGGACCGCCCCCCGGTAGGCCGGCTCCGTCTGGCTCTCGCAGCGGCCGGGGGCCACCTGCACGAAGGCGTACGGACTCCGGTCCGCCGTCTCCAGGGTGATCCTGAAGCCCTCGACGAGGAGCCGTTGGTCATAGGGGGCCAGGGACCAGTTCAGGCCGAAGGCCCCGCTCTGGAGGGGGGCGCTCCGGTAGAAGCGCTGGATGGTGATCGGGAGGCGCCCGGGGAGGACCAGGTCCGTCTTCTGCACGATGAACCGGCCGCTCGACAGATCCACGGGCTCCCCGCCGTAGGGGCCACGGAGCCGGTCGGAAACGGATCGGACGTTCCAGCGGGCGCCGCAGCAGAAGCGCGGGATCCCATAGGGCTGGCCGGTGGCGGGATTGATATCGGTCACGATGCGGGTGCCGTCCTCCGAGACCGTGCCCGTCCCGTACTGCTCCCACTGGTTTGGCGCTGTGCCGTCCGGGGCCTCGTTGAAGAAGTAGAGATCCACCGGCTCCCCCGGCAGCGCCCCCAGATCGTTCGGGGTGTCGATGACGACGTTCCCCGTAGGCAGGCCCCCGCCGACCTTGCCGAAGGAGAAGAGATAGATCGGCCCACCACTGAGCCCCACCGGCGTGGGCGGCAAGGGCGAGCGGTCCAGAGGGATCTGGGTGACACCAATCTGGGTGTTGGGTTGGCCGTCCCAGCCGATGATGGAGACCCCAGAGGGGATGGTGACCGAGAAGCCCGGCAGATCCGGGTCGGTCACCACCGCAGCCTGGCCGGGGGTGATGGGGGTGAGCTTGGCGGCCGGGATGGCCCTGAGACGCGCGATGAAGCCAAGCGAGTTCACCACACTGGGCTGGATGGTCACCGTGACCGGGACCGCGGGGTAGAAGGTGGTCCCCGTGTTGAGCGCCGAGCCGTCGATCAGGAAGATCTGGGTGCCCGTCACGGACAGCGGGATGAGGAAGTTCCCGCCCTGATCGGTCATGCCAAGCGGCGTGATCGTGGCCCCGCCAAGCGAGATGCGGACCCCGGCCAGGGGGTTTCACTTCCGTCCCAGCCCAGTTTTTGGGCGGCAGGTCACGGGCACACGCCCACTTTGCCTTGCAGAGAGCCCTCAATACATTTGAACACACCCACCCCGTGTTTCTAAGAAACGCCAGGGGCGGCGGAGGCAATAGGGAAAGAACTGCTAAGGGTTGAACGTCGCCCAAAGAGCAAGTAAGCCAGCAAGTAGCGAAAAAATCCCAACGAGCCGAAGCATCAGAGCATAACTACGACTTTCCGCAAAACTGACGACGAAGGGAGCCCTCTTAACCAGAGAAGACCCCCGAAAAATTTTCACCGCATACTGTTGGAGCTCGAACGGCCAAAAAGTGAAGCCGAGCCCTACAACTAAGAAAGCCGCGGCCAGGGCTGCGGTAGCCCAGAAAGCTGGTTCACGTGTCATCGATTTTCCTGCGAGTCGCAAGCTCCCCAACGGAGCACCGATGGCAATCGTCCACGCTGCCAGGAGTAGACGTAGGCAGCACCGATCTGAGGTGTAAAGAATCCCAAAGCTTCCATGCCGAAACCGCTGCCGGGAGAGTACACTAAGTTTCCACCGATAATCGTAAACCCTCCACCAGCGACAAAACTGTGCCCTGACAAGAATTTCGTGAGCTCCGATTCAGAAGGTATACGATCTCCAAAAGTCGACCCGAACGTCAAACTTCCAGAAGCAAGTAGAGCAGATTTCCCTACGCTGGGCCCAACGACATTTCCCTCGGTAACTGGACGGCTGTGGCAGACCACATGGGCCCCTGTGGGATCGCCCTGGTGGCGGTCCACGGCTAGGACTTCACCGCGTCGTTCTCGCGACCCGCATAGTGAAAGGGGTTGGAGGACGCGGGGCTGGCGGCGCTTGTCCTGGACGGCGTAAGAATGCTCGGCGTCACCGGCCTTCGCTGGGGGGAACCCCCGGTGATCGCGGAATGGGCACTTCGAGGGTGATGGGGTTATGCAACCCAAGGATCTTTATAATGGCTGCCTGGCGGGCTTTATCGTATTGCAGCTCGCCGCGCGGAATGCGCTGGCCGATCAGCTCCTTCACCGAGGTGCCATCGGGGTTTTCTGTGGGTAGGACATCCTGAGGCGACACAAAGACCGACTTCAACACACGGATCTCCTGCCGACGTGCGGGATGTCGAACAATAAGACGGAACTCCCAAACGGGGGACTTTTCCGGATCGTAGCCAGGCATCCAGATGAAGGCAAAGCCGGGCCGCCACCTAATGGTCTCCTTAGAATAGAGTTGCAAAACGCCCTGCTCAATTGGGATCTCCGCCTCCAATTGACCTCTGATTGCCCATCCGCCTCCGTCCGAAAGTCCAAAGAGCCCCCACAAATAGCCTTCTCTTCCCTCCATGACCTTAATAATTTTGTTATCTGTTACAAAGCGCGAGGTAGGAGTTGAGGACTGCGGGTTGAGGAACTCTACCACTTCGTATCGTTCTTCGCGCAAGAGTCGCTCCCAGAGCTCCTCGACCTCTTCACGGGAGAGGGTCTTTGCGTGGCCGACTCCTAACATTGCCCAGAGCACCAGGATTGGCAGCAAGACTACCGGCCAGCGTGTGGACACCTATTTCCTCCCGCCGAGGGCACCCGCGCCACTGCATACCCCGCTTCCTATACATGCCACAATGCCCCTCTGAACCGCTTCAGCTCCCGGGATCCCCGTATGGCTTTCCGGCCGCTGAATGTTCGTGATCCCCTCTGCGCCGCCGGTCCCACGCCGATTCGGACTTCCGTGCAGAAGGCCGCGCGCTTGCCAGTAGTTGAGATTGGTCGCCGCGTTGCTGGGAATAACGCCACACGCTCCACTGAACCCAAAGCAGTCGAGGGTGACCAGGCGATCCACCCGCACGTCCTGGTGCTGGTTGAGCTGACTCAGCATGTGATCGCACCCCCGGCTGTGGCAGACCACATGAGCCCCTGTGGGATCGCCCTGGTGCGCCCGCAGCTGGGCCAGCGCTGCGGCCGCTTCCCCCGGCCCGAGCACCACGACCTCCTGTCCGATCCCGCGAAGCTGGGCGGCGATCTGCTCCATCCCCCCGCGGCCGGAGCCTGAGGGACCAATCGGCCCCTCCCCGAACCCGCCCCGGACCACCACCGTGAAGAGCCCAAAGGGATCACTGGCCAGAAGCGGGCTATTGCCCACGTAGGTGTACACGTTGAGTGAGGCCCGGAGGGGATCTTCGGAGATGAACCGCTGGAGGCCCGGATGGTAGTAGCGGGCGCGGTAGTAATAAAGCCCGGTAGCATCATTTTCCCGGCCGGTGAATTGGAATGGGTTGGGGAAGCTAGGGTCGGTGGAGGAAGTCCTGCCGAAAGGCTCGTAGGTGTACTGAACGACTGGGTTGCTCGTCTGATCAGTGACGGCGAGGGTGCTACCGAGGGGATCGTAGATCGAGAAGTCGGTGCCGTTGCGGTTGGTGAAGCTGAAGGTTTCGTCGATTTCGAGGGAGCGAAGGTAACTCGTGGTACCGAGGCTGTCGAGCTGTTGGGCAATATCGAGACCGTCGTAGATGAACTGGGTGAGTTGGCCGTTGATGGTCTTGGCATTACGGCGGGCGAGGGAGTCATAGGTGAGGGAGGCGGTCACACCAGATCCACCTAGCCCGACCAGGCGGTTTCTCGCATCCCAGGCGAAGGTGGTGAGGCCAAACGGGTCGGTAAGGGAGGCCAGGTTGCCGGTGGCGTCGTAGGTCAGCTGCTTGTCGCCGAATGCAAGCTGGCGGTTGGCGGGGTCGTAGGTGGCGGAGGGAACAGGGTCAGGGAGAAGCGTCCGGGCGAAGGAGCCGCCGACCCGGATACGGTTGCCCGCGACGTCGTACTGGTAGCTCAGGTCCCCCAGCAGCCCCACGGCGTTCCGGTAGTTCAGGGCGGTCAGGCGGGAGGCGTTATCGTACTGGTACTGCGTCGACACACCGTTGGGGAGGGTGAGAAGGGTCCGCCGGCCCAGGGCGTCGTAGTCGATGGTCACAGGGTTCAGCGGGGCCTGGGTGATGGTCCGGAGCCGGCTGGCTGCGTCGTAGCCGTAGAAGACAGGGGCCGGGCCGGGAGCGTCCATCCGCGTCCGGCGGCCGAGGGCGTCGTACTGATAGCTGATCGTCCCAAGCCCGGTGGCCTGGGCGACGAGGCGATTCAGGGCGTCGTAGCTGTTCAGGATCGTGCCGCCCAGAGAGTCAGTCGCGGCTAGGAGGCGGCCGGCGGCGGCGTAGGCGAAGGTGGTCAAGGAGCCGTCGGCGTAGCCGGCGCCCGTGCGGCGGTTCAGGGAATCGTAGGCGAAGGCCGTCGCCTGCCCCTTTCGGTCCGTGTGCTGCGTAAGGTTCCCCGCCGCATCGTACTAGAAGCTCTCCATGGCTCCTACCGGGTCAGTGCGGGCGCCAGGCAATCCATGCTGTCGTAAGCGTGGATGATGGAGTTCCCCCTGGCGTCGGTGACGGTGAGGAGGTTGCCGTTGGGATCATACGCGAAGCCCGTCACCCCATTGAGGGCGTCGGCGATCTGCGTCAGCCGATTCAGCGGATCGTAGGCAAACCGGATCGTCCGCCCCCGGGGATCGCTCTGGGTGAGCAGGCGAGAAACCCCATCGTAGGTCCGCCGGGTCGTGTGGCCCAGGGGGTCGGTGATCGTGAATCTATTAAACTGATCTGATCAGCTTCGATACCTTTGCCCGAATCCGCCAATAGTCCACGAACAGATTGAGCTGAAGAATCACCCACGGTCCAAAGAAGGCCACCAGAAATTTCGCGAATCCGTCAAATGAGACGCCTCCTCCGGAAATCGCGATGAGGATGCCTACGAATAAAGTGACTGATGACCAGATGTAGCCGAACGGTCGTCTTCGCCCTCGAACGAGCGATACATCGCATGTCGCCACAATTTTCTCGGCGGGCGACTTGTTCTGTGGAACAAGCTCCACTGTACATGGTATGGTGTGCTTCCGACCATACTCCCAACCTAGCAACTTCCGTGCTGGCAGCCTCGCTGAAAACGCGTTGGTTCTCAATTCCTGAGTAACCGCTCCGAAGTTCTCAAACACACGCATAACTTCAGGTAGAAATATGTTCGCGCCAGAGATGGGACCTTCTACAACGAGCTTCGCAGCCCCACGACTGAGAATCCACCAGCTTTTCATTTCTTTCGACCCGATAGGGCTGGGTTCCCTACCCCTGGCGCCCCCAAAATCCAGTCGAGTGCGTCCTTCCAATCAAACTTGAAGTCAAATAGGGACCACTCCTTGCCCGGCAAGTCTGGGTGCGAAACTGTCAGGGACGCGCCAGCAGATGGACCAGCAATGACAACACCGATGGGAATCGGGAACTGTCCCTCACGGAAGAAAACCGAAGCACCAAACAAAGGTGTGTCGAGTCCCACCTCTCTCAACTTAGGAAGATCCTCGACGTTGGCAAAGGCGAAGCCGACTTGCGCACCACGTCCAGCCGAAAGCCCGTACCCCAGGAGCCCTTGGACGTTGGCCTGGACTTGTGCCGCCACCGCTGATGGCGAACTCGACATCGTTCCCAGTCTGTATCCAAGACTCCCTTGCACGCCGCAGCAGGGAAATGGGAAGAATGGAGTTGCAACTGCCTTGAGTTGAAAACTCCCAAAGGTCGAAAACGAAAGCAGTCCGAGCGGGTCAGTAAAGTTTAGTGGGTTGTTCTCGACGTAGGCGTAGAGATTAGCATCACCCCCAGCCCCGCCCAGGGGATCTTCGCTGATGAACCGATGGAGCGCCGGATGATAGTAGCGCGCACGATAGTAGTACAGCCCGGTGCCATCGGCCTCCCGACCGGTATACTGGAGGGAGTTTCCACTGGTGGAGCCGCTGGCGGTCGTGCCCCCAAAGGGCTCATACGTGTACCGAGTCTGGACCGCCCCCGCTGGGCCAGTAAGGGCCACCGTGCTCCCCAGGGCATCCGTGAGCAGGGCGCGCGTGCCAGCCGAATCCGTCCGCGCGAGGTACTCGTCGATTTTGAGACCCGTGAGGACGTTCGCCACAAGGCTGGCGCCGGAGAGCTCTTGGACGGGGTTCGCCCGGTCGTAGAGGGAGTCGGTCGTGGTCCCGTTCACGATTTTCCGGGTCCGCCGCCCCAGGGCGTCGTATTGGAAGCTGGCCGAAGTTCCCGGGCCGCTGAGGGCGATAAGGCGTCTCCGGGCATCCCAGGTGTAGGTGCTCGTCCCGTCGCTCGTGAGGTTCCCATTGAGATCGTAGGTCAGCGTCTGCCCGCCGAAGGTGAGTTGGCGGTTGGCGGCGTCGTAGGTGGCCGAGGGGACGGCGTCAGGGAGGAGCGTCCGGGCGAAGGAGCCGCCGACCCGGATACGGTTGCCCGCGGCGTCGTACTGGTAGGTCAGGTCCCCCAGGAGGCCCAGGGCGTTGCGGTAGATCAGGGCCGTGAGCCGGGAGGCGTTGTCGTACTGGTACTCCGTGGACACCCCGTTGGGGAGGGTCAGGAGGGTCCGGCGGCCCAGGGTGTCGTGGTCGATTCTAACTGGATTCAGGGGTGACTGGGTGATCGTCCGGAGGCGGGACGCCGCATCGTAACCGTAGAAGACCGATGCCTGGCCCGGGGCGTCCATCCGCGTGCGCCGGTTCAGAGCGTCGTACTGGTAGGTGATCGTGCCGAGACCGGTGGCCTGTGCCGTGAGCCGATCCAGGACGTCGTAGGCGTTGATGATGCTACCTCCACCGGAATCGCTTGCCTGCAGGAGGCGGCCGCCCGCGTCGTAGGCAAAGCTGGTCGAGGAGCCGTCGGCGTAGGCGGCGCCCGTGCGGCGGTTCAGGGCGTCGTAGCCGAAGGTCGCCACCTGGCCCTTCCGGTCCGTATGCTGGAGGAGGTTCCCCGCCCCATCATACGTGAAGGACTCCGCCGCCCCCACCGGATCTGTCCGCGTGGCCAGGCGGTCCATCGAGTCGTAGGTGTGGGCAATGGAGTTCCCCCGGGCGTCGGTGACGGTCAGGAGGTTGCCGTTGGGATCATACGCGAAGCCCGTCATCCCATTGAGGGCGTCGGCAATCTGGGTCAGGCGGTTCAGGGAGTCGTAGGCGAAGGCCGTCCTCTGGCCCCGCGGGTCGGCCTGGGTGATCAGGCGGGAGACGAGGTCGTAGGCGCGGGTCGTGGCGTTGTTCAGGGGATCGGTAATGGTTGTGAGGTTCCCGGCGCCGTCGTAGGCGAAGGTCGCTGTGTTCCCCGGAGGGTCCGTCGTGCTCACGGGCTGCCCGAATGAATTGTACGCGATCGTGGTCCGCGCCCCCAGAGGGTCGGTAATGCTGGTGAGGTTCCCCGAAGCATCATAGCCGAACTGCGTCAGGTTCCCGAGCGGATCTCTTATGCTCGTCACCCGGTTAAACGTGGGCTCGTAGGTCAAGGTCCGGGTATTGCCCGCGGGGTCGGTGATGGTCGTCACGTTGCCCTGCGTGTCGTAGGTGAAGCGGCTCACACGCCCCAGGGGATCCGTGGTGGAGCGGAGGAGGTTCGTGCCGGGCTCGTAGTCGAAGGTGGTCGGCTGCCCCAAGGCATCCGTCTGGGTCAGCGTGAACCCCTGCCCGTTGAACCGGTAGGTCGTGGGGTTCCCCCGGGGGTCCGTCACCGTGGTGGCCAGGATCCGGCTCCCGGCCGCCTGGTAGCTGAACGTCCACACGCCGCCATCGGCCTGGGTCTGGCGGACCACGCGGTCGCTGGCGTCGTACTCGTTCTGAATGAACGTGATTCCCCGGGGGTCCGTGATGGTGAGGACCCGGTGGGTGGCGTCATAGGTATAGCGGGTGACGCCGCCGGCGGGATCGGTCACCGTCTCCAGCCGCCCCTGGGCGTCGTAGGTGTAGCGCACCTGGCGGAAGAGCGGGTCGGTGAGCGCGCTGAGCCGCCCGCCCGGGGCGTCATAGCTGAAGGTGACGGCGCGCCCCGCCGGCTCCGTGATCCGGCTGATCCGGTGGAAGCCCTCCGTGCCGAAGAGCTCGCGGGTGATCGTGAGCCGGTTGCCGGTCCGGTCCGTGATGGAGGCCAGGACCGCCACGTTGGGGAAGTCCCCTGGCTCAAAGCGCTGGACGGTGCCGTCCTTCAGGCGGAGGTCAAACGTCAGGGAGGCGAGCTGGGTCAGGACCGCCCCCCGGTAGGCCGGCTCCGTCTGGCTCTCGCAGCGGCCGGGGGCCACCTGCACGAAGGCGTACGGACTCCGGTCCGCCGTCTCCAGGGTGATCCTGAAGCCCTCGACGAGGAGCCGTTGGTCATAGGGGGCCAGGGACCAGTTCAGGCCGAAGGCCCCGCTCTGGAGGGGGGCGCTCCGGTAGAAGCGCTGGATGGTGATCGGGAGGCGCCCGGGGAGGACCAGGTCCGTCTTCTGCACGATGAACCGGCCGCTCGACAGATCCACGGGCTCCCCGCCGTAGGGGCCACGGAGCCGGTCGGAAACGGATCGGACGTTCCAGCGGGCGCCGCAGCAGAAGCGCGGGATCCCATAGGGCTGGCCGGTGGCGGGATTGATATCGGTCACGATGCGGGTGCCGTCCTCCGAGACCGTGCCCGTCCCGTACTGCTCCCACTGGTTTGGCGCTGTGCCGTCCGGGGCCTCGTTGAAGAAGTAGAGATCCACCGGCTCCCCCGGCAGCGCCCCCAGATCGTTCGGGGTGTCGATGACGACGTTCCCCGTAGGCAGGCCCCCGCCGACCTTGCCGAAGGAGAAGAGATAGATCGGCCCACCACTGAGCCCCACCGGCGTGGGCGGCAAGGGCGAGCGGTCCAGAGGGATCTGGGTGACACCAATCTGGGTGTTGGGTTGGCCGTCCCAGCCGATGATGGAGACCCCAGAGGGGATGGTGACCGAGAAGCCCGGCAGATCCGGGTCGGTCACCACCGCAGCCTGGCCGGGGGTGATGGGGGTGAGCTTGGCGGCCGGGATGGCCCTGAGACGCGCGATGAAGCCAAGCGAGTTCACCACACTGGGCTGGATGGTCACCGTGACCGGGACCGCGGGGTAGAAGGTGGTCCCCGTGTTGAGCGCCGAGCCGTCGATCAGGAAGATTTGAGTCCTGGTCACCGAGAGGGGGATCAGGAAGTTTCCGCCGGCGTCCGTGGTCCCGAGGGGCGTGATGCTGGCCCCGCCGAGAGAGATTCGAACCCCCGCCAGGGGGAGGTCGTTCTCGTCGCGCACCTGGCCCGCCAGGACCGTCTGGCCCGGAGGCTGGACATCCAGGGTGATGGATGCTGAGCGGGTGACCGGCCGGCCGTCGATGGTCGCCGTGCCGGTAATGCTCATCGTGCTCGGTCCGAGCGGCGCCGTCCCCGTCGTGGTCAGGGTGAGGATCGCCGTCCCGTTCGGGGTGAGGGTGGGCGCTGAGAAAGCCGCCGCGACCCCGGACGGAAGCGCTCCCGTGCCGAGCGCGATGAGGCCCGTGTAGCTCCCGCTGGCCGGGGCGTCCACGCGCACCTCCACGCTCGTGCCCTGGACGGCCGGGACCGTGGCGGGGGAAACCGTCACGGTGAAGTCTCCGCTGGTCGTCACGGTAAAGGCCCGGCGAGCGGTGCCCCGGGTGGTGGTCACTGTGAGATTTCCGGTGGTTGCCCCGATGGGCACGGTGGTCGTGATGGTGGTGGCCGTGATCGTCCGGATGACGGCGGCCACGCCGTTCACGGCGACCTGAGTGGCGCCGGGCTCGAAGCGGGCGCCGGTGAGAGTGAGATAGGCGCCGACGGAGCCGCTGGGAGGATCCACGGTCGAGATTAACGGCCCGAAGGTCACCGTGAAGGACTGGCTGGCCGGCGTCGGGTCCTCGTTCCCCGCCTGGTCGCGGGCCTTGGCCTGGAAGGTGTGGAGCCCCTCGGGGAGGTTCATGAAGCTGGCGCTGGTGGCCGAGGAGAACGCGCCGAACGGCGCCCCGTCCAGGCTCCAGGCGAAGAGGAGGTTCTGGGGGGCGGTCAGGTTATCCGTGCCCGTGAAGGTGAACGTGGCCTCGGTCGTCGTGATCCCCCCCGCGGGGCCTCCCGTGATCTGGGTGTCAGGCGGGGTGTTGTCCACGATGACGGTGCGCGTGGCGGAGGTGGGGTTCCCGGCCACGTCGGTGGCCGTGGCCGTCAGGGTGTGGGTCCCGTCCAGGAAGGTCGTCGTGTTCCAGCTGGACGTCGCGGTCACCGGGGAGGCCGGGGACGTGGGGGAGAGGGTGGTGGTCAGCGACTGAGTGTCCGCGCTCAGGGTGATGTTCTGGACGCCCGTCCCGCTGTCGGTGGCGTCGGCCCGAACGGTCACGCTCTGGCGGACGAAGGCATTGGCGGGCGGCTGGAGGAACTGAAGGCCCGGGGCGATCCCGTCGTGGGTCAGCGTCGCCTCGGCGCCGGCGCTGGCGAGGCCGTCCCCTCCCTGGGCGATGGCGAGGGCCAGGATCTCGTTGAGGGCGTTGGGCCGCGTGAGGGGCACGGGGAGGGAGAAGGCCCCGGCGGCGTCAGCTAGGCCCGTCACGGCCGTCGGGGCGTCGTTGACGAAGACGTCCACGCGGGCCCCGGGCGCCGTCGTGCCGCCCAGGGGGAAGGGGGACTGGTTGGTGAAGGCGGGGAGCGGGTTCAGGGTGAGCGCGGGCGCGCGGAAGCGGAGGAGGCGGCCGTGATGGTGCTCGCCCTCCGCGACGAGAAGGTGGCCCTCGGCCTCGAAGGCGACCCCGCGCGGGTCTTTCAGGCCTAGCGCGAAGGTCACGAGGCGCCCGTCAGGCCGCCACTTGACGATGACCCCCCGCTCACCTCGATGGTGGTGCTCCTCCCGGCGGCGCTCGGCGGTGAAGAAGGCGGCGCCGAGGCGGTCGAGGGCGAGCCCCACCGGGTCGCGGATATCCCCGCGGAGGAGGACCTCAAGCGGCCCGGTGCTGCCGTCGGGCTGGATGGGGATCCTGACGAGCGTCGTCCCGTGGCGCTCGCGCTCGCCGCGCAGGCGCTCGGTCACGGCGTAGAGGGCGCCGCTCTGGAGGGCGAGCCCCTCGAGCCCCTTGAAGCCCTGGGCGAAGCGCGTGAGGGCGCCGTCAGGGGAGAGGCGGAGGATCACCTCCCCCTGCCGGTGCCAGGCGTCGTCCTCCTCGTCGTCCTCGTCGGAGTGGCGGTGGAGACCATCCGCTGACACGTAGACCGTCCCCTCGTCGGCGGCGAGCCAGCGCGGGTGCTTGATCCCCGAGGCCAGCACCGTGAGCGCCCCCGAGGGCTCGAGTCTCAAGACGCGGCCACGCCCCGCCTCGGCGATGAGGAGCCGCCCCTGATCAAGCGCGAGCCCCACGGGCCTCTTGAGCCCCGTGACGATCAGCGCCCGGCTTCCGTCCGGGGCAATCCGGGTGATGGTCCCCGCCTTCCGGTCCGAGACGAAGATGGCCCCGGGCTCGTCCACGAGGACGCCCGCCGGCTGGCGGAAGCCGTCGGCCACGAGCTCCACCGGCGCCAGGGCGTGGACCCGATGAGCCGGCGCGTGGCTGGTGGAGGGCAGGAAGGTCAGCAGCGCCACCAGGGGGGCGACCGTGAACGCCCGCCTCATCGTCCTCGCCTCACTCGATCACGCTGAGGGTGTCGTCGAGCGTGTTCACGACCCACGCGCGCGCCCCGTCGGGGGAGAAGGTCACGTTGATCGACCGAAAGCCCGCCGCCACGGTCGAGGCCGTCCCCACCGGGATCGTGGCGATCACCTGATCCGTGCCGGTGTTGATCACGGTCACGCTGCCGGGCGCCACGTCCCGCGTCGCAAAGAGCCGTTGCCCGTCGGGACTCAGCGCCCCGGCCCGCGAGGCTCCCGGCAGGGTCGCCGTCACGGTATTGGTCGCCGTGTTGATGACCTTGACGCCATTCCCCACCAGGTATGCCTTTGACCCGTCGTGGGAGAAGACCATGTTGTTGTTGGCGCCGGCGCTGAACGCCGGGATGGTCGCGACGACCTGGTTCGTGCCCGGGTCGATGACGCTCACCGAGTTGGCGTTGATCGCGTAGAGCCGCTGGCTGGTCCGACTGAAGGCGAGCCGGACGGACAGGAGCTCCAGGGAGATCGTCGCGACCTGGGCGTGGGTCGCCGTGTCGAGGACCCGGACGAGGCCGCTAGTGGACACGCCCTGCGTCGGGTGCAGGACGTAGAGCCGGGTCCCCTCGGGGTTCAGGGCGATGTCGTCGCTGACGAGCGTGGCATCCAGCGTCACCTGAGCGAGTTGGGCCCGGGTGGCGGTGTCGAACGTTCGAAGCTGGGTGCCCGGGTCCGTGATCACATAGAGCCGGCGCTCGTCGAGGCTCAGGGCCATGGCCCGGGGTGCGCGGGACAGCGGAAGGAAGGCGAGCTGGGCCCGGGTGCTGAGGGACAGGACTGCCACGCCCGGCGGGCTGGATGTGCCGATGAAGATTTCGTTCCGGCTGAGGGCCGGCGCCAGGTGGATCCCCATGTGCCCGTCTCCGAGCAGCAGTGTCGCCAACCCCGCGCCCGTGAGGGGAGCGAACACCGTCGTCGTGGCCACGAACGAGTTGGCCACGTAGGCGGGCGAGCCATCGGCCGGGACCACGAGGCCCACGGGTCTGGCCAGTCCGAAGCGCTCGAGGGCTGTCGGGACGAGGGCATTGGTCGCCGTGTCCAGGACGCTCACCGTAGCGCTGCCGCTGTTGAGGACGTAGAGCTCCCCGCGGGCCGGGAGCAGTCCCAGGGCCCCGGGGACGAACCCCACCGGGACGGTGGTGAGGACCGTCAGGGACTGGGCATCGACGACGCTGACCGTGTTGGCGGAGGCGTTCGCCACCCAGACGGTACCGCCGTCGGGGCTGACCAGAACCGCCTGGCCGGAGAAGTTCGGCGAATGCCCGCCCCCCACCGTGACCGTCCCCACGTTGGCCAGGGTGGCCGTGTTGACGGCAGTGAGCGTTTGGCCCCCGAGGAAGTAGGCCCGAGTGCGGTCCGGGCTCAACGCCACCGCCGGGGCGCCAGCGGTCGGGGTGTTCCGGAGGATCGTCCCCGCCACGAGGTCCACGACCTTGAAGCCCCCTTGCCCCCCGCTAAAGGCTCCCACGTAGAGCCGCTGGGCGAGGTGGTCAACGACGGCGCTCGTGGCCGCGAACACATTCGAGATGGTCCGCACCACCTGGCGCGTCACGGTGTCGATGACGAAGACGCCCCCGCCGATGGCGTAGAGCGTGTTGCCGTCGGGGGAGAGCGCCAGGAACCCGGACGCGGTGGAGGTGGGGACCCGGGCGATCTCGGTGAGGGTGGCGAGATCCACGACGGCGACGCCGTTCGGGCTGTCCGCTGCCACGTAGGCGAGCGCCCCGTCGGGGCTCACGACCACATCGCGTGTCGCATTGGAAAAGGGAAGGGTCGCCACCACGCCAAGCGTTTGGGCATCGATGACCGTCAGCGCGAAGGGGAACACATTGGTGACGAGCACGCGACTCCCGTCGGGCGTGAGGGCCAGGGCCGTCGGACTCCGACCCACGGCGACCACGCCCAGGATCTGGCTCTGGGCGGTGTCGACGACGGTGACGCTGCCCGGCACAGGGGTGCTGGTGGGGCTGAGGCTCAGCCCAAAAGCGCTGAACCCCGTGTTGAGGACGTAGGCGCGCGTGCCGTCGGGGCTCAGGGCGAAGCGGTTCGGGCCGCGGAACGGGCTCCGGAGGGTGGCGGTCACCACGTTTTGCGGTGGGTGGGTGCCGGGAACCACGGTCAGCGGCGCGGAGCTCACGCCGGTGCCCTGGGGCGTGGTGACCTGCACCGAACCCGTGGTCACCCCCGGCAGGACCTGGGCGATCAGCTTCGTTTTCGACGACACGCTCACCACGGGGAGCGCGACGCCGTTGATCGTGACCTGGTTCTGGGCGGGGGCCGCGTCGAAGCCGTTCCCCTCGACCTGAACGAGATTGCCCATTGTGACGATCGGCGGGATCATCCGGTCCACCCGGGGCGGCGGGAGGGTGACGTTCAGGTTGAAGGGGAGCGGCGTGGCCCCGCCGAGGGAAGAGACCAAGGTCAGGGGGTGCTGGCCCAGCGCCAGTTCGGGGTCGAGGGCGAGCGTCACCATCAAGACATCCTGGTTACCGCTGACGCTCAGCGCCGAGGAGACGAAGGTGAAGCCCGCGGGGAGCGACGGGAGGCTCGCGCCAGCCAGGTTCGTCCCGGTGAAGGTCAGCGTGACCTGGGTCCCCTGGGCTCCCGTCGGAGGATCCACGGTTGCGATGGAGGTCTGATCCTGCGGAAGGCCCGTCTGGCGGGCGATCTGGAAGATGTTGCCGACGGGGTCATAGAGGTACGTCGCGGCCTGGCCGGTCTCGTCGATCACCCGGACCAGGCGCCCCAGGGGGTCGTAGAGGTAGACGACGTCGGCCGTCGCAACGGAGGCCGCCATGAGGGAAATGAGCAGGGCGAACCCAGAAAACCACACACGGTACCGCCGGCCACGCGGGTGGCCAACCGGGGGGCCGACTAGCTCAGACCCTCGCTCCGGACGATCACCACTGGCCGGTAACGAAGCTCCTCCACCGTCCGTGGCGAAGAGGCCAGGTTGATCCCGCCCCACGAGGATGAGGTACCGAGGCACAGCAAGTCCCTTTGCGCTTAGCGCGAACCGAAAGCGCCCAGGCCAGTCGAAGTTCGGGTGAGAGGAGAAAAAGGCGCCTCTAGAGACGAAGAGATCACGACCGGGGCCCTGTCCGCAGAAGGTCCGGGAACCCTTCGACCCTTCGAAAGGCCCCCCTTCGGGACACCCGGCACAACGCCTCCCGGGGCCCCGGAATCTAGTAGGAACGTGAAGGGCCTCTACCCTAAAGCCATCGTTGCGTCCAAGTCAAGCCGCGCTGGTACGTCGGTATCAGCCAGAATCCACAAGGCGATTGGTGGATCTACAGGCGACTGACACATCGAGAGCTACCCGAAACGTGGAATCATACTTCGTCAATACGCTTGGTACTGATGGCAGGATCAGCGGGCGCGCAAAAACTGACGCCCTCCTCGGTGAGGAGGCCGTCTGCCTACAATTGGTTGCGGGGGCTGGATTTGAACCAAGCAAGAGGAGTCGGGCACCGGCCCCGCCCTCCCCCGCTTCCAAGGTGGTGGGCACCTGGCCCGCCGGCACCGGGCGCGCCCCGGGCGACACTCGGCGCAGCTTGTGCCGCGTCCGGGTCACCGGCGCGTAGCGATAGGGTTCCCCCTTGCACAGCAGATGCCACACCAGCACGACGAGCTTTCGCGCCAGCGCCGTTCAAGAGCAGAACCTCCCCGACCTCGATGAGGTTTCCTGAGGCATCCCTCCGAGCGGCTCTGATCGTCATGCCCTGAGTGATTTCTTCGCTCGTTATCTTCGTCGCAAAGATCGCCAGAATGCGTTCCTTCGGGTCGCCCACCCGAACGTTCCTCAGGTTGCTTTCCATGTAGGTAAACGTGGTGGTGCCCGCGCAGCC
>ERZ1292640.157-Hain-H43-02um-R1-157-length-54425-cov-20_pt1 | contig 54425 bp, 50 predicted proteins | sample MGYA00564404_ERZ1292640 | MGnify/ENA primary metagenome ERZ1292640 (study PRJEB36523, sample SAMEA6512636) | groundwater metagenome | collected 2019-01-08 | study: AquaDiva: Metagenomics assemblies of 32 groundwater samples | reverse complement strand
GGGAGAGGAAAGTGGAATTCCCGGTGTAGCAGTGAAATGCGTAGATATCGGGAAGAACACCAATGGCGAAGGCGACTTTCTGGCCCGCTACTGACGCTGAGGCGCGAAAGCCAGGGGAGCGAACGGGATTAGATACCCCGGTAGTCCTGGCCGTAAACTATGGACACTAGGTGTGGGGGAGTTTTCTCCTCCGTGCCGAAGCTAACGCATTAAGTGTCCCGCCTGGGGACTACGGCCGCAAGGTTGAAACTCAAATAAATTGACGGGGGCCCGCACAAGCGGTGGAGCATGTGGCTCAATTCGACGCAACGCGAGGAACCTTACCAGGGTTTGACATGACTAGGACCGGTCGCGAAAGCGGTCTTTCCCGCAAGGGACCTAGACACAGGTGCTGCATGGCTGTCGTCAGCTCGTGTCGTGAGATGTTGGGTTAAGTCCCGCAACGAGCGCAACCCCTATTCCTAGTTGCTACCAGGTTAAGCTGAGCACTCTAGGGAGACTGCCCGGGTAACCGGGAGGAAGGCGGGGATGACGTCAAGTCCTCATGGCCTTTATGCCCTGGGCTGCACACGTGCTACAATGGCGCGCACAAAGGGTTGCGAAACCGCAAGGTGAAGCCAATCCCAAAAAACACGCCTCAATTCAGATTGCAGGCTGCAACTCGCCTGCATGAAGCCGGAATCGCTAGTAATCGCGGATAAGTACGCCGCGGTGAATACGTTCCCGGGCCTTGTACACACCGCCCGTCAAGCCACGAAAGCTGACTGTACCCGAAGTCATTTTAGCCAACCCGCAAGGGAGGCGAATGTCGAAGGTATGATCGGTGATTGGGGCTAAGTCGTAACAAGGTAGTCGTACGGGAACGTGCGGCTGGATCACCTCCTTTCTAAGGACAATTGCAGTGTAGTATCGAAACTCTTTTGGGTGAGTAGTGTTGCTGCTTGGTTTTGAGCGAATCACTGGAGGAGTCGTTGGGACTATAGCTCAGGTAGCTAGAGCGCACCCCTGATAAGGGTGAGGTCTCAGGTGCAAATCCTGATAGTCCCAGTGACTCGGAAGGCCGATTCGGGGATGTAGCTCAATTGGTAGAGCGCCTGCTTTGCAAGCAGGAGGTCGCCGGTTCGACTCCGGCCATCTCCACGCCGTCTCCTCTTCAACTGGGAACGCGCGTGACAGTTCTTTGACAATGACAGAGTTTTGTTGGGGGTAGCCAAGGATTTTCAAGGGCATACGGTGGATACCTTGGCGCTTGAAGGCTATGAAGGGCGTAGCAGATTGCGATAAGCTCCGTGGAGCCGTCTGCAGGCATTGATACGGAGATTCCCGAATGGGGCAACCCGGTGCGCTTCATCGCGCATCATCGCCGGCTGAATTCATAGGTCGGCGAAGTCAACCAGGGGAAGTGAAACATCTCAGTACCCTGAGGAAGAGAAAGAGTCATTCGATTCCCTTAGTAGTGGCGAGCGAAAAGGGAACAGCCTAAACCGATGGGATCAAAGCATGTGTGCGTTCTCCCGTCGGGGTTGTAGGAGTCCGCTTGATCGGGGGCACATCTCCGGTCGGCAAGTTACAAAGTCCCTCCGAAGCTGAACGGTCTGGAAAGACCGGCCAGAGACGGTGATAGCCCGGTAAGCGAACCGGAGGGGCCTTGCCCGGTGGACCACCTGAGTAACGCGAGCAACGCCTAATTGCGTGAATCTACGCCTTCCACGGCGTAAGGCTAAACACTCTCAAGCGACCGACAGCGAACAAGTACCGTGAGGGAAAGGTGAAAAGAACCCGGAGACGGGAGTGAAATAGAACATGAAACCGTGTGTCTACAATCTGTCGGAGGGCTATGACCGATCCGCAAGGTGAGGTCACGCCCGACGGCGTGCCTTTTGCAGAATGATCCGGCGAGTTGCTACGGCGCAGCAAGGCTAAGCTCATGAAGAGCGGAGCCGCAGCGAAAGCGAGTCCGAATAGGGCGACTTGAGTTGCGTCGTGCAGACCCGAAGCCAGGTGATCTACCCATGGCCAGGATGAAGTCCACTTAACAGTGGATGGAGGTCCGAACTGGTTTGTGTTGCAAAACAATCGGATGAGCTGTGGGTCGGAGTGAAAAGCTAATCGAACCTGGTGATAGCTGGTTCTCCCCGAAATAGCTTGAGGGCTAGCGTTGTCGATATAACTGCCGCAGGGGTAGAGCACTGAATGGTTTAGGGGCCCTAACCGGCTTCCAAAGCCAATCAAACTCCGAATACTGCGTCAGCACGCGACAGCAGTCGGACTATGCGGGATAATCTGCATGGTCAAGAGGGAAACAACCCAGATCGTCAGCTAAGGTCCCAAATTCTGACCTAAGTGGGGAAGGATGTGGGTTTGCTCAGACAGCCAGGATGTTGGCTTAGAAGCAGCCACCATTTAAAGAGTGCGTAACAGCTCACTGGTCGAGCGAGCCTGCGCCCAAAATAATCGGGGCTCAAGGTCGGAACCGACGCTGCGACTTCGGAGCGCTCTTAAAAAGCGTTCCGCGGGGTAGGGGAGCGTTCTATGCTGGCTGAAGCATGACCGTAAGGACATGTGGACGGTATAGAAGTGACAATGCCGGAATAAGTAAGCGAGAAACAGGATGGAAATTCCTGTCGCCGCAAACCTAAGGTTTCCTTGAGCAAGGTTCATCCGCTCAGGGTTAGGCGGGAGCTAAGCCGAGGCCGAGAGGCGTAGGTGATGCACAGCCGGTCAACATTCCGGCCCCGCTCTATGGTCGTTATCAGCAATGGGGTGACGCAGGATGGTAGGTCGGGCCAGGTGTAAGGCTTCTGGTTCAAGTCTGGAGGTGGGGGTCTTAGGCAAATCCGGGATCCCGTTAACACCGAAGGACGAGTACGAGGGCGTGATGAGCGCTCGAAGCCGCCGATCCAACACTGCCAGGAAAAACCTCTAGTGAGACCATGGGGCGCCCGTACCGCAATCCGACACAGGTAGGTGTGGAGAAGATCCTCAGGCGCTCGGGTGACCTCTCGTTAAGGAACTCGGCCTGATAGCCCCGTAACTTCGGGAGAAGGGGTGCCGCACTAGTGTGCCCGCAAGGGTGCATGAAGCGGTCACAGTAAAGAAGGCCAGGCGACTGTTTAACAAAAACACAGGTCTCTGCGAAGTCGCAAGACAACGTATAGGGACTGACTCCTGCCCAGTGCTGGAAGGTTAAGGTGAGGGGTGAGCCCGCCGCAAGGCGGGGGTAGCTCGCGATCCGAAGCCCCAGTGAACGGCGGCCGTAACTATAACGGTCCTAAGGTAGCGAAATTCCTTGTCGGGTAAATTCCGACCTGCATGAATGGAGTCACGATCTGGTCACTGTCTCAACGAGAGGCCCGGCGAACTTGCGGTGCCTGTGAAGACACAGGCTACCCGCCGCTAGACGAAAAGACCCCGTGGAGCTTTACTGCATCTTGGCACTGAAACCTGGGTGAGCATGTGTAGCATAGGTGGGAGGCTTTGAGACCCGGCCGCTAGGTCGGGAGGAGCCAACAAGTGAAATACCACCCTTGGTCGCATGGGTTTCTAATCTCGCGCCGTTAGCCGGCCGGGAGACACTGCCTGGAGGGCAGTTTGACTGGGGCGGTCGCCTCCTAAAGTGTAACGGAGGCGCCCACAAGGTTCCCTCAGCGCGGTCGGTAATCGCGCCAGAGAGTGCAAAGGCAATAAGGGAGCTTGACTGCGAGACGGACATGTCGAGCAGGTGCGAAAGCAGGGCTTAGTGATCCGGTGGTTGCGTGTGGGCGCGCCATCGCTCAACGGATAAAAGCTACCCCGGGGATAACAGGCTGATCTCCTCCAAGCGTTCACAGCGACGAGGAGGTTTGGCACCTCGATGTCGGCTCATCACATCCTGGGGGTGAAGTAGCTCCCAAGGGTTCGGCTGTTCGCCGATTAAAGTGGTACGTGAGCTGGGTTCAAAACGTCGTAAGACAGTTTGGTCTCTATCTGCGGCGGGCGTTGGATTTTTGAGGGGATCCGTTCCTAGTACGAGAGGACCGGAATGGACGAACCTCTGGTGTACCTGTTGCACCGCCAGGTGCAGCGCAGGGTATCCAAGTTTGGATCGGATAAACGCTGAAAGCATCTAAGTGTGAAACCGACCCCAAGATAAGAAATCCCGTCCGTGTTGAACGGACCTGAAGAGCCCTCAGAGATTATGAGGTTGATAGGCTGGAGGTGGAAGCCCCGTAAGGGGTTCAGCTGACCAGTACTAATTGCTCGTGTGACTTGGTTGCCCCCTACAAAGCTCTGTCATAAAACAACCCTGGAGTCCCGCGGAAGCCACGCATTGGCGAGCGGGACTCCAGAGGCTTGGTAGAAAGTGCCCCGGTGGCTTGAGCGAAGGGGAAACACCCGTTCCCATTCCGAACACGGAAGTTAAGCCCTTCAGCGTTGATGGTACTGAGGAGAAACCCTCCTTGGGAGAGTAGATCGCTGCCGGGGTTTTCTGCTGTCTGGAGGGTGTGTTCCCAAAATGGGAACACTTCTGCTATACTGCGGGTGTGAGGGTGATCGCCAGAAGCACGCTGAGGAGTTTCTGGGAGAGGAGCGGCTACCGGGACTCCGAACAGCCGTTGCGGGCATGGTTCGCGGAGGCCAGGAAGGCGGATTGGAAGACGCCCCAGCAGGTGAAGGCCCAGTACCGCACCGCGAGCGTGATCGGCAACAGCCGGGTCGTCTTCAACATCGACGGGAACAAGTACCGGCTGGTGGTGGCCGTGCGTTATGACCTTGGCATCGTGTTCATTCGTTTCGTGGGTACGCACTCGCAGTACGACCGGATCAGGGTCGAGGAGGTCTAGCGATGACGATCAAGGTGATCAAGACCGAGCGGGAGCATCGGGTGGCGCTGAAGGCGATCGAGGCTCTCTGGAAGGCCCGCCCGGGCACGCCGCAGGCGGACACGCTGGAACTACTGACGACCCTGGTGGAAGCCTACGAGGAGAAGCGGCATGGCATCCTGCCTCCGGATCCCGTCGAGGCCATCAAGTTCAGGATGGAGCAGGAAGGCCTGGACAATGCCGATCTGGCCCGGATCGTCGGGGGTCGGAGCCGAGCGTCGGAGATCCTGCACCGGAAGCGGGGCCTCAGCCTCGCCATGATCCGGAACCTTCACCGGAAACTCCACATCCCGGCGGAATCCCTGCTCGCCGCCTGACCTTGCGCCTCCCCCCGGTTGGGGGGGATGCTGGAGCCGGAAGATGATCGGCCGATGACTCCCAAAGAACGGATGGCAGCAGTCCTCGCGGGCGGGTCGGTGCCCGATGCGGTGCCGATCTGGGATCTCGGGTTCTACTGCATCGACGCCGCGACCGGACGGCACCTCGTCTGCGGCCGCGAGTTCGAGGCGCTGTCGCCGGCGCAACGCGACCGGGCGCTCCACGAGAATGCCGCGACGATCGCGCTGGCCGCGGAGAAGTACGACTTCGCGGCCGTGAGCGTCCTCAGCGACTACTGGGAGATCGCGCCGGGAGAGCCTGCGTACTACTGGCTGCCGCCGGACGCCCGGCTGGCGCAGGCGGTGCTCATCCGGAATCTCATCGGCAAGACCCGGATGCTGGTCGGGAGCAGTGGCGGGGTGATGGCCATGCCCGGCGCGCAGGAGTTCGAGGACTTCTGTGTCCGCCTGCTGGAGGCGCCGGACGAGATCGAGGAGCGGGCCAAGCGAACTCTCGCGGGCGGGCTGGAGACCGTGGCCAAACTCCGGGATGCCGGGTGCGATATCGTCTACACCGCTTCCGACGTCGCGGACAACCGCGGACCGTTCTTTCGCCCCGCCCAGATGGACCGGTTCATCCTGCCGTATCTCCGGAAGTGGGCGGCCGAGGTAAGGCGGATGGGTCTCTGGGGGATCCTGCATACGGACGGCGACGTGCACCCGATCATGGACCAGCTCGCGGACTCCGGGATCCACGCGCTCCAGGCCATCGACCCCGTCGCCGGCATGGACATGAAGCGGGCGATGGTCCAGGCACGCGGGCGCATCGCGCTATGCGGCAACCTCGACTGCGGCCTGCTTCTCAGGGGCCCCGCGGACAAGGTCTACGATGCGACGGCCTCGCTCCTCGATACGTGCAAGTCTGGCGGCCGGCTCATCCTCGGGGCCTCCAACACGCTCTTCCGCGAGACGCCCGTGGCCCACTACGACGCCATGCACCGGGCGTGGAGGGATCACGGCCAGTGCTACTGATACTTGGCGTTGAGGGCGCTCCCGAGCCGGGGCAATCCGCGTCGCCGCGGGATGGGGTGGGCAGGGAGCAGGCGCTCGGCCGGGATTGACCCCGGCACAGCATGCTGTCATCATGGATTCATGAAGCGGACTCAGCTCCAATTGACCGAGCCCGTCTACGAAGCATTGCGGCGGCGGGCGCATGGCCGGAGGACGTCGGTGGCCGGAGTTGTGCGGGAAGCCATCCAGCTGTACCTGGCAGTCCGCCCGAATCAGGGACCGGCCGCAGGGAATGGCAAACTACCGCCCGGTTTCTCCTGGGTGGGCATTGGGGCGTCCCGGGCGGAGCCAGGCCGGCCGGTGTCGGTGCATCACGACGAGTATCTGGCAAGGGCTTTGGCTCGGGAGTTGCGCGGGCGCGTTCGCCCATGAGCCCGCACGAAGGATGATCCTGCTCGATACTTCCGCGATCTATGCGCTCGCCGATCGGAACGATAGATACCATGCGGATGCGAAACGTATTCTTGCGGGCTTGGCCGGGGCGGGAGAGGAATTCATCCTGCATTCCTACGTGATGGGCGAGTCTGCCGCGCTCCTTCAGGCGCGCCTGGGGAGGCATGCCGCCCTGACGTTTCTCGGGGAGGCCGGTGCGAGCAGGCTCGAGTGGATCGGGCCTGATCTGCACGATGAGGCCGTGTCCGTGCTGCGCAAGTTGAAGGGCGAGGGTGTGGGGCTGGTGGATTGCGTCAGCTTCGCCGTGATGCGACACCACGGCATCCGGAAGGCCTTCTCGTTCGACCGGCACTTCGTCGACCAGGGTTTCGAGTTGGCGACCGGAAGGTCAGCCAAAGATACTGAGGACTGACCGCTCAGCCTTTAGGCGCGGGAGCGCTGGAGCGGGCCGCAGTCGGCGCAGGCGGGGTCGAAGGCGAGCGCGACCTTGTGGAACGAGGCCGTGGCGCCGTCGTAGACGAGGAGCTGGCCGCGCAGGGGCGCGCCCAGACCGGGGCCCGCTATGAATCCCGCCGGGCCGCCCGGGCAAAGGCTCCGAAATAGCCCTTCCAGAAGGCGTCATCGGTGCCGTAGGCGTTCCCGCCGGCGAGATTGTCCGCCAGGGCCTCGCGGGCCCGCGCCAACTCGCCGACCCGTCCCAGATTCCGTTCGTCGGCAATGGTCAGGTCCAGCAGTTCAACGGCGCGCTCGAAGGCGAGTCCGCAACTCGCGGTTTCCCCGGCCGCACGCCGCGTGAAGGCACGCTCCACTTCACTCCCGACATTCGCCATCTGGAGCATGAAGGGCATCGTCTTCCAGCGCCCGGCGGCCAGCCCGGCGTGGCGCGCGCTCATCGTCCCACCAGCTTCGCCACCAGATCGGCGATGCCCTGCCTGGCCTTCACGTCTTCCACGCCACGGCTGCGATTCCCCGCCGAGGGCCGTATGTTGATCAGCGAGTCGTACTCGATGAAGTCGCCGGCGCGCTTCTCGGGATACAGGTTGATCCCCCAGAGACGGCCCTGCTTCGACCCATCCTGGAGCAGGAGCGCCTCAAGGTCGGCATGCAGTTCCGCATCCACCGCCATGACTCCACGGTCGAGATCGATGACGGCCTTGACCATGTCCCCGAACATGGCGGCCGCCATCCCCTCGAGTTCCTCATTGCCGATTCCGTCCCTGACGATCTTCATGGTTTCACGTCGACGCGATCATTGTAGGGGATTCGTCGCGATTGGAAGGCCGCAGTCGGGGCAGGCGGGGTCGAAGGCGAGTGTGACCTGGTGGAATGAGGCCGCGGCGCCGTCGTAAACCAGGAGCTGGCCGCGGAGGGGCTCGCCCAGCCCCGTCAGGAGCTTGAGGGCCTCCGCCGCCTGGAGGACGCCGATCACGCCGGGGGTGGTGCCCACCACGGGGAAGACGCCGGGCTGGGGGCCCTCGGGAAAGAGGCACCGCAGGCACGGCGTGACGCCCGGGTCGATCACGGTCAGCCGTCCCTCGAACCCGGTCACGGCGGCGTGGATGAGGGGACGCTTGGTGCGGATCGCGCACCGGTTGAGGACGTACCGGGTCGGGAAGTTGTCGAGGCAGTCGAGAAGCACGCCGGCGCCATCACTGAGCTTGTCGATGTTGGCGTCAGTCACCTCCTCGGCCAGCGCGACCACGCGCACGCCGGGGTTGAGCGCGGAAAGCGCGGTGGCGGCTGATGCCGCTTTCGGGGTGCCAAGGCCCGCCGTCGTGTGCAGGATCTGGCGGTTGAGGTTCGAAAGCTCGATCCGGTCGAGGTCGGCAATCACGATCCGGCCGACTCCCGCGGCAGCGAGGTAGAGCGCGGCGGGGGAACCCAATCCGCCCGCGCCGAGGATGAACACGGTCGAGTTCGCCAGCCGCTGTTGGGTCTCTTCGCCCCACCCCTTGATCAGCATCTGCCGCGCGTACCGCGTGCGATCGTCCGTCGTCAGTCCCACCCGACCATGGTATCTCCTGCCCGGACATTGCGCATATCCCGCGCATTCCCGAGGGACATTTGACTCGGGTTTCGCCGCGCGGGGAAGATATTGGCGTGCGCGTGCTGCTCGTGAACCCCCGTCCGACCGTATGGAATCCGCCCCGGGTGCCTCCACTCGGGATCGGGTACCTGGCGTCCGCACTCGAGGCCGCGGGTCATCGGGTCGGGATCTGGGACGCGGTCGTCGACCGCCGGACGCCGGACCTGGCCGACTGGCAGGTTGTCGGGGCGACCGCGGTCACGCCCCAGGTGCGGGAGGCGTGGCGCGTGCTGGAGCGGGCGAAGGCAGCGGGAGCGATCACCGTCATCGGAGGCCCGCATCCGACCTGCCTGCCGGACGAGTCCATCACGCATCCGTTCGTGGACTACGTGGTCCGCAAGGAGGGGGAGGAGACCCTCCCCGCGCTCCTGCGCCGGGTCGACCACCGGGAGACGCCCGAGGGCGTGGCCGGCGTCACCTGGAAGCGCCCGGACGGGCGGATCGTGCACGAGCCCGACGCGCCGCCGATCGACGCGCTCGACGCCATCCGGTTTCCCGCATATCACCTCCTCCCCCCGCTCGACCGCTACACTAACGCCCAGCCTCTGCTCAGCCGGCGCGCCCCGTGCCTGCCGATCCTGACCTCGCGCGGCTGTCCGTACGGCTGCGCGTTCTGCTACAAGGGCACTTTCGGCCGGAGCTTCCGCTCGCGCAGCCCCGAGAGCGTGGCTACGGAGTGGGAGTGGCTCGTGCGGGAGCACAAGGCGAGGGAGATCGCGGTCCAGGACGACGTCTTCAACCTCGACATCCCCCGCGCGACCGCGATCTGCCGCGAGATCGTGCGGCGCGGCGTGGTCGTGCCCTGGTCGACGCCCAACGGGCTGCGGGCCGACCGGGTCACGCCGGAGCTCCTGGACGCGATGCGCGAGTCCGGCTGCGAGCGCGTGGCCTTCGGCGTCGAGACCGGGGACCAGGGTCTCCTGGACGCGCTAGGGAAGAACGAGACGCTGGACCAGATTCGCGAGGCGTTCTCCCTGGCCCGCCGGGCGAGGCTGCGGACCATGGCGTTCTTCGTCATCGGCCAGGAGGGCGAGACGGAAGCCACTATCGAATCCAGCATCCGGTTCGCGATCGAGCTCAAGCCGACCTGGGCGCAGTTCACGATGGCGACGCCGTACCCGGGCACGCGGTTTCGGGACGACGCCATGCGGGATGGGCGCCTGCTCATCGAGGATTGGGACGCCTACGGGCACTACACCTCGACGCCGTTCGTGCGCCCCCGGGAGCTCGCCCCGGAGGCGGTCGAGCGCGGCATGCGCCGGGCGTACCGGCGGTTCTACCTTCGCGTCCCGTTCCTGGCTTCCTTCGCCCTGCGCGCCGGCTCCTGGCGGAACCTCGGCGCGGCGATCCGCGGGGCGTGGCACCTGATGGGGAGGGCCTGAGGATGGCACCGGCCGGGACGGAACTCGACGTGTCCGTGATCATCCCGGTCGCGCCAGGCGCGAATCCTTCGCGGGCGCTCGCGGCGCTGCGCCGGGGGATTCCCCGGGGGATGAAGGTCGAGGTGCTGACCGTGGCCGGAACGCACCCGTCGCGGCAGCGGAACCTGGCGGCGAACCGGGCGCGGGGACGGACGCTGTGGTTCATCGATCATGACGCCCTGGCGACCCCGAGGACGCTGGGGCGGCTTCTCGGCGCCATGCGGCGGTTCGGAGCGGGAATCGCCGGGGGACCCAACCTGGCATCCCTGCCGCAGGGCCGGGCGGAGGCGGTGGCGGCGGCCGTGATCGGATCCACGGTCGGATCCCCGCTCGTTGCCGCGCGATACGGGGGCCGGTCGTCCACGGGTCCGGCGGGGGAGCGCGACCTGATCCTGTGCAATCTCGCGATCGACCGGGAGGAGTTCCTGGCGGCGGGCGGATTCGACCCGCGGTTGTATCCCAACGAGGAGAACGCGCTGATCAACGGGCTCGTCCGCCGGGGCGTCCGGGCGATCCACGTGCACGATGCGCCGGTCCGGAAGCCGCGGCCGGCGACACTCCGGCGGTTCCTCGTCGAGAGTTTCCGGTACGGGCGAGGAAGGATGGAGCAGATCTGGGTCGCGGCGGCGGCGGGCGACGCGGTCTTCGTCCTCGCGTTCGCAGCGGCGATCGCGGGACTGGTACTCGCGGCGGTTCATCCGTGGCTCTTTGCGGTCGCCGCCTCGGCCTACGGGACGGCGGGGTGGCGGGCGGCCCGGTCGGTCGGGGCGGAGCCGGGAGGGCGGCCGACGGCGGCGGCCTGCGCGGGCTGGCTGGCCGCCCGGCATGCGGCCTATGCGGCGGGCATGTGCTGGGGGCTGGTGGCCGGCTGGCGGCAGCGGCGATTGCGCTGGCGACCCATGCAGGCCACGCTGCGGCGGCACTGGCCCGGCCCGGTCGCCATGCGGCTGGTCGACACGGTATCATGCAGGATCGGATCGATAGCCAAGGAGGCCTGACCGGATGCTTGATGTAAGCGCAACGACGATTCGCCCGGGGAACCACATCTCCATGGACCGGGGGATCTGGGAAGTCACGAACTACGAGCACGTGAAGCCGGGCAAGGGCGGGGCTTTCGTCCGGATCAAGCTCAAGAACGTCCAGACCGGGGCCGCGCTCGAGAGGACGTTCGACGCGGACGCCAAGGTATCGGAAGTCGAGATGGAGGGGCACGCGGCGCAGTTCCAGTTCCGTTCCGGCGACATCTGCACGTTCATGAACATGGACACGTACGACCAGGTCGAGGTGCCCGTGAGCGTGTTCGCGTCGCAGGCGGGCTTCCTGAAGGGGGACATCGAGGTCAAGCTGCTCGAGTGCGAGGGCAAGGTCCTGGGCGTGCAGTTCCCGGTCACGGTCGAACTGAAGGTCGTCGAAACGCCTCCCGGGGTCAAGGGCGATACGGTGTCGCGCGGGACGAAGCAGGCGACCTTCGAAACGGGGCACGTGTGCAACGTGCCGCTCTTCATCAGCGTCGGTGACGTGCTCCGCCTGGACACGCGCACCGGCGGGTATGTCGAGCGCGTCTGATCATGGGAAGGGGGGCCAAGATGAGCCGAAAGGCGGACAGCGGAACCGGCGGCCTCACGGCATCCGGAATGCAGGGGATCGATCTCGGGATCATGCGGCGCCTGCTCAAGTTCATGCGGGACGCCCAGTTGACCGAGCTCGATATCGAGATGGAGCACGTCAAGGTGCGCCTCCGGAAGGGCACGTCACCCGAGGCCGGTGCGGCCCCGGTGGCGATGCCGGCCATGGCGCCGATGCTGTCCGTTCCGGTCGCCCCCGTGGCGGGCTCCGTCCCCGCCGTCGCGGCCGGCTCCTTGCCCACCGCCGGTGGCGGCGGGGCCCCCGCACCCGCGGCGGCGGTTGCGCCGGCGGCCGGGCCCGCGCCCGTCGCGCACGCGGGCCCGGTGGTCAAGTCCCCGATGGTGGGGACGTTCTACCGTGCCCCGTCGCCGACCTCTCCGCCGTTCGTCAACACGGGCGACGTCGTCAAGGAGGGGCAGACCCTGTGCCTCATCGAGGCGATGAAGCTGATGAACGAGATCAAGGCGGAACGCGCGGGCAAGATCACGAAGGTCCTGGTCGAGAACGGCCACCCGGTCGAGTTCGACCAGGTCCTCTTCGAGCTCGAGCCGGCATGAGACCGGCTCGGCGTTCTCCGGGGAACACCCGGGCCTGATGTTCCGGAAGATCCTGATCGCGAACCGGGGCGAGATCGCCCTGCGCGTGATCCGCGCGTGCGCGGACATGGACATCCGGAGCGTCGCCGTCCACTCGACGGCCGACACCGACAGCCTGCACGTGCGGTTTGCCGACGAGGCCGTGTGCATCGGGAGCCCCCTGCCCGCGAAAAGCTACCTCAACATTCCCGCGATCATCAGCGCGGCCGAGGTCACGGATGCCGAGGCCATCCATCCGGGATACGGTTTCCTGTCCGAGAACGCGCACTTCGCCGAGGTGTGCGAGAGCTGCAACGTGGCGTTCATCGGGCCCTCCCCGGACGCGATCCGGATGATGGGCGATAAGATCGAGGCTAAGCGGCTCATGCGCAAGATCGGGGTGCCCGTCATTCCGGGAAGCGAAGGGCCCGTGGTCGACGAGAAGGAGGCGGTCAAGATCGCCCGGTCGATCGGCTACCCCGTGATCATCAAGGCGGCGGGAGGCGGTGGCGGCCGGGGAATGCGCATCGCCCACACGGACGTCAGTCTCTCGAGCGCCTTCCTGACCGCGAGCGCGGAAGCCGAGGCCGCGTTCGGGAATCCCGAGGTCTACATCGAGAAGTACTTCAGCGAGCCGCGGCACGTCGAGATCCAGATGCTGGGGGACAAGCACGGCCAGGTCGTGCACCTGAACGAGCGCGACTGCACGATCCAGCGGCGGCACCAGAAGCTCGTGGAGGAGTCGCCATCGCCGGTGCTCACGCCCGCCATCCGCAAGGAGATGGGGGAGGCGGCGGTGCGGATCGGGAAGGCGGTCAAGTACACGAACGCGGGCACCATCGAGTTCCTCGTCGACCGCGACGGCAAGTTCTACTTCATGGAGATGAACACGCGGCTGCAGGTGGAGCACGGGGTCACGGAAACCGTTCTCGGCATCGATCTCGTCCGCGAACAGCTCCTCATCGCGGCGGGCGAGCACATGAGCCTGCCCGCGGAGCCGCTGGGGATTCGCGGCGCGGCCATCGAGTGCCGCGTGAACGCCGAGGACCCCCTGCACAACTTCGCGCCGTGCCCGGGCCGCATCCAGGCCCTCCACCTGCCCGGAGGGCCCGGCGTCCGGGTCGACACGCACATCTACGACGGGTACATGGTGCCGCCGTACTACGACTCCCTCCTGGCCAAGGTCGTGACCTTCGGCCACGAACGCAACGAGGCCATCGCGCGCATGTACCGGGCCCTCGGGGAGTTCGTGATCGAGGGCATCAAGACCAACATCCCGTTCATGCGCGAGGTCGTCAACAGCGAGACCTTCCGGCGCGGCGTATACTCGACCCGCTTCCTCGAGCACTTCCGGTTGACCGAGGTCTGACGCCGGAGCCCGACGGCATGCCGTCCACGCGCCGCCTCGACCAGGGTCTCCTGCGCATGCTCGACGCCAACCTCAACCGGGCCTCCGAGGGGCTTCGCGCCGCCGAAGACGTGCTCCGGTTCGTCCGGCTCGACGCGAAGCGGAGCGGGGAAGCGCGGGCCCTGCGACACCTCGTCCGCCGCACGGTCCTCGGGGTCATCCCGGCCGGCCATCTGCTGGAGGCCCGCGACAGCGCGCACGATCCGGGGCGCGGCCGCTGGCAGGCGGCCCGCCGGTCGACGCGGGAGCTCCTGGCCGCTAATCTGCGCCGGGCGCAGGAAAGCGCCCGGGTATTGGAGGAGGGTCTGCGCCTTGCGGGGCGTCCGGCGGCCGTGCGCGCCATGCAGGCGGTCCGATACCGGCTCTACCGCCTCGAATCGGCGGCCGCGTCCGTCCCCCGGCGGTGACGCCTCGCCGGGCAGCCACTCGCCGGCTGGCGGCGACGGGTGTCTACGCGATCCTCGGGGGTCTTCCCCCGCGCGGGCTGGTGTCGGTGGCGAGGCGGCTGCGCCGCGGGGGTATTCGCGTCTTCCAGCTCCGGCTCAAACACGCTCGGGACCGCGACATCCTCCGGATTGCGGGGGACCTGCGGCGGGCTCTGGGCGGCTGCACCCTGGTGCTGAACGACCGGTGCGACTTGGCGGGGGCCGCGGGCGTCGACGGAGTCCATCTCGGGCAGGACGACCTGCCGCTTTACGAGGCCCGTCGTCTGCTGGGCCCCGGGGTCTGGATCGGGCTCTCGGCGGGCACGCCCGCGGAGGTCGCCCAGGCGGTGGAGGAGCATCCGGACTACATCAGTCTAGGCCCGGCCTATGCGACGCGCACGAAACGGGACGCGGGGCCGGCGCTGGGCGGCAGGGGGTTCCGGCGGCTGGCGGGCCTGGCCGGCCGGGATCGACCGCTACTTGCAGTCGGGGGTGTCCGCCCCGATAATGTGGGAGACCTGATTGGGAACGGCGCGACGGCGGTCGCCGCGGCCTCGTGGCTGACGAGGGCGGCGGACCCCGAAGGCGCGGCCCGGCGGTTGATGGAAGCGGTGTCGGCTGCTCGCAGGAGCCGGCGCGGCGTCTAACAGGAGAAACGGAGGCAGCGAATGGAAATCGTCAACTCGATTCTGATCTCCGCGATGGTCATCCTGCTCGTGCTCGCGATCGGGCAGTTGCTCAAGGAGACGCAGAAGCTCAAGGAGAACGCGGGGACCCTGGCGGGCCTCGTGATCTGGCTCCTCGTGGTCGTGGCCATCGGATTTCAGGAACTGCCCTGGCTCAGGAAGCTCATCGAAAAGAAACCCTGAAGGAGGAGCCCGTGCGCACGAACCGGTCCGCCCTGCTTTCGCGTCGCGGTCAGCATGGTCAGCGAGCCCAATATGGGCAAAGCCTCACGGAGTACGCGCTCATCGTCGTCCTGGTGGCGATCGTCGCGCTCGCGGCCGTGAAGCTGTTCGGCAAGCAGATCAAGGGACTCTTCGAGGGTGCCTCAAAGGAGATCTCGCAGGGCACGAAGGACACGCCGGTCAAGGTGCCCTGACGCCGAGGTGGGACGAGCGTCCCGCCCGCGACGTCGAGCGCCCAGACCCCAGCCCCTTGCCGCACAGCCTCGAGGCTCTCCGCCACGCGCTCTTCCTCGCGCTGCTCCTTGCCAGCGCGATCACGGATATGTACGAGCGCCGCATCTACAACGCCTTCACCTACCCGGCCATCAGTGCCGGACTCCTGCTGGCCCTGCTTGCGGGGGGGCACGCCTTTCTGGAGTCGGCCGGGGGCGCGTGCCTCGCCGCGGCCCTGCTCTATCCGCTGTGCCGCGCGGGGGGCATGGGGCTCGGCGACCTCAAGCTCCTGGCCGCCGTCGGCGCGCTGGAGGGAGTGGAGACGGGGTCGGCGGCTCTCCTGGCGAGCGCCGTCGTGGGCGGCATGATCGCGATCGTGCTCGCGGTCCGGCGCGGGGTCTTCCTTGCCACGCTCGCCCGGTCCTTCCGGGTGCCCGCGGCGATCGCCCGCTCGTTCGCGGGGCGGCGGATCCGGACGCTCAACCCGGCGCATCCCGGGGACGCCATTCCGTACGGGGTCGCCGTCGCGGTGGGGTCGATCGTGGCCTGGCGGTGGCACTGGCCGTGGTGAGGCGCCGCGAATCCGGGCAGGTCCTCGCGGAAGTCGCCGTCGTCCTGCCCGCCCTTACCCTCCTTATCCTCGGGAGCCTGCAGGCTGGTCTGTTGGGGTACGCGGCTATCGTCGCGCGCGAGGCGGCCTTCCGCGGCCTGCGCGCGGCGGCCGTTGCCGCGCCCGCCAAACGCGACCAGGTGGCCAAGTTCGAGGCCGCCGTGGCGGTCGCGACGGCGCCGGGATTGTCGCTGGCGGGCGTGGTCGTGCGCGAGTCCGTGGCCAGGTTCCCGCGCGCGGCGGCCAACGTCCGGCGGCTGGAGCTCGTGGTCCGGGTGGGTGCGCCGCGGCTGGTCCCCGCGCGCATCGCGTGGGTGGCCGAGGGACGCGCGATCCTTCCGATGGAGCCGTCCTGGTAGTGGCGCGGCGTCGCGATCCGGAGGCTGGTCAGGTTCTGCCCTGGGCAGCCGGCGGGCTCGTGGTCGCCGCCCTGGTCGCGCTCCTGGTCGTCCGGGTGGCGCACGACCGGTGGGAACGCGTGCGGTGGCAGACGGCGGCCGACGCGACGGCGCTGTCGACCGCGACGTCGTACGCGCGGGGACTCAACCTCGCTGCCGCGTCGAACCAGGTCCTGCTAGCCGCCGCGATCACGGACCTGGCGCTCAAGGCCCTGGGGGTGGGGGCGGTCCAGAAGGCGGTGGGGAAGACGGCTGGGGCGATGGGCCTGAAGGGGCCCACTAGCTTCACCGACGTGGTCACCCAGCTTCAGGATCTCTGGGCGGGCACGTGGCTCCGGGTGCCGCCCGGGGGCGTGCCGGCCGCGCCCGCCGGATTCGCGCCCCTGATGATGGAAGCCACGGCCGTCGCCGTCGGGCGCGCGAACGGACTGTTGGTCGTGCCGCTGTGGAACGGGCGCCGCGGGCCGGGGGCGGCCGTGCCCGACCTCAATCTGCGCCGGGCGACGGCGGCCGATGTGATGGCGGAGCTGGGCCGGACGACGACGACGGTCGAATCCGGCACCAGGAAGGAGACCCGGTACTCGTACCAACCGGAGTCAGGCGGGAGACGCGTGGAGGTGCCTCCCCAGGAAGTCGAGCGGATCAGGTACCGGGACGAGCGGGGGCGCTGGGTGGAGAGATCGAGGATCAGGGGGCGCGAGGGCAACCTGGCGGGCAAGTTCCTGCACGTCGAGAAGGTGGCGACGAAGGCGCTCAAGGCCCTCGACTTCCCGCTGCCCCTGGTCGAGCGGGAGCCGGCCCACCGGGTCGTGATCGTCGGCCGGCCCTGCGCCACGAACCAGCCGGGCGCGCGAAGGGTAGTAGTGGCGGCGGCGGAGGTCGGCGGCGGCGCGGTCTTCAACGCCGCCTTCGGGGACCCCTCCTACGACGTTCGGCTGGCGGAACCCCCGGGCGGACTCGCGGCCGACGCGGACGTCCTGCGCCTCCTCGCTTCGCCGGGCCTCCTCCGCGCGTGGATCGTCCGGTCCGCCGCGACGATGGTCTCGGACTACTTCCGGGCCGGAGTTTGCGACAAGTTGACTGCCGGGTTGCCGGGCCTGGGATCGCGGTAGAGGATCCGATGGCGTCCTGCCTGCTCTTCCTCGTCACGTGGTGTGTGTGCGTGCTGACCTGCTGTCCCACGGTCTCGTACGACGACACGGGGGAGTTCTGCGTCGCCGCGCTCCAGCTCGGCGTGCCGCATCCGCCCGGCTATCCCTTGTACGTCCAGCTCATGGCGCTGGGGCGCCATCTCCCCGTGGGGTCCTTCGCTTTCCGCCTCAACCTGATGGGTGGGCTCTGGGCCGCGTTCGCCGCGGTCGCGCTACTCTCCTTATGGAAGCGATTGGGCCGGGGGCCCGCGATCGCGGGCGCGGCGGCGTCGCTCGCGGCGGTCTTCGCCGCCGGGCCGTGGAGCCAGGCCACCACCGCGAAGGGGGGCGTGTATCTGCTCAACGCCGCGCTCGCCGCCGGGGTGCTCATGCCGGCGCGCGCCGAGTTCGGCGCGGCGGGACGGGCGGCGGCGGCGGGACTGCTCGTGGGCGTGGCGTTTGCGAACCACTGGATGACCGCGGCCGCGCTGCTGCCCGCCCTCGCGATTCAGCTCTCGACGCCGGTCGCCGTCCCGGGGGGGCGCCGCGCCGGGCTCGCGGCGGTCGCCTTCGCGCTGGGCGTCTCGGTCTACGTCACCCTCCCCCTGCTCGCGAGCCGCCAGCCCTTCCTGAACTGGAGCTCGACCGAACGGGCGGGCGGGTTCGCGTTCTCCGTGGGGCGGCGCCAGTACCAGGGCGCGGCGGCGGGCGAGACGGCGGCCCCCATCGGGGACCGGATCGCGGCGATCGGAGGGGCGCTGGCCGGCGCGGGGCCCGTCGCGCTCCTGCTGCCCCTCGCGGCGGCCGGCGTCGCCGCTCTGGCCGTGGCCGGGCCGCGGGAAGCGCTTTCTGTGGGGGGCGTGCTCCTGTCGTTGTATGCCGGCCTCCTTGCCTACGGTCCCCTGCGCGCCGGGGCGCCCTGGTACTTCGAGATCTTCTCCGTGACGGGCACCGCGCTCGTGACCTGGCTCGCCTTCGCCGGCCTCGCCGCCCTCGCCGGATGGACAGCCGGCCGGGCAGCACGGGGGCGAGCCGGGCCGGCAGCCGCGAGCGCGGTGGCGGCCGTCGCGGTCGCGTTCGCCCTGCTCGCGGTGAGGGCCGGCCCGGCGCGCTGGCGCGCGTGCGACCGGTCGCACGAGTACGCGACCTGGGATCTCGCCGTGAACCTCGACGCGCAGACCGCCGGGCGGGGGCTCCTCTTCGCGAACAGCGACGTGGTCGTCTTCGGCAACTGGTACCACTGGCTCGTCGAGGGGCGCCGGCGCGGGGCGGTCGTGGTGCCCGCTCCGCTTCTGCCCATGCCGTGGGTGCCGCGGGGGTTCACCTCCGCGATCGCCGGCCTCAGGGCCCCCTTGCCGCTTCCGACGGCCGGGGCCGAGGCGATCCCGGCGCTCATGCGCGCGTGGGAGCAGGGCAACCGGTCGCGGTTCTCTACCTACACGTTCACGACCGACGTCTCGCGGGCCACCTGGCCCGAGGGGAAGGCGCGACCTGGGGAGGGGATCGTTCGCCTGGTAGAGCACGGGTGGGTGTACCGTGTCCTGCGCGGAGAGGCCGCCAGGAAGGAGGTGCCCGCGGTTAGCGCAGTACGTGCGCTCCGCCTGCGCGGCATGTACGACGGGGAGATCGCGCGCGAACCGCGGAAGTTCGCCACGTTCCAGCCCATCGGCTTCAGCGGTCTGCTCACGATGGGCTCAGTTGCGGACGCAGCTGTCGGGGTTTCGGGTCCGAAGGGCCCCTCAACCCCGCGGCGCGGGACGCGGTGGGCGTTGGAGCGGGCGCGGGGGATGGCCCGATCAGATGACGATTTGTCACGGGTGGAGTCCGGTTTGGCCGCGCTCGCGGCGCAGGAAGGGCGGTACGCGGACGCGGTCGTGCGGTTCGAGCGCGCGGAAAGCCTGTCGCCATCGCCATCGATTCTCATGAACCTCGTCATGCTCCGCCTTCGTCTGGGTCAGGACCGCGAAGCGGCGGCTGCGGCGAAAAGGCTGATGCACGAGGCGCCGAACAGCGAAGAGGGCCGGTCAGCCGCGCTCCTGCTCCAGCGGCTTGAGCGGCGGGGGCGCGCTGCGCGATAATATCGCGGTCCGTATGCGGTCGAGAAGCCTATCGCGAGGTCTCGCGGGACCCGCGCAACAAGTGGAGGGGAAATCATGGCCAGTTCGGTGAAGGTTGGTATCAACGGGTTCGGCAGGATCGGTCGCCTCGTCTTCCGCGCCGCGGTCAACTCGCCGGCGTGGAACAAGCTCGACATCGTCGCGGTGAACGACATCACCGACGCGAAGACTCTCGCGCACCTGCTCAAGTACGACACCGTGCACGGCCGTCTCAACGCGACCGTCGAGGAGAAGGGCGGGAACATCGTCGTCAACGGGAAGGCCATCAAGGTCATCGCCGAGCGCGATCCCGCGAAGCTTCCGTGGAAAGATCTAGGCGTCCAGATCGTGGTCGAGTCGACCGGCCGGTTCACGGACAAGGAGAAGGCGGTCGGTCATATCACGGCGGGTGCCAAGAAGGTCATCATCAGCGCCCCGGCGAAGGGCGAGGACATCACGATCGTGCTCGGCGTCAACGAGGACCGTTACGATCCCGCCAGGCACCACGTCATCTCGAACGCCTCCTGCACGACGAACTGCCTCGCCCCGGTCTGCCGGGTGCTCCTGGACACCTGCGGGATCAAGCGCGGGCTCATGACGACCGTGCATTCCTACACGAACGACCAGCGCCTGCTCGACCTCGAGCACAGCGACCTGCGGCGCGCCCGCGCGGCGGCCCAGAACATCATCCCGGCCTCGACGGGGGCGGCCAAGGCCATCGGGCTGGTCATCCCGGAGCTGAAGGGCAAGATGAACGGGTTCGCGATGCGCGTGCCGACGGCGGACGTCTCGGTCGTGGACCTCGTCATCGACGCCGAGAAGGCGACGACGGCCGAGGAGATCAACGCGGCGTACGAGAAGGCCGGGGCCTCGGGCCGGCTGGCGCCGTATCTCGAGTACACGAACCTGCCGCTCGTGTCCAGCGATTTCGCGACGTATCCGAAGTCCGCGATCGTCGATGGGCTGTCGACCATGGTCTGCGACGGCACGATGGTCAAGGTCGTGGCCTGGTACGACAACGAGTGGGGCTACTCGAACCGCGTTGTCGACCTCGCGTCCCTGATCGCCGACAAGCTGTAAGGCCGGACTCCGATGCCCGGCTCGCTGGACAAGCTCAGCGTCGAGGATCTCAAGGTCGAAGGCAGGCGCGTGTTGCTGCGGGTGGACTTCAACGTCCCGCTCGATGAGAAGGGGGCCGTCACCGACGACACCCGGATCAGGGAGTCCCTGCCGACGATCAAGTTCCTGGTGGAGCACAAGGCGCGGTTGATCGTGGTGGCCCACATGGGCCGGCCCAAGGGGAAACCCTCGGAGAAGCTCCGGCTCGACCCCGCGGCGAAGAAGCTCGGGGACCTGCTGGGGATGCCGGTCAGGAAGATCAACGTGGTCGTCGGCCCCGAGGCGACGGCGGCGGCGCAGGCCCTCAAGGACGGCGAGATCCTGATGCTCGAGAATGTCCGGTTCGAGCCGGGCGAGGAGAAGAACGACGAGGCGCTGTCGAAGTCGCTGGCGGCGCTCGCGGAGTTGTACGTGAACGACGCGTTCGGGACCGCGCACCGCGCGCATTCGTCCACGGTGGGGGTGGCGAAGTTCCTGCCGCAGGCCGCCGCGGGATACCTCATGCAGAAGGAGCTCAAGTACCTGGGAGCGGCCCTCGAGAATCCCGAGCGGCCGTTCACGGCGGTGCTGGGCGGCGCCAAGGTGTCTTCCAAGCTCTCGGTCATCTCCAAGCTGGCCGAGAAGGTGGACAACCTCCTGATCGGCGGCGGGATGGCGTACACGTTCCTCCGGGCCATGCACATGAACGTGGGGAAGTCCCTGGTGGAAGAGGATCGCATCAAGGACGCGAAGGAGATCCTCAAGCTCCTGATCGACCGGGACGTCAAGTGGCTGCTCCCGTTCGACCACGTGATCACGGACAAGCTCGCGGCGGACGGGATCCCGCAGATCGTCACGCGCGAGGGCATTCCGCCGGACATGATGGCCGTGGACATCGGGCCGAGCACGATCGAGATGTTCGAGAACGTGCTCCGGCAGTCGAAGACGATCCTGTGGAACGGCCCCATGGGCGTCTTCGAGATCATGCAGTTTTCGACGGGCACCTACCGGATGGCGCTGGCGATATCCGGATGCAAGGGGACGTCGATCGTGGGCGGCGGCGATTCCGTCGCGGCCATCAACAATCTCGGGATCGCGGGCAAGTTCTCGCACGTCAGCACCGGCGGGGGCGCTTCGCTCGAGTTCCTGGAAGGCATCGAGCTGCCGGGCCTCGCGGCGCTCACGAACCGGAGGTAACGACCACAAATGAGCCGTCAACGCATCGCGGCCGCGAACTGGAAAATGTACAAGACCCGCTCGCAGGCGAAGACCTTCATGGACGCATTCGCGAAGACGGGGCCCTGGACGGGCGCGGCGAAAGTCGTCGTCTGCCCGCCGTTCACGTCGCTCGATGTGGTGGGGGCGGGGCTGGGCGCTTCCGGCGTCGCGCTGGGGGCCCAGGACTGCCACTGGGAAACCGAAGGCGCGTTCACCGGCGAGGTGGCGACGGCCATGCTCAAGGACGCGGGGTGCACGTATGTGATCGTCGGGCACTCGGAGCGCCGCAAGCTCTTCGGGGAGACCGATGAGACGGTCAACAAGAAGCTGCAGGCCGCGGTCAAGGCGGGGTTGATCCCCATCCTGTGCGTCGGCGAAACGCTCCAGGAGCGCGACGCGGGGAAGACGGAGTCCGTGGTCCGCACGCAGGTCACGGGGGGACTCGCGGGGTTCGATGCGGCTACGGTCAAGGGATTCGTGATCGCGTACGAGCCCGTCTGGGCCATCGGCACCGGCAAGGTGGCGACGCCCCAGCAGGCGCAGGAGGTGCACGCCGTCATCCGGAAACTGCTTGCGGACAGAGGCCCCGAAGTCGCGGCCGCGGTGCCCGTACTCTATGGCGGCTCCGTGAAGGCGGACAACATCGCGGCGTTGATGGCGGGGCCCGATCTTGACGGTGGTCTCGTCGGCGGGGCGGCCCTCGACCCCGTCAGCTTCGCGGCAATCGCCAAGGGCATTCAGGAGGCGCAACGATAATGATGACCCTCATGACCATCCTCTACGTGTTCGTCTGCCTGTTGCTCATCGTGGCCGTGCTCATCCAGCAGGGCAAGGGCTCAGGGATGGGTGCGCTTACGGGAGCGGGACAGACGTGGTTCGGCCCGGCCGGGAGCAAGACCCTCTTGATGAAGATCACGCTCGGACTGGCGGGAGTCTTCCTCGTGATGGCCGTGATCATGACGCTGGCGGCCACGCGCCGCCCGATGGCGCCTCCGCCTCAGGAAGCGCCTGCGGCCCAGGCGCCGGCCCCGGCATCAACGCCGGCGCCCGCTCCGGCCAAATAGCCAAGGGATCCCCATGCCGACCTACGACTACGTGTGCGCGTCCTGCGGCACATTCGAAATGTACCAGGGCATCAAGGAGACGCCGGTGGCCGCCTGCCCGACCTGCGGCGGCCCGGTCCGCCGCAAGATCGGGACGGGCGGCGGTCTGCTCTTCAAGGGGAGCGGGTTCTACGTGACCGACTACCGGTCGAATGCCTACCAGCAGAAGGCGAAGGACGATCATCCGGCCGCGTCGGCTTCGAGTGACGCCAAGGCCGCCCCGCCCGCCTCGGGGTCCCCGGCCGCACCGGGGGCCGCTCCTGCGACGGGCGGCACGGGCGGGGCCCCTGCGTCCCCGGCCACGGGATCGTCCGCATCGTCAGGCCCCGCCGCGACTCCGCCGTCGCCGACCGGGTCCTCCCCGGGGGGAGAGAAGACTTCCTGAGCGCCTCCCGGCTTCGCGCGGCGTTCCTGTTCCTCGTGATCGCCGCTCCCGTGCGTGCCGACCTCTGGTCCAGTGGGAATCTTCTGACTCCCGCCGAGCGCCGGGAGGAAATCCGGCTGAAGGAGGCCCGGCTCGAGGCGCTCATGGTCGCGCGCGGGCTTGACGGTATCCTGCTCACGAAGGCGCGCAACCACGCATGGCTGCTTGCGGGGTCGCGCACCTGGATCGTGGGCGCGCAGGCCGAGAGTCCCGTCTGGCTCCTCCTTGCGCGCGGCTCAACGGGAACCGTTGCGGTCCCCTCCGGGTCCGCCCAGGCCGGGAAGCGCTACCTCGTCGCCAGCAACATGGAGGGGCCGCGCCTCATGGCCGAGGAAGGGTTGCGGGGGCTGGGATGGACGGAGCGCCGGTATCCGTGGTTCGGGGGCGCGGGCGGCACCCAGGACCCGCGCCGCCGGATCGTGGACGACGTCATGCCGCGCGCGAAGCTCGGGTGCGACGGTCCGGTCGCGGGCACCGAGGACATTGGCGCCGACCTGTCGCGGATCCGGTTCCCCCTTACAGCCACGGAGATGCGGCGCATGCGGTGGCTGGGAGGCCGTTCGGGGGCCGCGGTGGCCGCCGTCTGCCGCGAGATCGCGCCCGGGATGCGCGAGACCGAGATCGGGAACCTGCTCGCGGCGAAGCTCGCGCGGGAGGGCCTCTCGCCGACCGTGATCCTGGTCGGAGTCGACGGGCGACTTGAGTCTTTCCGGCATCTCGTGCCGACGGACGAGAAACTCAAACGGCTGGCGCTCGTGAACCTGTGCGCGGAGAAGTGGGGGCTCGTGGTGGCGGTCAGCCGGCTGGTCCATTTCGGCCCCCTGCCCGCCGACCTGGCGGCCCGGATGCAGGCCTGCGCGACCGTCGACGCGACGTACCTCCGGGGCGCCCGCCCGGGCTCGACCTTCGGCGGGATCCTGGCCGAGGGCGCGGAGGCCTACGCGGCGATGGGATGGGCGGAGGAGTGGCGGAATCACCACCAGGGCGGGTCCATCGGGTACCTCGAGCGCGAGTCCCTGCTGGTCCCCGATAGCGCCGAGACGGTGGTGGAGGGGATGGCGCTCGCCTTCAATCCGACGCTCCCGGGCGTAAAGATCGAGGACACGATTCTCGTAGGCCCTCATGGGCCGGAGATCATGACCCGCGTCGAGGGATGGCCGGTTCGCCGGGTGGTCCTGGACGGGGCGATCTGGGAGCTTCCGGACATCCTGGTGCGGCCGGCCGGGGCGGGCTCCCGATGACCGCGCGCGGTCCGGCAGCCCGGTATTTCGGCCTTCCCGGGGGTTCCCGGGCCTCCGGGAACCACCTGACCCGGGGCGGCCGTGCATGCTATGGTAAAAGGGTGATCCAGCCTTGCCGCAGGGCCGCAATTCCTGACCCACGCCCCCGACTGTCGGGTCTGCGGGCGCTGCCGGCCTGCCTCCTCGTTCTTGCCCTGGCGATCACGGGATGTGACCGGGTGGCGGGGCTGATCGGCTTCGGTGGGACGGATCTGTCCGCGACCGCGAAGGCGGCCTCCGAGATTTCATACCGGTCCCTCGTGGAGTCCCTGGCTCCCGTCTCGACCGGAGGGGGAGCGTCCGCCTCAACCATGCGCATCGACCTCACGCTCAAGATACGGACCGCGGCGGCGGGGACGGATGGATCGAGCCTGGTGGAAGCCGAGGTCGCCGACGGGAGCCAGGAAGTGGACGGCCGGCCGCGGCCCGGATCGCTCGCCGGCCAGAAGGCCACGTTCCGGATCAATGCGTTGCGCAAGTTCGACGCCTGGCAGGGGATCTCGTTTCCGTGCGGCGCGGAGTTGTTCGAACTCGCGCTGCCCTCGGGCCGGCTCCGCAAAGGCGTGCACTGGAAGGCGGAAGGCCGGCGCGCCCTGCTTCGCCTTCAGGACGAGGTTTCCGTCGAGCGCGCGTTCGTGTTCGAGGGAGACGGCAAGCTCGGTGGCGAAGACGCCTGGCGGATCACGTTCACGATCGCGTCCGTGAAACGGGACCTCTCCGCGGGCGGACAGCTCGAGATGGGAGGAACCGGCGAGGTCTGGCTCGCAAAGAAGGATCTCCGTCTGCTCAGGGGGACGGAGGTGCTGACCGGCCAGCTCACGAACAAGACCATCTCGAATGAGCCTGGCAAGTTCGCCCAGGCGATGACGCTCATGGACGCGACGCTCGCGCCGCCGCGGATCGCGTCCGCGATCGAGACGCCGTCCCCGGATTCCGGAACGGCGGCGAAGGCGGGAGGGCCGGCGCCCGTCTCCGCACCGGCCAACCCGGTGCCGGCCGGGTCGTCCAAGGGGGCGGGCGCGGCGGTGGCGGCTCCATCCGCCACGGGCGCGCCGGCGGAGCGGCTGGTTTTCGTGAGCCATGCGACCGGCAAGCGCGAGGTCTGGTCGGTCGCGCCCGACGGAACGGGCAAGCACTGCCTGTCCGGGTTCACGAACGAGCATTGGTCGCCGTCGCTGGACGCCGAGGGGCGGACCCTTGCGTGCGCCTCCTCGAACGCGAAGGGGGTCAATGTCTGGATGATCGGACTGCTGGCGGGAGAACGGACGGCGCTCACCGAATTCGGGGAGACCGACGACATCGAGGTGGCCTGGTGCCACAACGGCCAGCGCCTGGTCTTCCTGCGTGACGGCAAGCTGTGGTCGGTGCATCGCGACGGGTACAACATGCAGAGTTTCGGCGTGGGGGGGCGCGCCGTGTCGATGGCGGCGACGAACGCGACTTCCCAGGTCGCCGTCGTCACGAACGAGCTGAACCAGAACAAGATCGTCGTCGTGGACGTCCTCAGCGGGGCCGTGCGGGAGCTGTTCGAGGGCGAGGATCCCGCGTGGTCCCCGGACGGCACCCAGATCGCGTACCACGGAACGGATTCGATCACGCTGGCCAACGCGGACGGGTCCAGCCCCCGCCAGCTCCTCAAGGGCGCTTTCGCGGACGGGGCGGTCATCTGGGAGCCGACGGGCAAGCGGGTCGCGGTGAGCCGGATCGAGGGCACCCAGCCCGACGTCTACCTCGTGGAAGCCGCGGCGGGCGGGAAGGTGACGCGCGTGACGTTCCGGGGCGGCGTGGCGTGCGCGATCTCTCCCGCGGCGGACCGGGTCGCATACCTCCTGGACAACGATCTCTGGGTGGCGTCATCGGACGGCAACACGCAGGTCAGGATCACGGCGGACGGGGCGACCGAGCTGCCGGTCTGGTGGGGTAAGCACTATGTGCCGTAATCGTGCATGGTTCCTGTGCCTGGTCGCGGCGTGCCTCGCCGGGCCCGTCCTCGGGCTGCAAGGTTGCGGGAAGAAGGCGCCCCCCCCGGTGGCGCAGAAGGTCGAGAAGAAGGGGCCGCCCTTGCCTCCCGGGCTCCTGGTCTACTCCTGCGGCGGCTCGATCTGGAAGCTGCCGAAAGGCCAGCCCGCGGAGAAGATCGTGGGTGGAAGCGTTTGGTTCCCCGCGCTCAAGGGGGACGAGACGCTGGTCGCCTACTGGGAGGATCTCGGGGACCGGATGGCCATGAACATCCTGAACCTCTCCTCGAAGGCCGTGACCCGGGTGGGGGCGTGGCACACGTTGGGGGCCCTGGGCCGGAATCTGAACCTGCGCAACGCCCCGGTCTGGTCGGACGCGAAGAACGTGCTCCTGTTCGCGGACGGCCGGCAGATCTGGCAGGTCGAGGCGGACGGCACCAACCTCCAGACGATCTACGAACACGCCGAGGGAGGGTGCTACAGCGTTTCGCCGTCTCCCGACGGCACGCGGATCGCGTTCGTGGGCGTGGGCGAGAAGGACCAGAACCTCTGGACCTACTCGACGCTCACGCACAAGGCCCAGCCCGTGACGGAGTACACGAACAAGGACGGAGCCGTGGGCTCGCCGTCCTGGTCCCCGAAGGGCGATCCGATCGTGTTCGTGCTCTACAAGTCCGAGGACGCGAACATCTGGCGCGTGCTTTCGGAGGGGGGCGTCTCCATGCAGATCACGCGGGAGGGGCGGACCAACTCCCCGGTATGGGATCCCACGGGCGCGAAGATCGCGGCCGCTTCGGGCACCCAGAACCCGCTGCTCTGGCAGATTCACCTCATCAGCGCCACGGACGGCAAGTTCCTCGAGCAGCTCACGACCACGTCCCCCGGAGGCTTCTCGCCCTCGATTGCCGGCGCCTGGTAGGTTCCTCCGCAGGGGGAATCCCGCCAGCCGCGGCCCTATTTCTCCGCGATGTTACAATACGTCCAATGCACCTGCTGATTCTTCTGGCCGTGATGTGGCTGGACGCGTCTCCGCGTGCCGCTACCGTCCCCGTGCTGACTCACCGTTACACCTACCATGCCGCCTCGAGTTCTGACCAGGGCGTAGGCATCGCGATGGGGAGTGACGGGGATATCTTCGTCACGGGTCGCGTCGGGAATGGCTGTGGAGGGACCGGGGACATCTACGTGGCCCGCCTTGATGCCTCTCTGAACAAGAAGTGGGAGGTCGTGCTCGATGTGGGGGGCTGCAAGGACAACTATCCAACCGGGATCGCCGTGTACGACACCCGGTCTGAGAAAGGCATTCGGAATAGCGCGTCTTAAGTCCAAGGACAATTTCCGGGGGACGCGCAAGGGGCTGGTCTACGTGCCCAAGGGTAAGACCAAAATGTTCGCGCGCAAGGAGGAGACCGTCGACGTTGCCACCGGCCAACCGGTGGAAATCGATCTCTTTGACGACAAGGGCAAGCGAACGTATCACTTGGCGGTCAAGAAGCTGGGCGTCCACAATGGCGTCGCGGTTGCGGAAGACACCGAGACGGAAACGGAGGGCCCGGTGGGTACGGTAAGGCAGCGTACCGTTGCGACAAAGGTGGAGGTGGAGACGGAATGAGTAAGGTGAGGTTAACGTGAGGACCATGATCGTAGCGGGCGCGTTTGCGGCAGTGCTGGCCGTGGGGCTAGGGCGGGCGCAAGCCTCGAAGCTGAAGGCGCCAGAGCCTTCGATGTCCCAAGCTGCGGCGAGCGCGACGCAGTCCGTGCAGGCCGGTCTCGCACCGACGCGCACGGCAACTGGCCGTCCTGCCGATCTCGATCCGCGCATTCCATGGCTCGAGGATCTGGGCATTCCCCAGAGCGGAGGTCCGGAGCCACTGGTGAAGGTGGCAAGCTGCGCTCAGCCGCTGCCCGGCGCTGTCGTGGACCTCTTCGATCTAGATGGTGACTTGGTTATGCAGGTGAATGGGGTGGATCGAGTGGTGTTGAAGGCCAGCTGTGAAGGGAAGGTTCTCTGGTCACATCTTCTGCGTGAGGGCGTGGGCTGGAGAGTTGTTACCGATGGGAGAAGAATCTACTGCGTGCCCTTGACCATTCCCGAAGACACGAATGTTAGGGAGCCGATTCTTGCGTACGACGGGGATGGCAAGCTGGCGGGAAGGATCGAGTGGCCCATTCCGCGAGGAGAAGGCGCGGGCGCCATCGTGCTGAAGGATGGCTGCATCATTGGCGAGGCGATGAGCGGTCGCCGAATCCATGTACGCACAGACCCGACGAGCACGGTTGACCCCGAGGTCATAGTGACGGTGAGGGATGTGATGGCGGGCGGTGAGGGCGTATCGAAGGAGGAGCATCATCGGCTTTGGAGAGAAGGCAAGGTGGCCTTGGGGATTCGGAAGAAGGAGGTGCCTGGTGATCCGGTGAAAGCTCGGGGCATTTCCAACCGTCGGCTACGTGCCGCGAAGCCTTGGGTGGGTAGGATTCTGCGTGTTCGCGATCTCCCCGGATTCGACTCGAAAGACCGTAGTGCGGGGGACTGGTGGAAACCGGGATTCGCGATCGGGTCCGTCGTGCGCTTGGAGAAGGACGGCAATGTGTGGATTATGGCATCTCTGCTGAACCCGCACCATCTGTCGGCTTCGGAGATGCTTAGGAAAGATCGACCAGTTGAAAAGGATAGAAACGTGCTGGCTTGCTTCGATGTGCAAGGAAAGCTACGCGGTTACGTGATCGAACCGCGGGAGAATATGGGCTTCTTCTCTGTGGATGAGGCTCTTTATCTTTGGTTGGGGGATCGGCTTGAGCGATGGGAATGCCGGGGGCGTTAACTCCTTGAGGATGACCCAAAGCCGCCGAACGCGTGTGCTATTGGCGTTGGCGGTTCTGTTTGTTCCAGCTGTCCTGATGGGCATGGAAGCGCCGGATTTCGCAACGAGCTCTTCCGGTGGACAGTTGCGGACCATTTCGGGCGCGCAACTCCCTCTGCCGTCCGAGGTTGTGCTCAAGCCATTTCGAGCCTACGATGCGTCACTGGGAGAATTCCGCGAGGTAGGCGAGAAGGTGCTCTTTCAGGGCCAAGTCCGGGTACCTATTCGGGTCTACCTTGCAGCCGTGGTGTTGGGCGAGATTGACCGTGCCCGCGAGCTTGACCTGGATGATGCAGGGAAGTCCGTGTGGACATCGGACAGGGCGCTGTCCGGCGGTCCGGGACAATCAGCAGGCTGGCATGAGCTGACGTGGGATGGCCGTGCTGCGGGCGGCCTCTGCGTGGCCTCCGGGAAGTACACGGCGGTCTTTGTCGCGGGGGATCAGGCGGAGCGGGAACGCAAAGTCGTGCACCTCAACGTCCTCGAGTCCGATGGGGGGCTCGGGGGCGGGGCGTACAGTATCGCGGGTCGAGCCGGGGGTTCTCCTGGTGGCAACTCGGGCAAGGGTGGTGGTGCACCGGGTGCCGGCGGGAGCGGAGGGAGTTTAGCAGCTTCAGGCGCTTGATCGGCTGTCTCGACAGGGAATCCATCTGCCCCAATTGCCGGTCCTACGAGCACGGAGGCACCTCACGACAACGGATGGCACGATGGCAACAACCCGAACGGGTTCACCATCGACCACCCCGACACGAGCAACGGGCAGGGCAACAACCATCATTGACCTATCCGGGGAATCGCGAGGAAACGCACTGTCTGGCTTGAGGAAACGGGGATAGCCGCACCGCACTCCTTCTTGCGAGGCCGAGGATGACTTGGGATAGAATGAATGCTCTCTCATAGACAGAAGCAGACCCAAGGAGGCATGCATGGCGCCGACGATTGACCAGCTCGCGAAGATGGGCCAGAAGCTCCGCAGGCACAGTATCCTGATGACGACCGAGGCGGGAAGCGGCCATCCCACGACGTGCATGTCCGCCGCCGACATCATGTCCGTCCTCTTCTTCTCCGAGATGAAGTTCAACCCCGCGAATCCCGCTCAGCGCGACGCCGATCTCTTCGTCCTCTCCAAGGGCCATGCGGCCCCGATCTGGTATGCGGCACTGCGCGAGACGGGCGCGATCGACGACGACCTCCTGACCCTGCGCAAGTTCACGAGCCGCCTCGAAGGCCACCCGATGCCCCGGCTGCCGTGGACGAAGGTCGCGACAGGGTCGCTCGGCCAGGGCCTCTCGGCCGCGGCCGGTATGGCGGTGGCCAAGCGCATGGACGGGTACCCCTCGCGCGTGTACTGCCTGCTCGGCGACGGCGAGACGGCCGAGGGGTCGGTGTGGGAGGCCGCGCAGTTCGCGTCCTTCAACAAGCTCGACAACCTCTGCGCGATCGTGGACATGAACGCGCTGGGGCAGAGCGGTCCGACCATGCACCGGCACGACGCGGCGGCGCTGGCCGCCAAGTGGACGGCGTTCGGCTGGCAGGCGGTCGTGGCCGACGGCCACAACGTCCAGGCGCTGCTTGACGCGTTCGCGAAAGCCCGGGCCGGCTCGGGGAAGCCGACGGCGATCGTGGCCGTGACCGAGAAGGGCAAGGGCGTGTCGTTCACCGAGGGCAAGGAAGCCTGGCACGGCAAGGCGATGAAGAAGGACGAGGCCGCCAAGGCCGTGGCCGAGCTGGGCGACACGGAGATCACGCTAAAGCCACAGGCCGTGAGCTGGGCGGCGAACGCGGCCCCCGCGGACGCCCCCCAGCCCTGGGTTCCGCCGTACAAGATCGGGGACGAGGCCGCGACGCGCGAAGCGTACGGCACCGCGCTCGTGAAGCTGGGGGAGACCGGCAAGGACGTCGTCGTCACGGACGGCGAGGTCAAGAACTCGACGTACGCGGATAAATTCAAGAAGGCCTATCCCGACAGGTTCGTCGAGGGATTCATTGCCGAACAGAACATGGTCGGCGTCGCGCTGGGGATGGCCACCGAGGGCAAGATCGCGTTCGCGTCCTCGTTCGCCTGCTTCCTCTCGCGCGCCTACGACTTCATCCGGATGGCCGGCTTCTCGCACCCCAAACACCTGATCCTGTGCGGAAGCCACGCGGGCGTCTCGATCGGCGAGGACGGACCCTCGCAGATGGCGCTCGAGGACCTGGCCATGATGCGACCGCTGTTCAACACGACCGTCCTCTATCCGAGCGACGCCGTCTGTGCCGAGCGGCTGGTCTACGAAGCCGCGAAGACCGACGGGATCGTGTATATCCGGACGAGCCGGCCGAAAACCAAGGTCCTGTATGACGCCAATGAGACCTTCCCGGTCGGGGGTTCCAAGGTCCTGCGCGCCTCGGGGTCGGACCAGGCCACGGTCGTGGCCGCGGGCGTGACCGTCTACGAGGCGCTCATCGCGTGGGAAAAGCTCAAGACCGAGGGGATCGCGATCCGGGTCGTCGACGCCTACTCGATCAAGCCGATCGACACGGCGACACTCCAGCGGGCGGCCCTCGAGACGAAGAAGATGGTCACGGTCGAGGACCACTCGCCCAACGGCGGGCTGGGCGAGGCCGTCTGCCAGGCGGTCGCGGGGAAGGCCCCGGTGACCCTCCTGGGAGTGCGCAAGGTCCCGCAGTCCGGGACGCCTACGGAACTGCTGGCGGCCTACGGCATCGACGCGGCAGCGATCGTCGCGGCAGTGAAGTCGGCCTGAGCCCCCACGTCATGGCCGACCGCATCCTGAACCAGGCAGTCGACGTCAGCGAGGAGTTCCGGAACGCGGCCAACGACTTCTTCCTGCCCATGCGGCTGGAAGGATGGGATGCCCGGAAGGGACAGGGCCGGCTCCGGTGGGAGCGGCAGCGGCTCGAGCCGGGTGTGGAATTCGCCAACGCCGGCCGCGCGTTCGCGCGCAACGATGCCCACTCTTTCCGGGGCGGCCTCTACGGTGACGAGCTCTGCCCGTTCTCGGTCTCGTTCGTCACGCCGAGGACCATCCGCATCCGGATGGCGACCGCGCGCGCCTTCCGCAAGACCGAGTCCTCGCTCATGCTGGCACGACGGGTCCCCACGGACCGCTCCTGGCGCGCTTCGGGGACGTCCGGAACGACCGTCTATCGCAGTGCCTGCGCGACGGTCATCGTCCAGTCCGATCCCTGGCGCGTCTCGATCGCGGACGCCGCGGGAGGTGAGCTGACGCACACCCTCCACGTCGCGGACACCGCCTGCTTCCTGAACTACGACCCCATGCCCTTCTCGTTCGTCCGCCGGCCGGGAGACATGCGCCGCCAGCTCGTGTCGTCCTTCTCGCTCGCGCACGACGAGAAGATATTCGGATGCGGGGAGTCGTTCACGCGGCTCGACAAGCGCGGCCAGCGGGTCGTGCTCTGGACCTCGGACGCGCAGGGCGTCCAGAACGACCGGATGTACAAGCCGATCCCGTTCTTCATGAGCTCCGCCGGGTACGGGATGTTCGTCCACGGGACCACCCCCATGGCATTCGACTTCGGGAAGACCTACGACGCCACGACCGCGCTCTTCACCGGCGACGACGAGCTGGACCTGTTCATCTTCACGGGGACGCCCAAGGAGATCCTGTCGGAATACACGGCGCTCACGGGCCGGTCGCCGGTGCCGCCGACCTGGTCGTTCGGGCTCTGGATGAGCCGGATCTCGTACTTCAGCCAGAAGGAGGCCATGGACGCGGCGCGGGGACTCCGGAAGCGCCGGATCCCGTGCGACGTCCTCCACCTCGACACCGGGTGGTTCGAGAGGGACTGGGAATGCGACTACGAGTTCGCGCCGAAACGATTCCCGAACCCGAAGGGGATGATCCGCGACCTGGGGAAGAAGGGCCTCCGCGTCTGCCTCTGGCAGTTGCCATATTTCATCAGGGGCAACAAGCTCTACGACGAAATCGTCCGCAAGGGCCTCGCGATCCGTGACGCCGAGGGAGGGCCGGAGGTCCAGGAGGCCGTCCTCGACTTCAGCAACGCGAGGACCGTCCGGTGGTATCAGGACAAGCTGGGGCGGCTCCTCCGCATGGGCGTCGCCGCGATCAAGGTGGACTTCGGTGAGGGCGGGCCGCTCGAAGGGCGCTACGCGTCCGGCCGGAGCGGCTGGTACGAGCACAACCACCTCCCGCTCCGGTACAACCGGGCCGCCGCCGGGATCACGAAGCGGGTACGCGGCAACGGGTTCATCTGGGCGCGGTCGGCCTGGGCCGGGAGCCAGCGGTACCCCTTGCACTGGGGCGGCGACGCCGAGAACACGGATTCGGCCATGGCCGCGACCCTGCGGGCCGGGCTCTCGTTCGGGCTCTCGGGGTTCTCGTTCTGGAGTCACGACATCGGGGGATTCGTGAAGCGTTCTCCCGAGGACCTCTACGCCCGGTGGATGCCCTTCGGGATGCTGACCTCGCACAGCCGGTGCCACGGCGCCCCGCCGAAGGAGCCTTGGGCCTACGGCCCCGCGTTCACGGACCTCTTCCGCCGGTGCGTGGAACTCAGGTACCGGCTCATGCCCTACATCCTCGAGCAGGCGCGTGAGTCGTCGAAGAACGGCTGGCCGATGCTCCGCGCCCTGTTCTTCGAGTACCCGGAGGACCCCGGGTCATGGCTGGTCGACGACGAGTACCTGTTCGGCCGGGATCTCCTCGTGGGGCCGCTCTTCGATGCGTCCCGTCAGCGGCGCATGTACCTGCCGCCGGGCCGCTGGATCGACTACCAGACCCGGCGCGCCTACGAAGGCCCGGGCTGGCACACGATTCCGGTGGGGCCGATCCCGGCCGTGATCCTGGCGCGTCGCGGTGCCGCGATCCCGCACATCGCGCTGGCCCAGTCCACGGACGCCATGGACTGGCGCACGGTCCGGCCCGTCACCTTCGGGGGCTGACGGGGGGATATAATCCTCCCCATGAACAACATCGGGTCCACGATTGCCAGGGTCGTCGGTGGATTCCTCGCCTTCGGGCTGCTCTTCGCGATGTCGTGCTCCGCCAGCACGCTGGTCTGGGGCGTGCCGCCCGCGTGGGGCCTGGTCGCGCTCTTCGTGCTCTCGCTGGGTCTTCTGGCCGGGTTCGGCCGGTTGGCGGGATGGCTCCCGAATGCGGAAGCGACGCCCCGCCACGTCGTCCCGCTCCTCTGGCTCTGGCTGGCGACGGTCATCGTGCTGGTCGCAGTCGCCCAGTTCTGGAACGCGAGGATTGGCCGCCTCGAGGCCGCGCTCAAAGCCGAGGGGCTCCCCGCGTCCCTCGCCGAGTACGCCGAGGACGTGCCTGCCGCCAGGAACGGCGCGGCCGCGCTCGAGGCGTGGACGGCGACCTTCACCCGGACCCGGGCGGGGGATCCCCGGGACTTCAATCCCGTCACCGACCTCTCGAAGGTGCTGGACGACGTCGACGGCGACTGGCAGGCGGAGGCGCCGGGCGACACCACGGGAGCGTGGGGCCCCGCGGCGGCCGCCGCGTTCACCGCGATCGAGCGGCGGTACGCGCGGTACATGGGCGGCGTGGACCGGGATCTCACCGCGATACTGGCCCGGTATCCCCGGCGGGTCGCCGTCGATTACCACGTGGTCGCGAAGGATCCGATGGGGCAGGATGCGCTCAGGGGACTCGGCGCGTTCGTGAGCGCGGAGCGCGGGTACCGCGTGCTGGCGGAGCATAGGGCGATGCAGGGGGACATGGCCGGCGCCTGGAAGGCGGTCCGCTCCCAGCTCCAGCTCAACCGTCTGATCCTCCAGGATCACACCCTGATCGGGAGGATGATCGTGGTGGCGAACTCCGGGATCATCGCGAGAACCGCGACCACGATCATGCAGAACCGCCGCGACACCGTCCTGCCGCCCGATCTGGCAAAGGGCCTGGCCGCGATCATCGCGGAGCCGTGGGTGGCCGGCGGATTTGCGGGCGAGATCGCGTGGGGTCTCGACGTCCGGCGGCATTCGCGCTCGAAGTGGCTCGGCGGCAGCCTCCTGGGCAACCGCCGCCTCGGGTATCTCGTCGAGCGCAAGATGACGTTTCTCGGGTTCGCCGACGCCGCCCAGTACCACCAGATCACGCAGGTGCTGGAGCCGGCGGCGCGGGTGCGCGGCTGGACGCCCGACCTCCGGGGCGGCGAACTGGACCGGTACGCGGTCAGTCGCGGGTGGGCGGCCGCGTGGGTGCCCTGGATCGACCTGCCGCGCTACCTCCAGCTCCTCCAGAAGGAGTACGAGGCGAAGACCCGGGTGCAGTTCGCACTCGTGGTTTCGGCGCTTCACCAGTACCGCGCGAAGACCGGGAAGTACCCGCCGGGACTCGCGCTGCTGGCGCCGCGGTATCTCGACGCCGCGACCCTCGCGGACGTCTTCTCCGGGCGGGAGCTCGGCTATCAGCCCGGCGCCAAGGGCGCCGGGTATGAGCTATCGAGTGTCGGGCCGCTGGGCAACCGGAGCGACTCGCGGGCACGCATCCTGGCTGTGAAGGAACCGCTCGGCGTCAAGACGCCCGTCACAAAACCCTAGTTAATCCGGACGCGGAAGCAGGCGCACCCCGTGGTCTGGACGCCAGCCATCGGCATCGTCCACTTCAGCCACCGGGTGCCCGCCACGGGGTTGGCCGTCGTCCACGCGGTGGGCGGCGCCGCCTGGGCGAGGGTGGAGTAGGAGACGTTCATGGCCACGCCGTCCGTGCTCCCGCAGGCGAGCCCGGCCGAGGTCGCCTCGGGGATGAACGTGGTCCCCATGGGGATTGCATCGGTGACCACGAAGGTGAACGCGCTCGCCGAGGAGTAGTTGCTCCAGCAGACCTTGAACGTTACGGTATCCCCCGACGCCGCGATGGTGAAGCGGGGTTCCTTGAAGAGTTTGACGTCCGCCCCGACCACGTTCACCGTCGTCAGTCCGACGATCGAGCCGTCGAAGGCGTCCGAGGCCACGATGGTCTGGTTGCCCAGTTTCGTGAGGCTGACGTTGATGAAGAGGTGGACGCCGTTGTCCCAGGGGCTGGTGCCGCAGCTCGGCGGCCCGCTGGATTCCCAGACGTAGTTCCACCCGTCCATGGGGTTGCTCTCGATCTTGGCGGTCGCGTCCGTCGAGGTGAACGACGTGGTCCCGCAGTAGTCCGTCTTCGTGCCGCCGCCGTTGTCGATGACCGCGATCGTGATCCAGAAGGACTGCCCAGTGAAGACGGTCGGGGGCGCCATGATGACGTAGTGGACCCCGGTTCGGACGAACGGAGCGGTGAAGAACTTTTCCGTGACCTTGCCCTGGAGGTACTGGACCACGAGGTCGCCCTGGGCGCCGGCCGCCGCGAGCGTCATGCGGTAGTTGGTGCGGGTGCCGCCGGCCGGAACCGACAGAGCCGTGACGACGATGACCTGGTCCACGCCGTCCGTCGTGTACCGGGCCGACATCGTGCCGCCGCCCTGGGTGGCGCCGTTGATCTGCACCGCCATCCCGGTCTTGGGGGCGAAGACGTTGATATACAGCGTGTCGTCGTTCTTCCCGCCGGTCGCGTGGTGGAACCAGAAGTCGTCGCCCGCCTGCTGGCCGTCGGCCGAGTGGAGATTGGAAGCCCCGGCCCACTGGCTGTAGAGCTGGCCGCCGCTGTTCACCTGGATCGGCCCGCCAACGAACAGCTCGATCTTCCACGCGGTAGCGTAGGTCGAGGAGTTCATCGTCGCGTCGTATCCGCCGCCGTACACGTGCGCGTTTCCGTCAAAGAGCGGGAGGCCGGGGGCCAGTCCGGCGTTCACGCGGTCGACGGCCTTCGGCAACCAGATGCCCCTCGAGCCGGCCATCGTCGTCGGCCATGCATTGCTCGGCACCTTCGTGCTGATCGGCTGGTACTTGTAGATCCGGTAGGTGGCCGGAGACGCCACGGTCGTGTTGCCTACTATGCAGTTGGGGCTGAGCGTCGGGGCACAGATCGGGTAGAAGGTGCCGACGTTGACCGGGGAGACCAGGTTCCCGTTGTCCCGGTTCGGAACCATGCCGCCGTGGTTGTCGAACGCCCCGCCGATGCCGGGCGCCCCAAAGGTGTGGTAGCCCTGGTAGATAATCATCTGGGTGTCCGAGGAGATGATCCGGAAGTGGAAAAGGTCGTCGATGGTGGCCGCGTAGGTGCCCTCGAGCGGCATCCAGATGCTCTCCCCGGCGATGTTGCCGGTCTTCACGTAGTCCCAGCCGAGCATCGCGGGGTTCCACCTGAACAGGTGGACGGTCGTGTCCTGCGCGGCGTCGAAGACGCCCATCGACGTGATGCTCGTGTTGACGATTGCGAGCCGGTCGCCGTGGCCGATGGTATTCAGCGCGATCTGGTCGGGCCGCATGCTCGTGTAGTGCATGAACCCGCAGTAGTTCAGGCTGGTCGAGGGCAGATACGTGAACGAATCGTCGTTGGAGTCCGATCCTTCGGCCATGGTCAGCCAAAGGATGGGGGAGTTGGAAGTGACCTTGTAGAGGAAGTCGAACGGATAGGTTTCGCAGACCCCGAATCCGTCGTCCCAGATGCCGGGCCAGTAGACGGCCGGGGTCCGCTCGATCTTGCATCCCGCGTTCGAAAGCCCGCCGTCCGCGGCGAATCCGCCCACGCACGATCCCGCCAGGACGTTGATGGACGCGCTCTTGCCGCCCGTGAGCGCGACGCCCGTGCCGTTGTACTCGAGCTTCCGGAACTCGAAGTTGGTGCTCATGTTCAGGGGGAAGAAGCTGATGAAGAACCCGGGACATGCCTTGTCGTCCGAGTTGCCGGCGTAGCTCGTGTACGAGAAGTACATGGTCCGGAGCACGATCATGGCCAGGTGCGTGAAGTTCGCGGGCTTGATCGACGGCCCCGTCCCGTCGGCTATCCCCGTCCGCCCCTGCTCGAGGAGGGAAATGCGGTTGATGCAGGTAGATCCCGCGGGGATCGTCGAGATGACCTTGGTCCGGTACCGGAGGGACAACGTGAACCCGGGCGCCATGTCGAGCTTCCACGTCAGGATCGTCTTCCCCCCTCCGGTGATCACCTTGCCCGCCGCCGCGGCCGCGCACCCCGAGGGCGTCATCGTCCAGCCCGTGCAGGGGTCGTCGAGACCGTACCCCTGGCTCCAGATGTCGAGCTGGTCGGGAACCGTGTCCCAGATGCTCACGGCCCACCATGTCTTCTTGGTCGAGACGTTCTTGAGGAAGATCTCGTAGGTCATCTCGTCGTCGGGGACGCCGTATCCGCTGGCGAAAAGGATGTCGTTGCTCCCGACCTTCCAGAACAGGAACCGGGCGACGACGGTGTCGGTCGGCTCGCTGATCATGTTCGGGTTGCACGACGCATTGATGAAGACGGCCTGCGCGACGTTGTTGAGCCGCGAGTTCTCGATCGCGGCCGTGTCGCCGGACCCCGGCTCGAAGCTCTCGCCGTTGCCCCAGTCCACGGTGAGCTGGAACGTGACGGAACCGGTGGGGCCGCCCGTGGGCAGACCGCCCGGGACGGACCACCGCAGGTGCATGGGCGGGCCGGGATCGGGGTCCCAGCCCGGGTCCAGTGGCGGCGCCGCGCTGCCGAACACATAGTGCGTGAAAGGCGGCATCGAGTCGAAGACCTGGATGCCCGTGATGTTGGTCGTGCCCGGCCGCCCGTAATAGACCGTGTACGTGAGCGTATCCCCGGGCGCGGCCCGGTCGAGGTTTCCCTCCTTGATCACGTACCGGATCATCTTCGAGGTCGAGTCGGTCGTTACGCCCCATGGCAGCGTGCCCCAGCAGTTGTCGGTCAGCCCGCCCTCGCCCAGGTCGCTGTAGGAGGGGCCGAGCTCGACCGTCGCGCCGTCCGTGGGACATGACGAGATGTCCGTGTAGAGGAACAGGGACGGCCCACACAGGCACGCGGTGCAGGGATCCTGCGTGTAGGCGTAGCTGCCTGCCCAGGTCCAGGCGGGGAAGTTGTCCACGCCCACGGTCCATATGCCGGCGAACGTCATGGTGATGAGACCCGAGTTCGAGGAGCCGCACACCATCTGCCAGTAGAGGGCCTTGACGTCCCCCAGCGGGCCCCCGCTGGCCGTCCCGTAGTTGAAGATCGTGAGGCCGGTCATCGAGGCGGACGGGCACCACGAGCACGAGGTGTCGTCGCACTCGACGATCATGAACGAGGACTGGGGGACCTTGGTCCAGTTGGGGAAGATGTAGCTGTAGCTGCTGAAGGGCGCGACCGGGTTCGCGAGGATGTCATACTTGTAGTCGGCGACGGCGGGACCCGTAGCCCCCGCCAGGACCACGGCCGTGGCAAGAAGAAAGTTCATCCTTGCCGCAGGCGCGGTGCGACCTTCGGTTCTCACGACATCACCCAAGACTGGTCCGCCTTCTCCCCCCTCAGCTTGAGTCAATCATACCAGCGACCACCCGGGGGTTGACAGTGGGGTCGCCATGGTGTTGAATTCATCAGGCATCGAATCATGGGTCCTTTAAGCCGGACCGGCGAGTCCGGCAAGGAGCAACGCGATGAAGGCAGGACAACCCGAAATGCAGGCGGACCGCGGGCCGGGATGGCTCCGCGGTTTTTTTGCGGGCTGATGGGCCCCCAAGGAGCCACCCAGAGCCTGGACGCCGCCGGAATCGACCGGGCGATGGTCCGGATCGCGCACGAGATCCACGAGAAGAACCCCGGCCGGCTGGCGGATCTGGTCCTCATCGGGATCCCGAAGCGGGGCGACACCCTCGCCCGCCGGATCGCGGCCGTCCTCGCCCGCGACCACGCGGTCGTCGCCCCCGTCGGCGTCCTGGACATCACCATGTACCGGGACGACATCGGGTCGCGCGCCAGCCTCCCCAAACCCTCGGACCTGCCCGGGAGCATCGACGGGAAGACGATCGTGCTCGTGGATGACGTCCTCTACACGGGCCGCAGCGTCCGCGCCGCCATGGATGCCCTGATCGACTTCGGCCGGCCCAAGGCCATCCAGCTTGCCGTTCTCGTGGACCGCGGCCACCGGGAGCTCCCGATCCGCGCGGATTACGTCGGAAAGAACATCCCGACGGCCCCCGGCGCGAACGTGAAGGTCGAGTTGAAAGAGGACGACGGAGCCGAGCAGGTTCTCGTCGAGGAGGGGAACGGATGACGACCGTGGATTCGCTCTCCGCCAAGGACCTCCTCGGAATCGAGCCGCTGTCGCGGGACGAGATCCAGCTCATCCTCGACACCGCCCGGACGCTCTCGGACGTCGCGAAGCATCCGATCAAGAAGGTGCCGGCCCTCCGGGGCCGCACGATGGTCAACCTCTTCTACGAGGCGAGTACGCGCACGCGGACCTCGTTCGAGCTGGCCGCCGTCCGCCTTTCCGCCGACGTCGTCAACATCAACGTGCAGGCGAGCAGTGTCGTCAAGGGGGAGACCCTGCTCGATACCGCCCGGACGCTCGAGGCCATGACCGTGGACTTCATCGTCATGCGGCACGGCAGTTCGGGGGCGCCGCACATGCTCGCCAGGAACCTGAAGGCCTCGGTCATCAACGCCGGCGACGGCCAGCACGAGCATCCCACGCAGGCGCTCCTGGACCTCTACACGGTCCGGGAGAAGCTCGGGAGCATCGAGGGCAAGACGATCACGCTGATCGGGGACATCCAGCACAGCCGCGTGGCGCGGTCGGACCTGATCGCGTTCACGAAGATGGGGGCGAAGGTCAGGTTCTGCGGCCCGCCGACGCTCCTCTCCGCCGACTTCGGCGCGCTTGGCGCGGAGGTCCATCACGACCTCAAGAGCGCGCTGACCGGCGCGGACGTGGTCTACGTCCTGCGGCTCCAGTTCGAACGGCACCGGATGGGGCTGATGCCGTCGGTCAAGGCCTACACCCAGCAGTACGCGATCACGTCCGAGCGGGTGAAATGGGCGAAACCCGGCGCGCTGGTCATGCACCCGGGGCCCATGAACCGGGGGGTCGAGATCGCGCCCGAGGTGGCGGACGGCCCGACGTCCGTGATCGTGGACCAGGTCGCCAACGGAATCGCGGTGCGGATGGCGGTCCTGTACCTGCTTGAGGCCGGACGAACGAAGCGGGCCGCCGCCGGAGGTGTGTCGTGACGAGTCGCGACGGCCGCACAACTGCACCGGGCAGCCTCCTGATTCGGGGCGGCCGCGTGATCGACCCGGCCACGGGGACCGACGGCGTCATGGACGTCCTGCTGTCGGACGGCAAGGTCGCGAAGACCGGGCCCGGACTCGACGCGGGCGGCGGGACGATCATCGAAGCCAAGGGTTTGGTCGTGGCCCCGGGATTCGTCGACGTACACGTCCACCTGCGCGAACCGGGGGAGGAGGGCAAGGAGACGATCGCGACTGGCACGCGCGCGGCCGCGATGGGCGGTGTGACGACCGTGGTCGCGATGCCCAACACCGTCCCACCCATCGACACGCCCGCGATGATCGCGTACGTGCTCAGCCGGGCGGCGCAGGACGGCGTCGTGCGCGTCCGTCCGGCCGGATGCATCAGCCACGAGCGCAAGGGCGAAGTCATGGCGGACCTCGCGGGGCTCAAGGAGGCCGGGGCCGTCGCCTTCTCCGACGACGGGAACAGCGTCATGAACGCTCTCCTGGCCCGGCGGGCCATGATCAACACGCGGATCCTGAACGTGCCATACGTCGAGCACGCGGAGGACGCCTCGCTCGTCGACGCCGGCGTCATGCACGAGGGGCGGGTCTCGCTCCGGCTGGGCCTGGCGGGCCGCTCTCCGCTCGCGGAGGATCTCATCGTCGCCCGGGACCTCCTGCTGGCCGAAGCGACGGGGGCGCACCTGCACGTGGCGCACGTCAGTTCCCGGCGGAGCCTGGAGATGATCCGGGAGGCGAAGGCCAGGGGGGTCCCGGTGACCTGCGAAGCCACCCCGCATCACCTGGTCCTTACGGACGAGGCGGTGGGCGAGTTCGACACGTCGGCCAAGGTCCTGCCGCCCCTGCGCAGCGAGGAACACCGGCTGGCCCTGATCGCGGCGGTCAAGGACGGGACCGTGGACGTGATCGCCTCCGACCATGCGCCGCACGGGCCGCTCGAGAAGGAGGTCGAGTTCGCGCAGGCCGCCTCCGGGATGGTCGGGCTCGAAACCATGCTCCCGCTCGCCCTCGAGGTCCTCGTCCGGTCGGGCGCGATGGACCTTCCAGGGCTCGTCCGCCTGCTCTCATCGGCGCCGGCCCGGCTGTTCCATCTCGCCGGCGGCACGCTGGCGGCGGGATCGCCGGCGGACGTCACGGTATTCGATCCCGAGCTCGCGTGGACCGTGGACCCCCGGGCATTCTCGTCCAAGGGCAGGAACACGCCGTTCGCGGGCCGGAAGGTGCGGGGCCGGGCCGTGGACGTCATCGTGGGCGGACGCATCGTCGTCCGCGACGGCGGGCTGGTGTGAAGCCGGCCGCGCGCCGTCCCGCCACCCTGGCGCTCGAGGACGGATCGGTCTTCGGCGGGTTCGCGTTCGGCGCCGCGCGCGACACGTTCGGGGAGGTCGTATTCAACACGAGCCTCTCGGGCTACCAGGAGATCCTGACCGACCCCTCCTACAAGGGGCAGATGGTGGCCATGACCGTCTCCCACGTCGGCAACTACGGGATCAACCCCGAGGACGGCGAGTCGGCCGGGATCCACGTCGACGGGTTCATCGTGCGGGAGGCGTGCGCGGACCCCAGCAACTGGCGGAGCCGCGAGAGCCTGCACGCGTACCTCGCGCGGCACGGGGTCACGGGCATCGAGGGGGTCGATACCCGCGCGCTCGTCATCCTGCTCCGGACGAAGGGCGCCCTGCGCGGCGTGATCGGCACGGGGAAGACCTCGCCGACGGCTCTCGTCAAGCGGGCGAAGGCCTCGCCCCGGATCGAGGACCGGGACCTCGTGCAGGAAGTGTCGTGCGGCAAGCCGTACGAATGGACGGAACCCTTTGCCGATCCGGTCGCCCCCGATCCGTGGACCCCGCCCGGTCATGACGCCCTCCACGCCGTCGTCGTGGACTGCGGCGTGAAGCGCAACATCCTCCGCTCCCTCGTGAGCCGGGGCTGTCGCGTCACCGTCGTGCCCGCGTTCACGCCCGCGGCCGGGATCCTCGCGCTCCAGCCCGACGGCGTCGTCTTCTCGAACGGCCCCGGCGACCCCGACCGCCTGCCGCAGATGGTTCAGGTCGTGCGTGACTGCATCGGCAAGGTGCCGGTATTCGGAATCTGTCTCGGCCACCAGCTCGTCGGCAAGGCGCTCGGGGGAAGGATCTTCAAGTTGAGGTTCGGTCACCACGGAGGCAATCACCCGGTCCGGCACGAGCGGACGGGGAAGGTGGCGATCACGGCCCAGAACCACAACTTCGCGGTGGATCCCAAGAACCTGGTCCCCGAGGCCGAGGTCACCCATCTCAACCTCAACGACAGGACGGTCGAGGGTCTGCGTCATCGCACCTTGCCGGTCTTCTCCGTCCAGTACCACCCCGAAGCGGCGCCCGGGCCGCACGATTCCCGGTCGCTCTTCAAGGACTTCGTGACGATGATGCAGGGCCTCCGGAGGTCCCGGAGTTCCGGCTTCCGCCGTAACTCCGACGGCCTCCCGCAGCGGGAGGCTCCCTGATGCCGAAGCGGACGGATATCAAGAAGATCATGATCATCAGCTCGGGGCCGATCGTGATCGGCCAGGCCTGCGAGTTCGACTACTCGGGAACCCAGGCCGTGAAGGCGCTCCGGGCCGACGGGTTCTTCGTGATCCTCGTGAACAGCAATCCGGCGACGATCATGACCGATCCCGAGCTGGCCGACCGGACCTATGTCGAGCCGATCACGCCGGAGATGGTCGAGAAGATCATCGCGAAGGAGCGGCCGGACGCCCTGCTCCCGACGCTCGGGGGCCAGACGGGGCTGAACTGCGCGATGGCGCTGGCCGACGGGGGAGTGCTCGACCGGTACGGAGTCGAGCTGATCGGCGCGACCCGGGACGCGATCCGCAAGGCGGAGGATCGCAAGCTCTTCAAGGAGACGGTCCTGGCGATCGGCCTGGACGTTCCGCGGAGCCGGACGGTCGGCACCGAGGCGGAAGCCCTCGAGACCGCCGCCGAGCTGGGCTTTCCCCTGGTCCTGCGTCCGGCCTTCACGCTCGGGGGCACGGGCGGGTCGATCGCGTACACCGCGGGGGAGTTCCGGGAAAAGGTCCGCCACGCGCTCGAGTGGAGTCCCATCCGGCAGGTGCTCGTCGAGGAATCCGTGCTGGGGTGGAAGGAATACGAGCTCGAGGTCATGCGGGACCGCAAGAACAACAACGTCGTCATCTGTTCCATCGAGAACTTCGACCCGATGGGCGTGCACACGGGCGACTCGATCACGGTGGCGCCGGCGCAGACGCTCACCGACCGCGAGTACCAGCACATGCGGGACGCCGCGTTCGCGATCATGAACGCGATCGGGGTCGAGACGGGCGGGTCGAACATCCAGTTCGCCGTCCACCCGGGCACCGGGCGCATGGTCGTCATCGAGATGAATCCGCGCGTCTCGCGGTCGTCCGCTCTCGCGTCGAAGGCGACGGGCTTCCCGATCGCCAAGATCGCGGCGAAGCTGGCCGTGGGCTACACGCTCGACGAGCTGCCGAACGACATCACGAAGTCGACGCCCGCGAGCTTCGAGCCCTCGATCGATTACGTCGTGGTCAAGGCGCCGCGGTTCGCGTTCGAGAAGTTCCCGGACACCCCGACCACGCTCGACACCCAGATGCGCAGTGTCGGCGAGGCCATGGCCATCGGCCGGACGTTCGCGGAGGCCCTCCAGAAGGCCCTGCGGAGCCTCGAGAACGGGACGCTCGGGTTCGTCCTGGCGCCCGACCCCGCGGCCTCCCGCACGATCCTGGCCCGCCGGATCAAGCGGCCGCACCCGGACCGCATCCTGCATCTCCGGGAGGCGCTCGAGAAGGGCTGGTCCATAGAGGCGCTGAACCGGCTCACGCGCATCGACCCCTGGTTCCTTCGCCAGCTCGCCGGAATCGTGGAGACCGAACGGGCGGTGCGCCGCCAGTTCCGGGGGGGACTGGGGAAGGTCTCCGCCGGTCCCCTGCGCGAGGCAAAGCGGGCGGGATATTCGGACGCCCAGATCGCCCGGTGGCTCGATGTCCCCGAGGCCGAGCTTGCGTCGCTTCGACGCAAGCTCCGCGTGCGTCCGGCTTACAAGATGGTCGACACCTGCGCGGGCGAGTTCGCGGCGGCGACGCCCTACCTCTACTCGACCTACGAGGCCGTGAGCGAGGCTCCCCCGTCGTTGCGACGGAAGGTCGCGATCCTGGGCAGCGGGCCGAACCGGATCGGACAGGGCGTGGAGTTCGACTGCTGCTGCGTACACGCGGCGTACGCCCTGCGCGAGGAAGACCACGAGGTCATCATGGTGAACTGCAACCCGGAGACGGTCTCGACGGACTACGACACGAGCGACCGCCTCTACTTCGAGCCGCTGACGGGCGAGGACGTGCTCGAGATCCTGCACCGGGAGCGCCCCATGGGGGTCATCCTCCAGCTCGGCGGGCAGACCCCCCTCAAGCTGGCCAAGACGATCGAGGCCGCGGGCTTCCGGATCCTGGGCACCTCGCCGGACTCGATCGACGTCGCCGAGGACCGGAAGCGGTTCGAGGCGCTCCTCAACCGGCTCAAGCTCGACCGGCCGCAGGCGGGCACGGCCCGGTCGGTCGGGGAGGCGGCGGTGGTCGCGGACCGGATCGGCTACCCCGTGCTCATCCGCCCCTCGTACGTCCTGGGCGGGCGGGCGATGGAGATCGTGTACGACGAGAGCCAGCTCGCCTCTTCGATGGGTCGCGCGATCCTGGTATCGCCCGAGCACCCGGTGCTCGTCGACAAGTTCCTCGAGGACGCGATCGAGGTGGACGTGGACTGCGTGGCCGACGGGAAGGACGTCGTGATTCCGGGGATCATGGAGCATATCGAGGAGGCGGGGATACATTCCGGCGACAGCGCCATGGTGCTGCCCCCGCACACGCTGCCCGCGGGAATCGTGGAGCGAATCCGGCGGCATACCCGGGACCTGGCGCTCGCGCTCAAGGTCAAGGGACTCATGAACGTCCAGTACGCGGTCAAGAACGACCAGGTCTTCGTCCTCGAGGTGAATCCCCGCGCATCCCGGACCGTCCCGTTCGTCAGCAAGGTGACGGGCCGGGCGTGGGCGAAGATCGCGACGAAGGTCATGCTCGGGCGCAGCCTCAAGTCGCTGGGCGCGCTCGGCGTGCCCGCCATTCGCCACGTGGGAATCAAGGAATCCGTCTTTCCGTTCGACCGGTTCCAGGGCGCGGACATCATCCTGGGCCCCGAGATGAAGTCCACGGGGGAGGTAATGGGGTGCGACCTCACCTTCGGAGCCGCGTTCGCCAAGTCCCAGCTCGCGGCCGGCGCGATCCTGCCCCTGGCGGGCGGGGTGTTCATCAGCGTCAGGAACCGCGAGAAGCGGGGCGTCACGTTCGTCGCCAAGCAGCTCGAGGACATGGGGTTCCGGATCTACTCGACGGAGGGGACCGGCCACGCCCTGCGGCAGGCGAACATCAAGTTCGCGGAAGTCCGCAAGCTGCACGAGGGCGTGCGGCCGAACGTGCTGGATCACATCCGGGAAGGCAAGATTCAACTGGTGATCAATATCCCGGGCGGCAAGGAGCCCCACGACGATAGCCCCTCGATCCGGAAGGCCGCGGTCCAGCACCGGGTTCCCGTCGTGACCACGCTCGCGGGAGCGCAGGCCCTGGCCAGCGCGCTCGAGAGCATGAAGGCGACGGGCCTCGAGCCGAGGGCGCTCCAGGATTACTATGGGCCGTCCGGCCCACAGGGGCCGGCGAAGGCCGCTGGCCATCCCTACAACGTGAAAGCCGTTTCGGCTCGGCCGCCCGCGGGTCAGCCGAGGCAGCGGGTCCGCACACGGCGCCGGGGCCGGAAGGCGTGACGCCGCCGCCGAGCCGGATCGTCAAGATCGTCTCGAACGAACCCCTGACGGATCCGGAGTTCCGCGAGCTGCAGATCGACGCCGGCGCCGCGGCGGCGGACGCGAAGCCCGGCCAGTTTGTCCACGTGCGGCTGCCCGGGACCCTGGATCCGCTCCTGCGCCGGCCGTTCAGCGTGGCCGGGGCCGGGGACGGCCGTCTCACGATCGTCTACAAGCGCGTGGGCGCGCTGACATCCCGGCTCGCGTCGCTCCGCCCCGGGGCCGAACTCGACATGTTCGGACCGCGCGGTCACGGCTACCGGCTCGAGGGACCGAAGGCCGCGCACGCGATCCTGGCCGGGGGCGGGTACGGCGCCGCCCCGCTCCTGTTCCTCGCCCGGACGCTGCGCGAGCGCGCGCTGGCCTCCCGGATCACGCTGCTCGTCGGCGCCCGCACGGCGGCGCAGCTCCTCTGGCGGGAACGGGTCGAGGCGGAATCGTCGTGGCTTGACGCCGGGTTCGCGACCGACGACGGCTCGTACGGCGAGAAGGGGACGGTGCTCGATCTGCTCATGGCCCGCCTGTCCGACCCGGCGGCGGGAGTCCGCGTCTGCGCGTGCGGTCCGAGCGCGATGCTGGCCGGGCTCGCGCGCATCCGCCCCGGCCTTCCCGCCGAGGTCGCGGCGGAGGGGCACATGGGCTGCGGCATGGGCGTGTGCCAGGGGTGCGTCCTGCCGATGGTCCCGGCGGCCGGGGGCCCGGCGCGATACGCGCGGGTCTGCCACGAGGGGCCGGTCTTCGACGTCCACGCGATCGACTGGGCGGCGGTGAAGGCGGCGCGGCTGTGACGCCGGACCTGTCGGTCCGGATCGGATCTCTGGACCTGGCGACCCCCGTCCTGGTCTCGTCGGGCACCTTTGGATACGCCTCCGAGTTCTCGGAGCTCGTCGATCTCGGGGGGCTCGGCGCGATCGTGGTCAAGAGCATCACGCTTGCTCCGCGCGAGGGGAACAAGCCGCCGCGCATCGCCGAGACGCCGGCCGGGATGCTCAACTCAATCGGCCTCCAGAACGTGGGCGTGGACGCGTTCATCGCGGAGAAGCTCCCGTTCCTGAGGACGCTGCCGGTCCCCGTCATCGCGAACGTCGCGGGGACCACGATGGAGGAGTACGAGGCCGTGTGCGGGAAGCTGGCCGGCCGCGAGGGGATCGCGGGCGTCGAGCTCAACATCTCGTGCCCGAACGTCCGGCACGGGGGAATGGAGTTCGGCACGAACCCGGCGGCCGCGGAGGAGATCACGCGGCGGTGCCGCCCGCTCGTGCCGGGGCCCCTGATCGTCAAGCTTTCGCCGAACGTGACCGACATCGCCGCGATCGCGCGGGCCGCGGAATCCGGCGGCGCGGACGCGGTGTCGCTCGTGAACACGTTCCTGGGGGCGGCTATCAACGTCGAGACGCGCACCCCCAGGCTCTCGACCGTGTTCGGCGGGCTCTCGGGGCCCGCCATCCGGCCCTTGGCGGTCCGGTGCGTCTGGCAGGTGGCGGGCGCGGTGAAGATTCCCATAATCGGCATGGGCGGCATCGTGACGGGGGAGGATGCGGCGGAGTTCATCCTCGCGGGCGCGACCGCGGTGTCGGTCGGCACCGCCAGCTTCCTCGATCCCGCGGCGGCCCTCGCGGTAACGGCGGGTCTGCGACAATATCTTGTGCGCCAGAACTGTCCCTCCCTCCGGGATCTCATCGGTGCCGCGCGTGCGTAGGTTCGTATTCCTTGCCGCGGCCGCCGGCTTCCTGCTGGCCGGGTGCGTGGCCCCCGGAGGCCGCCACGGCGTGGTCGCCGGGCCGCGCGGGTACGTGGAGGTCGGTCTGGCGTCGTGGTACGGCATGGACCGCGGCCGGGTGAAGGAACACGGCGGCGCGACCGCCTCCGGGCGGCCGTTCGACCAGAACGCGCTCACGGCGGCGCACAAGACCCTGCCGCTGGGTTCCCGGGTGAAGGTGACGAACCTCGAGAACGGGCGCACCCTCGTGGTCGTGATCAACGACCGCGGACCCTATATCAGCGGCCGAATTATCGACATGACGCTCCGGGGGGCCCGGATCCTCGGGTTCAAGGAAGCGGGGACCGCAAAGGTGCGCATCGAGGCGTTACCATGAAGCGGATGGCCGGAGAACGCCTGATCCTAGCCCTCGACGTGGAACCGCCCGAGAAGGCCCTCGGTCTCGCGCGGCGGCTCGCGCCGTACGTGGGGACGTTCAAGATCGGCCCCGCGCTCGTGCTGGCGGGCGGCCCCGCGTTCCTCGACACCATCAAGGCGCTGGGCAAGGCGCTCTTCCTCGACCTCAAGCTCTACGACATCCCCGAGACCGTCGCCCGCACGACGCGGCAGGCCGCGGCCTCGGGCGCGGACTTCCTCACGATCCACGTCGCCGGCGGCGCGCGCATGATCGGCGCGGCGCGCGAAGCCGCCGGAGACCGCGTCAAGCTGCTGGGCGTGACCGTGCTCACCTCGTTCAACCAGGACGAGCTCGAACGCGAGTGGCGGATGGAGGAGCCGATCGCCGACCGCGTCGTCTTCTGGGCGAAGCTCGCGACCGAGAGCGGCGCCCACGGGGTCGTGTGCTCGCCGCTCGAGCTCCCCTGGATCCGGGAGATGCTCGGACCCAAGATCCTGACCGTCGTGCCGGGCATCCGGCCGGGCGGCGGCGCCGGGGACGACCAGCGCCGGACACTGCCGGCGAAGGACGCGATCCGGCTCGGGGCGGACTTCCTCGTGGTCGGGCGTCCGATCGTCGCGGCGGACAGCCCGGAAGCGGCGGCCGAGGCGTTCGGGCGCGAGATCGCGGAGGGCGGGGGATGACCCCGGAGGAAGTCACCGCGATCTACGAAGGGTCGGGGGCCCTGCTGTCCGGCCACTTCCAGCTCACGAGCGGGCTGCACGCGGAGCGGTACCTCCAGTCCGCGCTGGCGCTCCGGGACCCGCAGAGCGCCGAGCGTCTCGGCGCCGCGGTGGCGGAGAAGTTCGCCGGCCAGGGGGCGACCCTCGTCGTCGGCCCCGCGCTGGGCGCCATGATCCTGGCCCACGAGGTGGCGCGCGCCCTGCGCGTGCCCATGGTGTTCACCGAGCGCGACCCCGACACGAGGAAGATGACCCTGCGCCGGGGCTTCGTCGTGTCGCCCGCGGACCGCGTCGTCGTGGTCGAGGACGTCGTGACGACGGGCGGCTCCGTCGCCGAGGCGGGCTCGATCGCGGCGGCGGCCGGGGCGAGGATTCTCGGGTACGGGTGCATCGCGGATCGGACGAGCGGACGCAAGGTTCCGTGGTCCGAGCCGTTCGTGTCGCTGATGACCATGGAACTGCGGACGTGGAAGCCCGCGGAGTGTCCCCTCTGCGCGGCGGGGGGAACCGCGGTGAAGCCGGGCAGCCGGCCGAAGGGGGGAGCCTAGATGGCGCTCGGAGACGGACGGATCAGGATCGCGATCGCGGGGTGCGGGCGGTGGGGTGTCAACTACGTCCGCGCGTACCTGGCCATGGACGGCGTCGAGCTGGTCGGGGTCTCCGACCCCGACGCGAACGCGGTGAAGAGGATCTCGCGCCTGCTGGGGAACATGCCCGCCTACGCGGACTGGCGCGTGATGCTCAAGGAGCTGAATCCCGAGGCCATGGTGGTCGCGACCCCGGCTTCGCTGCACTACGGCGTCGTGTCGGGCGCGCTGGAGCGCGGCCTCCACGTCCTCGTCGAGAAGCCGCTCACGAACGACTCCCGGAAGGCGGCCGCCCTCGTCAAGCTCGCGGAGAAGCGGCAGCGCATCCTGATGGTGGGCCACATCTTCCACTACCACCGGGCGGTCGAGCGGCTCGAGGCGATGATCGCGGGCGGCGAGCTCGGGGCCATCCGGTACATGTACTCGGTGCGGACGAACCTCGGCCCCATCCGCAAGGACGTGAACGTCCTCTGGGACCTCGCCGCGCACGACGTCGCGATCCTCCTGCTTCTCGCCAAGGACGCGCCGGCGGAGGTGACCGCCTCCGGCCAGAGCTACCTGCGGGGCGGCATCGCGGACGTCGCCTTCGGGACCCTGTACTTCCAGAAGCGCCGCACGATCGGCCATTTCCAGGTCTCGTGGCTCGACCCCCACAAGGTGCGCCAGCTCACGATCATCGGCTCCCGACGGATGGCCGAGTTCGACGACATCAACACGCAGGAGCCGCTCCGCATCTACGACCGGGGCGTGGACCGGGAGAAGCACTTCAGCGACTTCGGCGAGTTCCAGCTCCAGCTCCGGGACGGCGACATCCACATCCCGCGGGTCGCGGTCGAGGAGCCGCTTCGGGTCGAGTGCGCGCACTTCGTCGAGTGCGTCAGGTCCGGCAAGACGCCGCGCACCGACGGCCGGTTCGGCCTCGCGGTGGTCAAGGTGCTCGAGGCGCTCGACGAGTCCCTGCGGCACCGCGGCCGCCCGGTGAAGGTCCGCTGAGCCGGCTCCGCCTGCCGAAGGGCGTCCGGGTCGGTCCCGGATCCGTCATTGCGCCCGGTGCCGTCATGGGGGAGGCGACCGGCCGGGATATCCCCGACCGCACGCTCACGATCGGGTCTGGCGCGAGAATCCGTTCCGGCACGATCCTGTACCTCGGGTCGCGAATCGGCAAGGGGTTCGAGACCGGGCACTACACGATCGTGCGGGAGGAGAACGAGATCGGGGACGACGTCCAGATCTGGAGCCACACGGTCGTCGACTACGGGTGCACGCTGGGGGCGAAGGTCCACCTGCACAGCAACATCTACGTGGCGCAGTACACGATCCTCGAGGAAGGCGTGTTCATGGCCCCCGGGTGCGTCCTGCTCAACGACCCCCATCCCGGGTGCGGGTTCTCGCGCCAGTGCATGCGGGGACCCCATATCGGGAAGAACGCCGTGATCGGCGGGGGATGCACGATCCTGCCCATGCTCACGATCGGGGCCGGAGCGATCATCGGCGGCGGGTCGGTCGTGACCAGGGACATCCCGGCGGGGGCCGTGGCGTACGGCGTCCCCGCGCGCGTGAAGGCCAAGCGGGAGGATCTCGAGTGCTGGACCGGGCATACGGTGATGGCCTACCCGGACCTTGAGGCCGTCCTCCGGAAGAAGCGTCGCAAGCGATGAGCGAGACGCTGATCAGACTCGTGGATATGGGCCGCATCAACGGCCCCATCCGGGCCGGGATCGATGCCGCCATGAAGGCGGTCATCGACCGGGGGTCGTTCATCCTCGGCCCCGAAGTCCGGGAGTTCGAGGCGGATTTCGCCGCCTATTGCGGTGCGAGGCGCTCGGTCGGGCTCGACAACGGGACGTCGGCGCTGGAGCTTGCGCTCAGGGCGTTCGGGGTCGGGCCGGGCGACGAGGTGATCGTGCCCGCCATGACCTTCGTGGCCACGGCCTCCTCGGTCCTCATGGTCGGCGCACGGCCGGTGCTGGTCGACGCCGATCCCGCCACCTACTGCCTGGACATTCCGAAGGCGCTGGCAAAGCTGACGCCGAAGACGAAGGCCGTGATCCCGGTGCATCTCTACGGATACCCGGCGCCCATCGGGCCCCTGGTCGAAGCGGGGCGGGGGAAGTTCCGCGTCCTCGAGGACTGCTGCCAGGGTCACGGGGCGAAGCTGGGGGGGAAGCGCGTGGGGTCGATCGGCGACGCCGCCGCGTTCAGCTTTTACCCGGCGAAGAACATCGGGTGCTTCGGGGACGGCGGGATGACGGTGACCAGCGACGACGCCATCGCGGACAAGGTCGCGATGCTGCGCAACTACGGGCAGGCGAAGCTCTACGAGCACCTGTACCTCGCTTACAACCGCCGGCTGGATACGGTCCAGGCCGCCGTCCTCAAGGTCAAACTCCCGCACCTCAATGCGTGGAACGACGCGCGCCGCGCGACGGCGCGGCTCTACCGGCAGGCGCTCGCGGGCACGTCGCTCGTCCTGCCGCCCGACTGCCCCGGCGCCGGAGCGGCGGGCGCGGATGAGCACGTGTACTACATGTTCGTGGTCCGGTCGAAGCGCCGCGACGAACTTGCGGCCGCCCTGAAGGCGAAGAACATCGAGTCCGGAATCCACTACCCGTTCCCCCTGCACCTCCTCCCGGTCTTCCAGGACCTCGGTCACCGGGCCGGGGACTTTCCGGTGGCCGAGGGGTTGGCGCGCGAGGCGCTGTCGCTCCCGATCTTCCCCGGCATCACGGAGGGCGAGATCGCGCGGGTCGCGGACGCGGTGAAGGCGTTCGAGCGGGGAGCCTGAGTCCCAAGTGAGAACCGCCGTCGTCCTGCCCGCCCTCAACGAGGCTCATGTCATCGCGCGGGTCGTCGGCGCCGCAAAGCGGCGCGCCGAAGTCGACGCCGTGTACCTCGTCGACGACGGCTCCACCGACGGGACCGCGCGCGTCGCCCGCCGCGCGGGCGCCCGCGTCATCGTCCATCCGCACAACCGCGGTGTCGGGGCCGCGCTGCGCACGGGATTCCGCGCGGCGGCGGGGGCCGGATTCGACACGATCGTGGTCATGGGGGCGGACGACCAAGACAACGCGGGCGAGATCCCGCGGCTGCTCGCCAAGCTCGATGCCGGCTACGACTTCGTCCAGGGGTCCCGGTGGCTCGCGCAGGGGCGGGTCGTAAACATCCCCCTGTTCCGTCGCGTGACGACGATCGTCTACTCGATCATCTTTACCGTCCTGACCGGCCACCGGATTACGGACGGCACCAACGGCTTCCGCGCGTTCCGGACGCGCGTCCTGCGCGGTATTGCCCTCGACCAGGGCTGGCTCGACACCTACGAGCTCGAGCCATATCTCTACTGGCACGTGATCCGGCGCGGCTACCGGGTGGGCGAGGCCCCGGTCACCAAGCGCTACCCGCGTTCCGGGCGTTACACGAAGATGAAGCCGTTCCGGGACTGGTGGCGCATTCTGCGTCCGCTCATTCTGCTGACCCTGCGCCTGCGCCGGTAGGCGGGCATGGATCGCGTGCGCTCCCTCCTGGCCGCGCTCGACCGCTCGGATTTCTCCGTTCTTG